>OEIU01000061.1_pt1 | contig 101970 bp, 83 predicted proteins | sample 1539221 | NCBI WGS metagenome assembly OEIU01 (sample SAMN03792071, study PRJEB22550) | activated sludge metagenome | feature: wastewater treatment plant; material: activated sludge; isolation source: Wastewater treatment plant of a petroleum refinery complex | place: Argentina: Zarate | collected... | reverse complement strand
CAGTTAGAACAAAAACACTAGCTTTCCATCTGGGGTAAAAAATGGGGGCTGGACAGGCACATCAATCGTCCTCCCAAGTGTATCGGTCCAGTATCCGTTTGGATGTGCATTGTCGGCGCTGTAATAATCTATATGGTTGCCATTTCGATCGGTATATGTGGATGCAACGCGATCCGAATTTGTTCCAGACCCCATTGAATAGAACGAACCGTCGGGCATCTGTACTTTGAAGATGCCGTTCTGTGAGTCTTGAATGTATTTTATGTTTGAGCCATCAACTGCATAGAATGTGCCTTCGTAGTTATAATCCGGCGAATTTAGCGATTGAAGTGTCTGGATCTGATCACTGCTAGCCAACAACTCATGAGTTTCTCCGCTAGGAAGGTGAAGAATAACCCGCCTGACAATTCTCGCAGACTGGTTTCCACTACCTGCCGGATCACAGCTATTGTTGGTTTCGGGGTGGAACACACCGCCAACACTGTCGTACCAAACATTCGACGTATATTCTATGGAAGGTGCGCCGATACTTGATGTCCAACCAGAGGCACTCCTCTCTCCGAACCGTGCATTGTTCACCGAGACGCAGCCCAATCCTTGGTCAGGTTCACTGTCAAGGTATTCCACACGCCAAAGCTTCGAACTATAGCTAATCGAAATTGGTAGATTGATTCCACGACCCGGATAGCTCCCCAACGGAAGGCTAAATTCCATTGCAAGTGTCGAAGGGTTGATCCGTCCAGAACCTCTAAGTGTTTGATCGGATTTGCCCTCTGTATGCTGAGCAGCTGGTTGAGCGAAGGTCGCAACGCCGCAAGCGGCGATAATTGCAATGGAGGCAAACAACGCCGAAAGCAAAGAATAGTGAGTTTTTCTGAAATTTCGATTCATTGTTTAGCTATCTCCTGTAAAGTGCTGGGACGGGCGTATCGCCTGAGGTGCCCCATTGGACGGTGCGGGTTGTGGCGTTTGACGACTGGCGAATGTACCAGGTGCCGTTTGAGTCACGCCAGACGGCAATGTCGCAGATGCCGTCGCCGTCGTAATCGTTCTGAACGGGCTTGTCGCTTGCCTGATCGCCGGATGGTGTATTTGCGGCGACAGATGAGAGTGAGCCGTTCGCGATCAGCCACGAAGCGCCGTTACGGATCGCATAGTTCGCCTTTCCGTCACCGTCGTAGTCACCCGAAACCGGAACGTCTCCCGAGGCGTATGTGTAGCCCGCGAGTGCCATATTCATCGACTGCGTTGTGTTATCGGAACTGCGAGCCGTGTAGAAGGTCGAGTTGCTGAGGCGCCAAACCGTCGGATCCGCCTTGCCGTCGCCGTCGAAGTCGGCAGGAGCAGGCTGATCACCGGATGTGCCATAAGCGAGGTAAACCGTCTGCGAATCGGAGCTTTGCAAGATGTACCAGGTATTATTCGACGCACGATAAACCGCCCAATCCGTCCTTCCATCACCGTCGAAATCAGCGGGAACCGGCTTGTCCGTCGGTAACCCAAAGCTGCCGCCGGTCGAGGCTCCGCTGCTCGAATTGATCACGTACCAGTCGAGCGAACTCGCTCCCGGCCTTACGACCGCAAAGTCCGTCTTGCCATCGCCGTCGTAATCGCCCGCAACCGGAATGTCGCCCTGCATTCCCCAGCCTTGTACGACTTGTGGGGAGCCATTTCCGGCCATGATCCACCACACACCGGAAGACGGTCTCCAGACAGCGAGATCTGTAGGCGGCGCGGCATTGGCATTTGCATCCTCGACCGCTAAAAGGCGCGAACCCGCGTAAATGTATTCTTTCGCAAGCTGCGGTGTCGGCGTCGGAAGCGGTGCCGCGAACGGGTTCCAGGTGCTGCCCGCATTCTTTGGCAGTTCCTTACCGAACCATCCGAACTTCTTGCCCGTTAGGCCGTCCGTGTGAGGCAAGAGTCCGTTGCGGCCCATCGCACCGAGCGTGACTAGCACGACCACGGCCGCGATCGAGCCGCCAATGAGAATGCGTTTCCGCAAACCTGTTCCAGGAAGAGATGAAGTAGACATACACTAAGTCCCCGCGAGTTAAGACAAAGACGATGCGTCTAAGTTAAATTTGATCCAAAAAACCAAACAGGGTAAGCCTTGATATGCTGAGGTGCCCTTTCCCCGTTGTTTCCCGACCGGCAAAGCCCGGCCACTTGAAGTTATGAGTTGCCAACAACGCTACTCCTATCCGTAACGCGTTGTCAAGCAAGCTCGTGCTTCGGCCCGCAATTTTTGAAAATGGATGTTGTAAGACTGTATGATTGACGAGTCTTTTCATTTCACTGCATTTCACAGCTTATCTATGACGTTCTCCACACTTGCGGCATTTCTTTGGTCGGTTGCCGATCTTCTTCGCGGCGATTACAAGCAGTCGGATTATGGCAAGGTGATCTTGCCGTTCACGCTGTTGCGGCGGCTTGATTGCGTGCTTGCGGCGACGAAGGCCGATGTTTTCCGCGAATATGAGGCGAGAAAGAATAGCGGCATTGCGATCGCTCCGTTTTTGCTGCGGGCGGCAAAGCAGACGTTTTACAACACATCGCGTTTTGACCTGAAGAAGTTGCTCGACGACCCGAACAACATCAAGGCGAACCTGATCGATTACATACAAGGCTTTAGCGAAAACAGCCGCGACATCTTTGAAAAATACGAGTTCGCTGCTCAGATCGAGCGGCTTGACGGAGCCAACCTGCTCTATCAGGTCGTGCAAAAGTTCGCGGGTGCCGATCTTCATCCTGATACGGTCTCGAACGACCAGATGGGCCTGATCTTTGAAGAGCTGATCCGCCGTTTTGCCGAACTCTCGAACGAGACGGCCGGAGAGCATTACACGCCTCGCGAAGTGATCCGCCTGATGGTCAATTTGCTTTTTAACGCAGATGACGATGTATTGAGCAAGGCGGGCACCGTCCGCAGTCTTTACGACCCGACGGCCGGCACGGGCGGAATGCTCTCGATCGCCGAAGAGCATCTTCACGAGATGAACCCTGCGGCGCGTCTCGTCGTCTTTGGCCAGGAACTCAACCCCGAATCCTACGCCATTTGCAAGGCGGATATGCTGCTCAAGGGGCAGGACATCTCGCACATCATCTTTGGCAACACGCTCTCGGACGACGGCCATGCCGGACGCGATTTTGACTATATGCTCTCGAATCCGCCGTTTGGCGTTGAGTGGAAAAAGATCGAGACGTCGGTTCGCAACGAGCACGAACGCCAGGGTTTTGGCGGGCGTTTTGGCCCCGGCCTGCCGCGTGTGTCTGACGGGAGCCTGCTTTTCCTGCTGCATCTGATCTCGAAAATGCGTGATCCAAAAAAAGGCGGCAGCCGCATCGGGATCGTGCTCAACGGTTCGCCGCTGTTTACGGGCGGAGCGGGTTCGGGCGAATCGAACATCCGCAAATACATTATCGAAAACGACCTGCTCGAAGCGATCGTCGCCCTGCCGACCGATATGTTTTACAACACGGGCATCTCGACCTACGTCTGGATACTCTCAAACCACAAGCCGGACGAACGCAAGCGCAAGATACAGCTCATCAACGCCGCCGCTCTGTTTGTAAAAATGCGGAAATCGCTCGGTTCAAAGCGGAACGAGCTTTCCGCCGAAAACATCGCTGAGATCACGCGGCTCTATGGCGAATTTGCGGAAGGGCAAAGGAGCAAGATATTTGATTACGAGGATTTTGGCTATTCGACGATCACGGTCGAGCGGCCCTTGCGGCTAAACTTTCAGGTAAACGCCGAAAGACGCGAACGTCTGCCAGCTGCATTCTTTACCGACGAAGAATTTCAGAAGCTAACGGCGGCGCTCGACACGTTCGACGCTGACGAGCGGTTTATGGATCGGGCTGCTTTTTTGCCGAGGCTCAAAAAAGCGTTAAACTCGGCAGAGTTCAAACCGACTGCGAAACAGCAAAAGGCGATCATTCAAGCCTTGGGCGAGCGTGACCCTGACGCCGAAATTTGCCTCGACAAAAACGGCGACGCCGAACCCGACACCGAACTCCGCGATACCGAGAATGTGCCGCTAAAGGACGACATCGGGGCGTATTTTGCACGCGAGGTGCTGCCGCATGCCGCGGACGCGTGGATCGACCACGAAAAGACAAAGGTCGGTTACGAGATACCCTTCAACCGACACTTCTACGTCTTTAAGCCGCCTCGTGACCTTGCCGAGATCGACGCCGATCTAAAGGTCGTCACCGGCCGCATATTGACAATGATCGGAGGGCTTTCGAAATGAGAGGTTCGTTGGCCAGCTTCTTGGGCTATGCCCGTCGATGTGCGGAAAAGCTCTGCTTTTCCGATAGATGGTTCAAAGATTCTAGCGGCTCTGCCGCCGTGCCGATGCGAGGAAAGGCGGCGTAGCCGCAGGAGAGTGGTGGGGACTACCGGCGAAGCTCAGCTTCGCCGCACATCGACGGGCAAAGCCCGAAAGAACCGATTTTGACACAGCCGCCACTAGACTAGGCGATTTTTAAAAATGAGCGTTCCGCCATACCCAAAATACAAACCAAGCGGCGTCGAATGGCTCGGCGACGTGCCGGAGCATTGGTCAGGCAAACCGTTAAAGGAGGTGGCCACTCATAACGATGACGTTTTGGACGAGCGGACTGACCCTGACTACGAACTGCTTTATGTTGATATTTCGAGCGTGGACGGATTAGACGGTATTCGGATCAAAGAAGCAATGACCTTCGCAAATGCACCATCACGAGCCCGACGGCGGGTGCAGTCGGGCGATGTAATTGTATCGACGGTTCGAACCTATTTACGAGCCATAGCACAAGTTCGCCACGCGGAACCTAATTTGGTTGTATCAACCGGGTTCGCAGTGGTTCGCCCGCGAGCTTGCCTGTTTTCCGACTTTCTTGGCTATCTGATCCCCGCCAGTTTCTTTATTGAAATGGTCATTGCTCGCTCAACCGGCGTCAGTTATCCGGCGATAAATGCGGCGGACCTCGTTGGAATCAAAGTCCCTGTTCCACCGCTTGCCGAGCAGACGCAGATCGCGGCGTTTTTGGATCGGGAGACGGGGAAGATCGATGAATTGGTGGCCGAGCAGCGGCGACTGATCGAACTGCTTAAAGAAAAACGCCAGGCCGTCATCTCGCACGCCGTCACCCGCGGCCTCAACCCCAACGCCCCAACAAAACACACCGGCATCCAATGGCTCGGCAACATCCCGGAACATTGGGAGGTGGGGGCGATCAAGTACTTCGTACTTCAAAAGAATGGTGCGATAAAGACTGGACCGTTTGGAAGTCAACTAACTTCGGCCGAAATGCAATCAGGGTCTATCAAAGTGTACAACCAGCGAAGCGTTATAGATTGCGATTTTGAATCTGGTGACAATTTCATTACTGACGCAAAATTTGCGGACTTGGCTGGCTTTGAAGCCTTTCCGGGAGACTTATTGGTAACGACACGCGGAACCATTGGCCGGGCCGAAATCCTTCCAGACAATGCGGAACGTGGAATACTTCATCCGTGTCTTCTACGACTTCAACCAGACAATTCACGAATCAACACGGTGTTTATAAAAACGCTAATTCAAGATAGCAACTTGATGAGGACGCAACTGAGCTATTTGAGTAACGCGACGACAATTGACGTAATCTACTCAAACACGATTGCGTCGGTGATTGTTCCAGTACCACCAATAGAAGAGCAAGGCGAAATATTGAAATTCCTCGACGCCGAAACCGCAAAACTCGACGCACTGACCGCCGAAGCGGAGCGTGCCATCGAGCTGCTGCAGGAACGCCGCACCGCCCTCATCTCGTCGGCCGTCACCGGCAAGATCGATGTGCGAAACGCGGTGTGAGATTGAAAATATTTAAGTTCCGCGAAGCGGCACATAGCCACGCCATTTATGGCGTGGACAGGATGGCAATATGACGCGACAGGGCGTTTTAACGTCCTTCCAAACCGAACCGAACGGCTAAAGCCAACGGAGAGAAGCCCGCTTAAGCGGGCTGTGGCACAATTTACCGATCTAATCCCCGCCCTAAAGGACGGGGCTATACGCCCTTCGGGGACTGCAAAATAATGCCTGAACTTCACAAAGAAAACGTATTCGAAACCGAGATCGTCGAGCATTTGGCGGCGAATGGCTGGCTTGAGGGCGAGTGGCAGAACTACGACCGCGAACGGGCACTTTATACCGAAGACCTTCTCTGGTGGCTGCGGGAACAGAACCCGAAAGAATGGCAAAAGCTCTCGATCCGTGACGAGGACGAAAAAGAAAAGGCCGTAATTGCCCGTGCCTGCGAGGAGATGGACAAGAACGGCTCGCTCTACGTCTTGCGGCACGGCCTTAAGCATCTGAACGCAAAGTTTCACGTCTGCCAGTTCAAACCGAGCAGCGGCCTGAACGAGCAGATCATAGCGAGATACAAGGCGGTTCGCTGCCGCGTCGTCCGCCAGGTGCATTACAGCACTTCGAACGAGAAGTCGATCGATCTTGTTTTCTTTGTCAACGGCATTCCGGTCGCGACCGCCGAGCTAAAAACCGATTTTACGCAGAACGTGCAGGACGCGATTCGCCAATACAAGAACGACCGCTATCCGCGAGACAAAGAGACACGACGCGAAGAACCGCTGCTCGCATTCAAACGCCGCGCACTCGTGCATTTTGCGGTGAGTTCGGACGAGGTCTATATGACCACCGAGCTGAAAGGCTCCGACACGTACTTTCTGCCCTTTAATCGCGGCTTTGACGACGGGGCCGGAAACCCGCCAAATGCGGACGGCTATCGCACGGCGTATCTGTGGGAATCGGTTTTGCAGCGCGACAACTGGCTTAAAGTGCTCGGCCGCTTTGTGCACCTTGAGAAAGAAGAGAAGAAGGACGACCAGGGCCGGAAAAAGGTGAGCGAAAAACTGATCTTCCCGCGTTTTCACCAGCTTGAGGCCGTCAACCGCCTGATCGATGCCGCTCGAACCGAAGGCAGCGGACAGAAATACCTGATCCAGCATTCGGCAGGCTCGGGCAAATCGAACTCGATCGCCTGGCTTGCCCATCAGCTCTCGGACCTTCACAACGCGGACGACGCGAAGATATTCGACAGCGTCATCGTTATCACCGATCGGACCGTGCTCGACGATCAATTGCAGGAGACGATCTATCAGTTCGAGCACAAGCAGGGCGTCGTCCGGCGGATCAAAAAGGAAGGCGTCAAGTCAGAACAACTCGCCAAAGCGTTGATCGAGCGAGCGCCGATCATTATCGTCACGATCCAGACGTTTCCCTTTGTGCTAGACGAGATCCGCGAGAACGCATCGCTAAAGGAACGCAGGTTCGCTGTCATCGCCGACGAGGCACACTCATCGCAGACAGGAAACGCCGCCAAGAAATTAAAGCTTGCCCTGACAGCCGAGCAGATCCAAGAAGGCGAAGAGATCGAGGAAGGCGAAGAGATCAGTGCCGAGGACGTGATGCTCGCATCGATGGAAGCACGCGTCCAGCCGAAGAACATCAGCTACTTTGCGTTTACCGCTACGCCAAAGGCAAAGACGCTTGAGATGTTCGGCCGGACGGGCGAAAGCGGTTTGCCGGAGCCGTTTCATCTCTACTCGATGCAGCAGGCGATCGAGGAAGGCTTTATCCTCGACGTTCTGAAAAACTACACGCCGTATCGACTCGCTTTCAAACTTGTCCACAATGGCCGCGAGTACGACGACGAAGAGGTCGAAAAGAGCGAAGCCCTGAAACAGGTGATGCGTTGGGTTCGGCTGCATCCCTATAACATCAGCCAGAAGGTTTCGATCATCGTCGAGCATTTCATCGAGAACGTGGCCGGACGGCTGGACGGTAAGGCAAAGGCAATGGTCGTGACCGGATCCCGCAAGGAAGCGGTCCGATACAAGCTCGCCATCGATAAGTATATCCGCGAGAACGGCTACGGCATCGGAACTCTCGTGGCGTTCTCCGGTGATGTCGTTGACCCCGACAGCGGCCCGGATGCCTTCAACGAAGGCAATATGAATTCTGCGAAGAGCAGGGACATTCGGCAGGAATTTGATACAGATGATTATTCGATACTGCTCGTGGCGAACAAGTTTCAGACCGGCTTTGACCAGCCGAAACTTGTCGCTATGTACGTCGATAAAAAACTTTCGGGAGTAACTGCCGTTCAGACCCTGTCGCGACTGAACAGAATTTATAAGGGAAAAACTGAGACATTCATTCTCGATTTTGTGAATTCGGGCGACGACATCCTCAAAGCCTTTCGCACATATTACAAAAAGGCCGAGCTTGCAGATGTTTCCGACCCGAACCTGATCCACGGCCTGCAGCAGAAACTCGACGATTATCGCATCTACTCGGAGGTGGAGCTTGATCAATTCGCCAAAGCATACTTCGATCCGAAAGGAACTCAAAAGGCTCTTCAGGCTGCGATAGCACCGGCGGTCGATCGGTTTCGCGAACGCCTGCGGGCCGCAACTGAGAGCAGAGACAAGAAAGAGATTGATGCGCTCGATCTGTTCCGCAAGGACATCGGGAACTTTGTTCGCGTCTATGACTTTCTTTCGCAGATCATCAACTACGCCGATACTGACCTCGAAAAGCGTTCGATCTTCTTTCGCCATCTCGGACCGTATTTGAAAGGAACGAATACAAAGAACCCGCTTGACCTGTCGGCCGTCGAACTGACACACCATCGGATCTGGGATCTCGATAAACGGCAATTCGCATTGGGTGAGCCCGACGACGAGGATAAGCTCAAACCGTTGACCGAGGTCGGTTCGGGAGAATCTCATGAACCAGAACGTGCATTCCTGTCTGAGATCGTCACGCAAATGAACGACCTTTTCGAGGGCGAGCTGACAGACGCCGACCTTTTGAACTACGCCTGCCACGTCCGTGACAAGATGCTTGAGAACGAAACACTTGAGCAGCAAGCCCGGAACAATTCAAAAGATCAGTTCGCGCTTGGCGACTTCCGAACTGTGATGATGGACAAGGTGATCGAGGGAGTAGAGAACTACAATTCAATGGCAACCCAGGTCTTGAATGAAGAGAAGATAAAAGAGGGCTTTGCAAAGATCCTCCTGGAGATGGTGTATAAAGGCTTTAAAGACCGGTCAAAATAGCCTTCCAAAGAAAGTTTTGTTCGAGGAAATGACGATCATGCTAGTCCTAATATGAGTCCTAATTAGAAAAAGCAACCTTCCGAAAGTGTCGTTCGACTGTTCATAACATGCTGAAGCTAAAGGAGATATTATGGAGCCACCCGTCGGATTTGAACCGACGACCTTTCGATTACGAATCGAATGCTCTACCAACTGAGCTAGGGTGGCTTGAGAAGGCGGTCAAGCGAGGTGATCGTCTTGATCGGAAGCCGAACTTCAGAATATACGTAAGAGCGGGCGGAAGGTCAAGGTTTCAGGGTGAGCTTTGGGGGTGAGTCGGCGGTGCGGCGCCCCGATCGCTAGGTGCGGGGCGATGGCCGCTTGCTAAAGCGACGCGTTCAATGGTAACATTTGAAAGAGAGGGTAAAACAGACGTTATGAACAAGATCGAAAGAGATCCGTCATTTAGCTCGCGGTTCAGGAAGCTATTCGAATTTGCGACGATGTCCGAGGTCGGCAAGCGGTTGAACGTGCCGCACGCGACCGTCCGCAATTACTATCACGGGCGCCTTCCGGCCCCGGATATTCTGATAAAGATCGCGAACGAGACAGGCGTGTCGCTGACGTGGCTGCTCACCGGCAGCGGCGAAATGTATCCGACTGCTGCGGGCGGACGCGACCTTGGGCGTGCTCTCGAAAGCTTGATCGAGAGCATCGTGGATCGAAGGCTTGCCGAGATCGAGCGCGATAAAAAGAAACCTGCGAAGAGTACGCTTGGTTTCGATCTCGACATCGCCGTCCGCAGGCACAATGACCCGAAACTCATCCTGAACGAATGGTACGAATTCGAAGGCCTGAAGCCGCCAAAGGATTTCGGCGTCGTGTTCTTTCGCGGTTGGGAGACTTTTACGACGGATGAAAAGGTCGAGGCCGTACGCGATGCACGCCGCGTTCTTGACCGTTCTAAAAAGAAGTAAGCCGCGTTTGGAAGGGTTCGCACAAGGAATTCATGTCCGCTAAACGCGGGCAGTTGGATGTTTGGGTCAACCAACCCCGCTCTAAAGAGCGGGGCAATTAATTCCTTCGCGGAAGGAGATCGGGGCAACTCCGCTCTCTCAACGGAACCAAAGTGGGGCAATTCATTGTCGAAGTAAAAGTCTTAAGAAAAGTCTTCTCAAATGTGTTGCAGCTATGATACGCTCTTGCATAGGCAGGAAGACCACCTGCCGTTCTCTCACAAATATGCGTTTTATCGACGAAAAAGGCAGGGCGTTGCGGATCGGTTGGGGCAAAAGACCGCTGGGCGAAGGAGATTTCGAACGCCTTTGCCGCCGATTTCGCGTGAACGTGACGGAGATGCCGCTCAATTCGGGCGGCTTTTATTACCGCGTGAAAGGCCGCGACCATATTGCGATCGACAGCCGCCTTACCGGCACCGCTAAGCTAAAAGTTCAGTTTCATGAGCTTGCGCATTTTCTCTTTCACGCTCCGGAAAGCGGTGCGACGGCGAATTTCCTTAGCGTCGGGCAAAAGACGCGCGTTGAACACGAAGCGGACGCGTTCGCACTCTGTGCCGTCATCCCGCGAGCGTGGGTGGAGGAACGCTCGGCCGATGAAATTCTGCAGACGGAAGACATTTCAGCTGAAATGCTGGCAGAGCGTTTCGGGATATTTTTGACCTATGGGATCTAGGCTTTTGACTGCGCTCGATAAGCTGCCATCGCCTCGGCGGCGCCGGAATGCATTATCTCGGGCTTGTGGTATTTCCAGTAGGTCTCGAACTCTTCGGCGGTCATCGCGGAGTTTTCGGTTCGGGCCTTTTGCTTTAAGTATTCTTCGGCCCAGGCTCTTTTGTCTGAATCCTGATTCAACGCGGCTCGGGCGCCGTGCATCAAATTGTCGCGTTCCATTATTTCAAGTTCCTCTATGGTAGATTAGTAGAACGTTCTGCGGCCCGCAAGGGCCGGAAAGTTTCTAGTGGAGATCCTGTTTTGAAGCTGCGAAAAACTCTGTCCTTTCTTCTTTTCCTCGTATTGCTGACGACCATGCTGTCGGCGCAGCCGACGACCGCTGCAAAGACGGCGCAGCAGAAGGCGCCGGAATATGCGATCCCTTTCGTGACAAAGACGCTCGCGAACGGGCTCGAGGTGATCGTTTATCCGGATTCGAGCGTTCCGCTCGTAACGGTGGAGCTTGCGGTCCGCAACGGCTCGTTCACTGAACCGCCGGAATTCAACGGCCTTTCGCACCTGTACGAACATATGTTCTTCAAGCCGAACAAGGCGATCGCGATCTACCGCTGCGACCTCTCAAAAAGATACGGCAACGAGGCGTATTTTAAGGAGCAGAATTGCGACGAGACCCTGAAGCTGAAGTCACAGGTCGGCGACGTCGCATATTTGAGCGATCTTGATAAGACGGGCATAGTCCGCAACGGCACGACGCAGGAAGAATACGTTGATTATTACTACACGGCGACCTCCAAGCATCTTGAGACGCTGATGCACGCCCTGCGCGACTCGATGCTGTATCCCGTTTTCGATGAGAACGAATTTCAGCAGGAGATCCAGGTCGTGCTCGGCGAACTCGACCGCCAGGAATCGCAGCCGGGCTATCATCTGCAGACGACGATGATGGACAAGCTCTTCTACAAATATCCGTCGCGAAAGCGGCCGGGCGGGACACGCGAGACGGTTGCGACCGCGACGACCGACAAGATGCGCACCATCCAATCCCGTTACTATTTGCCTAATAATTCGGCCCTTGTGGTAACGGGCGATGTGAGGCCGGAGGACGTTTTCACACTTGCCGAGAAACTTTTTTCCGTTTGGAAAAAAGGCGACGATCCTTTCGTAAAGTATCCGCTTGTCGAACATCCGCCGCTGCCGAAGAGCGAAGCGGCCTTCGTTACTCAGGATGTTGACAACGTATTTATACAGCTCGGCTGGCAAGGGCCTTCGATCGGCAAGGATAACGCATCGACGTACGCGGCGGACGTTTTTTCAGGCATCGTCGGGCAGCCGGATTCCAAATTTCAGCGTGCGCTGGTGGATACGGGATTGGCGGTCTCGGTGGATGTTCATTACTACACTCAGCGGAATGTCGGCCCGATTCGCATCACGTTGGTCACGACGCCCGCGAAGGCAAAAAGGGCGGTCGCCGCACTCTATCAGGAGATCGCGAAGTTCACGTCACCGACATACTATTCGGACGCCGAACTTGCGAACGCAAAAACGGCTCTCGAGAGCCGCGACCTTTTCAGCCGCGAGAAGGTCAGCGACTACACGCACACGCTTTCGTTCTGGTGGTCATCGACCGGAATGGATTATTACCGCGATTATTACAAACATCTGCGTGCGACGAGCCGTGCGGACGTTGACCGCTACATCAAGACGTATATCGCCGGCAAGACGCACGTCGGTGTCGCAATGCTCTCGGATGCGGGCCGTCTCGAATCGAAGCTTACGGATCAGGACCTGATCGGCAAATAAAGTATCTAGTTTTATGAAATTATTGATCGCGACCCTTTCGATACTCGTCGCCCTTGCAGCAGGCAGCGCCGCTCAAACAACTTCGCCTGACCGTGCGATCACCGAATTTGACGTGAACGGCCTGAAGGTGATCTTCAAGAAGCGAACATCTTCGCCGACGATCTCGGTCGGGCTTTACGTCCGCGGCGGCGTCCGAAATGCGACGCCTGAGACGGCCGGGCTTGAGAATTTCACGCTGCAGGCCGCGATGGAAGGCAGTAAGAGCTATCCGAAGGCCGTGCTTCGACGCGAATTGGCGCGAACGGGAAGTTCGATCGGCGGAGCTTCGGGCACGGACTTCGGTGCGATGTCGGTCGTTTCGACAAAGCAGGATTTTCCCGAGATGTGGCGAATGTTCACCGACCTCGTGCTGAACCCGGCGTTCGCAAAAGAAGATGTCGAACGCATCAGGATCGCGCTTCTTTCGGGCATTGCGGACGCGAATTCGCAGCCGGACAACGCTCTTTCGATGCTCGGCTCGAAGGCACTGACCGTCGGCCATCCTTATGCCGTTCCAAGCGAAGGGACAGCCGAGACGATCGCGAAATTCACGCCCGCGGATCTTATGTCGTATCACAAAGGGCTGCTCGCGTCATCGCGTTTGCTGCTCGTTGCCGTCGGCGATTACGAGCCCGACGTTTTCAAGCAGATGGTCACCGAGTCCTTTGCGAAACTGCCGAAAGGGAGTTATCAGGAAAAGCCCGTGCCGCCTCTCGTTTTTGACAAGGCGACGCTGGATATCTCGGAGCGTTCCGTTCCGACCAACTATGTAAAGGGCTATTTCAGGGCACCGAATCTCGCCGATCCGGATTATTACGCTATGCGCGTCGCGACAGCTATCCTGCAATCGCGCGTCTATCAGATCGTGCGCGTACAGCGGAATCTTTCGTATGCGCCGAATGCCGAGATGGACGAAGATGCGGCAAACACCGGCAACATCTACGTTACGGCCGTTGATGCGAACGAGGCTGTTCGGCTGATGCTTGCGATCATCGAGGATATGAAGCAGAACCTTGTCGAAAGGGACGAGTTCGAAGGCCTGCCGGGCTATTTTCTGACGACGTATTATCTCGATCAGGAGACGGACATCGCGCAGGTTCGCGTCCTTGCGAATTACGAACTCATCGGCGGCGGCTGGCGAAATTCCGAGAAGTTCATCCCGAGCATCAACGCCGTTACGCCCGAGGCCGTCCGCGATGTCTGCCGGAAATATATGAAGAACATCCGCTTCGTCGTCATCGGCAACCCGAACGCCATCGACCGCAAGATCTTCCTGCCGGAGCAGTGAATCGTGAATCTCCGACGCCGCGTATCAGAACCTCGAAACGATCTTCGATAAAGATCGGAAGATCGAGACCGATGAGGATATACTTCTATCAGCGACACTCGTGGAGGATGAATATGAAGAAACTAAGAATAGCAGCCATCGTGATTCTGCTGACGACGATGGCCTCGGCCATGTCCGGCGGCGGCCTATTGTCGTACATCGATGTCTCACCGACGCCAACATGTCTCGTGCGATAACATTAAAGGTCCGCGATGTTTTCTTTTGCGACGATCAGTGGTTCTATCGAGCGAACAAATTCAATCAATTCCTCTTCGTTCTCCGCCGCTGTTCGTTTGGGGTTGCTGATATATGCACTAACTTGCACCCGCCCTTTTACAAAGTTTAGTCCGACGGTTGTATTCTTCTTATTGGCTCGCACCGTGTTAACGAGAAAGCCAGAATCACCTGCAAAGTCAGGTGCTGGAAAGAAATCTCCCATGGCAATAAGCCTGGTTCCGAGACGGAAACACCCAAGCGCGTCGTCATGATCGAAACCGAAACTGAGACCGACGTTAATGCTGGAGCCGGTTCTCATCAGCCAGGTATTATCGAGTCCAGCTTGTCCTTTTCTTCCGATACCGGCATTCTCCGGATACCCAAATGAACTGTATTTGGTCTTTATTTTTGGGTAGCGCTTCGCAATATGCTTTTCGATAGCGGATTGGATCGCACGCACCTCGGCGCTTATTTTTTGAAGTTTCTCTTTGGACATGGCCCTGTCGCGCGCTTCGTCGCTTTTGCATTGGGGCTTAATAACTTTTGGAGTGCCCGAAGCAGCGATCTGAGCGTTGGTTGGTTGGGCGGTTGGATACCAAAAAGATATCGCGATCAACGTTGAAACGACAAGGCCGAACGTGGCAATTACTATTGTTTTCATAAGTCTTCCTCCAAAGGACAGGGATGTCTGCACGATGGCAGACATCCCCAGTTCCAAATTTAAGGACGCACTACGGAAAGGGCTTGCACAGGAATGTCCTGGGTACGCCCAAATCTTTCTACACGAGGCTCAAATGTCTGGCTGTCTAAGACGAACCAGGTGCCGGTGTCCTTAAACCAGACTGCAACATCGGTCTTGCTATCGCTGTTGTAGTCAGCGGGAACCGGCCAGTCCTTTGACGAAAAAACAGGGCCGGCATAAACACGAGCCAAATAGCCATTCTCACTTTCAAGGAACCACCATTCTCCATTTGATGGTCTCACGATAGCGAAATCGGTCGTTCCGTCACCGTCATAGTCGCCCTGCACGGGAATATCTCCAGCCATTCCGAAACTAACTGACAATACTGACAGATCGGTAGAGCGCCTGATCCACCATTCTCCGTTAGTAGAACGGAAGACGGCCAAGTCGGTCTTCCCGTCGCCGTCATAGTCGCCAGGCACAGGCACATCACCAAACGCAGTTCCACCCCAGTATCCGAGAACGACTTCCGTCTGGTCGGAAATGCGCATATAGGTAACGCGACCATCAGAACCGCGCCACGCGGCTAGATCGCTTGAGCCGTCGCCATCGTAATCGCCCGTTAGTGCAATCTCGTCAATCTCGCGGGGTCGAAAACTCACGGGGACTTCTTTATACCAGTTGGCGCTGGATTTGTAATGGAAATCTCCGTTAGCGAACCATGCGGCTGGATCGATCAACCCATCACCGTCATAGTCAGCGGCGAGAATTTTATCAGTTCCGGGTTCCGGAGCGAATCCCGGTATCTCCAGCTGTTCGCCAAACTCATTGCCGTACTTCCACAATGAGTTGTCCACATCAACGATAGCCAAATCGGATCCGCCTTGACCATCGAATTTGAAAGAGCGTATATCAGACACTAGTGAACTGAAAATTGGACTACAGATCTTGTTCGTATTGTTGTTCGAACCTAACGAATCATCGCCGTACGAAACGCGCGATACTAGAAGTACTGTCGCGGCCGCGTTGTGAACACACTGCGGGTTCTGTCCCGCAGTTACAGCCGTCAGCAATTCCAAGTTGCCCTCGACTATTCCATACGACGGGTCAAAGGATGAACCGTTGTGTATGACGGTTGCGTGATAAGTAAAGGACGGATTTCGCCCAATGCACTCAGACGAACCCGTACACCCAAGCTGATCACGTTTTGTCTGCATTGTGATTCTGTAGCCGATGGGCGTGTCTTCTGTGATCTCTCCACAACCTTTTTCGGGACAATAGTAATTTCTCAATCCGCGATTATCGTCACCACCCCAGTGATACTTTAGCTCAGTTCCCTCAATTCCGATGCTCCGCAATAGCCCGCGGAGTATCAGAGCATTGTCGGCACAGACAGCTGCTCCCCCCTGTGTTCCAGCAAGGATTTTCAGCGGATTATCACCAATTGGTCGGATTGATGGGTTATATATCACGTGCTCCGCCATCTTTCTATTTATCTTCTGTATAACCTTTTTTAAGTCCGGCTCGTTGTTCTCAACCTTGCCGGTGGACCACTCAAGAGCTTTATCGTAGAGTCCTTGAAATTGCTCTCCGTCAGAATCCTCAAATGGCTTAAAGTCTTGTTCATTTGGCGGGTTGGAATTTAGCCAGTGAACCTTATGCTTGCTTTTCTTCTCACCGATATCACTCCAAGTCTGTCCGTTATCGAACGAGATCTGCCAGGTAAATTCATACTTACTCATTTTCACGAATTGGCCCGATTCGAGATTCGCAAACGGTAAGACAATACCGTTTCTAGTTACCTGACTTCCAATCAAATCCACAGAAAAATTGGAAGGCGTAACAATGTTGTTATCTCGTTTGATTCGCATCAAGACTGTGCGGGTTGTCGTCTGGGTTGGCGAAATCGTAAATTTTGCAAAGACCGTCGGACTAGTTCCCTTAAGATACGCGACTGGATATTCGGGGTTATTTGTACTTCGCCAAGTGGATGTCGAGCCGTCAGGGTCGTCGATGTATGGGTTACCTGCAACGCCGAGTTGCCTAATGGGACGGTCACCCGTGAAACCGACCTCCACGATCTTCACCGTTGGCGTTGGTCCCGGAGTTGGAGTCGGCGTGGGAGTCGGCGTAGCCGTTGGGGTTGGAGTCGGTGTCGGCGTCGGTGTCGGCGTCGGCGTCGGAATCGATATCGTCTTACAGTCCTGGAAGAAGCCGATATAATACGTCTGCCCCGTCGATCGATGGATGGCAAAGAAGTTCGTGTAGTTGCAGTACGTCTTCCCATTGACAAAGTTTGAGGTGGAAAGATTGATCACCGCCGGCGTGGAACTGCTGTAGCCGGTCGATGTTCGGTAGTCCAGATCGGTTTCTGGATTGTCCGTACGGTAGAGAGAGCCTCGGATGTGAGGGTTGAAATTCAGGCCGGCTGTATAGTCTGCCTGGGCGATAGAATAACCCTCAACTCGGCTCGCTCCATAATTTATTGTGACTGTGGCATCTCCGTAAATACAGCCGCCGGGATTCGTGCAGACCCCGGCTTCAGCGGCAACGGCAAACAGAACGACCATCAAAATGGTGACGACTAAATGACAGAAAAGATGCGTTCTCATTTCTCGCCTCCTTCAGTCCCAACGACCGACGCAGTGGTTACCGGAATTATCCGAAAGCCTTCGGCGAAGTGTTCCAGAACGAAATTGTCTAGCCGACGAAAATCAGAGTCCGTGAGCCTCGCTCTTAATCGGTCTCGAAATTTAAGAGCAAGTTCATCTCTTTCATGTTGAAGTTCAAGTAACTCGGCTGACGGTTGGATAAGATTCCCGTCAGACGATTCCCTATTGAAGTTTGTTGCCCTCAGTTGTTTAATAACCCTTTCGGCTCGGTCATCAACCATTTTGACGGCTTCAACATATTCGTGCGCGACCTCGGTGAGCGTGCTAGACTGCCAGTCTCCAAGACCGGCCTCTCGGCCAAAATAGCCCTGAAATATGGTTACGTCTTCACCTTTCAATCGTTGTTCGGTCGCTAGGCGCTCGAATCTGACGATAAGTTCAAACATCTGTCCGTAGAGAATATATTCAGGAACTTCGCGGACCTCATTTTCAGTAGGACTCGAAGAAATTGCGACGGCATCATCGCGACCGTTTGAAAAACCATTCCTTACCGCTTTGTCCGCCGACGATCCTTCAGCAATATCGGAGGTGCCGGGGCCGATTGCTGGCGAATCCCTAAAGAATACTTTTTGTATGGGGTAAGTTGAGTTGGCCAGTGCCGCCAGCCCGCCAAATACCAGAACAACGAGCGAGAGAAGAGAATATTTTCTTAGCATGTTGGTTTCTCCATTTGTCAGCTGATTAAGAACGGGTTTGCCCGATGACAACAATGCGAAGCGAACCATTCTCGGTCGGTTTTCAAGTTGAGACCCTGGAGTGTTCTACGCTAAGATATCTATGCTTTTTGACGACATCTGTTGTCCTAAACACGACAGAGCCAGTTAAAAACAAAAAGGCCTCGAGGATCGCTTCAACCGATCTTCGGGGCTTTGTCTGTTAGTACAAAAATCCTTGCCTCTACAAAACGAACTACGACAACCGCATCAAAAGAGCGGTCGCCGAGGTGGTTCGAGTAAAAGCGTGAGGAACTCATATAATGTTCTACATAGGATTTGAGTGCGCCAATTCTGCTCTCATTTTATTTGGTTGTCAAGCGGTTTTTTTTTTTGCGGCAGGTTAACTGTTGTGAATACAGTGGTTAGTAGCTCTTAACGAAGGATGAGAATAGATTCACCGTAGAGAGACTGCTCCATTGGTGGCGGAGTCGAGGATCGACAAAAAAAGGGAAGTGGGCGTTTTCGCACCCACTTCTCTCTTGATTCGTCTATTGCCGAGACCGTTATTGTCGTTTGCCGTCTTTTCCTCTTGAGAGAGGTGCGGACGGTGCCTCTTTGCGAGACGGCGGGGGAGACGGCCGCGATTCGTTGTGAGGCTGCGGCTTCGGCTCATAACGCGGCTGTGGCTGCGGCTTTGGCTCATACCGAGGTTGCGGCTGCGGCTTTGGCTCGTAACGCGGCGTATCCTGCCGCGGCGTTTCGAGCGGTGCACGCGGAGTGCGCGGCCTCGGCTCATATTGCGGCTGAGATTCCGTACGCGGCGTTTCGAGCGGTGCACGCGGAGTGCGCGGCCTCGGCTCATACTGCGGCTGAGATTCTGTACGCGGCGTTTCGAGCGGTGCGGTCGGTGTTCGCGGACGCACCGGCGTTGATTCGTTCGATCGGGGCTGTGTCGGCCGCGGATTCATGATCGTGAGCGGCGGCCTTTCCACTGCGCCTGTCGGCCGCGAATTCGGCTCCGGCCTGCCTCGTGTCGGATCCGGCGTAAGGATCTCTCTGCCGCCCAGAATTCGATCTTTGCGTAGCACGTTATCGAGCGGTGCACGCGGCGTACGTGCTGCCGCACCCGTGCGGATCGTATCAAAACGCTCTGCCGTCGCCGGTGTCTTTACGGACATCGGGCTGGGCCGCGAACCATTGATCTCCGTTCCGGGTGGGAGCAGAGGCGGTGTGGATGAACCCTCGCGGACGGACTTTACGACAGACTGTGCGACCTCGAGCGGCGGCTGGACATTCCGCTGCTTGCTGCCGAACTGATCGCGGCTTACGGCGACCACGCCCGTCGTCGGAACGGTCTGGAGCGGCGGCACATTGTCGCGAATGAATCCGGGGCCGAGTATGCCGGGCGTCGGTGTCGGGTTCGGATTTCCTCCGTTGCCTCCACCGTTTCCATTGCCATTTCCGTTGCCGGGATAGTGATTGCCGCCGCCATTGTGATTCCCGCCGTAATGGCCGTTCCAATGCGAGTTGTAGTTGTAATATCCGTAGTGATACGGCAGCGGATACCAGCAGATGTCGTTGTTATAGACCGTCATATAGACGAGCGCCGGACGCCACCAGCTTCTGTCGGATCGATAGTAACCATACGGCGTCCAGGCCCAATATCCGTTGACCCAGATCCAGCGTCCGTGGTGATAGGTCGCCCAGCCCCACGGTTCGTCATTGACCCACGTCCAGCCGTACGGCGGCAGCCAACGCCATTGTCCGTAGCGATACGGCGACCAGTTCGAGTAAGAACTGATCGACGAACCGTATGGCCGCCAGATATAGCCGTAGGACGATGTGTAGCTCCATTGGCCGTAGTCATCGAGGTCCTCGGCGCCGTACATATCATCGTCGTAATATTTTCCGTAATAAGCGGTCGCAAGATCGCTGTCGATCTTCTTCTGGCGGTCGCCGATCCAATCGGCAAACTTGTCATCGAATGACGAAATGTTGCCGACCTGCGTCTCGCCGGCGTAGTCGCCGCTGACGTAGATGCGGGCCTGCCTGCCTGAGCTAAGCGTCATTCCGGCGGTCTGCGAATAGATGCGTGCCTGGCCGCCTTCCAATGCGGAGACGAGGACGGGATCGCTTGTCTCGTATCCCGCGTCGATGCGGTAAAGTCCGTCGCGTTCGAGAGCGATCGTCGTCGAAGGTGCGTCGACCTCAAAATAGCCGCGTGCCTTGTCGAAATTTACGACGCGCATCGCCGCGGAACCTCGCGGCACCGAGACGGCGATCCCTTGGTCCGTCAGGGTCTCGATCTTCAGGCCGGCGTCGCCGTCCAGCCAAAGATAGGTGTTGCGGTCGAACTGTATCTCAAGCCGTGCGGACTTCGACGTGACGAGCTGGTCGCCCTCGACGATCGGCAGGTTGTCGTCCGCCTCTTCCCATTCGAGAGCGTCGCGACGGCGTATCTGAGCGTCGCCTTTGAGCTTGCTGATACGTGCGACGCGGGTCGTTATCTCGGGTTGGTTGTCGCCGCTTTCCGAGTAATCTTGGGCGTAGATGCCGGATGCGAGCAGCATCAACGCTGCCGCCATTAACAGTAATTTTGCTGAGGAACGCATATTTTAAAACTCCGATCGGTCCGACGAAGAGATGTGCTGCGGCGTCATCCTAACTCTATATCGCCGCTGTCGCTTCCAAAAATTGCAATTTTTGTGCCGAAGGCCCTAATAACCCGGAAATGCGGGAAACTGCTCGCAATGGGATCGAATTTTGCAGGAAAGCGTGTAGTAAGATAATAGACAGTTGACGATTTGGTGCAAAATGAGCGGCCTTTTGGCGGGTCGCATGCCTGATCGCCGGACGAGATCGAATTATGAGAAAGATATTTATCAGCGCGTCCTTTGTGTTGTTGGCGGCAACCCTTGGCTTTGGGCAGAAGAGTACGGGAGGAAAGAAGGCAGATCCGACGGCTCCCGTGAAGGCCGCTTTCGAGAGCCTGATCGACGGTATCCGTGAGGTTAATTCGGCAAAGGTGCTCGATGGTTATGAGAAGAGCGACCGCATTCTGATCTTCAACAACAACGGCTCTGCGACGATCGGTTGGGAGAACATCAAGTCGAACACCGAATCTTCATATCCGAAGATCAAGAACGTGACGCTCGATATAACCGGCCTCCGTATCGAGATGCTGAGCAAGACGGCGGCCTACGTGACCTGCAAATGGAAACAGACGCAGGAATATGACGGGAACCCGGAGAGCGCGTCGGGCAGAATGACGCTCGTTTATCGCCTGATCGGCAAGGATTGGAAGGTCGTGCATCGGCACACTTCGCCGGACAATCCGCCGGAGACGCGGCCGGTCTTCCCTTCGGAACGCGAACCCAAATAGCAAAAAGGCCGGAGCGGCGTAAAAACCGCACCGGCCGAAAAAGGCTACCTATCGAACGGCCTAGGCGTGGACGCCCGCATATGCGGCGCCAAGCCTTTCTTCGTGGCCTTCGGCCAGCGAATTGACCAATTCATAGTGGAAGTAGTCGAATTTCGCAGCGACGATCGGAAGAACGCGATTATCGTACATCTCGCGTGAGCGGTCGATCGCTTCCTTCAGGCGGTCGTAAAGATCACCCGATTCGCGGCCCGCGGCAACGGTCTCCTGATTATAGAGTTTGATCTCGGAGACAAGCAGTTTCGCAAAGCGTCGTGCGTCCGTGTGGAAACGCCGTTCGTCGTCATCGACCTCGACAGGCAGATCGATATGGCGATCGCTCAGACGGCTGCGCGTGGACGAAACGACGGGCTTTTCTTCGACCGGTGCTTCGACAGCGACAGGTGCGGCCGGTTCGCTAGGTGCAGCGTCAAACGGAGCGGGCTCAAAGGTATGCGCTACAGGTTCCGCCGCAGCCTCCTCGATCGGAACATTCGAGATCGTTTCGAAAGAATGAGCATCATAGCTCTCGGTAACGACCTCGGGAGTCGATTCGTAGTGCGGTTCCTCGACAATCTCAGCCTCTGGGGTCTCGACGGTCTCGGTGACCGCATTCGGGTCGAACGGGCTGTAACTCGGCAAGGTGTCGAAAGAGTAGTCGTGAGCAGGTTTGTGCGGAACTTCCTCGACCGCTTCCTCGACGGCTTGCGGAACGCTCTCTTCGACCGGCTGACTTTCTTCGACGGCCGGTGCCGGTTCGTAGGAATATGTCGGTTCTTCGACAGGCGCTTCATCGTACGAACTTCTTTCAACCTCGTAAGACTGGTCACTTGCGTGTGACTCGGCCTGTTGAACAGGTTCTTCCGGTATTGCTTCGTAGGCATCGGAGTACGACTGACTGTCCGTGAACGTAAAGCTCGTCGAATCGGCCGGTGCAACGTAACCGCTCTCAGGCTGCGGTATCGATGCCGGCTGCTTTGCGGACGCGAGAAGTTCGACGGTTAGGCCTGCGATCTTGACGAGCGTTTCGAGCGCATCGAGATTTACGTTGACGCCTTCGATGCCGTAATCGGCATAAAGAACGGCGACGCCGCGGCCGCGTGCGACGAGCGGAATGGCGTACATTCTGTCAGGACGGCCGAAATCAAGAGCTTCGAGGTAATGGGCATCGTCGTGGAACGTGCCGTAATTGCCTTCGGCGGTCGCGAGCGAGGCGACGGCCTTGCCAAGGACGGTATCATTGGCCGTCGGGAAGATGATGTCGCGGATGGGCGAATTCTCCTCATTCGCCTCTTTACCGAAGACCTTCCAACCCGTGAAATTCTCGCTCTTTATGATAAAGAACGCTCCACGCGGCGTGTATTGGGCGGCGTGTTCGATAAGGGCTTTTAGGATGGTCGCCTGGCTGTCTTTCGAGCTGATGTCGTTGATCGCGTCCTTCAGCTCGGCGAAGTTCGCGGTCGGCATCGAAGCTTTCTCAAGCTCTTCGGCCTCGGCGATCGCGGCGGCCGTGATCTTCGCACCTTCGTCGCGCGAAAGGCGCATATGTTCGACAACGGATTCGGTAAAGCCGGCGTCGAGCTTGCGTTCGGAACCAAAGCGCGCGGCAAAGCCTACAAAAGCCTCGTCGATGCGCGTCTTTTGAGCGTCAAGCTCGGCTTCGATCTGCTTTTGAAAGTCAGCGACTTCGCCTTTCATTTCGGCGATAATGTCTTTTAGATAATTCTCGAATTCGCTGCGTAGGCTTAGCTCGAGTTCTTCACTATTCACAATACTTCTCCTCCGTAAGGCAAAACAGAAAAAGGTCGGGGTTTATTATACTCGCAAAGATACGATAGATGTGCGGCGTCAAATTGGTGGCCCAACTTCTGAGGTAACGCCGGCAGGCGCCGGCCTTCACTCGAAATTATGCCGAATTTCAGAATATAAAGTCAAGAAAATCTTTTTTAACATAGATTTACCGCTTATAAGCTCGCGGGAGTCCGGCAGCTACCCTTCAACCAGGAAAGCGACGTGTCGTGCGATGAAGGCAAGATCGACGGCATTTTTCTCCTCATCGATCCAATGCGGGGTCGTCTCGCTGCGGACGAGCGCGAGCGAGCGGCTTTGTCTCGGGAGCCCGAAGTGGATAATGTCGGCCGCCGCCAGCGAATTGCCGCGTAGGATGCCGCTCGAGGGTTTCCGCGGCCAACCGGCACGCACCTCGAGGCATCGTACTCCGAATGAGATGATCAGCCGCGAGCCGTCCATACGTCCGCTGCCGCGTGCGAATTCGTAGGGCTCGTCGCGTTCGATCTTTAGTGCGGGCTGAGTTCGAGCGGCTTCAAAGGCCGCCTCGATGAATGAATCGAGAAGCCAATTCGCCGCCGTCGTTCTCAGCAGGTCATTGGAAGCCTTGAGCCGGAGATATTCGACAATGTCCGTTCGGCCCGAGACCTCCGCGTTTTGGATGGCGGATTCGAGCAGTTGCTGCCAGGTTGAATCGAGCTCGTTCATCTTAAAAGGAAGAGGATAAGGCCTGACGGGCGAAAATGCGAAGCTTCGTGCTATCCTGAACCATCCGGAAGCCGCCTATCTTATGAGGATCTTTGCGTTATTTCTCCTATTTATCATCGCGTTGGCGCCTGCGTTCACTCAGCAGACGCAGACAAAGAAGAAGCCGGAAAAGGCAGCTAAAAAGACGGCCGCGACACCAAAAGCGAAGCCGACGCCGAAGAGAACTGCTTCGAAACCAAAAGGGAATGTAGCGGCAAAGGCCAAAGCAACGCCGAAGCCTACGCCGAAAAAGCCGAAGCTCGATGAATCTGCCGAGTGGGAGAAGTGCATTGCCCTAACGGATGCTGCCGAAGCGATCGCGTCATTTAAGCAGTTCATTGCGAACTTTCCAGCGAGCAAGAACATGGCCGAGGCCCAGAGACGTTTGTCGGGCTCGGAAGCGGCACTTGCAGATGCACATTTTGAACTGAACGAAATTGAACCCGCGTTAAAGCTCTACGCGGCCGCGGCGGACGACGTACCAAAGCCGATTCCCGACACGCTTTTCAACGAAAGACTCTCAAAGGTCCCGGCAAAGCTCTATTGGAAAGGCTATCGCGGCCAGGCGCTCGACATCGCAAGAAAGCTCGAAGATAAGGCAGACGCCCCGCAATTAAAGGAACTCGCCGGTTTTTACCTAACGATCGAGAGCGGCGACAATGCACGCCGTGCGGCAACTTCGGCGATAGCGTTGGCTCCGGACTCGGCCGGCTATTTGATGCTCGCTCTTGCCGACCGCGTGGATTTTGACCTCGACAGATCTGCCGCAGCCTATGCGAAGGCACTCGAACTCGACCCCGCAAGCATTCAGGCAAAGCGCGGCCTTGCCGAAGCATACCGTTCGCTCGGCCGCTCGGATGAGGCCGCGACGCTCTATCGCGAGATTTTGGCCGCTGACCCGACGAATCTTCCGGCGAAAACCGGTGTCATCCTTTCGCTTTTTGACGGCGGCAAGACTGCGGACGCCGAGAAGGAACTCGATGCGGCTCTGGCTGACAATCCTAACAACGTTATGCTTCTCGCCGGTGTCGCTTACTGGTATTCGTCTCACGGCCAGGGCGAGAAGGCGGTCGATTACGGCAGACGTGCCGTCACGGTCGAACCTCGGTTCATTTGGGGGCATATCGCTCTCGCACGCGGCCAGATGCTGCAGAAAATGCCGCTCGAAGCCGAAAAAACGCTCCTTTCCGCCCGACGCTACGGGAACTTCCCGACGATGGATTACGAGCTTGCCCGTGCGCGTGCTGCTGCCGGCTATTATCGCGAAGCCGCGGAGGGCATTGCGCGAAACTTTACGCTGAAAGACGGTGCGGTGACCACAAAGTTGGGCGGCCGCGTCGAGCGCTCTTCGGCGGACATCGGGGAACTCATCTCGTTCGAAAGACGTGCCAGCCTTTTTGAGCCGTTGAGCGACGCAGACAAGGAATCGGGCAAACCGCTGACCGCATTGCTCGAATTTTGGCAGGCCGCAAACAGCGGCAACGCCGAGGCCGCTGGGTCCACCGCCGCTGCATTCGAATCCACGGGCCCGGATGCGATGAAGCTCCATCGCGAGATCTTTGCGGCGTCGGTGCTCGTTGACAAGAAACTCGCCTCTGACGCGGCGATCGAACTCTTAAAGAACGCGGCGGCAAACTCCGGCACCGTAATGGCCGCACCTGATCCGACGGCCGCGATCCTTGCCGACGAACTTTATCCGGCGCGCACGGCCGCCCTTGCACGCGGCGAAACGCTTGCTCCGAGCCCGGTCGCGGCGCCGACGCTTTCCGCGATCGTGCGAGGACGTATCGAAGAGCTGGCAGGTGCTGCTCTCGCAGAAAAAGGTGAGACGGACGAGGCACTGATCAGATACAAACGCGGGTTGTCGGTCGCACCTGATGGTAGCGTCTGGCAGCGTTCGATCAACTGGCGCATAGGCACGCTTCTCGCTGCGCAAAACGATCTTGCCGGTGCGTTGCCGTATTTTCTTAAGGGATATAAGGGCGGTCCGCCGGATGTCGCGAAGTACGCGATCGTGAAGTCGGCTTACGCTCAGGTAAAGGGAGGTCTCGACGGCTTTGAGGCGGAAGCCGGACCTGATCCGCTTGCGAAACCAGAAACAGAGGTCGCAAAGGTCGAGAAGCCGGCCGCGGAACCAACGCCGACACCAGCGAGTGTCATATTGGGCGATCTTCCGCCGCTTCCGACGGAAACACCGACGGCAACGCCCGAACCTTCGCCGGAACCGACCGCTGAGGCGTCTCCGACACCGGCGACGATAGTTGAGGCGGCTCCTTCGGCCTCGCCCACGCCAAGCGTTACGGCCACGCCGGCAGCAACGGCGACCGAACTATTTCCGTCGGTGGTGATCGCGATACCAGATCCAAAGGCGGCAAAAAGCCCGAGTCCGACGCCGACGCCTGAGGCCGCCGTCGAAGCTACGCCAACGCCGTCTGCATCGCCAACGCCGGAACCGACGGTGGAACCGACTCCAACACAGACCCCGACAGTCGAAGCTGTTGCTGAAGCTGCACCAACGCCTTCGCCGACTCCCGAACCGACGATAGTAGAGCCGCCAACACCGACGCCGACGCCTGAAGCGTCGCCGTCCCCGGAACCGACAGTCGAAGCAACTCCGGCAGCGGAAGTGACTCCGATCGCGTCACCAACACCCGAACCGGCGGTCGTCGAGCCCCCAGCATCAACGCCCACGCCATCAGCAACACCGGAGACGACTTCGACGCCCGAACCGAGTCCGACGCCGTCCGAGACGCCGCAGCCAACGGTTTTGGCAGATTCGAGGCCGCGCATCGCACGAGCGACGGCTGAGGGTGCAGAAATAAAACCATGCGTGATAACGACGAGTGAGATCAGAATGTCGATGCCCGTTAAGGAGGAGCGTGGAATCATCGTCGGCACAGAGGACGATCGGGATCTTACGGGGCTAACGGCTGTTTCTGAGGGCGAAAAAGACCTGGAAGTCAGAGCCGTACCGGTTGCGGGGATCAAGAGCCGCTCACTTTACGTGATCAGATCGCTGACCGACAAGACGGGGATCTATCACGTCAAATTCAGCTTGCCATGCGGATCGGCCGAATTGGAAGTGACGGTCGAATCACCGCCGAAGTGAGCTTAGTCGTCGAGCCGAACGGTCGCGAGGACGGCAAGCAGCAGGAAGAAGAACGCATTCGACGGCGTCCGCAAAGGAAAGTCCACAAAGCTGTGTACCAAAATGCCGACACAGCCCGCAAACGCTCCGATCGCAAGCCCGCGCATTTCATCGCTCGAAGTTCGAATGACAAGAACGGATCGCCGAATGAATAGTGCCGCGAACGAGATCAGGCACAAAAAACCTGCAATGCCGCCGTCCGCCAGTATCTGCAGATAATCGTTGTGGGCACGCTCGATGCGAAAGACACCGTCCCACGAGTCGAATTGTGTAAAGGCGACGGCGAACGAGTCCAATCCGGCCCCGAGAACAGGATGAGCGAGAAAGATCTGCCATGCGACCCACCAGAAGTGCGTACGGCCGCTCGAAAATCCTTCTGCGTCCGAGCCGTGTCCGGCGAGCGAGAGGTTTGTGCCGTCGGGCCCCAGAAAAAGAGCTAGTGCGAGTACGGCAAAGATCAGAACGGCTGCCGAGAGAATGGGCAGGAGCAGTTTCCTCTTTCCGTCCCGCGTCGAATGTCGCCGCTTGAATGGCAGCATCGCGACGAGAACGACGATAAGTGCAGCGAGCACAGCAAGCCAAGCACCGCGAGACATGGTAATCACCAAAGCCGCACCCGCGACCACGGTCACGCCGAGGTTCGCGGCCTTCGAGTTTCGTGATGCCGCCCGGTCGAATAAAGTTCCGAAGGTAAGCCCGCAGATCATCACCATAAAGGCTGCGAAATGATGTTGATTTACGAATGGCCCGAACGGTATCGCCTGCGGCGTTTCGCGAATTCCGAAGATCGGTTCGATCGCTGCAAGCCTTTGCAGAATGCTAAAGAATGCGAGCACTCCGCCGAAAAGTACGATGGCGTTCCTTGTGAGAGCGACGCGCTTGGCGGTCGATATGGTCGATAGGGCCGCGAGGAAGAAGAGAAGATATACGCCCAGGCGGAACGCAAAAAGCCTCGTCGCATAGGGATCGAGCGTCGTGCCGAGCGCGATCTGAACGAGTGCCAGAAGAAAGAAAGCCGCAAGCGGTAAGATCAGCGGCGAGCGGACAATTCTAATCTCGCCGCCTCGCCATGCGGCCGTCGCCCAGAACACGACGCCGAATCCGGTTACGATCGCGATCAATGCCCACGTCCCGCTATCGACGCCGCCGAAGAGCACGCAGGCGATCATCGGAGCGATGAGCACCAGCCAAAACAATGCGGTGTCGCTCCGAAGGCCTTTCCTCCTGATCCTAATTGCGTCGGAAATTCTCACTCTTTCGTCAAGGTTACGTCGTCGAGCCATAGCTTGCCGCTGAGCGGACAGATCGGCGACCGACAATCATCGCGCACAAGCCGGATAACTATCCCGTCGGTGTCCGCCGGCACTTCGAATTCGGCTGAAGCCTCGGCCCATTCCGCATTGAGAGCGAACGATCTGCTTGCAGCGACCGCAGCGGAAGTCGCCGCGGACGTGACAGCAAGATGCATCGTTACGTCATCCGCGGCACGCAGTTCGGTCTTATAGAACGCGGACAGCCGATAGCGCGAGCCCGGTTCGACCGCAACCGTCTGCTTCACCTCGCGAAAGGCATCGGCGCGCTTCGAATCAAATACAAAAAACAGGCTGACCTTACCCGAATGGGCCTGGTCGGCAAGCGCGATCTGCGGTGTGCTGCCCGCAGAGATCTTCCAATTGAAAATGCTCGACGCGTCGGCGCCGACACCACCCTCAAAACCGCTATTCGTTACCGAGTCAGCGGCCAATTGCGGGCCCGTCCCGAGGTCGTTAAGAACATTCACAGCGAGTCGGTATTGGTGTTTTTCTATGAGCTTTGCGGCGAGTTTTTCGCCGTCTGGCCGTAATTGGCCGGTTTTCAATTCGCTCGGCAAACTCGCCCAGAGATCGGCGGCATCTTCAACGCGATCCTTGGTAAGCAAGTAGATCGCAAGGGCCGCACGGGCACTCGGCGCATCGCCGAGCAGACGGCGTGCTTCGCCGACATTCTGCCCGGTGGTTTCGAGAGCAAGGATCGCCGCGGACGCCGCATATTCCGCACGGCTGCGTGCCGCATCCGCGAGCAGCTCGAACGCTTCCTTCTCGTTGTTCTCGCCACGGAGCAGAAAGTTTGCGTATGCGAATTTCACGTCCGAATAGTTCGGCGCAAGTTCGCGTGCACGCCTGAACATCTCATCGGCGTTGCCGCGATCTCCGGCACGATCGTAGGCTTTTGCGAGAGCGAGAACGACGAGATAGTTATTTGGCGAAAGTTGGGCGGCCTTCTTAAATTCTTCGAGAGAGCGGGCGGCGTCCTCAGGCTCGAAGGTCTTATCAAGCAGGACGGCAGCGGTAAAATGCGTCTGCGGATCGTCCGGGCCAAGCGAGGTGAGCACGGGGATCATATCCACGCGGTCTGCCCGCAGGGAGGCAGAGTTCGCAAAATTCCAACGCGCACCGAACCACACCGCTCCGGCAAGGAGAAGCACGAAAATCATCAGGCAGGCCTTTGCCGCCGTTGTTTCGATCGGTATCCGAAATGCAGCCACGGTTGCTCTATTCTAGCGTCTCGATCTTGAGAAGGGCACGCCGTATGGCGATATTATTTTCCACGCAGATCTCCCGCACCTTGCGGAGCTTTTCGCCGTCGAAATTACGTGCAGAGATAACGATCTCCTCGACGCCCTTTTCCTGACACACAGAGCCGAGCGCGCCGTTGCCGGTGAAGACCGTCAGTCCGTGGATGACGCGTCCGGCCTTGTGCGGGTCGTCATCGACGAAGCCGATCGGTGTCAGGTTCCATTCGGGATTGTTACGCAGCTCGCGCAGGACCATCTCGCCGCCGTCGCCCGCACCGTAGATCAGGATGCGGCGTGATTCTGCCGTCTTTGGGAGCGGGATCGCGCTTCGGATCAGACGGAACATCATTCGGCTGCCGATCACGGCAAAGAGGAGAAGGAGAGCATCAACGACAAAGACCGTTCGCGAATAATACTGGAATCGATAGAGAAGAAGTATCGCGATCACGCTCAGGCCCGAACCCAATGCAACGCCTTTTGCGTAGGTGATGAAGTCGCGAATGCTCGTGTATTTCCAAAGCCCGCGATATACGCCCGCGACGAGGAACGCCCCGAGCTTTATCGGGATGACGACCGGCAGGCACTTTACGAAAAGATCCCAAGCTTCTGAATTTTCGAGCGAGCCGAGCACGAGAAGAAACGCCGTGTAAAGTGAAAGCGTTATCAACGCGGCATCGAGAAAGATCTCAAAGATGCGCCGCTTGTGCGAGAAATTGATGATGAAGCCGAAGACCGCCTTCTCCGGCGCCGATGTGTCGCTGCCGGTCGATTCGTAAACTTTTACTTTTGAGAGAAAAACGCCGACTATGACCAGCAGGATCGAAAAGACCGCGATCAGAGCGAGGCTTTCGCTAAGGGCGAGATGAGCGACGGCGATCGAAATGCTGCCCGCGACGGCCGCAAATGCGTACAGCATAAGGACAGCAGAACGTTCAGTGAGCCCGAGGGCCACGAGGCGATGCGATGTATGGTCTCGTCCCCCTTGCGAGACCTTGCGGCCCCAGATCTTTCGCACGAGTGTAACGAGCGTCGTGTCAAATATCGGGACAATGAGGATCAGTGCCGGAACGGCAAGGATCGGAAGAATTCCACGGCTTCGGCCGCCGCCTCCGGACTGGTTGACCAGCACCGCTCCCGACAGGATAAAGCCGACGAACATCGATCCGCAGTCACCCATAAAGATCGATGCGGGGTTGAAGTTGAAGATCAAGAATCCGATCAGGCTGCCGACGAAAACGGCGGCAAGCAGAAGTTCAGTGCCTTGCCCTGAGGTCAGAAATCCTGCCGCTAGGCCGATGCCGCCGATCGCGGCGATCCCGGCGGCAAGCCCGTCCATATTGTCGAGCAGGTTCACCGCGTTCGTGATGCCGATGATCCAAAGGCCGGTGATCCAGATGTCGATGATCTCGTTGCCGGTTATCGGCATCGTAAGCCCGAAGCCGATCAGAACGGCCGCCCCGAAAAGCTGCCCAAGCAGCTTCTGATAAGGGCGAATGTTGAAGATATCGTCAACGAGGCCGACAAGGAAGAGGACGGTGCCGCTGCCGAGCAATATCAACGTCTCGCGGGAATATGGGACGAATAGAAAATAACCGATGACGGTCGTTGCGTATATCGCGACGCCGCCGAGCATCGCGGTCGGCCGGGCGTGCCAGCGGTCGCTTTTCGGAGCGGCGACAAAGCCGCGCCGCGTCGCGTATGCACGAACGGCATAGGTCAACGCCGCGCTCAACAGCACGGAGACGGACAAGATCAGAAATGCGTGGAGCGTGAGGTTCTGCATTATCTATATCCCGGCGGCGATGTTGAGTTCACGACCGGCAAGGCCTGCCTATTCAACATCTCGGTAAAGCTGAGCAACATCATTTACGAGCCTCGTAACTGAACACCTTTCATCGACAAATTGTACGGATAGAAGCCCAAGCGTCTCCCGTACTTTTTCACCTTTTAGCAAATAAAGCAAGCCTTTCTGAAAGTCTGCCGGATCGAGTGTACGGATAAGAACCGCGCGTTCGGCCACTTCGAATCCATCCTCGCACTTTTCAACTTTGCCCGCGAGATCGACAACGCCGCCCACGGCCGTCGAAACTACCGGAACGCCCGCGGCCATCGCCTCGATCATCGAGAGCGGTGTGCCCTCGTTCCGCGAAGTTAGAACGAAAAGGTCGAGTTCGGAGAGGATCGGGCCGATCTCTTTACGATTTCCCGCAAATGAAGTATTTGAAAGGTTTAGCTCTGCCGAACGCCGTTCGAGAGCTTCGCGTAAGTGTCCGTCGCCGACGATCGCAAAGTGGACAGGTACAGCGTCTTTCTGGCAAAGCGAAGCTGTCTCAAGCAACAGATCGAGATTCTTGATCTCAGTTAGACGGCCGATGAAGCCCGCGATCAGCCTGTCTTCAGGGATCGAGAACTCCGCGCGCAAACTCGCCTTCGATACGACGCTCTTTTCGATCGGCTCGATGCCGAGCGGGATCACAACGAACTGCTCACGCCGCCCGATCTTGAACTTCCCGGCGATCTCGTCGAGCTGCTGTTCCGAGATGACGATTATTCGGTCGGTCGTCTTGGCGAGCAGCTTCTCGATCAGGATGAAAATTCGCGTCTTGAAACTGCCGTAATAGCTGTGGAAAACATGTCCGTGAAATGTATGAACTTTCTTTACGCGATGCGGCCGCCCGACGAATGTCCCAAGCGTCAGATATTTGTACAGAAATGCGGCTGTGCGTCCGACCGCGCCGGCTTTCGCGGTGTGCGTATGCACGATGTCGGGTTCAAGCCGCCGCAGTTCGCGAAATATCTTTACGACCGAGATCAGATCTTTTGGCGAAAGCTCACGGCTCAGTTCGGCGAGATAGATCGGCTCGACTCCGTTCTCTTCGGCGAAGTACGACATATCCTCTTCGCCCGCGGGAACTGTGCCGGCGATCAATGTGCTTTCAAACTCGGGCGGGACGAGTTTGCTCGTCAGCCAAACGACGTGCCGCGCCGGACCGCCGACATTAAGGCGGGCGATGATGCGGACGATTCTTTTTGGGCGGTCAGCCAAATGAGGATATTCTACCTAATCTTCCATCCGGAAGATCGTTTCAGGGTCGTCCTCGTGTCGGATCTCGTCGATGGGCTCGCGTTTTCCCTCGCCCATATAGAGGCGGTTCGGGCAGTTGATGACCATTCCGTCCGTCTCGCCGACGTTCTTGTAGCCGTGGACGACGCCCTTCGGGACGACTATCGCTTTTGGATCCGATGCGCCGACAATGAGCGTCATTCGATTGCCAAAGGTCGGCGAATCTTCGCGGTTATCCCACATACGCATCTTGAAATCGGACGGCCCGATGAAGCAGAAAAGGTCGGCCTGATCGACGTGCTCGTGCGGCCCGCGCGCAACGCCCGGCTTTGTGAACGAAATGTACGACATAGCGGGATAGAATTCCGCGTCAAGCTCGTCGTGCCGAAAAAGCTCGGCCAGCCACCCGCGATCATCCGTGTACTTCTTCAATTCGTAAACGACAACGTCGCTGATATCTTTGTCAGTGAAGTGCATAAGAGTCTGTTGAGTCTGTCGAGTCTGTCGAGTCTGTCGATGCATTACCTTGCCGCGAGATGTCGGGCAAGGGCAAATATCATCTTCGATGTTTCTTCGATGCCGTTGTAGATCTCGTTGAAGTCGATTTCGTTAACATATTCTTGATCGAGAGCTACATACAAATGTGATTGTACCTCGGCCGCAGAACTTCGAGAGATATTTAGAAAATATGCGAAATCTTTGTCTGACCTTCGGGCAAAACCTTCGGCGATGTTCGCCATAATTGAGACGCTGGCTCGCCGTATCTGATCGCGTAGCCCGTAGTCTTTAGCAAAACGCCCATCTCCCGTTATCCGGTATACGTATTGTTCGAGCCTTCTGCCACGCCTGTATATCCTCAAACCTCCTAAACGTTGCCATATCCAAAACTCCTCTCTCCGACTCGCTAGACCCGATAGACTCGCTAGACCCAATAGACTCACCAGACTCGCCAGACTCTCTAGACTCGATTCGCACCGGTCTTTGCCACGAGGTTCGAGGCGAGCAGGAGGCTTTCGAACGTGCCGGCGTCGGTCCACCAGCCATCGAGTTCGCCCCAGGTCATTTCACCTCTGTTGATGTAGTGATTATTAACGTCCGTTATCTCGAGCTCGCCGCGTGCGGAGGGTTCGAGCGTTTTTATCACGTCGAAGACCGTGTGGTCGTAGAAGTAGATGCCGATGACGGCGAGGTCGGACTTCGGCTCGCTCGGCTTTTCCTCGATGCGCACGACCTTGTCGCCGTCGAGTTCCGGGACGCCGAAACGCTGAGGGTCGGGCACTTTCTTGAGCAGAATTTTGGCTCCCTTGCCTTGTGCTCGATAGTCGTCCGCGGCGGCACGAATGTTCTTCTCGATCAGATTGTCGCCGAGCACGACGCAGATCGGCTCTTCGTCTGCGAAATGCTCGACGAGCGAAAGGGCGTCCGCGATCCCGCCCTCGCCTTCCTGATACGTGTAATTCAGATCCTTGAGGCCAAAATGCCGCCCGTTCCCCAAAAGCCGTAAGAAATCACCCGCCGAATTGCCGCCCGTGACGATCATGATGTCGTCGATACCGGCGTTTATGAGCGTCTGGATCGGATAGTAGATCATCGGCTGGTTGTAGACCGGCAGCAGATGCTTGTTCGTTATTTTTGTAAGCGGCGAAAGCCTTGAACCAAGCCCGCCCGCGAGAATCACACCTTTCATACTTCTTACTTATTCGGCGATGGTTACTTCTTAAATCCAATCGCCGTCCAAAAGCTCCTGTCGCTGAATTGAATGTTGACGAGCCCGGCCGCTTTCAACATTTCATCGATCTCTTTTTTTGTGAACCGTTTTTCCAGCCGCGTCCCAAATCGATCCAAGGCATCGGTCCTCATCGTATAAAAGCTATTATTGCGATACTGCGACAGCGGAATTAGAGCGGGGTTTGCTCCGAGCCGTTCGACAAGTTTCGCAGTTCGAGCCAAAGGCCAGTAAACGAAAGCCGCGATAGGCTGGCTCATTGCAAACCTCACCGAATGCGGCATTCTGCTTACAATGCGGCGAAACCCATCACTGATACGCCAAATTGCTCGAAACCAAACCGGGCGGTTATCAAATCGATAGTAGAGATAAATGAGAAATGGTGCACCGGACTTTAGCTTTGCCACGCACTTGTCGATGCCGTCGGCGGTGTCAGGGACGTGATGAAGTACGCCCAGGCTGTAGCCAAAATCCGCCGACTCATCCTCAAGAGGGATATTGTCCACACCAGCCTTGTGAAACACGCAGTTATCGGAATCTTGAAGGTTCCGTTTGGCTACTTCGATCGCATCGCTCGGATCAATGAGATGTAAGCATCCAACACGGGGTGCGACGAGTTTTGCCCACCGGCCGCTGCCGCATCCCAGATCGAACGCAACGGCATCAGCAGGTAGATCCTGCCACGGCATGATGCTGAAATAGTTTTCAAACATTGCCTCAAGTTCAGCTGCTTCAAGAGTTGATTGATCGAACCGCGACCATTCATCCCCAAAGCCTGCAACTACGTTCTGATCTACGTTCTCAGGCATTATCGATGAACCTTCTATACCAAAGTTCGAGCATCAGGAGCGTCCAGATCGGGAATGCGTGATCGACGATACCGTTGATGTGTTGGTCAACGATCTTTTCGACGGCTTCAGGACGGATGATGCCGCGTTTTCTAAAGCTCTCGGACAAGAGCACGTCACGCACAAAGTCTTTCATCTCGCGGCGGAACCAATGTCCGACCGGCACGCCGAATCCCATCTTCCGCCGATATATCACCTCGCGCGGAACGAGCCGGGCCGCAACCTTCTTGAGAAGATATTTATTGCGGTATCGCGGCATCTTCAGGTTCTCCGGCAGGCTTGCGGCGAACTCGATGACCTTGTGATCGAGGAACGGCGCGCGTGCTTCGAGCGAATTGGCCATCGAGGCGATATCTACTTTAACGAGTAGATCGTTCGGCAGATACGTCATCTGATCGGTCAGAAGCGTCGCGTCCAGAACGCCCGAACCGTTCGCACGCCTGAACCAATTCCCAAGCAGGTCGATGGCCGCGTTGCCGGCAACCTCGCGGGAAAATTCCGGCGTATAGATCTCTTCCTTAACCTTCGGCTTGAATGTGGACATCCAGCGAAAATACCGCTCGATGCGCGGTTCGCTCGCCGAGATGAAAAAACGCTGCACGTCGCGGATCCGCGTCTTCTTTATTTCGGATGTCGGCAGCAGGCCTACCGGCCCCTCGATGAACGCCTTCCGCAACGCGGATGGAATACGCTTGTACGCTTCGGCGAACTGCATCGCCATATGACGTTCGTAGCCCGCGAAGCTTTCGTCGCCGCCGTCGCCATTCAGCGCAACGGTAACGTGCTTTCGCGTCTCACGCGAAACGTAATAGGTCGGCAGCGCGCTCGAATCCGCATACGGCTCGCCGTAATGCTCGACTAAAGTCGGCAGCAGCTCGATCGCGTCCGGCCGCACGATGAATTCGTGATGCTCGGCACCGATGTGTTCCGCAACCTTTTTTGCGTATTTGAGTTCGCTGAAATCCTGCTCTTCAAAGCCGATCGAGAAGGTCTTCACGGGCGTTGCGCTTTCCTGAGCCATCAAGGCGACAACGGTCGAAGAATCGACGCCGCCCGAAAGGAACGCGCCCAAAGGCACCTCCGAGATCAGCCTGAGTTTCGTCGCCTCGCGAAGAATGCGTGTTGTCTCTTCGATCGCTTCTTCTTCCGAGATCTTTATCTTCTTCGAGAAATCGGGCAGCCAATAGCGTTTTGTCTCTATTCGGCCGTCCTTCCAGCGAAGCCAGTGGCCGGGTTCGAGTTTGCGGATCGCTTTGAACGCGGTTTGCGGCGCCGGCACGCATAGGAACGAGAGATAACTGTCGATGGCTCCACGGTCAACATCACGCGAGATGCTCGGGTGTTTCAATACGGCCGAAAACTCCGAACCGAAGATCAGGTCGCCGTTCGGTTGATGCGAATAAAGCAGCGGCTTTTTGCCGACGCGGTCGCGCGCTAGAAACAGCGAGCGGTCACTTTCGTCCCAGATCGCGAACGCGAACATCCCGCGAAGATGCTCGAGACAGTCGACGCCGAATTCATCATAGAGAGCGACGACGGCCTCGGTATCCGAATTCGTATAGAGCTTGCGGCCACGTTCGATCAGGCCTTTGCGGAGTTCGCGGTAATTGTAGATCTCGCCGTTGAAGACGATCCATTTCGTCTTGTCAAAGTTGTGTATCGGCTGCTGCCCGCCCGCAAGATCGATGATCGAAAGCCGCCGCATCGCAAGCCCTACGTTGTCTTTTACGTAGAATCCGTCCTCGTCCGGCCCGCGGTGAATGATGGCGCGGTTCATCGCCTCGAGCAGCTCGCGATCCGCCGCCCGATCCGAATTATTTACAAATCCCGTGATCCCACACATCTTTGTTGCCTGCTAACGGCTCTCCGTACGGTCAAACATTACACCGGCTGCCTGAGGCTGGAATGCCATCGCCCTGTTTGTGATCATTTGCCGGTCGCGGCGTTTCTCCAGTATCAGCTCGATGCCGACCGCGGCGAAAATATAAAGGAATACCTGAATCTGCGTCCGTTGTCGATACGCCGTACCCACATTTCCCTGAAAGATCGCGTATGCGATCGACAGCATTACCGTAAAAATGAGCACGGGAAGGGCTCGAGAGAATCTTCGGCGAATGGTGTAGGTCAGTCCGGAGATGATGAACGGGATCGTCGTGTACCAAAGCAGCGTTTCGGGGATAGTCACCGCTTGGCGAAGGTTTTGTGCGGCCCACGGGAACGGCGCAAGGAAAAGGAATGTGAGGCCGACGGGAATTGTCGCCAAGGCTCCTGTGGGCGTCGAGACATCGCTTTCTTCGCTAAATCCGGAATCTGCCGAGCGTGCCAGGTCGAGTCGGCTCCGCTGCACATTCTGCAGGTCGGTGGCCCTCGAAATATCCGTGGTCGCGATGCGGATGACGCCGAAGTATGTAAGGCCCAGGCCTAAGAGCAAAAGCGCAGCAAGACGCGGTACGAACGTACGCAGCCGGCCGGAAGTGCCGACGACAAGGCTGCCGATCGCGGCGACCGCGACCATGTAAAAAATGTAAAAGCGAAGGGACAAAATTCCTACGAAGCAAATACCGAGGACGGCGACAGCCAAAATGCTCAGCTTCTCCTGCAGTTTCAAAACAGCGATCGTGCCGACAACGAGGAACAAGAGGACAAGTCCATCCTTTAGCAACTGGCTCGACCAAACGATCATTGCCGGCATAACCGCAACAAGGATCGCCGCGGTACGGGCGACACGCCTGTTCTCGTAGAGCTTTCTCGAAAGCACATAGACCGCGGGAGCCGTAGCCGCTCCGAGAACTCCGCAGATCGTCTGTGCTATAAAGATGTTCCGTCCGAAGACGTAATAGATCGCGGCGACAAAATAGTTCATTCCCCAGCCCGAACCGGACAAGCTCGCGATTCTGTGAAGTTCGAAGGGCGTGAGTGTGCTTCCTTTACCGGCCCAGAGGAGCGTTAGCTGATGGCCCCAGTAGTCGTAGCTCTTCGAGTCGCCGCCAAAAAAATCTCGCAGATCGAATATCTCGATGAACACCCCGACCGCAAGCCGCATAAGAATGGCAAGCAGGAATATCTTCGTCACCGTCTCAGGTTCATCTGTCGTACGATAGATAAGAAAGACGACCGCCGCCGACAGTGTCACGATGGACAAAAGTAAGGCTCCGGCGGTCGGCGAGAACGCCGCTGTCAAACCGATGATCAAAAAGATCGCAATAGCTATTGTCTGAAATCGCTTCATTTTGAAAAGCCTATTTCTTTTGCCGTTAACTTTTCACGGCAGATCGAAATGCGTCAACGATCAATGGCGTCTTTGCCTTGAGGCTGTACTTTTCGAGTGCGTCTTTAGCACAAACAGCGGACATTTGATTTCTGAGCTTGTGGTCGATCACAAGCAAACTCAGATATTTTTCCCAGTCGGCGTCATCTTTTGCGAGGAAACCATTTTCACCGTGTCGAATAACTTCTAAGTTTGATGCGATCGGGGTTCCTACAGGCACGATGCCCAACGCCATATATTGTGCTGTCTTCATTATAAATTTATATGGGTTCCACGGATTGTCGGAAGCCAACGGAACCAGCCCGATCTGTATCTTGCGAAGGTCCTCAACCTCTGTTTCAGAATTCCACATTTGAGAGCTGAAATCTACGTCGCGCAATACAATATCCGTTCCGCCGATAAAGTGAAGGTCGCATATTCTCTTTTGTGAGATGTTGCGAAGCGGAGCTTCCACCAGTTTGAGGTTCTTGAGAGTTGTCGGGCTGCCGCTCCAACCTACGCAGACCCTTTCCGGGGTTTCCGAGAACGGTCGGTACTCGAACTTCGAAGTATCGACCAAACTTGGAACCTGCCAGATATTCTTGTTATAGCTTTCAGCAAATTGTCGAATTCCGGACGAATTGACCATCACAACCTTGCTCATCTCGATGATCCGCTTGATTTTCCCAAAGAATTTCAAATGAGAGAAGTAACCGTTATATTGGCTCTTGTAGGGCACGAATAGAGGATCATCCAGCTGATAGATGATCGGCTTCTTTCGTGCGACCAATCTTTCCAACAATGCCGGGCCGATGAGTGCGGCCTCGCGATAAACGAAAACTGCGTCGAAACGGTCGAGTTCTCGCAGCAGGCGTAGTCTCTCTAGGTAGCCGCGGGCCATCTCATACGCTTTCTTCGCATTTCTCCCGGAAAAGTAAAGCACCTTTCGGAGTTCGTCGTTTTCAAAAGGAGCAAACTCAACGTGTATGCCTTCGGGCGCGAGTACTTTCTCCCACAGCTCGATGCTCCCACGCTGCCCGGGAGAATAACCAAGTTGGTTTGGAACCAGCGCAAGTACACGCACTATCTTTGTAATATCCTGTCGTAAATTCGTCGATATTGTTTCCCGCCGACGGTTTTGAGGTCAAATTCGCGGCGGGCGGTTTCGCGGCAGCGGGTGGAGACGTCGCCGAGGGCGGCGATGCGGTCGAGGGCTTTGAGGTAGCTTGCTTCGTCAAAGCCGTCGAGCAGGACGCCGACGCGGTTCTCCTCGATAAGTGTATCAACATCGCCGACGCCGCGGTTAGCGATGATCGGCAGCCCGCAGGCGAGATATTCGGGAATTTTCGTAGGCGAGCGCGACGCCGTTGCAAACGTCGCCTGCACGATCGAAAGTGCTATATCGGACGCTTCCAAATACCCTTGGATCTCGGATGCAGGCACCTTATTCACAAAAAAGTCACTTGAGGCGAAGCCGTGTGCTTCCAGCAACGGAATGATCTTTTCAGGATCGCTTTGGGTGAGGAACATTGCAAAAACGCTCGGATCCGCTCGTCGGGCGGCGGCCAAAAGATCCGCGATCTCATCGGTCAAGTACAGACCGCCGAGGGCTCCGAGGTGCAGAATAACCTTTCTCCCCTTAAGCGACAACTCGTCGCGCATTCGCCCGCGCATTTCTGCAGCATCGCCCGCGAATCTATTCTCAAAATCCACGCAGCAGGGAATGACCTCGACGGGATGGCCAAGGTGATCGCGGCCCGTTTCGCGGGATTCTGCGAACAGGATATCACGAGCTTTCTCTGTGAGGACGACGAAGGCGTCCGCTTCACGCATCAGCCAGCGTTCGACGCGTTTTGCGGCACGGAAGAGCCAGCCGCCCGCGGGCCAGCGTCCCGCGTCGGTGTATTCCTCCGGGAAGAATCCGCGAATATCAAAGAGCAGCTTTGGCCGCACATGCGAGAATTTGCGTGCGATGGCGGCCATCAGCATCGGCAGATGCACGCGTGCGTGCAGAACGTCGTAACGCTCGCGTGCGACGAGCCGCCTTACACGCAGCGTGCCGCGCAGAACGTCGTACGCGGTCGCCGGCACGCTCGGCCATTTGTGATACCCAAGGCAATGCCACGCGATGCCTTCGCCCGCAAGCCGCTCTCTCGCCTCGTCGATCTCGTCACGCGTCCACTTCTCTTTAAGCTCCGGCTCGAACGTGAGCAACGACACCTCAACGCCGCCTTTCCCGATCTCACGCAAATACGGCAGCACCTGCGTCTGCACAAGCGGCTCCCGCATCCCAAAATAACAAATATAAAGCGTCTTAGGCATCAGCAATCCATTGCTCGAATTCTTCTATATTGACGCGAACGTTGTCTGTATCAAGCGTGAACGCGTTTTCCGGGAATTCACGATCTGCGAACAGATAGGTGTGGCTAATACCAAGTACATCCGCGAGCCGTCTATAGCAGGCATTGAAATAATCTCTAGCGTCAAAATCGCCTGGATAGATCTCGATCACGTGAGATCCTCGCGGCATGAAAAGCATATTCGTAAGGCCCGCACCGTGTAGCGATACGAGAGTGGAGCATTCGGAAAAAATACGAACCTGCTCCACGAAGGACATATTATCGAGTTCTAAACAGTCGAAACCAGATTCAGAAAGAAAGGAGATAACCTCGTCTTCGTTTACTACTTTTCGTGCGCGAGCCCCCCGCCTAGAAATATAGATCTTGCGAGTTCTGCCTGAACGGGAACTGTCGGGCACGACTCGATCAAGCAGACGCTGACGGAAAAGGTTGATCTGCGCTTCGTTGAAGTGGCCGGAATATGGGTTCGAAATGATATCTAGTTCTTTGAAATACGTTCCTCCGGATAACTGAAAGGTGTTGTTGAACCCGAATAGCTCAAGAAACTCGTTTACAAAACTTGGACACTTTTCGGGCAAAATTATTTTACTCTTTCTACATTGGTCTTCGAAGAGAAACATCTTTAGAGCGACCTCCGCTAACCAGTGGTGATAACCAGTTCCCCAAAGGTTGAAAACATGCACATACCGATCAGATCGAGGCGCAAGTGAAAGCGGATGCATCAGTAACGATCCAACAGCCATCAAGTTCATCTCAAGGCGTGATCTTCCAGTCACAAAATCGAATAAGCACGCCGGGTCGACCCCACGGAGAGAGATAGCTAGAGACGAATGAGTTACAACACAATGACTGACCTTCTTAACGTGAAGATCACCTGAAGGTCTATTTGCGATCGCTTCAGGTGGTGGAGAAGCATTCCTCTTGTTCATAAAAGTTTGCCCGCATCACTATCGCCGCAATCTCCTTATCGGAAACTCCAAAAAATACCTCAAATTCGCCGGACGCCGCCAAATGCTCTTGGCCGCGTTCCGCAAGAAGCCGCCGTACTGCCCCGCCTGAAAATACGACCCCGCAAGCACGAGATAAAGCTTTGCGTAACATTCGTTCTTGATGGGATGGAGTTCGCGGTCATCTGCGAACGCCTTGCCGAATCCGATCAGCATCGCCCGCTCCATTCGGGCGATGTTGGTGTGTCCGCCTTTTCCGTGCTGGCGATAGAACAGAAGCGGTTCCGAGACAAAGCCGTACTTCCATTTGCGCGCGATCCGATACGAAAGATCCCAGTCCTCAGACGGATGGAGATTCGGGTTCGCGTCATACCCTCCGACACTCCAGAAGCCCTCGCGTCGGATCATAGTCGTCCCTCCGGGAGCCGTGATCGACGGCTCAAACCGTAGCAATTTGTCGGCAACCCAACCTTCGCTGCCGCTCAGATTCGCGTCTAATAGTTTGCTATCTGCATCGACATTCTGAAATCCGCAATGCACAAGCCCGATCTCCGGGTCGCTTTCGAAGACAGCGAGCTGCTTCTCAAGCTTTGTCGGTGCCCAGTAATCATCAGCGTCGAGGAAGGCGAGAAATTCGCCAGTTGCGATCTCGGCTCCTTTGTTGCGAGCCGCTCCGACGCCTTGGTTCTGCTGGCGGATGACGATTATCCTTTCCCCGTAGCTCGCAAGGATCTCGCCGCTGTCATCCGTAGAGCCGTCGTCAACAACAATTACCTCATGCGGAGCAACAGTCTGCCCCAACGCGCTGTCCACCGCCTCACGCAAAAATCGCCCATAATTGTAGTTTGGGATAATTACGCTGACGTTATCCAAAGTATCTTGAGTCCTTTCTTAGCCATTGCAGATATGCCTCATCGCACACAGCCTGCGTTTTTCGCACCTCGAATCGTTCGGTGACGGCGATGCCGTTATCACCCATTATTTTCCACCTCTCCTTGGAAGCGAGTATCTTCGTGATCCCGTCCGCGATGGAATCTGGTTCTCCATCTTCCATTAGAAATCCGTTCTCGCCATCGACGATGATCTCCGGCGCAACACCGACCTTTGTTGTAAGGATCGGTTTGCCGAGCGCGAACGCCTCGATGAATATCATACCGAAAGACTCGGCCAGAGACGGATGTACGAGGACATCAAAACTCTGCATAACGGAAGCAATGTCGGTTCGCGATCCCACGAGGAATACTTCATCGGTAATGCCGAGCGAATCGACCAGCCGCTGCAAGCCGGAGCGGTCGCCCGCTCCGGCTATCGCGAGCACGACATCAGAGCGGTCCGCTGCAGCCTTGGCAAAGCCCTTTATCAAATTCTCAAAGTTCTTTAGTCGGTACAAACGCCCAACGGCCCCAAGAACGATCTTGTCGTCGATGTCGAACTCGCGTCGGAAATTGTTCGTTTGTCGAGCCTTTTCCCGCCAGCCATCAAGATCGAATCCATGATAAAGGACCGATATTTTCCTTTCCGGGACCTTTAGGTCGCGAACAAAAACGTCTCTCATCTGCTTAGATGGAGCGATAGTATGCTTTGCCAAGAACCGCCCGCAGGATCCGTCAACAAAGGTCAGCAGTTTCCTGTGATACAAGGGCGTCTCGGATGAGTGGTGACCCGTAAAGATCGTTACCGGCACACGCGCAAGCCTCGCGGCCATAAGGCCGATGAGGCTTGCGTCCATCAAGTGGGTCTGCACGATCTCGATCCGCTCCTTGCGAAAGATCGAGTAGAGCTTCAACAGAGCGCCGAAGGCATTCTTTCTGGACGTATAGCCAAGAGACCGGACAGGTATGCCGATCTCCGCCATCTGTTCCGTCAGCCCTGCATCGGCCCTCAACGTGACTATTCTATAATCGAACTTCTCGCGATCCGAGAACTCTATCGAGTTGAACAGAAGCGGATTCGGCGTGCAATTGTCGAGAACATGACAGAAGCGCGCCTGACTCGCCGTTTCGTCTAAGTAGCTACTCATTTAGCAACTCTCGCGAACGCAAACAATGTCGAAATGGCACCCGGAGAAGTCATCTTTTGAAGAGAGCACATTCCCGCTTTCCGAATTAGTTATGCTATAGCCGTAATCTTCTAGGAACATGACCGCTTCCTTTGCACTCGCTCCCTGTTGTCTCAAATTGTTGTCATCGATCTCAATAAAAAGTGCCGGAGAGAACGTTTTCAGAAGCTCCCTCGCACCGGCAAGGACTTCCATTTCGAATCCCTCAACATCGATTTTGATTAGGTCGATTTTGTCAATTTCGTTCTGCTGGACCCATTTGTCCAACCGGCACATTTTCACCTTATGCCATTCTTGCCTATCTACTGGAACACCCACTCTGTTCATCCCGCGATTACTCTCCGTATTTACGACCAGAGTCAGTTCCCCTTCCTCTCGGCCCAAGCCAATATTCTCGACACTGATGTGATGGAAAGTGTTGAGACCTAAATTCTTGACGCAGATGGCAAAATTGACCGGATCAGGTTCAAATCCGTAAGCCCGGCCATTCTCAGCTATGATCTTCGCGAATTGCAGAATGGTCGATCCGTAGTTGGTGCCGACATCAAGAACGGTATCACCCGCCTTAACCAAGCTCATCAATTTCTCATGCGAGCGATCTTTGAAGCCAAAATACAGGTAGTGACTTACATAATCGTGTATATCCAAGCTGAGCTTAATGCCCTTATACTCGAACGTCCTATCCGAGCCGGCCGGATATTGGTAGTTGTTCGGCACTAATCGAGCCGCTATGGATTCGGCCTCTTTGCCGGTCGACAGTTTTCGCAGGTGCCGTTCCAGGAACGGCACGCGAAGAACTTCGCGGAAGATATTAAATATCTTTGTTTTGGTTTGCATTTGTGCCTAGATTCCGACCGCATTGAGGAACCTTTTAACAAGCCATGTGCGTTCGGGAACACTAAGTACCTTGAACACAACGATCAAAAGGTATAGGAAAAGAGAAACCGCGACGATCAATAGGGTTGTCGTCAAAGCTCCGAATATTGCAAAGAGTACAATGCCGGGCAAGAGCAAGACCACCGCAGCCGAGAACCATTTGGCGCGCTCGACGAAGTAGGACATATTGAGCGTCGCGATCGACTTCCCAAATGCAAAGTAAATGAAGCCATTGACGGCCCCGAGAATCGCCCACGCCGATGCTGAACCTTCGATTCCAAATGTTCTAGTCAGAATGAATAACAGCCCAAGGTACGGAAGCAGTTCGATCCAATATAGTTTCGCGAGCAGTTGTGACTTTCCTGTTGAAAGCAACAAACTTAAAGGCACATAAGCGGGGAGCAGAAAGAGGAGTCCGCCGAGGAGAATAAAAAGAGGCCGCGTACTGTTTTCTCCAAAGGCCGGGCCTGCCCAGAGAGTAAAGAATCTTCGTGCGCATACGGCTAGGATCACACAACCCGGCACCAAGATTACCAAGTTGAAAAAGACGGCACGCGAAAACAATTCGCTAAGCTCAGCCATTTTTCCGGCTACCCATAATTGGCTAAAGGACGGCACGAGCGACTGGGCGAGCGAATTCCCAAACATTATCGCCATGCTCGCAAAGGTAAATGCGACGGAATAGTACGCGAGCATCTCAACCGACACCAATGCCGGAAGGATTCCTTTTTCTGCGTTCAAGAGAATAAGGGACGCCAGGCCTGCGATCGCTAATGCGCCGCCGAATTTTAGCATTGGGCGGAGGGCTTGGCGGTCGAGGGAGAAACGGAAGAGTTGGGGGAGCAGGCGGCCGGAGGTGTAGATGTGGCCGGCGAGTGTGAGGAGGCTTGCGATGAAAAGCACGACGACGGCGCCGAGTATGCCGCCGCCGAGGTAGATGACGACGGGCGTTGCGGCGATGCCGAGCATACGAAAGCCTGAGGTCACAAAGGTGTTCAGATCCATACGCAGGCGGTCGAGCTGCGGCGTGTTGAAGATGCTGTTCAGAAAATTCAGCACGAAAGTAAATGCCGCGACCTTCAGTGCCAGCGAAGCCTCAACGTGCAGGTGTTCGGGCACGTTAAAGAGCGTCGCGAGCCAGCCTGAGAGCACGAATATCAGGATCGCAAAGGGAATCGAGAGTGCGAGCGAGAGCACGGCGGCCGTGCGTACGGTGCGTGCCTCTTTTTCCGCATCGCCTGCGGCGTACGCCTCGGAACCGAACTTCGTCGAGGCAATGCCCATCCCAAGATCCGCGAATCCAAGATAGGTCGGGATCAGCCCCACGAGAATGAGTACGCCGTAGCCTTCGGCGCCAAGGAGCCGGATCGTGAAAGGTGTCGCCACAAGCGAGACGGCAAGCGGCGCGACTTGGCCGGCAAGCGTCCAGAGCGAACCCTTGACCACCTTCGTCGTCATCCCGGCCGTCGATGGCGGTACGAGCACAGGCGCGTCCGGTCCCGCGGCCGTAGGTTCGGCCGTCGCGGATGGCAGCGTCGGTGACGCGTCCGAAGAGTTTGATCCGTTTTGCTGCAGAGCGATAGGGAGCATCTTTAGTACCTGTTACGCTTCGTGAGGATCAGGCTGATGTCTCCAGCGTTCGAGTCTATTTCGGCACGGCAGAGATGTCAATCACCCTCAAAAAGCAGGCCGTCAAAGTGCACGACCTTCGCTATCATAAACGACCGTTCGACGCGTTTGAAGCACAAAATGCACAGAATGCACGAAATGCACAAAATGCACGAAATGCACGAAATGCACGATTTTGTGAATGGTGAATTGTCAATGGTGAATGGTGAATGGTTAATGGTGAATGGTTAATGGTTCTACTCACTCACCACTCACCACTCACCACTCACCACTCTGACCGACGGCGTTGATGATGGTGTTTTGGGTCTCGCGGTCCATTTCAGTGTGGATGGGGAGCGAGATGACCTCGGAGCAGAGGCGGTCGGCGACAGGGAGTTCGAGGCCCGCGGGCACGAAATGCCGGAACGCTTCCTGCTGCTGCAAAGGCACTGGATAGTAGATCATCGCGGGCACTCCGAGCGATGCGAGGTGTTCGCGAAGCTCGTCGCGTCGGCCGTTCGTGATGCGCAGCGTGTACTGGTGAAAAACATGCGTCGAATGCTCCGCTCTCACAGGTGTTGCGAGCGATTCGATATCCGCGAACGCGGCGTCATACGCGTCGGCGACGCTTCGGCGTGCGTCGCAATATTCGTCCAGATGCCGCAGCTTGATGTCGAGTATCGCGGCCTGTATCGAATCAAGCCGCGAGTTGACGCCAATTCGTTCGTGGTAATAACGTTTCGCCTGGCCGTGGTTCGCGATCGAGCGAAGTTTTGCCGCAAGTTCGTCGTCATTCGTGAACATCGCACCGCCATCGCCATAGCAGCCGAGATTCTTCGACGGGAAGAACGACGTGCAGCCGATCTGCCCGATCGCACCTGTCTTTTTGCGGCTGCCGTCGGGGAAGATGTAGTCGGCCCCGATGGATTGAGCCGCGTCCTCGATGACCGCGATTTTGTGCTCGGCGGCGATGTCGAGGATCGGCCGCATATCGCAGCTCTGCCCGAAAAGATGCACCGGCACGACGGCCTTTGTCCGAGGCGTGATCGCACGCTCGAAGATCTCCGGCGTCATCAGGAACGTGTCCTCATCCACATCGACCATCACGGGGCTAAGTCTTAGAAGGGCAATCACTTCCGCCGTTGCGAGGAACGTGAACGAGGGCACGATCACTTCGTCGCCGGGTTCGAGGCCGAGCGCCATCATCGCGATCTGCAAGGCGTCGGTGCCGTTCGCACATGGAATTACGTGCTTGATGCCGAGATACGATTCGAGCGACGCCTGAAAACGCGAGACAGCCGGGCCGTTGATGAACGCCGCGGATTCGAGAACCTCGAGGACAGCCGCGTCAACTTCCTGCTTGATCTTTTGATACTGACCCTTGAGGTCAACCATTTGGATGGACATAAAATTCGTTATTCAGGACGCGTAAACTTTGCGGGCTGCGTTCTTCACAAACTCGATCATCCGCTTGTACGGTCCAGGCCCGTAGCTGATCCGTGCGACGCCAAAAGACGCAAGCTCGGCGTTCGAGGGCGTGTCCGCCATTACGAGAATATTCAGCGGAATCGGCGAAGCGTCGGCAAGCTCTTTGATAAATGCAGGTGCACGCAAGCCCGGAGCAAAAAAACCGTCGGCACCCGCATCCGCGTAGGCTTTTGCGCGCTCGATCGCCTCTTTTACATGCGTTTCATCATACGCAGCGAGGTTCTTTAAGAAGATGTCGGAGCGTGCGTTGATAAAGAGCGAAATGCCCGCTTTGTCGGCGGTTTCGCGGATGACTTTGATGCGGTCAACCTGCTCTTCGATAGGATACAGGCCTTCGCTGCCAACGACCTGATCTTCGAAATTGACGCCGACGGCACCCGCGTCGATCACGCGTTCGATATTCGCCGCGAGATTGGAATTGTCAGCCGTGTAGCCGCCTTCGAAGTCGATCGTAACAGGAAGTTCTACTGACGCGGTGATGCGTTCGAGATTCAGGATCGCGGCGTCGAGCGAACGATTCTCGCCGTCAGTAAACCCGTCCGCCGCGGCGACGGACCAACTGCCCGTTGCGATCGCTTTCGCACCGCTTTCGGCGACGGCAGCGGCGCTCCCGGCGTCCCAAATGTTGAAGAGAACGAGCGGTTCTCCTTTAATGTGAAGTCCGGCAAAGGCTTCGGCTTTTTCCGTTCGTGTAGGCATAACGTTCTGTTCGAAGCAGCGTACAAGGTTAATAATGACGACAATACCGTCAAAAATACAACGCGACGCGGCTTCTTCTCCCCGCACACTTTCGGAAACTCTTCTTTATAGTAAAATATTCGATATTCGACAAAGGTAAATATGAGCATTAAATCGATCTTTGTGATCTCCTCAATTGCCGCGATCCTTGTGATCGTGCTGCTCGGGTTGTTGAGCCCGTACTTCCTCCTCGGCCTGATCGTCGTATTGCCGATCGTCGGTGTCGGCGTGGTCGATATGGTCCAAAGGCGGCAGTCGATACGCAGGAACTTTCCCGTGATCGGAAATTTTCGTTACATGTTGGAGAAAGTTCGGCCTGAGATAATGCAGTATTTTGTCGAGACCGACACCGAAGGGAAGCCGATCAACCGCATATTCCGTTCGGTTGTTTACCAACGAGCAAAGAAGGATACGTCAACCAACCCGTTCGGCACGCAGTGGGACGTTTATCGCCCAGGTTACGAATGGATCGAACATTCGATCTATGCGTCCGCGCCGGCTGATCTTGAACAGGAATTGAGAGTTTTGGTCGGCGGAAAAGATTGTCTCCAGCCGTATCTTGCTAGTCGGTTGAACATCTCGGGGATGAGCTTTGGTTCCTTGAGCAAGAATGCCGTTCTTGCGATGAACGCCGGTGCGAAAATGGGCGGCTTTGCCCAGAATACAGGCGAAGGCGGGATCAGCCCGTATCATCTTAAACCTGGCGGCGACCTGATCTGGCAGATCGGAACCGGTTACTTCGGCTGCCGAACGGAAGACGGCGAATTCTGCCCGGAGAGATTTCAGGAAAAGGCGACACTCCCAAACGTGAAGATGATCGAGATAAAGATCTCGCAAGGTGCAAAGCCCGGCCACGGCGGCATTCTGCCGGCATCGAAGAATACCGAAGAGATCGCCAAGATCCGCCATGTGGTTCCGCACACGACCGTCGACTCGCCGCCTTCGCACAGCACCTTCAACAGCGCCGAAGGCCTGATGCGTTTCATTAAGCAACTCCGCGATCTTTCGGGAGGCAAACCGATCGGTTTCAAAATTTGTATCGGGAAAAAGGCCGAGTTCGTCGAGATCTGCGAGGCGATGATCTCGACCGGTATCAAACCTGACTTCATCGCCATAGACGGCGGTGAAGGCGGCACCGGCGCCGCCCCGATCGAGTTTGCCGACTCGATCGGGATGCCGCTTAGGGACGGATTGTCTTTTGCGATCGACACATTACGCGGCTACGACCTCAAAAAGGAAATAAGGGTGATCGCGGCCGGCAAGGTGTTCAACGGCTTTCACATTGCCCGCCTTATCGCGATCGGAGCGGATATGGTCAATGTCGCACGCGCGATGATGCTGGCGACAGGCTGCATTCAGGCACTGCAATGCCATCGAAACACCTGCCCGACAGGCGTTGCCACTCAGGATGAAAGGTTGATCAAGGGCCTTGACGTCGAGGATAAATCGCATCGTGTTTTTAACTTTCACGAGGCGACCGTTAAGAGCTTTATCGAATTGGTCGCGGCCTCAGGTGTTCATTCTGCCGATGAACTCTCCCGCGAACACATCTTCAGACGCGTCGGTGCAACGAAGGTGATGAAATACTCCGACATTTACCCAGAGGTCGCGATCGGAGACTACCTCAAGAACGGTCCGCCGGAACCGCCGAGCATCCACGAAACGATCACTTGAACCTCGATTGTTTGCGCAGATCCGGGCGTCTCCAGAGCGAGCGAGGTGACGGCTTGGATCGAATCGAGAGTTGCTAGGGCGTGTCTTCTTTTTTGAGCACGTTCGAATAAGCCTTCTCGAGATAGTTCAGCACCTCAAGATATGCTTTCTTATCGCCAAAGATCGTCGGGTCGTACGGATCGCTTTCCTTTCGGAGCTTGTGCAAATTGAACTGGCTCGCGTGCGAGGCCACCCACAAGTCGAAATTCAAAGCCTTCATCGAACTGATCGTGGACGCATAATCGTTTTGGATACTCGGATAACTCTTAACGCCAGAGAATTTCCCGTAAATTATTATCGAAGGCAAATTCGCGATCAGCACTTTGTATGTCTTGTCCCGTCCTTTACATTTGCCAGATAGCTGCAAGAACCTTTCGTATGGCCGGGATGGCTGAGAAGGGTCAGTTCCCCCAAGTTTTATGGTTGAACGGTCCCGCAGTAGCTTGTCAGGAACGACCGGCGCGAAAGTTTCGCCGTATTTCCCCATCTCGTAATCAGACGCTCCGCCGGTTCTTAAGGCATCCTCTTCAGGCCGATTTACCCACAATTTCGCACCGGTCTCCTTTTTGATTTTAGCCAAAGCCCCCAACGTGGTCGTAATGCGCCTGCGTGATCAAGAGGATCTTAGTGTCCTTCAAGGAGAAGCCTAAACTTTCAATATTGTTCCTGATCAAAGAATACGAATCGGCGAGTCCGGTATTGATAAGTATGTTTCCCTTCGGAGTCACTAAAAGAAAACTGGCCAGATCGTAGGTTCCGACATAATAAAGATTCCCCGCAATTTTAAACGAGGGATACGGCTTGCTCCAATCGGGATTAGGCGTGGGCTTGATAGTTTGAGCGCCGATCATATACACCAAGCTGCTCAAGAATAAGATCAAGATAACCAGTACATTTTTCAATAAATAGTCCTGCTTCATTTGGTTCTCTAAGTCGTTCCGCAATCTCCTTCAACATCTTAAGAATCGGATTTTCCTCGCCTCAAATAAAAAAGGCGGTGAAAATTTTGTCGCGTAGCGACCGCGTGAATTTAGCCGCGTGTTTTAATGCGCGAATCGTGATAATCAAAGCTTGTCGCATCAGCGACATCTGAACTTGTATTACGCGAAACTCAGTCGTCACTGACGCGATTCAAATCTTGCCATCCCTGAACCTACTTCTGTCTTTTGAACCAATGGTACGTTAGACTGCTTTCGGTCGCGACCGAAAACATTTCCCAGCCCTGGCTGCCCAACTCGTTAACTTTGGCTATCAGATTTACGCTTGCCGGAAGGAGTTTCCCGTCTTCATAGAGTTGTACGGAAGTCGGCGTCGGGTTACCCATAACGCGTGCGATCAACTTGTATTCCCACACCGCGGGAGGCGGAGTCATCGTTGGTCGAGCGTTTTCTGCATTATTCTGAACGGCAAGAAATGCAAAAACCAACACGGCAATAAACACAAATACGAGACGATTCTTCATTGATGTGATCTCCTTTTATTGAAATCGAACGGCCGGAGCCGGTTAAATTAGAATGGCGAAAGCTGCCGATCAAGACCGATAGATCTCACCACCATCGCGTAGGAATTCTTTTGCTTTTTCGCTCATGCCGAAGGCGAGGGCTTTTTCGGCTTCGATGTTTTGTTCGGCGGCAAATTCCCGAACGTCCTGCGTGATCTTCATTGAGCAGAAATGCGGTCCGCACATTGAGCAGAAGTGGGCGAGTTTGGCTCCTTCGGCGGGGAGGGTTTCGTCGTGGAATTCTTTGGCTTTTTCGGGGTCCAGGCCGAGGTTGAATTGGTCTTCCCATCGGAACTCGAAGCGTGCCTTTGAGAGGGCGTTGTCGCGGTATTGTGCTGCTGGATGCCCTTTGGCGAGGTCGGCGGCGTGTGCCGCGAGCTTGTAGGTGATAACGCCCGTCTTTACATCTTGTTTGTTGGGCAACCCTAGGTGTTCCTTTGGGGTTACATAGCAGAGCATCGCACAGCCGAACCAGCCGATCATCGCCGCTCCGATGCCGCTCGTGATGTGGTCGTAGCCCGGAGCGATGTCGGTGGTCAGCGGTCCGAGCGTGTAAAAAGGCGCTTCGCCGCACACTGCCAACTGCTTGTCCATATTCTCTTTGATGAGGTGCATCGGGACGTGACCGGGACCTTCGATCATCGTTTGACAATCCATTTCCCAAGCGATTTTCGTCAGTTCGCCGAGCGTTTCGAGTTCGGCAAATTGGGCTTCGTCGTTGGCATCGGCAATCGAACCGGGACGCAGGCCGTCGCCCAAGCTGAAGCTGACATCGTAGGTGCGCATGATCTCGCAAATCTCTCGAAACCGCGTGTAGAGAAAGCTTTCTTCGTGGTGGGCGAGACACCATTTCGCCATGATCGAGCCGCCGCGTGAAACGATGCCCGTCGTGCGTTTCGCCGTCAGCGGAATATACGGCAGGCGCACTCCGGCGTGAATCGTGAAATAATCAACGCCCTGTTCAGCTTGCTCGATGAGCGTGTCGCGGTAAATTTCCCACGTCAGATCTTCGGCTTTTCCGTTCACTTTTTCGAGTGCCTGATAGATCGGCACAGTCCCGATCGGCACGGGCGAATTGCGAAGGATCCATTCCCGCGTGGCGTGGATATTCTTGCCCGTCGAAAGATCCATCACCGTATCGGCTCCCCAAAGTGTTGACCAACGCATCTTCTCGACCTCTTCTTCGATAGACGAAGCAATGGCGGAATTTCCGATATTCGCGTTGATCTTGACGAGAAAATTCCGCCCGATGATCATTGGCTCAGATTCGGGATGATTGATGTTGGCGGGAATGATCGCTCGCCCGCGTGCGACCTCGTCGCGGACAAATTCCGGTGTAACGAATTGGGGAATCGAAGCACCGAAGGATTGGCCAGGGTGTTGATGATATAACGAGCTTCGATCCTGCGGATCGTTGCGGACGAGGGCGTCCGCGTTCCGGCGAATGGCGTCCGCGTTCCGTTCGCGTCCGAGATTTTCCCGAATGGCAATAAATTCCATTTCGGGCGTAATGATGCCTTTGCGGGCGTAATGGATCTGGGTGACGCAACTTCCGCTTTTGGCTCGCAATGTTGCGCGTTTGAGGCCCGGGAATTCTTCGAGCTCACCATTTCGCGTTGCGGAGCCCTTACCCGACGAAGGGCCGCTTATACGCGCGAACTCTTCGGCGCCTTTTGTTAGATAGCCATTATCCTGCGGCTGAACCTCGCGTCCTTCGTATTCTTCAACGTCGCCGCGCGCGATTATCCACTCGCGCCGATGTGCCGGCAGGCCGTTGCGGACATTGTGCCCGTGATCGGGGTCTGTCCACGGGCCGCTTGTGTCGTAAACGCGGACGGGCGGATTTTCTTCGATCGTCCCGTCCAACGCCTTGCTCGGTGTGAGCGATATCTCGCGGAATGGAACGTGTAACTGGAAGTTCTTTGATTCGGCAGATGAGCCCTTACTTACGTGCGGGCCGTTGACACTGTGCGGGCTGCTGACATAGATCTTCTGCGAAGCCGGCAGCTTGGTCTCATCACTCGTAGGTTCTGTGTTAAGCCCTTGCTCACGGGCGGGCTTCCGCATTTCGGCCGATTCGCTGGCTGACGACTGGCCATTAACAACTGACAACTGTTCTTTCATCGTTTTTCTCCCTTCGTCGGTATTATCCGCATCAGGTTCAAGGAGTCGCGAGCTGGTCACGCACGCCTCTCAGCCTTGAAAAAGGCTCCTCCGAAAACTTTCTGTCTGCATTCTGTATTCTATCAGCACGGCAAGCCAACCCGAAAGGTGTAGATCGCGACACGCCCGCTAAAGGCTGATGACAAGGTGATCCTCTCGAAATTCGTTCGAGTCCGTGCTGTCTCGTGATACGATGGGCTGGTCGCTATCCAAATTGAATCGAACCACGATCGAAAGGAGAGTGTCTCCGTCTTCACATTATGAAAAAGCTCCTCATCTTCGCCGCAGCCGTCCTTTTGCTAATACAGTTGAACAATGTGTCCGCAGTCGCCCAATCATGCAACCCGCCGGTGGTAGAGCTTCCTGACACGTCCAAGATAATCTTTACGCCTGAGCAGGAAATGTGGCTCGGCGAAGCGATACTTGAGCGGTCGCGCACGACGTACGGCATTATTGATGACCCCGATCTGACGACGTACTTGCAAGGAATCGTCGATCGGTTAGCGCGTCATTTGCCGCAGAAAGGTATCAAGTTCCGTGTTTACCTTTCAGATGATCCACGAGTGAATGCGTCCTCCATTGCTGGCGGCGTTGTTCTGATAAATCGAAAGTTGATCAAATTTGCCCGAACTGAGGATGAATTGGCCTTTGTCGTTGCACACGAACTCGGCCACGGAACGGTGCGCCACGGTGCGATCACATTCAGCAAGATCTTTAAACGCTTGCTCAAAGTTGACAAGCTCACGGATCGCGAAGATGTGTTCAATCGCTACAACGAATATCTTGACACGTGGAACACCAAGGAGATCGGCGATGTGCGGGACATCGATGATGAACAGCATGAGGCAGATCGGCTAGGCGTATTCGCAATGGCGGCGGCCGGATATGATCCGGGACAAATACAAGGATTTTGGCAGCGGTTTACGAAAGCTAAAAAGAAGAATGCTTTCCTCGTTTTCTTTGGTGGTAACGAGGCGGAAATACGCCTTAAAGCGATGATCGCTCAGTATAAAGATATGCCGGCGGCATGCGTGGAAAAGCGGTCAATAGCAAACATTGATGCGTTTGAAGGTTGGCGGAATCGCGTGATCACCTTCAACGGATTTGCGAAAACAGAATCGATTCCCGGCCTAATATCTCGGACCGTTCTTTCGCCCATTAGGAGTGATCTCACGAACATAAGTTTCAGCCCGAACGGAAAGTATATTCTTGCCCAGGACCCTTCGTCTGTAACGGTCCTTTCGAGAGATCCACTTCGCGTACTTTTCCAGGTTCCCGTTAAAGATGCCAGACCGGCCCAGTTCTCAGCCGACTCTGCAACTTTTTTGGTCGTAACAGGCGGTCTGCATTATCAAAGATGGGAGATCGCCAGTGGCCAGTCGTTGGAAGATGACGAAGTTGCGGTCCCGGGGACGGTCTGGCAGTCAAGGATGTCGTCGGACGGCAAGTATCTCGCAGTATTTAGCCCCATAGGCGACCTTGTTATTTACGAGGCCGCCAGCGGCGACGAGCTATTTCGCAAGAAAGGGTTTGTAAAAATGTCCTTGACCACATATTGGCTCCAAGAAAGGATCAGGGATATCACCGAGGCGGATATCAACCTGATAGGACTGAAATTCTCGCCTGATGGCCGATATTTATTCGCCGGCACAACATCGGCCCCGTGGACCCAAGACGCGTCGATCGTTGTAGATCTCGAACAAAAGAAGGCGATTTCGGTCGGAGATAATGTCAAAAAACTTATTAAGAACAGCTTCGAATTCTTATCTTCCGATAGGCTTGTTGGGCGAATCAGCATGGAGAATACCGATTCCGGTGTTTTTTCCTTTCCAGAAGGCAAAAGGATCGAGCAGATCGATCTCGGAGGGTTCTCTTTCACGAGGTCGTCTGCCGGGAATTATCTAGTAGTACGGCCGGTTAATGGTGCTGCCGTCGGCGTTTTCGACCTTAGGTCAAAAAAATATGTTTTTGCAGGGAAGAAATCCGCCTTGGATGTCTACGAGGATCTTATTGCAGCTGAAAGGAAGAACGGTGAGCTTGCTCTTTATAAACTCGGTGCGAGCGAACCGATCGCTTCGATCGAGTTGCCGAAAAGCAACTTTGGCCTGTTGCGAACCGTTTCTTTTTCTGAGGACGGAGCAATGCTTGCAGCGTCGGATAGTTCACGAGGAGCTGTCTGGTCCCTTCCGTCTGGAGAAGCATCAATATTAGTGCGCAGTTTTTACGGGAGCTTCGTTACTTCGGATCACCTAGTGTATGCCGACTTCCCAAGGGCGGGTGATATGGACCGGACGGTCGCGAAGATCACTCCGGCTTCAAAGTCGGTCGAACCCGGAATTTCATTTATTGAGGACCGCTCGCGTCAGTTCGGCCAATTCCTTTTGACAAAACGCATCATCGAGAAGGAAGACAAGCGCGACAAAATGGATGAAGACGTGGTCCTCGTGGACCCAGCAACGGGCGCAGTTCGGTTCCTCCAGTCGAACATGGAGTTCGAGGCGAAGGATGTTGTCACTCGTAAACGAATATGGATACGTCAGTTTCCGAACGAAGCGCCGCGTTACGGAGTTAACTCAACCGCCGACACAATTTGTTTTGTATGGGATGCCGATTCCAAGGCGACACGCGAGGCGGTGAAGCTGCGGCCGGACCTGACCCAGAAGATCAAGCGGTTGGATGAAAAGCGTGGGGACTATTACATCGAGGTCGCTGATCTTGCCAGTGGCGTTACCCGCTCATATTTGTTCATCGAGACGGGCAATGCATCGTTCGAGATCAAAGATGTGGTTGCATCGGGCGACTACATTCTCTTGTCCGATGATAATAATCGGATATTGATCTACTCCGTTTCGAACGGTGACCTGCTCCGCAGGGTATTTGGGACGCACGCGGTCGTAAATGCTGCCGCCGGCACGGTCGCGGTGGAGAACAGCCCCGGCCGTATAGCGATCTATGACATCAGAACGGGCAAGGAACTCAAGAGACTAACTTTCAAGAATGACGTTGTCGCGATGCGTTTTTCCAAAGACGGAAAGCGCCTTTTTGCCCTCGCTGCTGACCAGACCGCCTTTGTTATTGACCCAACGGGATCAGCTCATTAATGGAACCGCGGGTTTCGTGCTTTTTCCAACGTTTGTCGGAAGGATTACAGACCGAACAACCTTTTTGCGTTTAGGATATACTAAGTTGTGGTGTTAATATTTGTTTAACACCAAGCGGTCGCTCGAAGGTCATGAAGAAACTCATTTTGGCGATAATTGCCGTCTGCTGTGTGCAGCTTGCCTACACCGCGTATAACGCGACGGAGGCGGGCCGGCAAGAACTCGCTCAAGTGATTTCGAAACCTGTGACAGTCCCTCTCTTTGGCAAACCGCCGGTCGCTGAGCTTGCACCCTCCGAAGATGAGGCCATAGATCTGGATCCGGCAGCGGAATTCGCGAACGTTTCGAGTGAGCCGATCCGGCGAGTGTTACCGCGCCGCAAGTTTCGACGCAACCGCGTTGTAACCTACGATCATAACTTTGAAACGACGAGTATCGTTGTTCCAAAGGGCGAAAAGTATGAGTTCAAGGAGCCCGACGTTCAGGAAACAAAGGTTGCGGCATTCACTCAGAGGAAGGTTCCGAATTCGGCTCCTTCGGTCGAAGGGGCCAAGAAGGTTCGGGAGAAGCGCTCGATCCTTGATAAGACCGGTTCCGTGATCAAGAAGCCGTTCAAATGGCTGAAGAATATCTTTGCAAAGAACGATTGAGATCGACTCAACAAATTACTTCGCAACGAAAAGGCTGTCAGGAACGAGATCCCGGACAGCCTTCTTTGTGATTCTGAGTGGTGGCGGGGGGGAGACTTGAACTCCCGACCTCAGGGTTATGAATCCTGTGCTCTAACCAGCTGAGCTACCCAGCCACGAACTCTCGATTATAAGATAGCCGTCACGAAAAGCAAACGTAAAATGGCGGGCGAACGGCGCGGGTACGGCAGCCATCAAACCAACACGCCGCGATTTTAAGGCACAGTAGAGTATATTGGTCATATACGACAAAAGGGCGTTCGCTAACGGCAAGGTTGGCGTCACCGTTGTTGGTTTTATGAAGAAGATCAGTTTCATCGCGGGCATTCTTTTGTTCTTATTGATGAGCATCAGCGTTTTTTCGCAGGCTCGTTCGATCACGGTCAAGACGGAACCGAATGCACAGGTCTTTATCGATGGCGTATCTTACGGCCGGACGGGCGAGGACGGAACCTTGAAGGTCAGAAAGCTTTCTGCCGAGGTTCATGCTCTCAAAATTCGCTGTGACGGCTTTAAGGAAAAGACACAAAGGCTAACGGCTGTCATTAAGGACGAAATTTCGATATCGCTCGCAAAAACCACCGATAAGGCGGAATTGAAGTTTCAGGAAGCCGGAAGGCTCGCTCAGATCGACCGCGACAAGGCTATAGCCGCCTACGCGGAGACGATTAAGATGCGGCCGGGCTTTGTTGACGCATATATTGAGATGGCAAGGCTGCAGAACGATAATGCAGATGTCATCGCGGCGCAAAAGACGATAGCCGCCGTAAGGCGCCTTCGACCTGGTATTGCAGAGGTTTCAGCGGTCGAAGCCCGCATCCTCAAAGACGGCGGCTACCCTGACAAGGCGATCCTTGCGTTCAAGAAGGCGATCGTCGAGGGGAAAGGCTTTCAGCCTGAGGCTTATACCGGGCTTGGGCTACTCTACAAAGATCGGGCCGAGACCGCCGGCGGCGAGGGCGATCTCGATACTGAAAAGGCGAACTACGACGAATCGGCAAAGAATCTGAAGATCGCGTTAAAGCAGCTTGGGAGCGCGCCGGACGCGATCGTCCTTTACCAGCTATTGGGCCTTGTTTATGAAAGAAGGCATCAATATCCCGAAGCGATCGCCCTCTACAGACAGTTTCTAGACATCTTTCCGGATACTCCGGAGGCCACGTCGGTCCGCTCCTTCATCATTCAGCTTGAAAAACAGATGGCTGAGACGCCTGAAGCCCAATAATTTACGAGAAATTCTATCAATTTGACCGATTAGGCTCGAATTTTTTCGGTCAACCTGCATCACAGCGATCGAAATTTTGTTGACACGCAAGTGTTTAATGATTACTATTAGGTGTCAACGATGTTTATCATCGTTGTTCTGACGACCCACTTCTCAAAATACAAGTCCGCTTTGAAAGCGAGAATTCCGCCAGGAAACCCGCCCGAATAGAGGAATCTTGAACCCACTCTAAATGTCAGCAAAACTCGGAGAAATTCTTGTCCGCGAAAACCTCATCACTCCGCAGCAACTGCGTGATGCGCTTGAGTACCAGCGGAATAACGGAGGCAGGCTCGGTTCCAACCTTGTCAAGCTGGGCGTTGTCTCCGATGACGTCGTAACCGCCGTTCTGTCGCGCCAGTACGGTGTGCCGTCGATCAACCTCGAACTGTTCCAGATCGAGCCGGAAGTCATCAAACTGATTTCGCATGAGGTCGCCCTGAAGTATTCGGTGCTTCCTGTTTCTAAGGTTGGTGCCACCCTCACGCTCGCCATGGCCGACCCGACGAACGTCTTTGCGATGGACGACATTAAATTCATGACCGGATTTAATGTTGAGCCTGTGATCTCCGCGGAGTCGTCTATCCAGCATGCGATCGGTAAATATTACACAGGTTCGTCCGAGATCGATATTTTTGACGCGGCTTTCGCGGAGGAAGCCGAAGTTGCCTTTAACGGCAATGGACATCACGCGAGCTCGAACGGCCATGCGAAGGTCAGTTCCGCGCCGGGAGAAGGCCTGCAGGAAGGTGACTTGGATGTCTCGCTTGACAGGTTCACGTTCGACTCGAACGAACACGAGAACTTCGAGCTTGTCGAGGAGAATGACGAGATCGATCTTGCCGCCCTTGCGAGGGCGAGCGAAGACGCACCTGTCGTCCGGCTGGTCAATGTCCTTCTGGTCGATTCCCTTCGACGCGGTGCATCGGATATTCACGTCGAGCCTTACGAAAAGGATTTTAGGATCAGATTTCGAATCGACGGCATTCTCTACGATGTGATGCATCCGCCGATGAAGATCCGCGATCCGCTTATCTCGCGTCTCAAGATCATGTCGAAGCTCGACATTTCAGAGAAGCGGCTGCCGCAGGACGGACGCATCAAGATCAAGGTCAAGATAGACAACCGCTCACGCGAACTCGATTTCCGTGTTTCGACGCTGCCGACACTCTTTGGAGAAAAGGTCGTGCTTCGTCTCCTCGACAAAGAGAAGCTGATGCTCGATATGACGAAACTCGGCTTTGAGGTAGAGAGTCTGGAGAAATTCCAGCGGGCGATCTCGAATCCGTACGGCATGGTGCTCGTAACGGGCCCGACAGGTTCGGGTAAGACGAACACGCTCTATTCCGCTCTTCAATCGCTGAACACGCCTGAGACGAATATCATGACGGCCGAAGATCCGGTCGAATTCAACCTTCAAGGCATCAACCAGGTGCAGATGAAGGAGCAGATCGGATTGAACTTTGCGGCCGCTCTCAGATCTTTCCTGCGTCAGGATCCAAATATCGTCCTCGTCGGCGAGATCCGCGACTTCGAGACGGCCGAGATCGCGATCAAGGCCGCACTCACAGGCCACCTTGTGCTCTCCACGCTGCACACGAACGATGCACCGTCAACGATCTCGCGTCTCGTGAACATGGGTATCGAACCGTTTCTTGTGGCGACATCGGTCAACATCATTCAAGCACAGAGGCTCATTCGCCGTATTTGCCAGAATTGCAAAGAGGAAGTCCATATGCCGAGCGAAGGCTTGGTCGAGATAGGATTCAAGCCGGAGGAAGTTGGCGATGTAAGGCTCTACAAGGGCCGGGGCTGCCAAGCGTGCAACAACACAGGTTATAAGGGCCGAGTCGGCCTGTATGAAGTTATGGAGATCACGGATGACCTTCGTGAGCTCATTATCATCGGCGCAAGCGCGATGGAATTGCGGAGAAAAGCGATCGAGCTCGGAATGATCACGCTGCGTGAATCGGGCTTGTGCAAGATACGTGACGGCATCACGACGATCGAAGAGGTCGTTAAAGAGACCGTTCTTTAGAACTTGGGAGGCAAGTTATGTTAGTAAGGGCAATTGCATTATCTTTGGCACTTTTGGTTGGCATCGGCATCATCGTGCCGCTTGGCACCAACGATGCGGATGCGGCGCCGCGTCGCGCACGCAAACACAAGAAACACCGAAAGCACTATAAGAAGTATTCAAAGCGCTGGTGGCGACAATATCGCGCGCGCCAGCTTCGTGCCCGCCGCCATCGTGCTCAGGTCAGAAAGCTGCGGCTTCGCCAGATAAGATTGGCCAAAGCGCGTCGAGCGCGTGCGGCGAACAGGAATCACGTTGCCTCAAATCCTCGCGTTAAGAGCGTGAGGGTACCGGCATCGACACCTCAAACGTGGGAAGAGTCAAAAACAAGTTCGAACGAAATGCGTTTCCGCGTCGATGATTCGCGTGGTTCGCAGGTCGGTTCGGCATCGATCTCGGTCGTTGGCCCTGCAACCGGTGAAGACCGCACGGTCGGGTCGCAGAGGATGCTTGCCGGCGTCAGTACGACGGCTCTGCGCCGCGATGTGATCAACCGAATGATCCAGGAGAATGGCTGGGTCGTCAATGATTATCAAAAAGAGATCAACGGACGCCTTGTCTATGTCGTCGTCGCCCAATCTCAGGCACGTAACGGGCAGCTGCAGTCGCGAATGTTCTACTTCACGGCCGTTGACGGCAAGATCTACAACGTTGCGACGAATTCGTCAGCAGATCAGGCCGACCGCCTTGCGGAAGAATCTGAGAAGGTCTTGGGATCGCTTCAGAGCCGCGTGCGTTCGACCCAGCGTGCATCCGTCCGCGAATAACGAAAACCTCAATCTTAACTTTGGAACTATTTGATCTATGAGCTACGAACCGGTAAATGAAGCGACCGTTACGCTGCCCGAACTTCTGAAAAGAATGACGGACGCTGGCGGCTCCGACCTGCACCTTTCTACCAACTCGCCTCCTCAGGTGCGCGTCCATGGTCATCTGTCGCCGATCGCAGGCTTTCCGGCACTCACGCCGGCGGACACCAAGCGGCTTGCGTATTCAGTGCTTACTGACGCCCAGAAACATCGATTCGAAGAGAATCTCGAACTCGATTTCTCATTTGGCTTAAAGGGAATGTCGCGTTTTCGTGCCAACCTTTTTAACCAGAAAGGGGCTGTCGGAGCCGTGTTTCGTGCTATTCCCTACGAGATCAAATCTTTTGAGGCTCTTGGGCTGCCGCAGGTCGTTCAAGACCTGTGTAAAAAACCTCGCGGCCTCGTACTTGTAACAGGACCGACCGGATCCGGTAAATCGACCACACTTGCCTCCATGGTCGATAAGATCAATATCGATCGTCACGACCACATCCTGACGATCGAGGATCCGATCGAGTTCCTTCACAATCACAAGAATTGCGTTGTGAACCAACGCGAAGTCGCGGCCGATACACACTCGTTCGGTGCCGCCCTTCGAACCGCCCTTCGTCAGGATCCGGATATCGTGCTCGTCGGCGAAATGCGTGACCTTGAGACGATCGAGATGGCCTTGCGTATCGCTGAAACGGGCCACTTGACCTTCGCGACGCTTCACACGAACTCTGCCTATTCGACGATCAACCGTATCATCGACGTGTTCCCATCCGAGCAGCAGGCGCAGGTTCGTACGCAGCTGTCGCTTGTTCTCGAAGGCATTCTTTGCCAATCGCTGCTTCCTAAGGCCTCTGGTGACGGACGCGCGATGGCCCTCGAGATCCTCGTCCCGAACGCCGCTATCCGCAACCTCATTCGCGAGGACAAGATCCATCAGATCTACTCGATGATGCAGACCGGACAGGACAAGTTCGGTATGCAGACCTTCAATCAGGCGCTTGCATCGCTCGTTCATAAACGCACGATCACGCTCGAAACTGCTATGCAGCGTTCATCAAATCCTGATGAGCTCAAAGAGCTTATTCAGCGAGGCTCCGGCCTTAACGAATCCTACGGCGGAGTCGGGAAACCGGCTGTACCTGCAGCTGGCGGCAGTCCGTATGCACAGGGCCGTCCGATCGGACAGCGTCCGCCCGTTAGATAGACCTTTCTAGAAACTCATCTGGAGTGACCACTCAAATGCCTACTTACGCTTTTAAGGGAAGAAACCGATTGAACGAACTCGTCTCGGGCGAGCGCGAAGCCGCAACACAGGATGAACTCCGGGCGTTGCTGCGTCGTGAGCAGATCATACTGACTCAGGCCTCTGAAAAGGGCCGTGAGATCTCGATACCGAAGCTCGGACGCCGCAAAAAGGTCAAAGCAAAAGAACTTGCCGTTTTTACGCGACAATTCTCAGTGATGATCGACGCCGGTCTGCCGCTCGTTCAGTGTCTCGATATTCTCGCCGAACAGCAGCAGAATGCATTCTTTAAGGATGTGCTGCGGCAGGTTCGAACGAATGTCGAAGAAGGATCGACGCTTTTCCAGGCTCTGGAACGGCACCCCAAAGTTTTCGACAGCCTTTTCACGCACATGGTCGAGGCGGGTGAAACGGGCGGTGTGCTCGATCTCATTCTTCAGCGTCTGGCCGTCCTTATTGAAAAGGTCGTCAAGTTGAAACGAAGCATCGTTTCGGCATCGATCTATCCGGCAGCCGTCATTCTAGTTGCGATCGGCGCGATCGCCGTCATCATGGTGGTCGTCATCCCGCAGTTCCAACAGATCTTCCTTGGCCTGTTAGGCCCGGGCGAAGCTCTGCCGCTCCCGACACGCATAGTGATGGGAATAAGCAACTTTGTCGCCGGTTGGGGCGGACTTGCAACACTGGCTATCGCGATCGGTTCTGCGGTCGGCATAGGCTATTGGTACAAGACCCCGAAAGGACGCTGGCAGATCGACAAATTTCTGCTCAAATTGCCGATCTTCGGCAGCATTTTGAGAAAGATCGCGGTTGCACGTTTCTCGCGCATTCTATCGACACTGCTTTCTTCAGGCGTTCCGATCCTTCAATCGCTTGACATCACTGCGAAGACGGCAGGAAACGTCATTATTGAAGATGCGATCTTGAAGGTTCGTGCAGGCGTCGAACGCGGTGAAAATTTCGTCGATCCGTTGAAAGCGACGGACGTCTTCCCGCATATGGTCGGCCAGATGGTCGGTGTCGGTGAGCAGACAGGTGCTCTTGATGCGATGTTGGGCAAGATCGCCGACTTTTACGAAGAAGAGGTCGACACTGCGATCGCCGACCTCCTCGCAATGATCGAACCTGTGCTTATCGCCTTCCTAGGCGTAACCATCGGTTCCATCGTTATTTCGATGTATCTGCCGCTCTTTACCCTCATCGGAAAACTTTCGAATCAGGGCAAATAGCGGCCGTCAGACCACGCAAATACAGGCCGTCCGTGCTCGCAAAGGGCAACGGACGGCCTTTTTGCATACGACGGGAAACGGCTTTCAAACTTGCCATTCGGGGCTCTAAATGCGAAATTTAGAAGGTTAGCGCCTCTTTAGTTTCATGGGTTTTTTAGATGAAATAAATTCACCCGCCGACCTGCGGCAATATCGTATCGAGGATCTGCAGGCGATCGCGGACGAAACACGTCAATACATTATCGACACGTGCTCGCGTATCGGCGGACACACGGGAGCAAGCCTCGGCGCGGTCGAACTTGCGGTTGCGATGCACTACGTTTTCGACACGCCGCGAGATCGGCTTGTTTGGGACGTCGGGCATCAGGCGTACGCGCACAAGATCCTTACGGGCCGCCGCGAACAGCTAAAGGCGATCAAGCAGCCGGGCGGAATTTCGGGCTTTCTGCGTCGTGACGAATCGGAGTACGATACGTTCGGTGCCGGACACGCTTCTACCTCGATCTCAGCGGCTCTCGGTATGGCGGTTGCACGCGATATCAAGAAAGAAGACTTCCATGTTTGCGCGCTGATCGGTGATTCATCGCTTGCCGGCGGCATGGCGATGGAGGCCGTAAATCAGGCCGGGCATTTGAAATCACGACTGATTGTTATTCTGAACGACAATGAGATGTCGATAGCTCCGGCCGTCGGAGCTCTGAGCCGTTATCTGAACCGCATCAAAGAGGCGCAGAGCTATCACGACTGGAAAGAGGGAATCGGCGATGCTCTTCAGAGCGTTCCGGGCATCGGCGATAGACTCCGGGCCGCGGCAAAATCTGTAAAAGACGCTATCGCGGCGGCCGTCTTGCCCGGCGCACTTGTAAACGAGCTTGGCTTCAAATACATCGGCTATGTTGACGGTCACAATGTCCCGATGCTGGTAAGGGCCCTCGAAGAGGCCAAGAAGGTCGATGACGGTCCGGTGATCGTTCACGCGATCACTCAGAAAGGGAAAGGTTTCCCAAATCCCGAAAAGAATTACTACGCATATCACGCGACCGGGCCGTACGATCCGAAGACAGGACTTCCGTACAAATCGACGAAGGCCGCACCGCCGAGTTATACGCAGGTCTTCGGCGAAACGATGTGCGAATTGATGGAGCAGGATGAACGGATCATCGGCCTCACGGCCGCAATGCCAGACGGTACGGGTATCGACAAGGTTCTTGAAAGGTTTCCCGAGCGGGCGTTCGACGTCGGTATCGCGGAACAGCACGCGATCACGTTCTGTGCGGGAATGGCCTGCGAAGGATTAAAGCCTGTTGCCGCGATATATTCAACGTTCCTACAGCGCGGCTTCGATCAGCTCATCCACGACGTTTGCCTACAGGACCTTGATGTGACGTTCGCGATGGATCGCGCAGGCATCGTTGGCGCGGACGGCCCCACTCATCATGGCCTTCTCGATATCACGTATCTTCGCGGTTATCCGAACATAGTCGTAATGGCCCCGAAGGATGAGGCCGAGATGCGCGATATGATGCTTGCAGCGATCGAACATCCGGGACCGGCGGCACTTCGTTATCCGCGCGGAAATGGTGTCGGTGTTGACATCTCGGAATCTCCGAAGATGATCGAGATCGGCCGCGGCGAGGTCCTTCGCGAAGGTACCGACGCCTCGATCATCGCTTATGGATCGATGGTTTATCCGTCGCTCGCTGCAGCGGACAATTTGGCCGCCCGCGGCATCAAAGTTCAGGTCATCAATGCCCGCTTCGTCAAGCCGCTCGATGCCGACCTGATACTAAAGGCGGCTGCGGAACACGAGGCCATCATCACGGTCGAAGAAGGGTATCTTGCCGGCGGCTTCGGCTCTGCTGTGATCGAATTGCTTGAAGAGAACGGGCTTCAGGACAGCGTGAAGGTGGCAAGGCTCGGTGTTCCTGACGAGATCGTTACGCACGGCGATCCAAAGGTTTTGCTTGGGCAATACGGCTTGGATGCCGACGGTATCGCCGCCAAGGTTGAAGCCACGCTTGAGGCATTGCGCAAACCTTCTGCCGCGGAAAGCCGTATTCGTGCAGTAAGATAGGGTTTTTTATTTACACAAAATGAGAACAAACAAAATCAGAATCGGCCTTCCATTGGCCTTGGTCGCTCTATTAATTTCATCGTTTTTCGCTGCCGCGTGTTCGAACACCGCAGGCAATTCGAACGGAAAGAAGACGCCGACGCCCGCGAAAACGCCGGGCATTCCGGCTGACGCTCCTCCGGGAGCGACGCCGCCGAATTCGGCCGGCTCGCCCAATGCAGCTGTGACGATCGAGGAATTTGCGGATTTTCAATGTCCGACCTGCTCTATGACCTATCCGATAATGGACGAGATCAAGAATGCCTACGGCAGCCGGATCAACTTCATCTATCGGAATTTCCCGCTGAAGATCCCGGCACACGACAAAACCTATGAAGCGTCGGTCGCGGCCGAGGCAGCCGGTATGCAAGGCAAATTCTTCGAGATGGCCCGCGAACTTTACGCAAACCAAAAGGAGTGGACGGCGAACCCGAATTATAAGGCTCTCTGGAAGAGCTACGCCGAGAAGATCGGGTTGAATATCGACCAGTGGCAGAATGATGCTGCCGGCCTCCCCGCAAAGCAGCGTGTCGATCTCGACCTTAAGCGCGGCGACGGTATCGGAATCAACTCGACACCGACCGTTTTCGTTAACAATGTCGCAGTTCCGCCGAGCAAGGTCACGGTTTCGGGCCTAAAGGAGATCATCGATGCTGAGCTCGCTAAGGCGAAGCCCGCTGCGGCGGCACCTTCGAACGCGGCTCCGGAATCGAACTCTGCTGCGAATTCGAACGCATCAGAAGCCAAGAAGCCGTCCTCGGAAGTGAACAAGTGATCAGCTTCAAACCAAAGAAGTGGCTCGCGGCCGCGGCGATCATCGTCGCGATCGCGGGCCTTTTTGATTCGGTCTATTTGACCATCCACCATTACACGGCCGAGCCTGTCCCGTGCAGCATTACCGAGGGCTGCGAAATGGTCCTCACGAGCGCTTATGCCGAAGTTGCGGGCCTGCCGCTTGCGATCTTTGGTGCCGCCGCTTACTTTTTTGTCCTGATCTTTGCGGCGATGACGCTATTCGGGCGACGAGGAATGTGGCTGCTTTACGGCATTCTTGCGACAATGATGGCCCTGTTTTCGGCCTGGCTTATTTACGTTCAGGCGGCCCTGATCGGCGCTTTCTGCCAATTTTGCCTGCTTTCGGCTCTTTCGAGTTCGCTGTTGTTTGTCATCTTTGTTGTCTCTCTCATATCGAAACCGATACCGCCTTCCGAACGAATAGAGGAATGAAGCCGTATTGCTTTAAGGCGTTCTAGGGAGCATTGCCCGCTTAGTAGCGAGGCCTTTAGAGAAGACGAGATTGGCTGAACCTATCTTAAAACGCATCGCTGCCGGCGACAGGAACGCGGTCGAGGATTGCCTCAATGCCTACGGCGGACTCGCTTATTCCATCGCCCGAAGGCTTTTGGCGAACGAAGCCGACGCGGAAGATGCCGTGCAGGAAGCATTTATCGATGTATGGAAGAACGCGGGCCGATTCGATCCGGCGGTCGCTTCCGAGGCGACGTTCATCGCGATGATCACTAGGCGTCGCGTGATCGATAAGATCAGACGGTCCGGCAGACGGATCTCTACCGACCCGATCGAAGAAATGCTGTCCGAACCCGGCGACCAAGGCTACAAATTCATTCAGATGGGTGCCGAGGCCAGAGAAGCGGCCGAAGCGATGAAGACGCTCCGGCCGGAGCAGCAGAAGGTTCTTCGGCTTTCGATCGTTGGCGGGATGTCGCATCAGGAGATCGCAGATTCAACGGGCATTCCGATCGGAACTGTAAAGACCCACGCACGCCGCGGACTTCTTCGCCTGCGTGAAGCTCTCGGGCTCGGCGGAATGACTGACTTTGAACCACATGAGGCAGCGATATGACCGAGAAAGACCGCGAATTGTTGCTCGACCTTCTAACACGGCAAGCGACCGAGGGCCTAACTTCTGAGGAATCGAGGCGGCTTGCCGCTCTTGAGGGAAGCGACGACGATTCTTTTGATCTTGCCGCCGCAGCTGTAATGATGGCCGAATTGGAACCAGGCGGTAGCCTGCCGAAGCATCTGCGTGCAAAGATCGCGGCCGATGCGATAGATGTTGTAGAAGCGAATGCGGCAAATTCTCAAAGGAAGATGCCGATGGACGACATTCCTCCGAGACGAACACCTTTGCTTGCGTGGCTTGGATGGGCAGTCGCAGCAGCTGCGATCGTTGCTCTCGGGATAAACATTGCGATGACGCGGTTCGGCGTGACCGAGATCGCGAGAAATCCGCCGCTTTCCGCCACGCCGACGCCGATGACGCCCGCTCAGTCTCACGACGAAATGATGGCCGAACCGGGAATGACGGTCGCGAAATGGACGCCTGCCGCAAAGGATGGCGAAATGGCAAAAGTCGCGGGTGATGTAGTTTGGAGCGACAAGCAGCAAAAGGGCTACGTAAAACTCAGCGGTTTGCCGAAGAACGATCCGAATGCCTCTACGTATCAGCTTTGGATCTTTGAAGAGAACCAAGGCGATAAGACCCCGATCGACGGCGGGACCTTCAATATCTCGTCCGACGGCACTGTCGTGATCCCGATCGAAGCGAGGCTTGCGGCAAAGAATCCTTCGATGTTCGCCGTTACGGTCGAAAGGCCCGGCGGGGTCGTCGTTTCAAAACGGGAAAAGGTCGCGGCTCTTGCCAAGGTTGAAACTTCCCGCCCGCCCGAAGCGTAAACCTTCCGAAAATAGAATTCACCGCAACGGTTTTGCGCGCCCGTCGGCGCAAAGCGTAAAGTTGTCAGTATCAGCCAATAATAATCACTTGAAGGACCGATTCTTAATTATGAGAACCCCTAAATACGCAATTCTTCTTAGCCTGGCGATGATGCTTTTGCCGCTTGGGCTATTTGCGCAGGACATTAAGCTCCCGCCGATAAACATTAAGGAATATAAGCTGAAGAACGGCCTGACCGTCATTCTTCATCAGGACCGTTCGACACCCGTCGTTGCCGTGAATATGTGGTACCACGTCGGATCGAAGAACGAGGCCGAACACCGCACGGGTTTTGCCCATCTCTTCGAGCATATGATGTTTCAGGGGTCGGAGAACTACGTTGACGGCTGGCGCGCTGTCGATGAACTCGGCGGAAATGTGAACGGTACGACGAACGAAGACCGGACGTGGTACTTCGAGGTGATCCCCTCGAACTACCTCGAACGCGTGCTTTATCTCGAGGCCGACCGCTTCGGCAATCTCCTGCCCGCGATGGATCAGGCAAAGCTTGATAACCAGCGCGATGTGGTCAAGAACGAGCGCCGTTTTCGCGTGGACAACGTGCCGTACGGCACGATGGGCGAACGCATCGATGAGCTGATCTATCCTGTCGATCATCCTTATCATCACTCGGTCATCGGCTCGATGGCGGATCTTTCTGCCGCATCGCTCGATGATGTGAAATCGTTCTTCAAGCAATACTACGTGCCGAACAACACGGTGCTTGTGCTCGCCGGTGACTTCGACGAGAAGCAGGCACGCGGCTGGATCGAGAAGTACTTCGGCGTTTTTGAAGCGGGCAAGCCGATCGATCGGCCGAATCCGCCGATGCCGCAGCTCAAGGAAACGATCCGTCAGCAGTACGAAGATCCGTTCGCACGACTCGAACGCAGGGCGATCACGTGGCCGGGCGTTCGCATGTATCACCAGGACGAGGCTCCGCTGGATATCCTTTCGAGCATTCTTTCGTCGGGACGCGGTTCACGCCTTCAGAGCGAACTCGTTTACGGCAAAGAGCTTGCACAGTCGATCTTCGCCTTCAATTCAGCCAGCGAGATCGGCGGCCAATTCCAGATAAACGCGATGGCACGGCCGGGCAAATCGCTTGATGAGATCGAAGCGGCGGTCAACGCCGAGATCGAAAAGATCCAGAAGGACGGCGTAACTGCCGATGAAGTGAAGCGTGCCGTCGCGGCCCGCGAGGCGAGTGCTATCTACAGCCTTCAGACCGTCCTCGGAAAGAGCAGCCAGCTTGCCGACTACTCCGGCTATCTGAATACTCCCAATTACTTCCAGAAGGACCTTGACCGATACTCGAAGGTCACGCCCGCCGATGTAAAACGCGTCGCCGAGCAGTATCTAACGAAGAACCGCGTCGTGATGACGTATGTTCCGGCGAAGCAGCCGCCTCCGCCGGCTCAGGCTGACAAACCGACCTCGACCGAGACGAAGAAGAAGGACCTGGCATTGATCGCAAAGCAGGACGCGGCTCTTCCGAAGGCCTCGGCCGATCCGAAATTCACGCTTCCTGCGATCGAAAAATCGAAGCTTTCGAACGGTCTGAATGTCTGGGTCGTTCAGCATCACGAACTTCCGATCGTCTCGATGAATCTTGTCGTTGACGGCGGTGCGACCGCAGAAGACGCCGCAAAGAGCGGTGCTGCGTCGATGACGGCGTCAATGCTGACGCAGGGAACGAAGACTCGCTCTGCATTGCAGATATCGAACACGCTTCAGTCGATCGGTGCGTCGGTCGGCGCCAACGCCAACTGGGATTCATCGAACGTTTCGATGACAACATTGACGAAGAACTTGCCGGACGCCTTGGATGTCTATGCCGATGTTATTACGAATGCGGCATTCCCACAGGGCGATTTCGATACGATGAAGCGTCGAACGATGGCCGGTTTCCTCCAGAGGAAGGCGAATTCACAGGCGATCGCGAACCGCGTCTTTGACAAGGTCGTTTATGGCGATCAGCTGTACGGACGCGAGATGAGCGGAAGCGAAGAGTCGCTCAAGACCCTTTCAAGGGACGATCTTGCCGCTTTCTACGCAGCGAACTACAAGCCGAACAATGCGACGCTGATCGTCGTCGGCGATGTCACGCCGGCAAGCATTACGCCGCAGCTCGAGAAGGCGTTTGCCGGTTGGAAGGCAGGCGACGTGAAGTCGGTCAAGGTTGACGACCAGAAGATGTCTGCAAAACCGGGCATCTATCTCGTTGACAAGCCGGGCGCGACCCAATCGTCTGTGATGATCGGCGAGGTAGGCCTTTCGCGAACCGATCCGGATTACTATTCCGTCCAGGTCGTCAACGGTATCCTTGGCGGCGGTATGACGGGCCGGCTTTTCCAAAACCTTCGCGAGGACAAGGGCTACACGTATGGTGCGTATAGCCGCTTTTCGACGATGCGGGCCGCCGGCCCATTCGTTGCATCGGGTGAGATCCAGATCGTTTCGACCAAAGAAGCTGTCCAGGAATTCCTCAAGGAGATCAACGGAATGCGCGGAGCGATCCCGGTCACGGCACGCGATCTCGACATCAATAAGCAGAAGCTGATCCAGCGATTCCCGAGCGGTTTTGAGACGGTCGGGGCGATCTCCAGCCAGTTGTCGGCGTTGGTCACATACGGCCTGCCCGACACCTATTTTAACGATTACATCAAGAAGATCGGAGCCGTCTCCCAGAAGGATGTCGAGCGTGTTGCGAGCAAATACCTTGATGGTTCGAAGATGGCGATCGTGATCGTCGGTGACCGTTCGGTCATCGAGCCGAAGCTCAAAGAGCTCGGGATGCCGATCACTCTGCTCGACACCGAGGGCAACCCGGTTTCGAAGTAAAGGCCGGCCAAAAGCGAGGAACGCGGAACGGAGAACTGAGCATGCCAACTCAGTTCTCCGTTCTTCGTATCAGCCTGCCGGAGCGACGGACGCCCCAGTCCGCATCATGTCAGAACCGCCTGCGTCAGTGGCCAGCGGGCAGTGAGCAGTGAGCCGTGGGCGGTCAGCAGTGAGCCGTGGTCAGAACCGCCAGCTCCCCTCCTGCCCGAGGAGGGGTGGCCGAAGGCCGGGGTGGAGGGAGCAGCGGGCGGTCAGCATCGCAGAATCCCGCACGTTAGTAAGGGCACTCTTGTCAGTGAGTGATGAGTGATGAGTGATGAGCAGAGTGGGTAATTCACCATTCACCATTCACCATTCACCACTCACAATTCACGATGTTTGTCCCGTCTCACCGTGAATGGGCAAGTGGGACAAAGTGGGACAAAAATCGGCGTTTTTTATCATGGCGGCGACAATTAATGTCACTATTGTCAAAGATCAAGGTGTAAAACGTATGTTTACACCATCTCTACGAGTATATCATGTGTGTCAAGAGGTGCTTTTGATTCCTTTTCGGATCACCTTGTTCAAGCTTTGTTTCGACGGAAAATGAATTCCGGGGAGGCGGCTTGGCCGCCGACAAAGGCCTCGCATAGCCACGTCGTTTACGGCGTGGTCTAGGACGGAAAATGAATTCCGGGGAGGCGGCTCGGCCGCGCCGACAATGGCCTCGCGTAGCCACGTCGTTTACGGCGTGGTTTAGGACGGAAAATGAATCCTCGGAGGCGGCTTGCCGCCGACAAATCCCTCTGTCGCTCCTAACGGAGCTCCAGGATCAAATTTGCGACCTCTTTCCCAGGGTTGCGGCCTAACGGCCTTACCCTGGGCTATAATCTCGCGTCCCCTACGGGGACGACCTGATCAAAGAGCGGCTCTCGCCCTGCGAAGGGCGACCACACGGCCGGTGACTGACGCGGGACTCTCTTATTTCTTGAGCAGAACGACGGGCGATTGTTCCGCATCGCGGATCTTGCCGTAAAAATCGCGGACTTCGGCGTATTTTTCTGCAGGGATAAGCGATCGCTTTGTCTGAAAATGGCGTTTGTAGATGAGCTGCTGGCCTTTTACCTCGTAGGTCGAACGGTAGGTGCCGAACTCGGTTTTGAGGTCGAGCGGTTCCGGCGTTTCGTCAACGATAAAGCCCGCGGGAAGCTCGAACGTCGCGGTCTCGATAATGCTGGCCTCGTCGAGCGAGATCGGCGTCGTTCGTTTCGATTCGGTGAAGGCCGTGCCGGAACGGCGGCCGACGAATGCCGGCTTGAAGGTCATCAATCGGCTTTGCATCAGCTGTCCGTAAGCGGGAGCCGTGAAGTCGAGGCTCAGATCGAATGCCGCCTTTGCGAACTGATCGGTCGTCTTAAAATCGACGAGTTTGGCCGCCGTGGCAGCTCTTGTGATCCATCGTTCGAGCGTCTTCCGATAGTCGGCGGCCGACTCTCGACGCAGGGCCGTTCGCTCGCTCGTCGAAGCTTGGCCGGTCGAATGCTCGCGGATATTTCCTTTGAGTTCGCCGCTGTCCGTGAGCGTGACATTCAGGTATCGTTCGACCTTGTTATCTTCGGCCGGGAGCAGCGGCATGCGCATTATCCCGCCGTTGTCGCCCGCAAGCACCACTGCCAGGCTGTTCTGAAGATAATCGGGCAGGTCGCCGACAGGCGTGTAAGGGTCGGTCGCGTCGAAGATCAAAAGGCGGCCAAGCTTCGGATCGACGACCAGCGACGGTGACTGCGTCGCGTCGCTGACCTTAACGGCGATGATGCAGTGGTTGAATTGCTTTGGCGACGGGAAAGCCTCGCGGACGAAATCGGGATCGCCGCTGTAGATGATTATCGGATATGCATCGATCTTTAAGGCCTTGAGCATCGCCCGCATCAGCGTCGCCTTGTCCTTGCAGTCTCCGTAGCCTCGGGATAGAACGACCGAAGAGGCACGCGGCCTGTAGCCGTTTCCGTAGCCGACGCCGATGTCGATCGAGATGTACTGAAGATTCTGCACGAAGGTGCCGATCGCCTGGATCATCTCAAGCTCGGTCTTTGCATTGGCTGTAAGTTCGCGTGCCTTTGCGGCGACGTTGTCATCGACAATGGCCATTGAGTCGTAGAACGGTGTCGCCCACGTAGAAACCGATTTCCAATCAGGGAACGATCTGCCTTTTGCGTCCGCCGGGCCGTAATTGACGGCGATGCGCGGTGCGAGGTTGCCGACCGAAGGGCTCATCGGCTCCCAGGTGATCGGCTTCAGGTTCGATAGTTCCCACGTGTAGGTCGAGCCCGACACCTGCGGGCGGATCTCGGGAGCGTTGAAAGTTACGCTCGAAGCGGCCCAACCGGACGGAAGGTTAAGCGAATAGCGTCCGCGAAGCACGGGCAGCCTTCCCTGGAATGACCATTGGTCCTGATAAAAAAGCGTCGATTCCTCGGTCGTGACGGTATAAGCGAAAACAGAACCTACAACGGCAGAGTCGGTCGCATCGATGGCCTTGATACGGCCTTCGTTGTAGATGTCGTCGGGGTCATCGACCATATCTATGACCGATTTCTTTCCGAAGGCCTGAACCTTTCCGTCCGGCGGCAGAAGCCATGCGTCAATGTCAGTGACCTTGCTGCCGCTCGTTAAATAGAATCCACGGGCTATCGCGAGCCTACGGCCTTCGTTGGTGAGGATCTTTATGGCATATCGCGAGGTCGTCGAGATCTTGCCGCTCGAACCGACCGATGCTACATACTCGTCAAGCAGTACGACGGCCGGAACATTCTTGATGTCGTATGTCGGAATGCTGCTGCCGGCGACCTGAGAGACCCAGCTTGGAGCATCATCCGCAAAGGCCGATCCGACAAGGCCGAAAAACAGAACAGAAAGGACGACGGCACCGCGTCGGAATTTTGTGAGATCCTTCATATTTACGGCTCCTCGTACACGCTACTTCTGTTTGATGGAAAGAGCGGCCGTGTCGCTCTTGTGGATCATATCCCAGAGTTCTTTGAGGACCGAGTATTTTGAGACGTCAAACGTCAGGGTATCGGGCGTTCCGAAATAAAAATCACGGAAGTATTTGATCTTTGACGCGGCAGCGTCCGACTGTATTCGGATGGTATCCTTGCCGATATCTCCGGCATCTGCATCGCCGGGAGCCTCGCCATTGTCGATCGCATAGGTCGAAGGATAGGTGATCTCGACCTCATCTTTTTCCGACCACGGGTATGTGAATGCAATGCCGTAAGTGCGTGTCGTACTCGCAAAGGCAGGCGACGTGCCGTATTCGAAGATGCCCGGTTGGAAGAACATCCGCTTGCCGGTCTTTTGTGCGTAATTCGGGATCTTTATCGTGTAACGCTGAACTATCGGTTTGGAAATATCATCAAAATTCTCGATCGAGATATTCGAGATCTCGGCATTGGTTATCCGCTTTTGGACCGAATCTTTCAATCTCTCTTCCCACTTTGAGCGCTGATCGTCATAGTTGGTAAAGCGATAGGCCAAGGCCTCTTGCCCATGAAGTTCAACGGCGATGGTTCCCTCCAGCGTGCCATCTTCGGCAAGCGTAAGTTTAGCGGTGCGCTTGGTCAGGTTCTGTTCCCGTGAAGTTAGCGGGAGTTGGAGCCAGCCGTTCCTTTTGGTGTCGAAGATCAGGGCCATCGAGTTCTCACGATACCAAGGGAGTTGGCCGAAGGGAGCATACTTGTAGCCGGGATTCAAGACCTTATAATCGCCTCCGAGATCGACCCCGACACCTGCGAATGTCAAAAGACTGGCATCGGTCATCTTCTTTTCAAAAAAGACCTCGTCACGACGGCTCGAATATACTCCTATTGTGTCGAATCCGGCCGCGGCCGCCATTGCTCCGAAGAGGACATTGATCTGCCCGGAGGTTGCAGATGCTCCCGCACCGATCTTCACGATATCCTTCGTTTTCTGCTTTAAGATCGATTTCAGCTGGTCATCGGTGACCGAAGGGTCGTATGTCGTATTCTTTAGATTCCGGCAGAATTCATAGATCCTGCGGAGTTTATCCTCGTCGTTTGCAGCGCCGCTGATAAGGGACTGGGTGAACTGCTTCACTCCGTCGGAGTCCTTGAGCCACGCGGCAACGAGCCCCGATTTCATACTGGCGAAAGATCCCCAAAATTGCGCGGGATTAGAACGGTCAAAGACCCGAACCGTAAAAGCCATGTCCGTCCCGGACACGTCAAGGCTCGAGCCTGTGAGTGCCAAATACGGTTTGACCATATCCTCCGGCGGCATATACCGCTCTTCTTTATAGGCTGGGACGTTCGTACGCGAAAGGCGATAGAAGCCATGTTCATCCTTGACGAAGCCGGCGCCGGTCGTGTTGTAGAGCTGTGTCTTTGGTTCTTTGTCGTTGTATGGCTTGTAGTAATAAACGAGATCCCTGACCGGAATATCCTTTTGCAGATAAAAGCGGCCGCCGCTCATACTGCTGTCTTCAAATGACTCTCGATATTGATATTCGACGATCACTCCGGGTTCGATATTGGGAATGGCAAAGGATTTAGCCAGAACCTTTACGCCATTGCCACGAACGATCTCGCGCTCGAAGATATCTTTCTCGGCCAGATCAACGGTCGAGCCATCGGGCTTTACGACGCGGGCGGCAATATCCTTGATCTTGGTCCTGCCTTTCCGGAACGTGATATCCACCTTTGCGAATTTCTCACGTCCGCGTTCGGTGAAGATCTTGATCCGCACGTAGTTCTTTCGCGTCAGCTTATCGTCGGAACTGTCGTCGATACGGGTTTCCCAGAGGAGCGCCTCGGCGTCGGCGTCCGGTTCGACGACGGGCTTTGTCGCCTGCAGGTCGGCAGGTGAGATCGGCCGCCATTCAGCTGCCTTCTGGGCATAGATGCTTGCCGAGAACACGAAAAGGAACAGCACGGCGGATACGACAATGCCGCGGGGGGATTTGCACAAATTTAACATCTAAGGAACCTCTGGTTTTAGTCAAGAGAGACGCGGTTATCTGAGAATTTGCGCGTTACACCGGAAAGGAGCCAAGCGAGGAATCGGATAATACGTCCCGTTCTACCGAGTTTACAGCTAAATCGGATGGATATGCAATCAAAAACTAATTCGTGTGCACCGTCTTCTGTATTCCACGGATCGGCTTTCACTCGTTCATTTTGAGCGCGACCAGAGCCGTGTCGGCAGTATGGAATCTGTCCCACAAGGTCTTCACACTCGCATAACTTGAGGCCTTGAATGTGACAAAATTCTTGTTGCCGAAATAGAATTTGCGCGTATAGTGCATTTTATCTGCCGAAGACTCAAAGTCGAACAGGACCTCATCATGACCGACCTGCGCGGTGTCGGCGACAGGCGCCGGAGCCTCGGAAAGCAACAAAAAGGCGTGCCGGACACGGACCGGAATGACCTTCTGACGACGCGGTGAAATGGCCGCAGTGTGCTAAAATACAAGATTTAAAAAAAGGGATGTTTCCCGCTGAATGTAGGAGACTAATTACTAAAAATGACCGCAAATATTGCTCAATTGCTCGGCGATGACGCCGATTCGTTGTTAAACCACGTTTCAAAGACCATTTCGAAGGACGACCTGCAGCTTCCGGGCAGCGATTTTGTTGACCGCGTGTGGGCGGGCTCAGATCGAAATCCGAACGTTCTCAGGAATATGCAGGCGATCTATGACCACGGCCGCTTGAGCGGAACCGGTTATGTGTCTATCTTGCCTGTCGATCAGGGTATCGAGCACTCGGCGGGAGCGAGCTTTGCTCCGAACCCGCAGTATTTCGACCCGGAGAATATCGTCAAGCTCGCGATCGAAGGCGGCTGCAACGCGGTCGCATCGACCTTCGGCGTGCTCGGCACGATGTCTCGAAAATACGCACACAAGATCCCGTTCATCGTGAAGATCAACCACAACGAACTGCTCACTTACCCGAACAAGTTCGATCAGGTGATGTTCGGCACCGTCGAACAGGCTCACAATATGGGTGCGGCGGCCGTCGGCGCAACGATCTATTTCGGTTCGGAAGAATCGACGCGCCAGATCACGGAGGTCGCGGAGGCCTTTGCATATGCGCACGAACTCGGGATGGCGACGATCCTTTGGTGCTATTTGAGGAACTCGGCGTTCAAGACGCCTGAAGGCGATATGCATACCGCAGCTGACCTGACCGGCCAGGCGAATCACATCGGTGTTACGATCCAGGCCGACATCATCAAGCAGAAGCTGCCTGAACGAAACGGCGGCTATCTCGCACTTCAAAAGAACGGCAGTTACGGCAAGACGAGCCCGCTCGTTTACGAAAAACTGACGACCGACAACCCGATCGACCTCGTGCGGTATCAGGTCGCGAACTGCTATATGGGACGCTGCGGACTGATCAATTCGGGCGGCGAATCAAAGGGTGCAGGCGACCTCGCGGATGCCGTCCGCACGGCGGTCATCAACAAACGCGGCGGCGGCACCGGCCTCATCTCAGGCCGTAAGGCCTTCCAGCGGCCAATGAAGGACGGTGTAGAGCTTTTGAACGCCATTCAGGATGTTTACCTCGCAGAGGATATTACCGTGGCATAAATGCGTTGATTCCAACGAGCCATTGCGCATATCATAGGGTCGAGCGTGAGATCGCTCGACCCTTTTTCGCTTTCCGGAACCTTATCAACGGCCGCTCTGGCCGCTCTTTGCTATGCAAGATAAGACGGTCAGTTACTGGCTCTACTTTCTAATACCGGCGATCATTGCGGGCTTTCTTGCCATGTATCCGCAGATGAGCCTGTGGGCGGCGAAAGGCTCTGCCTGGCAAGGTTCGTATGTCGTTTCCAACTATGACGAGCCGGCATATTCGGCCTACGTCAACGCTCTCGTAGAGGGAAAGCCGCGAAAGAATGATCCCTTTATCGCAGTTGACGATACCGGGCACGAATCGCTGTATTCGATCCAATTCATCCCGGCCTATATGATCGCGCTTCCTGCGCGTGCCCTCGGTGTTTCGACGGCGACGGCATTCATTCTTCTGTCCTTAATGATCGCGGTCATTTCCTGCCTGGCTTTGTGCAGGTTCTTGTTCGCATTTACCGGCGAGCCGCTCCTATCTTCCGTTGGAGCTCTCTTTGTCCTTTGTTTAGGAACCGCGGCAGCATTTCAGGGCGAGCTTTCGCGTCTGACTACCGGCAATGTGCTGATCGACTTCTTTCCGTTCGTAAGACGCTACCAACCCGGAGTCGCGTTTCCGCTGTTCTTCGTGTTCGTGTTCCTGGTGTGGAAAAGCTTTAGTTCAGAGAGCATGAAACGCGGGGGGATCTTTGCGGTTTCAGCCGGACTCGCTTTCGCCGTATTGGTCTTCTGCTATTTTTATCTCTGGACCGCGGCCGCTGCATGGGCAGTATGCGCTTTTGCGGTCGCTCTCGTATTTGTAAAAGAGAAGCGGCGCCAAGTATTGACGACGGCGGCGATCCTTGCAGCGATCGGTATCACTTCGTTGATACCGTATTGGAAGATGTTGTCGGACAGAACACCCGAGCTCGACCGAGTTCAGCTTTTGGAGCGAACTCATTCGCCGGAGTTTCTTGTGCTGCCGCTGATCTTGGGGCTTATCGGCATTCTTCTGACCGCGACCCTCGCGTTTCGGGAGAGCATCGAGCTAAGGACAAAAGAGATATTGGTCGCCCTGACCTTCTTCGCGACTCCGATCATCCTCTTCAACCAACAAGTGATCACCGGCCATTCGCTGCAGCCCGTCCACTATGCGGTCTTTATCGCAAACTATCTCGTGCTTGCCGCATTTATCATGCTCATTTCGGGATGGATCAAAGCTTCCGCGTTCGATACTGCGGTGACGAAGAAGGTCCTTGTTTACGCTGCGTTAGCCGCAGTCCTTTGGGGATTTATCGAAGCCTCAGGATCGGCAAGGTTCAATGCTGTTGCTTCCGAGATACGCGACGAGTCGCTGCCCGCGATCCGGATGATCGAGAAGATGCGGCAAGACGACCCTGCCGTCCCCGAAAGGCCTGTCGTCCTCGCGAATAACTTCATCACGTCCGACAGCATCCCGACGTATTCAACATTTCGCCCGCTTTGGAATCCGCATACATCGTCGGCGGGCGGCGTCTCTCCCGAGGAGAACAAGCGGCTTTTCTATCTGTATTTCTATTACTTAGGCTATTCGGGGAAAGAGCTGGCCGACGCACTCAACGGGAACTCGTTCGAGATCACTGCCGCCGTCTTCGGCTCGGAAAGGGCATTGCCTGCGCTCGCAAAAGGCAATGCGATCAAGCCGGATGAGATCAGGAAAGAGGTAGAAAAATATGACGATTTCTCGCGAACCTTTGGTGAGAAAGATGCCGCCGCTCCGAGGCTTGATTTCTTGATCGTGCCTGACAAGGCCGAACCGAACTATGCCAACATCGACCGCTGGTATCAACGCGATGCCGGCAAAACTACAGGACTGTTCAAGGTGTTCAGGCTCACACCCAAGTTCTGATATAGATCACACATATCTTCCGCGGCCGATCTGATACACACCGTTCAGGAATGGATTGTTGCGGCGTTCGCGGCCGACGGTCGTTACCGGCCCGTGCCCGGAGTGGACCTCAAAGTCATCATCGAGAGAAAGAATATTCCGTCGAATGGAATCAAGCAGCTGTTCGTGGTCGCCGCCGGGAAGGTCCGTGCGGCCGATCGAGTTTTCGAATAGACAGTCGCCGACGAAGACGACCTTTGCGTCGAGTTCGGCGAGGACGACGTGGCCGCGTGTGTGGCCCGGACAATGACGCACGGAGAATCGAAGTTCGCCAACTTCGAAGGTCTCGCCGTCCTGCCAATTTCGCGTGATCTTCGGCGGCGCATCGTAATCAAGGCCGAGTGGTGCGAGCTGTTCGGGCGGAATGCCCATAAAGAGCGGCTGTCGCTGCAGAGCGTAATACAGCTCCTCGTCATCGGGGTGAATAATGATCTCGGCTTCAGGGAAGGCTTCGCAAAGGGCGGAGGTTCCGCCGACGTGATCGAGATGCCCGTGCGTGAGCGTTATCGCGGCAAGCGAGAGGCTGTTCTCGCTGAGAAAAGTTTCGAGCTCGACGCATCTCTCGCCCGGATCGACGACGATAGCCTGTTTTGTTTTTTCGCACGCGGCCACTCGCGTATTCTGCTGAAACGGAGTCTGCGTAAACGTCTCAATTCTCATACATTAACGAACTCGTTGAGATATTTTGCGTGATCAAACTCGCTCTCTTTTCGGTTCTTTAGGATAAAGCCGATCGCCTCTCGATATGTGTCCGCATCAACCGAACCTGAGAAGCACGGCGTTTCAAGCTCGCTCAGGCTAAGGTAGCTGAAAAGTGACGCAGAAAGCATCCAGAGCAGGATCTCTTCGCGTGTGCCGATAGGATTGTGCTTGATGATCGTCTCGCGATCTTCGACGATCCCGCGGACGATCCTTTCAAACTCACTCTCCGAAATTCGGTGAAGACTGCTCATACATCAAATAATCCGTCTCGTGCATTCCGAGCCGCTGGTAAACCGCCTGTGCGATGCGGTTTTCTTTTTCGACATAAAGCCGAATGCCGCAAACGTCGCCTGCTTCGCGAGCCATTGTCCACACGAACGCCGAAAGTTCGCGATAGAGGCCTTTTCCGCGGGCCTCCGGCACGACGTAAACGCTCTGGATCCACCAAAACCATGCGTTGCGCCAGTCGCTCCATTCGCGTGTGACGAGCAGCCCGCCGAGTACCTCGCCGCCTTCTTCGGCGACGACGTAAAAGCCGCGATCGTCACTCGAGAAAACCGCACGCACGCCTGCGGTCAGCGTCGCCTCATCGAGCCGCTTTCCCTCGGTCTCAAGCGCCATCGCTTGGTTGAATTCGACGAGCGATGTTACATCGTCAGCTGTGGCTAGTCTAACCTTCGTCATCTTCCATCTCGTTAAATAAAAGTAAAAAATAGAGGAGAACCAGCATTACGATCACCCCGGCCAAAATACCGCCAAAGAAGAAAATGTAAACCACTGAAATCGCAAGCATCGCGGGCCCGTCACAAACAACATCGTCCGGCACACATTGCCTGGGTATGGCAAAGAATGTCAATCCAAGCCCGATGAGCCAGACGACGATCAACGTCCCAAATGCCCCGAGAAAACTCGAGATCACCGGATGTTTACGCGCACTATGGATCACTTTCACAGCTTGACGAACGAGTACGAGTCCTCTAGCCTAAAATGTTTTGCCCTTTGGCAATTTTCTTATTATATGAAACTTCGCATCCTCTATCACGGCAACTGCTTCGACGGCGTCTCCTCGGCGGCCATTTTCACAAAATTCTATAGGGCCGCGATCGCTTCCGACGTTGAGGTCGCCTATACGCCGACGATGCACCGTGCCGGAAATGCGTTCGACCGCGAGCAGTTCGACGGGGACGAGAATGCGATCGTTGATTTCAAGTATTGCCCTGACGAGAGGCTGACGTGGTGGTTCGATCATCATCAGTCAGCGTTCTTGACGCCGGAGGACGAGGCACACTTTCTCGCAGACAGGTCGGGAAAGAAGTTCCTCGATACTACAAGCAAATCCTGTGCGGAGTTCATCGCACGCATTGCGAAGGAGAAGTTCGGCTTTCACGATCCGTCGCTCGACGAACTCGTGCACTGGGCTCACATCATTGACGGTGCTCTCTACGAATCGCCCGCTCAATGCGTCGAATTACGCTCGCCGGCATTGAAGCTGATGCAGGTGATCGAGGGTGAGGAAGACCCGAAATTCGTCGAAGAGATCATAAAGATGCTGACCCGTCAGACACTTGACGAGATCGTCGAAAGCGACGCGATCCAGGCGAAGCTCGAACCGATCCTAAAGACGCATTGGGAAACCGTCGAGCTTATAAAACAGCGTGCGGCCGCGAGTCGAGGCGTGGTGAGCTTTGACCTGACGGACACGGAAGTTGCGGGATACAACAAGTTCATCCCGTATTATTTCCATCCGGAAGTAACCTATGTCGTCTCACTTACGATCAGCCCTTTCAGGACGAAGATCTCGGTCGGCTCGAACCCATGGGCGCCGCGTCCCCGTACACACAATATTGCCGAGATCTGCGAAAGATACGGCGGCGGCGGCCACGCGGTCGTCGGTGCGGTCAGTCTCGCTCCGGATCAGATCGAGCTCGGTAGGAAGTATATGAACGAGATCATCGAGACCCTGCGTTTTGATGATTGATCCCGCAAGAGCAAAGGCCGCCCGGAACACCCTCCGGACGGCCTCTTTAGTTCAGAAAAACAAACCTGCTATTTCTTTGTATAGACGGAAGTTGAATTGTTTGTGCCGCGTGGACTGACGGATTCGCGGGCTACGGTCAATGTCTTGCCGTCTGCCGAGAGGGACCAATTTTCCGCAACGGTAAAGGACATCTCGCCCTGCGGCCCGTTGAAGGTACGCACGGTCGTGAGCTTTACGGATCCGTCGCCGGCAATCGCGGCCTTATACGTAACCGGCATTTTGCCCATACGGCCCTCGATCTCGGCCTTTGTTTCCTTGCCGTCCAGCGAGAACGATGCAGACGAATTGCCGCCGCCCATCATTCCGCGTCCGCGGCCCGATTCCGATCCTTCCTTTCGGGTGGTCGCAAGCTCGTACTTCAAGTCGGCAGCAGTTTGTGTGACGGTGAGCGTTTGCGATTCGATGGATGAATCGGCAGAAGTGGACTTGGCAGTATCAAGGGACCAAGTGCCGGAAAAATCAGAGGCCTTCTGTGCCGATGCAGAGACGGCCATCGCGAACAGCATTACGGCTGCCGCAAAAAGGATATTGCGTTTCATTACCTTTTGCTCCTTAGCGCTATTGAGAAAGAATAGGACGACATAGGCGCAATTCTACTCCCGAAAACAAGCCTCGATTGCAAAGATTTGTAATGCTTCGGTCAGCTTAGCTCTCGACAGGATAGACACGCGGCGACAGTATGTTAAACGGGTCCTCGAAACAACTCTGCTTTTTGATGATCAAAGTCGCCAACGGCGACAGATATTAAAGCCCAGGGTTGGTGAGCGAAGCGAATCAACCCTGGGAATGCGATACCGAACCACGCATGGTCGCTGTAAGCGACCAACATCAATCCCAGCAATATCGTTCGTCCAGCGAAATCCCGTGTCGAACGCATAGAATACGAAATTCATCTTTGAAGTCGTGGGCTGCGTGGTGCTTCTTTTGCTCTGCAATATAGCGCGAGACGGTTGGTACCTGTGATTGGCTCACGGAGAACGCCCCGTATCCTCTCTGCCAATAAAAATCGTGGACGCCCCGTTTCTTCATCCAGCCCGAAGTTGTTCGTTTAATTGTTCCAATTAGTGCAGAGATCTCATTCTTCCCGACCGAGACAAGCAGGTGTGAGTGGTCGGCGGTTCCGTTGCCGACCAGCCGCTTTCCGCCTTTGTTGTCGATGACTCCATGAATATAACGATAAAGCTCCGCCTCGACATCGGGTTTGATCAATGGTTTGCGGTCCTTGGTCGAGAATACGATGTGAATGAGAATTTTGACGAGCGATTGGGACATTGGGAGTTATGTTCGTCGCCTACAGCGACGGGCGAATTTGTGTGACGCGACCTAGGGTTCGCCTATCGGCTAACCCTAGGCTTTAATATTGATCGCCTTCGGCGATCCGGGCCGCGATCAGGCAGGCGTTTCATCCGCCGCCGGTGTCTTATTCAGCTTGCTGTGCGAGTAGCTGTAGAAGAAATAGATCACGAGGCCGACGATGAGCCAGATGCCGAAACGGAACCAGTTCGTCCAGCCGAGTTCGGTCATCAGATACGTGCAGCACATTACGCCGAGAACGGGAATGAGCGAGAGACGTTTGATGACGCAAAGGGCCGTCATTATGAGCGAAAAGATCATAAAGATGAAGTACGGCAGCTTTTCAAAGAAAACGCCCGTCGCGGTCGTTACGCCCTTTTTAATGTCGTCGGCGGTCGGTGCGAAATCCGTGAAGAAGGTGTGCGTTGCGTCGTGGTTGTAGTAGAGGACGAGAGCCCAGATACCGATAAAGATAACGGGCGCAACGAACATCGAGTTGATGTAAGGCACGAAGCGCTTTTGTCCGGCAAACTCCTTGTCCTTGACGAGCACGCCCGCGCAGACGACCGTGAACGCGAAGAGTGTTCCGATCACGGAAAGATCGGTGACCTCCGTCAGGTTCATAAAGAGTGCCGGAACCGCGACAAAGATGCCGGTCAGGATCGTAGAGAACCACGGCGTCCGGAATTTCGGGTGTATGGAAGAGAAAATCTTCGGTAAAAGGCCGTCGCGGCTCATTGCCATCCAAAGACGCGGCTGTCCGAGTTGGAAGACAAGAAGTACGGTCGCGAGAGCTACCACGGCGCTGACCGCGATGATGCCGGAGACCCACGGGATGTTCACACCTTCGGGGCCGAAAACGAACGCAAGCGGATCGCCGACATTCAGTTCCGTGTACTTGACCATTCCCGTCAAGACGAGGGCAAGTACCACGTAAAGGACCGTGCAGATGACGAGCGAATAGATCATTCCGCGGGGAAGTGTGCGGTAGGGATCTTTACATTCTTCCGCGGTCGTCGAGAGAGCGTCAAATCCGATGTACGCAAAGAAAACGGCAGCGACGCCGCCCATCATTCCGCCGAAACCGTTGGGCAGGAACGGGCTCCAATTCTCGGTCTTTACGTAGAAAGCTCCGAGGATGATCACAAGCAGGATGATCGCAAGTTTCACGCCGACCATGATGTTCGACGCGATCTTCGATTCACGAATACCGATATAGACGAGCACAGTGATGATGAAAACGATCGCTAGCGCCGGAACGTCGGCGATGATCGGGATGCCTGCGATATGTGTTGCGTTCGCCCAAGCCTCGTGTGCTTCGACCTGAGCGCAGGAAACGGCGGCTTCGGCGGCCTTGCAGCCGGCTTGGAGCGATTCGAGGCTTGCTCCGCCTGCGATCGCTTCATTGACGGCGGCGAATCCACGCTTTGCCGTCAGGAAATCCATCGTGAAACTCATCGGCACGTGGATCCCGTTGGCGGCCAGCAGACTTGTGAAATAATCGCTCCACGATATCGCGACTGCGATGTTGCCGATAGCGTATTCGACAAGAAGATCCCAGCCGATGATCCACGCGAGGAGCTCGCCGAAACTCGCGTACGCATAGGTGTAGGCCGAACCCGCGATCGGGATCTTCGACGCGAATTCCGCATAGCAGAGTGCCGCAAAACCGCATGCGATAGCCGCGAAAATGAACAAGAAAACGACGCCCGGCCCGCCTTTGAAAGAAGCCTGTCCGATCATCGCGAAGATGCCGGCACCGATGATCGCCGCGATGCCGAGCATCGTCAGATCGAAGGTTCCGAGACTTCGACGCAGCGAAACGACGGCCTGTTCGCCGGGCTGCCCCGGAACGATTCCCTCATCGGAAAAGCCTGCGGCGGCGTCGGCCTGGATCTGGTCGATGGATTTCTTTCGAAAGACGTTTGTAGCCATAAGTTCTCAGTGTCTCGGGTCGCGGGCTTTTGAAGATCGATCTGCCCGGTAACGTTATTCTGTTTTATTACGGTGAGTGCGGCGAAATTGTTGCCTCGGCGAATTCTGACCGAAAGAGCCGAACGATACAAGCCGCAAAATTCAGAACGCCGGTCAGGACGGTGCATTTGAGTACGGTGTCTTGACCGGCGAGCTATGTGAACAGGAGTTCGTGTCGGCCGGTTTATTCTTCTTCCTCATGGACGAATTCGAGTGTTCGAAGGTCCATGATCGAACGGTCTTTGCCGTCCATCCAATAAAGTTTTTGGCCTTCGCCGCTGAACAGATCTTCACCGAGGTCGCGCCAATCGGTCTTGCGTCCGAGTTTGATGTCGCTGTCGCCGCTCTTCCACGAACCGGCATAGAGAACCGGAAAGAACATCTCGCCGGAGGTGCCCGTATTCAGTTCGACGTTGGCCTGCCGCCAGAAGAGATCGCGAAGTCCTTTGGGTTCGAAGAACTCGATCTTGACGACATTCTCGAAGGGCAGCCATGAGTACGACTCCTTAAAGAAGACCTCGAAAACGCACATCGTCGGGTCGTTGTAATCTCGAAAATCCTCGACGTCCTCGCCATTGACCTTGCATCCGAATGCAGGCCGCTCTTCTTCGATCGTGTCTAGAATGCTGCGTGCTTCGAAGATCGAGCCTTCGCGGATGCGGTTGTTCGCATTCAAGAGGTCTTCGATATAGCTTGGCGGAGGTGCGAGAATGCCCGGCTTTAGGCCGTCGTCGAAAAAGCTCATCCGATCTTTTTCCGCCGATAGATTCTGGCGAAAGATCATCGAACCGATCAAAGCTCCTGCGTCCTGATGCCCGATCACGTCAAGCTGCTTTGCCGCACGTTCCCAATTGCCGCCAAAGAGGGCGAGCTCGAAGAGAAAGATCCTCGCCGCGATGTCGGTCGGTGCCGTCTTGACGTGGTCGAGAACGGCCTGGGTCGCGCCTTCGAGATCGCCTTCTGCGAGAAGAGTTTTTGCTTTGTCCATAGCTGAAAGTGTCCTATTGGATCAGGTTGTCGGGAGCCTTTACGTTCCTGAAAACGCTCTTGTCAAAGAGATCGCCGCCGCTCGGCTTGATCTTGGCAGAGACGGGATGGCCGCCGACCGAATAGCTGAGCGAATATTCGCCGGTCGGCTGCTTGGACGGCTTGCCGGCATCGACAAAGCGGAATAGTCCCCATTGTCCCGGGAATCTCTGGGTTCCCGAATTGCTTGCCGGTGTCGAAGCCGTGTTCGCATTGCCGGCCGGTGCCGACGATGTCGTCCCGCCGCTGCCGGAATCGAGCACGACGCCGGTCTCAGCTCCCGCAGGTGCAGGGAACGTACCCTTGATCGATGCGGTTCCGTCACTCGCGATCTTTTGTCCGTCGATCGTGATCTCCACGATCGCTGTCTTGCTCGGGTTGAAGCTGAATTCGTACTCGAACTTCGGTGTCTGGCTCGTTCCGTAAAGTGCCTGGCGAAGAGCGAAGGCGTTATTCAGATACGCGACGAAGTCGGGTGTGAATTTGACCTCCGAATCGGTCTTGAGCTTGAGCTGTCCGTTCGCCTCTTCGAAGTATTTCTTAAGCTTGTCGTTGTAGAAGACCGACAGTTTGCCGTCCACGGGGTTCAGGAATGCCGAGAGCTTCGTTAAGTCGGATTCTCCCGTACTGTCATCGAACGGATAGCCCTTCTCGATGTCCTTGGCGGCAGGCAAGATCTGTTCGGCCCACAGCTTTTTCAACTGAGCCTGAGCGTCGCCGCCGAGCATTGCGCGGAGGTTTCCGAGCGGCTCTTTCAGAAGTTCGGCAACTTCCTGCGAAGCGGCCGTTTCGGAGAAACCGCCGATCATTCCGTCGATGTTGCCTTCGCTGCGGCCGAGGCCAAGCTCGCTGTCCTTGCCGTTCGCAAGGTCTGACGCGATCGTCTTCAGCTGGTCGGCGTTGTAGCGTCCGAGCTTTTTATAGATCGCCTGTATCTCGGAGCCGTAACTGTCGATCGGAGCCTTGTCCTTGTCGGTCTTCTTTCCGACAAAGGCAAAGAGCGGCCTGAATGCTTTTTCGGGCGGCGTGTTGCCGTCGCCGTCCGCCGGGCCGGAAACGAACCAGCTCTTGATCCATTCCCACCAGCTTTCGTTCTCCGAGCGTGCGGACAGATTCGTGTTGTAGGCAACTTCTTTCAGCAGGAGCTTCATCGGTGAATTCTCAAGCGAGAAGACCTGAAGCGATGCCGTTGCCGTGTCCTTATCCTTGTACGGTTTGACGTTCGTGCCCTTGATGAAAGCCCGCCAATTATCGACGTAGTCGCGATAGTATCGATCCTCGATGAGTTTCGAATCCGTCGTTTGTGCCAGCGAACTGCGTCCGCTTTCGCCCATCACCCAATCGCCCTCGGCAAGTTTGTCGTTGGCGTCGGAGATCGCCGTCTTCATCAGCTTGAGGCCGCTGCGCGTGTATGCGCCGGGAACCTGGAACGTGCCTTCGATGAATCGCGGATCGCCGCCGGCGCGAGACAAGATGCCTTCGGTCGTGAATGGGCCGATCTTGTCGTCAATGGTCTTCGAGATCTCGGTCACCTGACGCTTGTAGTAGCGATAAACTGCCGGGAACGCCTGGAGTTTCTTGCGAGCGTCGCCGACGAGTTTCTCATCGATCTGAATACGCGGGAACTGGTAGCCGTCAGGATCGTCACGATCGACCTGTTTGGCCCAGAAAGCGAGTTGGTCGAGCGCGACGGGCTTCATATCGACAGGGATCTTGTCGTCTGCCGTCCAATAGGGCTTCAACGTCGCGGCGATGTGCGACGGTTCGGCCTTGTCCTTATACTGTCCAGTGAGCATCAGGTACGCCTTCAGAAGGTCGTAGTTCTTGCCCAGCGTCTGCTCTTCCTGATCCGTAAGCTTCGTGGGATTTGCAACGGTCGCGGTGTCGGCAAATTTTTTGAGATCGGCCGTCAAACGCTTTAGCGCCGGAGCCTTGAACCTGTTCTCGATGACGGCCATATAGACCGGCAGAAGATGCTTGCGATAAGGGCGATTGCCGCTGTAAAGCCCCATACGCATGAACATCGGCGCACCGTGGCGTTCGTAATCGTCCAGCTTGACGAGCAGGTCGCGCAGGTCCTCGGTAGCATTGAGTTCGTTGCGGATGGCCGTCTCATCTGCCTTTCCGGGGTTCTTATACGCATCGGTGCGGGTGACCGCGATCACTTTTTCACCGCGCGTCTGTGCCTCGGCGAGCATCTGCTTATTGTTGTAGAGCGAGACGCCCGAAAGGATGACAAGCAATGCTGAAAGCCCGATGATGGCGACAAGAGCAAGCCAAGCCAGGATCGGGCCGCTCTGCTTTTGAGCCTGAAACGCCCGGACGACGTCCGCATCGCGCAGAAACACATCGCGGAAAAGACGCGGCGTGAAATAGGCAGCGGCAACGGTCGCCGGCGTGTTCTGTCCGCGCCTTGCGAGCGTAGAAGTGAAATAGAATCCGCGCAGGAGCGGATTTTCGCTGAAAGGATTCGGGCGGAAAAGAGCTCCGACAAAAGCGCCGATCCTGCGGCGGGCGGCACCAAAATGCAGGGGGAAATTGAATATCTTTAGCTGCCGAACTGGTGTGAACGGCGCAGAAAGACGCAAAATTCGCCGCTTCATCGCCGAATCTCGCAACAGCTCGAACTCAGTGTCGAACTGTGCCTGTGCGCTCTCGGCATTCGCGAACGGAATCGTCGCGCCCCAAACGAGCTCGCGTCCCTCATTCTTAGAAACAGAAAATGAATCCTGAAATCCCTCGATCGCGTCCGAATGGGTGAAGACGAGATAGACGGGAAAGCGCAGCTTTATACGCTGGATCGCGTCGTCCAGTCGGCCGCGGAGAACCTTCGCCGTCTCTTCGGATTCAGCTTCCTCGCGTTTGATTATCTTGTCGCCGTTGACGACAAGAATGAATCCATCGATCGGCCTTGCGGGGCGTATCTTCTTTATCGTTTCAAGGAGCGCGCTCCACTCATCGGCCGGACCGCCTTCGGATTGGAAGCGGCCTGAGGTGTCGATGAATACGCCTTCGCTTGTCACGCGAAGGTCAATGTTCGGCGTCGGGCGGATCGTTTTCTGCTCGGATTCACGCTGGCTGGGAAGCGTTTTCAGGTCGAGGCCGGCGCTGATGAAAAGCGAGCTCTTTCCGGAGCGGAGCGGGCCGGCGATCAGATACCACGGGAGCGAATAGAGAGCGTCTTTACCGTCCTTTCCAAGATTCGAGCCCTTTAAGAAGGTCGCCAATTCCTGGAATGCGGCGTCGATCTCCGGATACGAACCGACGGCGGCCTGCTGAACCGGCTGTGCCGTCGGAGCAGCGGCGCCTTGTTCGGCGGCCTCAGCAGCAGCGGCCTCGGCCTTTGCGCGCTTCTTTTCTCGCCGCGATTTGACGAACATAAAAAGCAACGCAAAAGGCAGCGTTAAAAGTACGAGGGCGATGATGACGATCTTGTCGTTATAGCTCGCCGTGCTGGCGGGCATAAAATACACGATGACCGACACGATGCCGTAGAAGGACATCATCCCGCCGAGGCCGAGTGCCCAAGTAAGCTGGCTTGTGTGCCAAGAACTCATAATCCGTGTTAGGAGATCGAATTAGCTGCCAAACTGCAGGTGGTCGATCGCATCCTGCATATATTTCGAGGCAATGACGAACATCACCAGATAGCTGATCAGCATAACTGCGACAAAGGCAAAGGCGCCGGCCTTTGCCCAGGTCGGAACCTTGCGTTTCTTTGGAGGCTCGGGCTGATCGGTCGCAAGCCAATGCGGTGAAAGCTCGACGGGACGGATGCGGCCGACCTTCGAAAGGGCGTTCGCGGTCGTCTGCATTATCGCGAGCAGCTTTTCCTGCTCATAGACGCCATACCTGCCCTTAAAACCGAGCAGCATACAGTAGTAATAGACCTCGACCGCATCCTGCGTGATGTCTATCTGCTTGAGCATCGATTCGAGCTTGTCGAAGAACTTGTTGCCCGCGAGCTGTTCGCCGAAATACTCAAGCTGTATCGGCACGCGTTCCCATTCCGAACGAAGCGGAAAATTGTTCGTCAGGATCGCCTCATCAATGAACGAAGCAAGTGCGAACTTCGAGACCGTTACGATCTTGTGGTTGAAACGATAGCGCTCGGCGCGTTTTTCGAAATCTTCGAGCATTCCGACCGCCTGCGGGCGCAGTTCGTTCGACGGGGTCACAATGCCCGCCTTAAGCCTCAAAACGAGGTCGAATATCGGCCCCGCAAAGGTGATCAGGTCGTTCTTGGTCGCAGTTTCGGCCATCGTAGGTTAACTTATCTTAATTCCGAAGTGATTTTTTCTCAATCTATTGACGCTTTTCGAACCTGATTTTTGCATCACGACCGGCATTTGCCCGGATGTTGGCTCTATGCAGGCTCGACCGGCACCATTTCCTCAGGCTTCGTGTAAAGCTTCTTGACGAGCGGGGAGATGGCGAAGAGCAGCACCGCGGCGCCAAGCAGAATAGCCGCGACGACGAGGAATATCCGCATCAAGACCGCAGCATCGGCGACAAATTCGCCCGCAATGCGTCCCGCCACGTAGTTTCCGAGCGAGATCGACAGGAACCAAACGCCAAGCATCAGTGAGATCATCCGAGCCGGTGCGAGTTTCGTCATTGAAGCAAGGCCGACAGGGCTGAGGCAAAGCTCTCCGATCGTGTGGAAGAAGTACACTAGGACGAGCCACATCGGACTGACCTTTCCACCCGTCGTTAGGCTGGCGGCGTAAGCGACGACCAAGAAACCGACCCCGGCAAAGAAAAGGCCGAGCGAGAACTTAACGGCGTCAGACGGCTGCCGCTTGCCAAGATACATCCAAACGGCGCCGACGATCGGAGCAAACGTGATGATCAGCAGAGCATTCACCGACTGAAGCCAACTCGCCGGGAACTCCCAGCCAAAGATCCGATTGTCCGTCAGCGAGTTCGCGAACAGATTGAAGCTCGTTGCGGCCTGTTCGAAGCCCATCCAGAAGATCGTCGAGAATGCGAAAAGAATGATGAGAACCGCGAGGCGTTTCCAATCATCAAGCGTGAGCTTATCCTGTGCGCCTGTGAAGAAGACGCCGATCAGCGCCGCGATGACAACGGTCGGCATAAGGACGTACGTGAGTGCGGTCGAAAAGCCTTGTGATGCCGCTGCGTACCCGATAATCGCGCAGGCGGCCGCGACCAGCACCACCATTTTCACAATATAGCCGGCATCTTTGGTGTCAACGTCCGCGGAGGGCGATCCAGCTTCGGCAACAGGAACGTTTCCGACCGTCGCAAGGTTTCGCTTACCGACAATGTACTGGATAAGCCCGGCGCCCATTCCGACGCCGGCGCACGCAAATCCAAAATGCCAACTGCTGTTCGGGTCAATGCCAAGGCCGGAGATCCAAGACCGGAACCCCTCGTTCTGAGCGAGGAAGCCGCAGATCAGAGGAGCAAGGAAAGCACCGATGTTGATGCCCATATAAAAGATCGAAAACCCTGCATCGCGCCTTTCGTCCTCTTTGGAGTAGAGATCACCCACCATCGCGGAGATGTTCGACTTCAGAAATCCCGTGCCGACAGCTACGAGTATCAAACCGATGTAGAAGGTCGTCATCTGCGGAAATGCCAAGGTGAAGTGCCCCAGCATTATGATGATCCCGCCGAAGAATGTCGCCTTTTTGGCGCCGATAAAACGATCAGCGAGCCAACCGCCGATCAGCGGAAGGAAATAGACGCTAGCCGCATAAAGTGCGTAGATCGGTGCAGCTTCTTCGGGCTTCCAACCGAGTCCGCCCGTGGCGACGGCCGTCGTCATATAGAGCATCAGGATCGCCCGCATCCCGTAATACGAGAACCTTTCCCACATTTCGGTGAAAAAGAGCGTCGAGAGCCCTCTGGGATGGCCAAAGAAAGCCCGGTCGTCGGACGGTCGCGCGTTGTTTGCGGAATCAGTGCTCATAAATAGTTAGGTTTCGCGGTCGTATTTTAGAGAGAAGTTTCGACGAATATAGCAGATTTTTGGTCGGCAGCGAAATTTTTGGGCTGGCTCGAACGCGAATCGCGAAAAAGACGGTTCGCAACCTTGGCCTTGGGATTTGCGGGAAGAATGCAGTTCCTCTAAACTTAATAGTTTCGTGCCCTTGTAGCTCAATGGTTAGAGCAGCGGACTCATAATCCGTTGGCTGTAGGTTCGAATCCTACCGAGGGCATGCCAATTTTTGACGACGATCGCTGACCCGGAGGCTCGATCACCTGCCTTGAGGCAAGTAAACAAATCCGCAAAACTCAGAGGTGTCTTCTACGATATCCGTGGGCCTGTGATGGATCTCGCAAGCCGAATGGAGGAGGCCGGTGAGCGCATAATAAAGCTCAACATCGGCAATCTTGCTGCTTTCGGCCTGAATCCGCCGGACGAGATCGTGCAGGATATGATCCGCAATCTTCCGGATGCCGGAGGTTATACGGACAGCAAGGGGCTTTTTGCTCCGCGACGCGCGGTCGCACAATACGCTCAGGTAAAAGGCATCGCCGGAGTTGACGTTGACGATGTGTACCTCGGCAACGGTGCCTCTGAATTGATCACGATGTCGCTCAACGCCCTGCTCGATGCGGGCGACGAGGTGCTCGTCCCGGCACCGGATTATCCGTTGTGGACGGGTTCGGTATCATTGAGCGGCGGCCGGCCGGTTCACTATATTTGCGATGAGGCCAGCGAATGGATGCCGGACCTCGACGATATCCGCAGCAAGATCACACCGAACACCCGCGGCATCGTCGTGATCAACCCGAACAACCCGACAGGTGCTCTTTATCCGACCGAAGTCCTTCTCTCGATCGTTGAGATCGCACGGGAACACGACCTGATCGTCTTTTCGGATGAGATCTACGATAAGACGCTCTTTGACGGGAACACGCACACAAGCCTCGCCTCGCTTGCAGACGATCTATTGTTCCTGACCTTTAACGGCCTTAGCAAGAACTATCGTTCGTGCGGGTATCGGGCCGGATGGCTGATCGTCTCGGGCAATAAACGGAACGCGGGCGACTACATCACAGGGCTGAATATGCTTTCAGCGATGCGGCTTTGTTCGAATACGCCGGGGCAACTCGCTATCCAGACCGCTCTTGGCGGTTATCAAAGCATTGACGATCTTGTTGCACCGGGCGGACGTCTTTGCCGACAACGCGACCGCGCATACGATCTTCTGACAAAGATCCCCGGGGTTTCTGTCGTAAAGCCGAAGGCCGCCCTTTATATGTTTCCGAAGCTCGACCCTGAACTCTATCCGATCGCGGACGATAAGGAGCTTGCGTGCTCGCTGCTCGCGGAAGAAAAGGTGCTTATCGTGCAGGGCACCGGTTTCAATTGGATCGATCACAGCCACTTCCGTCTTGTTTTCCTTCCGAATGTTGACGACCTTGCCGAGGCCATAGGACGCATTTCGGCCTTTCTCGAACGCTATCGTCGTTCCCACGCAACTTGAAAGCTGTGCTTGCGAGTATGAAAATAACCATATTGGAGGCACTCGCGATGAAATTGCAGCTCGAATCAAACAACCTTGATGATTACCTCGATGAGATTCCGCCGATCATCGAATTTTCTACGCCGAAGGTGATGGAAACGATCGCCGCTATCGAGGCGCAAGCTGATTCGCCGCGTGATCGTGCGAAGTTAGCTTTTGAATTCGCACGCGACGAGATCGCACATTCCTTTGACACGAACAGCGATACGATAACGGTCGATGCAGAGGACGCGATCGCGAAAAAAGAAGGCATTTGCTTTGCGAAATCCCACGTGCTCGCGGCACTCTTGCGTGGAATGAGCATTCCGGCGGGATTCTGCTATCAACGCGTTCTGCGCAAGGGAACGGTCGAGTCGGGCTACGCTCTTCACGGCCTGAATGCTGTCTATCTCGACGGCGTCGACTGGTTTCGCGTCGATCCTCGCGGCAACAAACCGGGCGTCGATTCACAATTCTCGATCGAGGAAGAAAAGCTCGCTTATCCGATCCGCGAAGAACTCGGCGAGTTCGACTATCCGCACGTTCTGACCGAACCGCTGCTCTCCGTCATTCGTGCAATGCGCGATTCTGAGAACTGCCATACTCTCTTTTACGACCGCCCAGCGTCCATGTGATGCGGGCCGTCGGGGAAAAGGTCCGGCAGTTCGATGCGCAGAGAAGTACGTTTACGTCGTATACGACTACTTCGAGGAAGACCTCGCGCCGGGGCTCCCGACCGGTTCGGGCAGAAAGGAGAACTTGAGGTTGACGTCCCACGAAATTCGCGACCGGCTCATCAGCCTCTTTGCTGCCGACAAAACCGGCCGACGACGCGTCAATGGCGGCTCCGATCTTTTGGACCACGATGAGCATTTCAAAGATCTGATTCTCTTCTACGAATGCTTTCACGGCGATAACGGCCGCGGCATCGACGCATCGCATCAAACAGGCTGGACAGCCCTGATCGCCGAGATAATCCGCAAACGCACCGCAAACTAATCAACGACGATCTGCACCGATGCGGTTCCTTGAAAGCCGATCGGGTCATATTCGATGGTGTTAAGGCCTTGAACCACGTATTGCGAGATGTCGAGCGTGGCGGTGCTTCCCGGCAGGCCGTTGAACCAATAACTGACATAGGTGCCGTTGACCTTCAGATCCAGACGCTTCATCCGATAAGGTTTGACGATCAGATACGCGACGTTCCCCGGCACGTAGATCGACTGCGTTCTGCCTTGTACATCAAGCCTCGGATCTATCGTGATCGGATATGTGCCGACATCAACACCCGTATAATACGCCTTGAGTATCTGCAGGAAACTCTGGCCGGCGAGTCCGCGTCCGTGGGCTCCGTATTGGCTCATTCCGACATTGTGTCCCCAGCCGCCGCCATAAGTATTAACGCCGGCAAAGCCTCCGCTGCCGTCCGTGTACGCCTCGATCAGACTCGGGTTCGTAAGTGTAAAATTCGCCGCAATGTTGGACGAATTTGGACACACGGCGGTTTCCGAGTTTACCGTCCTGCCAAAAACGCTACGCAAATTGTCCCAACCGCGGACCTCTACAACGCCGGAAGTGAGCGTGATCTGCTCGACCGCAATTCGATTCGAGCCTGTCATTCTAAGCAGTGTCGAAACACCGGTGATCGATCCCGTCAGATCACCGCTGATCTGCACATAGCGGTTGCCGGTGAGACGGCTCTTGAGACTTGCCGACGGAATAGTGATCTTCCAACGGGAGAACCGATTGTTCACACGGCCGCACATATCGTATCCCTCGGGAACTATCGTCTTCCAGAAGGTCTCTCGCACCGCAGGGTCCGTAAGGTCAGGAGCGGTGCCTTCGCCATCGTAGATCCCGGTCAGGAAAGGCGTAACATTTGTTCCGGGGAGCTGCGTGCTCGGGATGTTGAAGATCCAATGGTTGCTGTCGCTGTAGCCGCCGAATGAAGATGAATAAAGCGCCGAGATGATTGAACCGTTATAGGTGGCGACAAGACCCGTGGATTCATCCGTCGCCTGTACGGCGCGTGCGTGTTCGCTCAAGTAGCCTCGATAGACTTGCGACGACGACGAATCAACAATGTCGAAAGGATATCCCAGACCGACGTAGCGTCCGCGATTCGCGATCGCATAGCCGCGTGCGGCGACAGCCTGTGCCCGCAGAGCTTCCATATGAAAGGACGCGATCGATTCATTTGCGACCACTCCGCGGACATACTTCTCGACCTCGATGATATTGACGAGATTCACCGCACCGGCGGCCGTCGTCGCTCCGCGTGCGATCTCGATCCCGCCTCGGTACTTCGGTTTCTGAACGACGCCCAACGCGTTCCTCAACATGCTTTCGATCGTGAAAAGATTCGTCTCCGAACTCGGCACGAACCTTATCGGACCCGCTGCGTTATAGGTCGCCGTCGGGCTCACGACCACGTAATTTGTGCCGTTATAGCTTACTGTAAAAAGTTCGCTCGGCTGCATCGTCGCGATCTCGTCGCCGGTTGAAAGATCGACAACGGAAACCGAACCTTCAGTATTTGTGATCTGAACGGACTGGTGATTCAGCGTCGAAAACTCGGTCGCGATTCCCCCGGTTCCGTTAAATGTGTTCGCGTAAAGACCCACACGAAGTGAAACGACGACGGCACTCGGCGTGCCTAGATTCACGGGGCCGAGTTCGGGTCGATTTCCGGATGCGTGAGAATCACCAACGGCCGCTCGCGATCGAATGAAATCTTCTTCCAGCTGTCGGTCGGAGCGAGAGGATCGCTGCGCGAAGCTCTGCCCGATACAGATGAGGATCAACAGAGAAGCGAGAGACCAAAGTACTTGTTTTTTCATTTTCGACCGACCTCCGACTTGGTTTTCCATCATATTGTCAATATGTTTTGCCAAGACGCAAGGCCTCATAGACGAGCCTGATAAAGCCGACTGATACATATCATCACAAGAGCTTGCCGCCCCGGTTGCCGCGAGAGCCGACAACGAGAATCAATATATCACATCCATTGTGAGAAATACAACAAGAAAATCAACTTGCTGTAACACGAAATTGCTCCAAGTTTCTCGGCTGGTGGGGCGTGACCGCCTTTAACGCTCTAACTTCCAGCAGGCTTCCCGCAACTGACTGCTTACTTTCTGCTTCTCCCTTAAACGTTGAAGCGGAAGTTCACTATATCGCCGTCGCGCATTACGTACTCTTTTCCTTCGAGGCGGACGAGGCCTTTTTCGCGGGCAGCCGCGTAGGTGCCGCTTGTGACGAGGTCATCGTAGGAGACGATCTCGGCGCGAATGAAGCCGCGTTCGATGTCGGTGTGAATGGTGCCGGCGGCCTGCGGGGCTTTTGTACCGATGGGAATGGTCCACGCGCGTGCTTCTTTTTCGCCGGCGGTCAGGAACGACATCAGCCCGAGCATGTGGTACGCAGCCTTGATGAGGCCATCGACGCCGCTCGACGCAAGCCCGAGATCCTTAAGGTATTCGGTGCGTTCGGCAAGGTCTAAAGCGACGAGTTCGGCCTCGAGCTTTGCGCAGATCATCACGACATCGGCTTTCTCGGTCTCGGCATGCTTGCGTACGGCCGCAACGTGCGGGTTCGCGTCCGGATCTGCAAGCGTCGCTTCGTCAACGTTCGCGGCATAGATCGTGGGCTTTGTCGATAGCAGGAACCAGCCTTTGACGATCGCCCGTTCGTCGTCGGTGAGGTCAGCGGCACGGGCCGGTCGGCCTTCTTCGAGAATAGGCTGGATCTTGTCCATCAGCTCGATGTCGCGTTTTGCTTCCTTGTCGCCGGATTTTGCGGCACGCTGTGCCTTTTCGCGACGCTTTTCGACCGACGCAAGATCGGCAAGAGCGAGCTCGATCTGGATCGTCTCGATGTCGCGGACCGGGTTGACCGAGCCTTCGACATGGACGATGTTCTCGTCTTCGAAACAACGCACGACCTGGATCACGGCGTCCGTTTCGCGGATATTCGCGAGGAACTGATTGCCCAGGCCTTCGCCCTTCGAAGCACCGCGTACAAGGCCGGCGATATCGACGAACTCGACCGTCGCGGGCACGATGGTCGTGGTCTTGACGATCTTGGCGATAGGTTCGAGACGTTCGTCGGGAACGGGAACGACGCCGACGTTCGGCTCGATCGTCGCAAAAGGATAGTTTGCCGCCAATGCCGCTTCCTGGGCGGTCAAGGCGTTGAAAAGGGTCGATTTTCCGACGTTGGGCAGGCCAACGATCCCGGCTTGTAGCATAAGTCAATTACAGCCCCGATAGGCGAAACAGCAATTGTAGCCTATTTGCGAAAAAAGTTCGCGGAACGGCGAGAAAAGACTTGCGTAGTTAAATGACTACGTGTATATTAGTAGTCAAGTAGCTACGCATTATGAATTTACGAAGGGATGTTTTTCAGGCGATAGCGGACCCGACGCGGCGGGCGATCCTGGTCCTTTTGGCGACCCAGACCCTCACGGCCGGGGCGATCGCTGCCAACTTCGGTACCGCGAGACCGACCGTCTCAAAGCACTTGCAGATTCTCACCGAGTGCGAACTGCTCGCAAAGGAACAGATGGGCCGCGAGATCCATTATCGGCTCAACCCGAAAAAGATGAGGGAGATAGCTGACTTTATCGAGCCGTTCCGCAAGATGTGGGACGAGCGCTTCAACAAACTAGAGGACATAATGAAAGCGAGCCGGAAGGCCGAGGATGATCTCGGGCCGTATTAAATATGGAAAAGAAAACTAAGATAGACGCCGAGGACGGCAAACAAGACCTGTTGATCACGCGGGAATTCGACCTGCCGCTCGAACTCCTGTTTCGGGCGCACGCCGAGGCCGAGATCCTGCAGCAATGGATGGGCACGAAAGTCCTGAAGTTAGAGAACAAGAAGCACGGCGGATACGAATTCGAGACGAGCGATCCCGCGGGCAACGTCGTTTTTCGTGCGAACGGCACGATACACGACTTCGCACCGAACGAGCGCATAACACGCACTTTCGAGATGGAGAACACAGGGTTTCCCGTACAGCTCGAGTTCCTCGAGTTCTCAAGCTTGTCGGACGAGAAGAGCAAGTTGACGATGCATATCGTCTATCGCTCGGCCGAGGACCGCGACAATATGCTCAAGCTGCCGTTCAAGCAGGGGATCAACATGGCACACGACCGCCTGCAGAAGATTGCAGGTGAATTGAGGTAACTTGGAATGACCAGAACTCGTAAGATCATCTATTGGATCGCGACCGTTTGGCTCGCGTTGGGTCTATTCGCAACGGGAATTGCTCAGTTATTCGGAGCCGACGGCCAGGGCGGTGCGGATATGATGGCGAAGTTAGGATATCCCGCATATCTGATGATATTGCTCGGCTTCTGGAAGATCCTTGCGGTCGTGGCATTGCTCGTTCCAAAGTTTCCTTTGGTCAAGGAATGGGCGTATGCGGGCGTTGTTTTTCTGATGACAGGCGCGATATATTCGCACATCGCCGCACACGACCCCGCAGTCGAAATACTCCCGGGGCTGCTCCTGTTAGTGCTTGCGGTGATATCGTGGTATCTTCGCCCCGCGACCCGACGAATGACAACGCAGGCCTCCGCGACCTAATTACTAATTAGGAAATTACTGATTAATAATTTGTTGGAGGAAGATCGGGTGGAGACGAGTTTTGGGAATTATGGAGCGAAGTAAAGAAACGACGGAACCGGATAATACTGCTGTAAGGACAGCTCTGTGGCGCGCGCTTCATGTACAGGAAGATGCGGAACCATACATCATCGAAGATGAAGTCGGACTGAGATTGATCGCTCCGCTCGAAGGCTGGCAGGAGCGGCCCGACATGAAGTACACAAAAAGGCTTCGGGCGTCGATAGTCGCAAGAGCAAGGTTTATCGAGGATCTCGTTGTTGAGCAGGCCGAACAAGGAGTCGATCAATACGTGATACTTGGGGCAGGACTTGATACTTTCGCAGAGAGACAAAAAGGTATTGGCGAGAAACTCCAAATATTTGAGATCGACCAGCCTGAAACGCTAGCTTGGAAAGAGGAGCGCCTGCTCGAAACAGGTATTGGAGTTCCGTCCAATCTGCATCTCGTGCCGGTCGATTTTGAAACGTCGATGTGGTGGGAAGAACTTTTGAAGGCGGAATTTGATATCGAACGGCCGGCCATTGTCGCCTGCATCGGTGTAAGTTTGTATTTGACGAGAGAGGCTATTGTTGACACGCTCAGACATGTCGCATCGCTAGCGCCTGGTTCGACACTTGCGATGACATTTTACTTGCCGATCGAGCTTCTTGATGAAGCAGACAGACCGATGCAGGAAATCGCCGAGAAAGGAGCAAGGGAAGCAGGAACTCCGTTCGTGAGCTTTTTTTCGCCGGACGAAATCTTGGAGCTTGCTAAAGAGGTCGGGTTCAGGGGGCTCAAAACTGTGTCAACCAGCGATATGGAAAGTCTATATTTCGCCGACCGGACCGACGGACTTCATCCCGCGAGCGGTGAAGTGTTTCTGCTGGCTACGACATGAGGTGTTCTAGGAGAGCAGACAAATGACGACGCTGCCCTCCGCAATCTAATTACTAATTGGGAAATTAGTAATTAATAAGGGTCTATGGTAGTTAAGCCAATTATAAAGGAGAAGTTCTAAGCAAAGTCAAAAG
>OEIU01000060.1_pt1 | contig 102143 bp, 90 predicted proteins | sample 1539221 | NCBI WGS metagenome assembly OEIU01 (sample SAMN03792071, study PRJEB22550) | activated sludge metagenome | feature: wastewater treatment plant; material: activated sludge; isolation source: Wastewater treatment plant of a petroleum refinery complex | place: Argentina: Zarate | collected... | reverse complement strand
GAGATCTTCGGCGAGGCCTGCGACGCGCTGAAGGTCGTCGCCGAGGAGCTGGTGACGGGCTCGCACCCGTCCACCGCGGATTTCAAGCACCACGTCGACAAGCACCGCGCCGAGACGGCCAGGCATGTCGTCGGCTACGAGACGGTGGACCATCCGAGCGAGGCCCAGCTCGTGGCCCATGCGCGCAAGTACTTCCTCAAGTACGACCGCATGGGGGCCCCCCCCACGCCGACTTGATGGTGCCCCCGGGCGCGGTGCCCCGCGCCCCCCCCCCGCGGGGGTACGCCGGCCGCTTGGGAGCGGCCCGGCGCTGGCCGGCGTCCGCGCCCGGCCTCGTTGCCGTTCAGGCGACCGCCGCGGTGGCCTGCGCCGTCACCGTCTTCACCTGCAGCCGCGCGGCGTGCAGCAGCGGCTCGGTGTAGCCGCTGGGCTGCGCCTTGCCCTTGAACACCAGGTCGAGCGCGGCCTGGTACGCCTTGCTCGTATCCCAGTTCCCGGCCATGGGCCGGTACAGCGGGTCGCCGGCGTTCTGCCGGTCCACCACCTTGGCCATGCGGCGGAAGGTGGCGTTGACCTGCGCCTTGGTGACCACGCCGTGGTGCAGCCAGTTGGCGATGTGCTGGCTGCTGATGCGCAGCGTGGCGCGGTCTTCCATCAGGCCGACGTTGTGGATGTCGGGCACCTTGGAGCAGCCCACGCCCTGGTCGACCCAGCGCACCACGTAGCCGAGGATGCCCTGGGCGTTGTTGTCCAGCTCCTGCTGCTTCTGCTCGTCGTTCCAGACCGGCTTGTTCACCACCGGGATCGACAGCAGGCCCGACAGCAGCGACTCGCGCTCGGCCCCGGCGTCGATCTTCTCCAGCTCCTTCTGCACCTTGAACACGTCGACCTGGTGGTAATGCAGCGCGTGCAGCGTCGCTGCCGTCGGGCTCGGCACCCAGGCGGTGTTGGCGCCGGCCTTCGGGTGGGCGATCTTCTGCTCGAGCATGGCCTTCATCAGGTCGGGCATCGCCCACATGCCCTTGCCGATCTGCGCCTTGCCGCGCAGGCCGCAGGCGAGGCCCACCAGCACGTTGTTGCGCTCGTAGGCCTGGATCCAGGCGCTGGCCTTCATGTCGCCCTTGCGCAGCATCGGCCCGGCGAGCATCGCGGTGTGCATCTCGTCGCCGGTGCGGTCGAGGAAACCCGTGTTGATGAAGGCCACGCGCGAGGCGGCCGCGGCGATGCAGGCCTTCAGGTTGACGCTGGTGCGGCGCTCCTCGTCCATGATGCCCAGCTTGACGGTGCTGCCGGGCAGGCCGAGCAGCTGCTCGACGCGGCCGAACAGCTCGCTGGCGAAGGCCACCTCGGCCGGGCCGTGCATCTTCGGCTTGACGATGTAGACCGAGCCGCTGCGCGAGTTGACGATGCCGTTGCGGCCATGGCGCTGCAGGTCGTGCAGTGCGATCGTCGTGGTGATGACCGCGTCCATGATGCCCTCGGGGATCTCGCGCTGGTCATCGCCCCACAGGATCGCCGGGTTGGTCATCAGGTGGCCGACGTTGCGCACGAACAGCAGCGAGCGGCCGTGCAGTGCCACGTCCTCGCCGCGCGGGCCCGTGTATCGGCGGTCGGGGTTGAGGCCGCGGGTGAAGGTCCTGCCACCCTTGGACACCTCCTCCGTCAGCGTGCCTTCGATGATGCCCAGCCAGTTGCCGTAGGCCAGCACCTTGTCTTCGGCATCGACCACCGCCACCGAGTCCTCGAGGTCGAGGATGGTGGACAGCGCCGACTCCAGCACCAGGTCGGCGACGCCGGCCGGATCCGTGGCACCGATCGCGTGGCTCTTGTCGATGCGGATGTCCAGGTGCAGGCCGTGGTGCGACAGCAGCACCGACGAGGGCGCGTCCATCTCGCCCTGGAAGCCGACGAACTGCGCCGGGTTCTTCAGGCCCACCGTCGTGCCGTTCTTCAGCGTCACGGCCAGGTTGTTGTCGACCACGCGGTAGGCGGTCGAGTCGATGTGCGAGCCCTTCTTGAGCGGTGCGCAGCGATCCAGCACGTAACGCGCGTACTCGATCACCTTGGCGCCGCGCTTCGGGTTGTAGCCGCTGCCCTTCTCGCAGCCGTCGGCCTCGCTCAGCACGTCGGTGCCGTAGAGCGCGTCGTACAGCGAACCCCAGCGTGCGTTGGCCGCGTTCAGCGCATAACGCGCGTTGGTGATCGGCACCACCAGCTGCGGGCCGGCCTGCAGCGCCAGCTCGGCGTCGACGTTCTTGGCCGTCGCGCGCACCTTGTCCGGCACCGGCACCAGGTAGCCGATCTTCTGCAGGTGCTTGCGGTATTTCGCCATGCTGCGGATCGGCCCCGGATTGGCCTTGTGCCAGGCGTCCATCTCGGACTGCAGGCGATCGCGCTCGGCCAGCAGCGCGGCGTTCTTCGGCGCCAGCTCGTGCACGATGGCATCGAAGCCCTGCCAGAAGACGGCCGGCTCGACGCCGGTGCCGGGCAACACCTGGTCCTCGATGAAGCGGTACAGGTTGGTGGCGACTTGCAGACGGTGGAGGGTGGTGCGTTCGGTCATGACGGGGCCTTTGCTGAGGTGGGGGCTGAGGTGGGGGCTGAGGTAGATGCTGAGGTGGGGAAAAAGTCCAGCACCGCGCGCAGGCTGCTGCCGGTACGCGTCGGTTCGGTATCGAGCTGTTCTGCCGGCAGCTTGCCGCGGTTGACCCACAGCGTGGTGTAGCCGTACCAGGTGGCGCCGATGGCGTCCCAACCGTTGCTGGAGACGAACAGGATCTCGCGCGGCGGCAGCTGCAGCGCCGCCGGGCCCAGCGCATAGGCGGCCGGGTCGGTCTTGTAGCGCTTGACCGCGTGCACGCTGAGCAGCGGCTCGAGCAGCCCGTCGAGGCCGGCGCTCTTCACCGCCACCGCCAGCATCTGCGGATCGCCATTGCTCAGGATGCCGGCCGGGATGCCGCGCGCGCGCAGCGCCTGCAGCACCGCCTTGTTCTCCGGAAAGCTGCTCAGGTGGTGGTACTGGTTCATCAGCCGCTCTTCGGCGGCGGCGTCCAGCGGCAGCGCCAGCCGCTGCGCCGCATAACGCAGCGCCGCGCGCGTCAGGTCCCAGAACGGCCGGTAGCGCGCGCCCTGCGCGTCGCTCATCGACACCAGCCGCGTGTATTCGATCTGCTTGTCGCGCCACAGGATCGCCAGCCGCTCGCCCTGCGCCGGGAACAACTGCTCGGCGAGCGTAGCCACGCTGTAGACGTCGAACAGCGTGCCGTAGGCGTCGAACAGCACGGCGCGCGGCTGCGGCGCGCGCGTACGAACGGAGGCGGACGATTCCACGGCGCCGAATCTATGCCGAATCCAGCGCGTGATTGCCTGCATCCAGGGTCTTGGATTGATGACCTGGATCGATGCACTGGCCCGGCAAGGCGCTCCGGACCGCTCATCCGCCGACGCAATGCTCGCCCCGCGAGTGGCTTCGATTTATGATCTTCCGAACGCCAATCGCCGCGCATGGCTCGACTAAAGCAAATCGAATCGTTTGTATCGGTGGCACTGAAGGGCAGCCTGACCGCCGCCGCGCACGCCGAGGGCGTGGCACCGGCGGTCATCGGCCGGCGCATCGATGCCCTCGAAGAGCGCCTGGGCGTCAAGCTGCTGGTGCGCACCACGCGGCGCATCACGCTGACGCACGAAGGCAGCGCCTTCCTCGAGGATTGCCAGCGCCTGCTCGCCGACATCGCCAATGCCGAGGCCAGCGTCAGCGCCGGCGGCGTCAAGGCCAGCGGGCACCTGCGCATCACCGCACCGGCCGGCTTCGGCCGCCGCCACGTGGCGCCGCTGGTGCCGCAGTTCCTGCAGTTGCATCCGGAGGTCAGCCTGTCGCTGAACCTCAGCGACCGCGTCGTCGACATCGTCAACGAAAGCGTCGATTGCGCGGTGCGCGTCGGCGACCTGCCCGATTCGAGCCTGGTCAGCGTGCGCCTGGCCGACAACCGCCGGCTGTGCGTGGCCACGCCCGACTACCTGAAGCGCGCCGGCATGCCGGTGCATCCGTCGGAGCTGGTGCGCCACGAATGCCTGACGTTGTCGTCGGACGCCAGCCAGACGCGCGGTTGGGCCTTCACCGTCGATGGCCAGTTGACGCACTTGCGGCCGCGCGGCCGGCTCGACTGCAGCGACGGCCAGGTGCTGCACGACTGGTGCCTGCAGGGCATGGGCATCGCCTGGCGCAGCACCTGGGAAGTGGAGCGCGAGATCGCGCAGGGCCGGCTGGTGGCGCTGCTCGAAGACTTCGCCGCGCCGCCCAACGGCATCTATGCGGTGTTCCCGCAGCGCAAGCACCTGCCGCTGCGCGTGCGGCTGTGGATCGACTTCGTCAAGCACAGCTACGGCGACCCGGGCTACTGGGCCGGCAGCGCCGCGAGCCCGGCAAACCCCGCTGACGCCGGACGCTTCTGAGCACCCCCAGGAAATGACTTCGTCATTCCCGCCCCCAGGGGTCAAGAAAAGTGGCAAAGCCACATTTCCTTGAGAACGCGCAGGCGCGCGGCGCGGCGCCGGCCACGCCGCGCGCCGCCACGGCTCAACCGCCGGCGTCGGTGACGCACTTCTTGACGAAGCTCGAGCGCGCCGCGCCGGCCAACTTCTTGCCGTCGGCCTGCGTCTCGCAGGCGGCGGCGGCCGAGGCCGACTTGCCGCCGTCCTTTTCGCACTTGGCGACGAAGCTGGTGCGCGCGGCGCCCGCCAGCTTCTTGTCGTCGGCCATCTTGTCGCAGGCGGCCGCGCCGCCGGCATCGGCCTCGCACTTCTTCATGAAGCTGGTCTTGGCCGCGCCGACCAGCGGCTTGCCATCCTTGCCCATCGCCTTGGCTTCGCAGTCGGCATTGGCGGCGTAGGCGCTGGTGCCGGCAAAGGCGGCCAGCAGGGCGATGATCAGGGTCTTCTTCATGCAGATTCCTCGGTTGGTGGCTGGATGCTGCCACGTCGGCAGCAGGCCCGGGGCAGCCCGGCCCAGCCCTGAACGCCCGAGCCCGGCTCGACGATGACCGGCGCGTGCGCAGCGGCTCAGCCGCCGCGCGTCACCGGCGCATTCACCGGCTTGCGGCGCAACCCCAAGCGCAGCAGCTCCAGCTTGGCCAGCGCCTGACGGTGCACCTCGTCGGGGCCGTCGGCCAGGCGCAGCAGGCGCTCGCGCAGAGCCGCCGTGCGCGGCGGTTCGGTGAAGGGTTGCATGAGGGTCGCTCTCGCGAAGTCAAGAAGGAGGAGCGGGAGGAACGGCCGGCTCGCCGCAGGCGATGCGCCAGCCGATCTCGGCCACCGGCGCGGCCATGCGCGCGGTGGCGATGGCCTCGGGATGCGCCGCCGTGCCGCGCGCCACGCGTTGGGCGATGCCCTGCAGGATGGCGGCAAGCCGGAAGCAGTTGCAGGCCAGCACCACCGGCCAGTGCTCGCGCACCGCGCCCAGGTCGTCGCGCCCGGCCAGGTCGCAGTAGCGCTCGACCACCGCCTGTTCGCCGGGGATGCCCAGCGCCGCCAGGTCCAGCCCGCCCAAGCCGCGCAGCACGCCCGCGGGCAGGTGCCAGGCCATCGCGTGGTAGCCCAAGTCGGCCAGCGGGTGGCCGAGCGTCGAAAGCTCCCAGTCGAGCACCGCCAGCACGCGCGGCTGCGCCGGGTGCAGGATCAGGTTCTCCAGCCGGTAGTCGCCGTGCACCAGCACCGGCCGCGGCGCGGCGGGCAGCGCCGCCACCCGGCGCGGCAGCCAGTCGATGAGGCGCTCCATGGCCTCGATGCGCCCGGTTTCGGTGGCCCGGTACTGGCGCGTCCAGCGCGCGACCAGGCGCTCGAAGAAGCCGTCGTGGCGGCCGTAGTCGGCCAGCCCGCGCGCCTGCCAGTCGACGCGGTGCAGCGCGGCGAGCACGCGCAGCGCCTCGTCGTGCAGCGCCGCGCGCTCGGCCGGGCTCATGCCGGGCAACGCGCCGTCGCGCAGGATGCGGCCGTCGACCCGGTCCATCACGTAGAACGCCGCGCCGATCACGCTTTCGTCTTCGCACAGCAGGCGCACGCGCGGCACCGGCACCTCGCTGTCGCGCAGCGCCGCCTGCACGCGGTATTCGCGCTCGATGGCGTGCGCCGACGGCAGCAGCTGCGCCGCCGGCCCCGGCTTGGCGCGCAAGACCCAGGCGCCGCCGTCGTTGGCCAGCAGCCAGGTCGGGTTCGACTGCCCGGCCGGCAGGCGCTCGGCGCGCAGCGGGCCGTGGTGCGATGGATCGAAGCCGGGGTCGCGTGCCGCCAGCCAGGCTTGCAGCGCCGCCAGCTCCAGCGCGGGGCCGCCCGTGGCCATGGTCAGTCGGCGCGGAAGCCCGAAGCCTTGATCACCGGCGCCCAGCGCTCGGCGCCGGTGTTGCCGCGGTCGGCCAGCGCCTGCGGCGTGCCCGGCGCCGGCGTGAAGCCCCAGCCCTCGAGCCGCGAGCGCACCTCGGGCAGCGCCAGCACCTTGTTCAGCGCCGCGTTCCATTCGGCGACCACCGCCGGCGGCGTGCCGGCCGGCGCGTACAGCCCGTTGAAGCCCATGCCGGTGATGGCCGGGTAGCCCAGTTCGGAGAAGGTCGGCACCTCGGGCGCCTGCGGCACGCGCTGCGGCGACGACACCGCCAGCATGCGCAGCTTGCCGGCGCGGTGCTGCTCGATCAGGCTGCCGAGCACGTCGACGCTGGAGCTGATCTGCCCGCCGATCAGCGCCACCAGCATCGGCGCACTGCCCTGGAAGGGCACGTCCTGCATCGGCACGCCGATGGCTTCACCCAGCACCAGTCCGAAGAAGTGGTGCGGCGCGCCGCGCGCCGGGATGCCGAAATTGGCTTTGGCGGGGTTGGCCTTCGCCCAGGCCACGAACTCGGCCAGCGTGCGCGACGGCGGTTCGACGGCGGTGGCCAGCGCGAACGGGAAGTCGCTGACGGTGCCCAGCGGCAGCAGGTCCTTCTTCGGGTCGTAGTTGAGCTTGCTCATGGTGAACGGATACAGCACCGTCAGCGCGTCGGGGCCGAGCATCACGGTGCTGCCGTCGTGCGGCGCGGCCTTGAGCGCGTCCACCGCCAGACGGCCGCCGGCGCCGGTCTTGTTGTCGACGATCACCGGACGCTTGAGTTCGTCCTTGAGCTTGTCGGCCAACAGCCGCGCGATGGCGTCGAAGCTGCCGCCGGCCGGGAAACCCACCAACAGGCGCACGGGCGCGCCTGGCTGGGCGGAGGCGCCGAGTGTGGTCAGGCACAGGGCCGCGCCCAGCGTCAGCGCGTGCAGGCAGCGGCGGGTCAGGGATGCAAAGCTCATCGTGACTCCATATAGTCGGACTGTCCGACAATTATTTCAGGAAGCGACGTACGGCAGATCGGGGTTAACCCGCGTCACACGGCGTGACGGAGAAGCTCAGGGTGCCGGCGGCACCGGCTGGCGCATGTCCAGGCCCGCCACCTCGCAACCGCGGCGGTAGTCCTGCATGTGCTTGCGCATCCACGACTCGGCAGCGTCCGCGTCGCGCCGGCGCAGCGCCGCCAGCACCTGGCGGTGCACTTCCAGCAGGCGCGCGCCGGACTGCGGCAGCTGGGGCGCGATGGCGGCATAGCCGGCCCGCATCAGCAGGCTGATCGGGCCGCGCGCGATCAGCAGCGCGGGGTTGTGCGTGGCCGCCGCCACCAGCGCCTGGAACTCCATGTCGATTTCCACCGCCGACTCGCCGGCCGCGACGATGCGCTGCGTGCGCTCGAGGTTGTGCTCCAGCGCCTCCAGCTCGTCCTCGGTGATGGTGGCCGCAGCCAGCTGCGCGCACAGCGGCTCCAGCACGCTGGCCACCTGCCAGATGTCGAGGAAGCTCACCTGGCGCATGCGCAGCGCGCGCTCGGCGGCGCTGGCCATGTCGCTGTGGCGCGGCATCGACGCCAGCAGGCGCTTGCCGTCGCGCCGCAGCAAGCCTTCCTGCTCGAGCTGGCGCAGGCCTTCGCGGATCGTCGAGCGGTGCACTCCGAAACGCGTGGCCAGTTCGGTTTCGGTCGGCAGACTGTCGCCCTGGGCGATATCACCGGCCACGATGCGCCGCCGCAGGTCGTCGCTGACGGCCCGGTAGGCCGGCGAGAAGTGGATGCGCGCGATGTCCAAGCCCATGATTTCCGTCGGATTATCCGACAATGAGCCGGTGCGCCAGATCATGCAAAACCACGCTAAAGGATGCGCCGCGGATGCGCCAGCGCCTCGTGCGCCGCATGCAGCCGGCGCACCAGCACGCGGATGAAGGCGGCGTCGAAGAGGCGCCGCGTGCCCAGGCTCAGCTGTTCCAGCAGCTGCGGCGTGAAGGAAATGGTCGTCGCCGGTGCCGAAACGACGACGTCGGCGCCGTGGATGCGCAGCGCCGGGCTCGGCGCCAGGTAGGCCATCTCGCCCACCGAGGTGCCGGCGCCGAGCTGCGCCACGCGCTGGCCGCCGCGGTACACCTCGACCTCGCCCTGGGCGATGATGTGGAAGCTGTTGCCTTCCTCGCCGTGGCGATACAGCGCGTGGCCGAAAGCGCAGCGCTGCCAGGCCGCGCGGTGCACCACCTCCCACAACTCGACGTCGCCGAAGCCGGCGAAGAATTCCAGCGAGCGCAGCAGGTTGAAGCGCTCCGAATCCAGCACGCCCTGCAGCGGGCCGCGCGGCAGATCGCCCTCGGCGACCAGCGCCGACAGCTCCTGCGCGAAGCTGTCCCAGTCGGGGTGGCGGTCCTCGCGCCGCTTGCTCAGCGCGCGCGCGATCAGCTGCCCCAGCCGCGGCGGCACGCCGTCGCGCAGCAACTGCAGCGAGGCCGGCTCGGCGTGGTAGATCTGGTGCATCAGCGCCGCTTGCTGCTGCGCCTCGAACGGCGGGCGGCCGGCGATCAGGTGGTAGAGCACGCCGGCCAGCGCGTAGATGTCGGCGCGGGCGTCAAGCACGTCGCCGTCGAGCTGCTCCGGCGGCATGTAGGCCAGCGAGCCGACGCGAAACACCTGCGTGCGCTCGGACCGCAGGTTCATCACGCTGCCGAAGTCGCTGATCTTGACGTCGAGCACCTGCTCGGCAGGCGGCGCCGCGCCGCCCCGCGTCTGCCTGCCCTCGCTCGGGGGAACGGCCGCCGCGTCGCGGTGGCCTGGCGGGCCGCCCTTTCGCAGCGTGGCCAGGATGTTGGCCGGCTTGACATCGCGGTGGATCAGCCCCTGGCGGTAGACGTAGCCCAGCGCCATCGCGCACTTGAAGCCGATCTCCACCACCTGCTGCAGCGGCAACAGCGCGTCGGGGCGGCAGAAGCGGCGCAGCGTGCTGCCGTCGACGTACTCCATCACCAGGTAGGGCGCGTCGCCGTCGTCGACGGCGTCGTGGATCTGCACCACGTTCGGATGCTGCAGCCGCCCGACCAGTGCCGCCTCGGCGGCGAAGAAATGCCGCTGGAAGTGGCCTTCGTCACCGTCCTCGGCGAGGCCGGCACGCACGCGCTTGATGGCCACCTCGCGCTGGTGAAAGTCGTCCCAGGCCAGGAAGACCTCGCTGGTGGCGCCCTCGCCGAGCCGCGCGCGCACCGCGTACTTGCCGATCTGCGCCGGTACGGCGGCGCGGGGCGGGGCGGGCGGTGCGGGCGTGGAAGCGGTCATCGGAGCAGTCATCGGTGCGGCCGCCGGCGGCGGCCACCTGCACTGGCGGCCGTACGGGCGGCGGGACGGGCGGCGGGACGCGGGCGTGCCGCCGCCGATGGTGCCAGCCCCCGCCGCCGCCCGGCGCACCGCCATGGCGGCATCCTTCACGCCGCGGGCGGATGGGCGCCGGGCGCCACTTAGAATCCGCCGATGATCCAAGCCAAGCAGGAGCTGTTGCAGGCGCTTCAGGCAGTGCTCGCGCAGATGGCTCCGCAGGCGCCGCCGGTCAGCGCTTTCGAGTCGCCGAAGCTCGCCGCGCACGGCGACCTGGCCATCACCGCCGCCATGCCGCTGGCGCGCAGCCTGAAGCGCAAGCCGCGCGAGCTGGCCGAGGCGCTGGTCGAAGGGCTGCGCGCCCAACCGGCGGTGCAGCGCTGGGTGCAGGAACTCGAGATCGCCGGCCCGGGCTTCGTCAACCTGCGCCTCAAAGCCGCGGCGCGCCAGGCGGTGGTCGCCGAAGTGCTGCGCGACGGCGCCGGCTTCGGCCGCAACGAAGCCGGCGGCGAGCCGCAGCGGCGCGTGCTGGTCGAGTTCGTCTCCGCCAACCCCACCGGGCCGCTGCACGTCGGCCACGCCCGCCAGGCGGCGCTGGGCGACTGCATCTGCAACCTGTTCGAGGCGCAGGGCTGGCAGGTGACGCGCGAGTTCTATTACAACGACGCCGGCGTGCAGATCGCCAACCTGGCCACCTCGACGCAGGCGCGGCTGCAGGGCCTGCAGCCCGGCGACGCAGGCTGGCCCGAAGCCGCCTACAACGGCGAGTACATCGCCGACATCGCCCAGGCCTACCGCGAGCGCGCCACCGTCAAGGCCGACGACCGCGCATACACGGCCAGCGGCGACGTGCAGAACCTGGACGACATCCGCCAGTTCGCCGTGGCCTACCTGCGCCGCGAGCAGGACCTGGACCTGCAGGCCTTCGGCGTGCGCTTCGACCACTACTTCCTCGAATCCAGCCTGTACAGCAGCGGCCGCGTCGAGGCCGCCGTCAAGCGGCTCGTCGAAGGCGGCGACACCTACGAGAAGGACGGCGCGCTGTGGTTGCGCACGACCGCCTACGGCGACGACAAGGACCGCGTGATGCGCAAGTCGGCGCCGAGCGGCACCGGCGCTTCGGCCACCAGCGCTTCGGCGAACGCGGGCGGCTGGACCTACTTCGTGCCCGACGTCGCCTACCACATCCACAAGTTCGAGCGCGGTTTCGCCAAGGTCATCAACGTGCAGGGCAGCGACCACCACGGCACGATCGCGCGCGTGCGCGCCGGGCTGCAGGCGGCGCGGCTGGGCATCCCCGCAGGCTTCCCCGACTACCTGCTGCACAAGATGGTCACGGTGATGCGCGGCGGGCAGGAGGTGAAGATCTCCAAGCGCGCCGGCGCCTACGTGACGCTGCGCGACCTGATCGACTGGACCAGCCGCGACGCGGTGCGCTTCTTCCTCATCAGCCGCAAGGCGGACACCGAATTCGTGTTCGACATCGACCTGGCGCTGCGGGCCAACGACGAGAACCCGGTGTTCTACGTGCAGTACGCGCATGCGCGCATCTGCTCGGTGCTGGCGCAGTGGACGCAGGGGCTGGACGGCGCCGACCTGTCGCTGCTGAGCGCGCCCACCGAGCAGGCACTGATGCTGAAGCTGGCCGACTATCCCGACGTGCTCGCGCGTGCCGCCGCCGAGCTGGCGCCGCACGACCTGGCCTTCTACCTGCGCGATCTGGCGGCGGCTTTGCACAGCTGGTACGCGGCCGAGCGCTTCCTGGTCGAGGATCCCGACCTGGCGCGCGCGCGCATGGCGCTGCTGGCCGCGACCCGGCAGGTCTTGCGCAACGCACTGCAGCTGCTGGGCGTCGGCGCACCCGAGGCGATGGCGCGCGAGGCGGCCACCCAGGAGGCGGCATGAAGAGACAACGCGGCGGCTTCGTCGTCGGCCTGATCATCGGCTTGCTGATCGGGCTGGCGCTGGCGCTCGGCGTGGCGCTGTACGTGACCAAGGTGCCGGTGCCCTTCATCAACAAGGTGCCGCACCGCACCGCCGACCAGGACGCCGCCGAGGCCGAGCGCAACAAGAACTGGGATCCGAACGCCGGCCTGGCCAGCAAGCCGGCCGCGCGTGCACCGGTGCAGTTGCCGCCGCCCTTGGCCCAGACGCCGCCGCCCCTGCCCCAGCTTCCGACGGCCCAGCCGGCACCGCCCGTGGCCGCGGCGCCGCCGACGGCGCCCGCCGCACCGGCCCGGGCCGACTCCAGGCCGGGCGCGGCCGGGCTGATGTTCTTCGCCCAGGCCGGCGCGTTCACGCGCGCCGACGACGCCGCGGCGCAGCGTGCCAAGCTCGCGCTGCTCGGGCTGGACGCCAAGATCAGCGAGCGCGAGCAGGCCGGGCGCACCGTCTACCGCGTGCGCGTCGGCCCCTTCGACGCGCGTGCGCAGGCCGACGCGGCGATCGACAGGCTGCAGGCCGCCGGCGTGGAATCGACGCTGGTGCGCGTCGAGCGGCAATGAACTTTGGCGCGCCGGGCGACTCAGTACAGCGCGCTGCAGACACAAGGAACCCCATGAAGCGTCGTGATTTTTCGCTGCAACTCGTGGCTGCCGGCCTGGGCGCCGCGTGGGCCGGCACCGCCGCCGCCCAGGGCCAACCGGTGGAGGGCACGCACTACACCAAACTTGCGCAGCCGGTGGCCGTGTCGGCGCCGGCCGGCAAGATCGAGGTGATCGAGTTCTTCTCCTACGGCTGCCCGCATTGCTTCGCGCTCGAGCCGACGCTGGAAAGCTGGGCCAAGCGGCTGCCGCCCGACGTGGTCTTCAAGCGCGTGCCGGTGGGCTTCAACGCGCTGTACGAGAACTACCAGAAGATCTACTACGCGCTGGAGGCCATGGGCCAGCTCGACGCCATGCACCGCAAGGTGTTCAACGCCATCCACCAGCAGCGGCTGCGGCTGGACAAGGAGGCGGACATCGCCGCCTTCATGAACGCCAACGGCATCGACGGCGCCAAGTTCATCGAGCACTTCAAGTCCTTCAGCGTGCAGACCAAGGCGCGCCAGGCGCAGCAGCTGATGCAGGCCTACAAGATCGACGGTGTGCCGGCGATGGGCGTGCAGGGCCGCTACGTCACCTCCGGCTCGCTGGCCGGCAGCAACGAACGCGCGCTGGCCGTGACCGACGCGCTGGTGCAGAACCTGCGCAAGCCGAGCTGAGCACTGGCGCCCCAAGCGGCGCCAGCGTGCTTTTCACCCGATTCCGGGCGACTATCTGCGGACGGCTGCGGCTAAAATAGCCTGCAAGTTTCGTGCCGCATACCATGCTCGCCCTTTCTTCCCATCGCCGTGACCTGGCTGCCGCCGTGATCGCCGCAGTGTGCGCCGTCACGCCAGTCCAGGCCGAAAAGGCGGACCGCAGCAAGCCGATGACCATCGAGGCCGACCAGCCCGGCAGCGTCGACCTGCAGCGCCAGGTGGTGATCTTCAACGGCAACGTGGTCATCACCCAGGGCACGATGGTGCTGCGCGCCGATCGCGTCGAACTGCGCGAGCGGCCCGACGGCTATCGCGAGGCCAAGGCCGTCGGCACGGCCGACAAGCCGGCCAGCTTCCGCCAGAAGCGCGACGGCGTCGATGAGACCATCGAAGGCGAGGCCGAGCGCATCGAGTTCGATGCGCGCAGCGACACGCTGCGCCTGAGCGGCAACGCCGCGGTGCGGCGGCTGCGCGCCGGCGTGCTCGCCGACGAGATCACCGGCTCGCTGATCACCTGGGACAACACCAACGAGCTGTTCAGGGTGACCGGCGGCGCGGTCACGCCGGACAACCCGAGCGGCCGGGTGCGTGCGGTACTGGCGCCGCGCGACGAAGGCGCGGCGTCGGCGCCCGCGGCCGCGGCACCGGCGTCCCCCGCCGCGCCGCATGTGCCGAAGTCGAAGTCGAAGTCGTCGAAGATGCCGGAGCCGCCGCCGCTGAAGTCATCGACCACGCTCGGAGGGCCGCGTTGATGCGCTGCCTGCGGCCTGCGGGAGCGGCCCGGTGAGCGCGCGTGGCCGCTCCAAAGCGCTCGCACCGGAGCGCTCGAGCGCGAAGGTTGCCTTATGAGCGCGCTGCCGCACCCACCGCAACCGCGCACGGCCGCCGCGCCGGTGCGCGCCAGCCGGCTCCAGGCCGAGGGGCTGCGCAAGAGCTACGGCTCGCGCATGGTGGTCAAGGACGTGCACCTCGCGGTCAGCGCCGGTGAGGTGGTGGGCCTGCTCGGCCCCAACGGCGCCGGCAAGACCACCACCTTCTACATGGTGGTCGGCCTGATCCGCGCCGACGCCGGCACGATCGACATCGACGGCCAGGCCATGCACGGCCTGCCGATCCACCGGCGCTCGCGGCTGGGCCTGTCGTACCTGCCGCAGGAAGCGTCGATCTTCCGCAAGCTGACGGTCGAGGAGAACATCCGCGCCGTGCTCGAACTGCAGGTCGACGAGCGCGGCCGCGCCTTGGCCAGGCCGGTCATCGATGCGCAGCTGGCGCGGCTGCTGCACGAGCTGGGCATCGAGAAGCTGCACGATTCGCCGGCGCCGGCGCTGTCCGGCGGCGAGCGGCGGCGCGTCGAGATCGCGCGCGCGCTGGCCACGCAGCCGCGCTTCATCCTGCTCGACGAGCCTTTCGCCGGCATCGACCCGATCGCGGTGATCGAGATCCAGCGCATCATCGGCTTCCTGCGCCAGCGCGGCATCGGCGTACTGATCACCGACCACAACGTGCGCGAGACGCTGGGCATCTGCGACCGCGCCTACATCATCAGCGACGGCGCGGTGCTGGCCGAAGGCACGCCGGCACAGATCATCGACAACGCCCAGGTGCGCAAGGTGTACCTGGGCGAGAACTTCCGCATGTGAACATGGGCCACCCCCTACGCGCTTCGCGCGCCGGCCGGCTTGCATGCCGGCCGGCCCTCGCAGGCGAGGAACAGTCCGCAGGGACTGTCCCTCGTCCGGACTCGGCCCCCTCGAGGGGGGCAAGACTGGACGTGGAAGGTTCGGGGAACCTTCCACGCCTGTCGAGCAGCCAAGGCGGAAGCCTCGGCGCGGCCCGCAGGGCCCGCCAGTGGCCCGGCGAAGCCGGTTCCACGGCGGCCGCTCGAAGCGCCGCCGTGCATCGGGCGGGCACGGCGCTTCGGCATCTCTGTTGGTTGCCATGAAGCCGTCCCTGCAGGTCCGCCTGTCGCAGCATCTGGCGCTGACGCCGCAGCTGCAGCAGTCGATCCGGCTGCTGCAGCTGTCGACACTGGAGCTGCAGCAGGAAGTCGAGCAGATGCTCGAGCTGAACCCCTTCCTCGAAGCCGACGACGAGGCGCTGGCCTTCGACACCGCGCCGTCGGAACGCGCCGAAGCCAAGGCCGATGCGGCGGCGGAGCGCGACGATTTCGACGGCGGCGACGGCGGCGACGGCGCACTTCCCGAGGTCAAGGCCGACGACTTCGGCGCCACCGAGCGCGAGGACTGGGAGAACGGTACCGAGCGCGACGACTTCGACGGCATCCGCGAGACCCCCGGCCTCAACGGCAGCGCCGCGGCCGACACGGACGACGGCGAGTTCGAGCGCGGCGGCGGCGCGATCACGCTGCAGGAGCACCTGCGCGGGCAGATGGCCGGCATGCGCCTGGGCGGCGAGGACCGCGCTGCGCTGCAGATCCTGATCGAGTCGCTGGACGGCGACGGCTACCTGGCCGACACGCTGGACGACATCGCCGCGCGGCTGGCCGAGATGCTGGGCATGGCGGTCGACGACGCCGAGGCGCACGAGGATTTGCGCTCGCGCCTGCAGTGCGCGCTGAACTGGCTGCACAGCATGGAGCCGCCGGGCGTGGGCGCGCGCGACCTGGCCGAATGCCTGAGCCTGCAGCTGCGCGCCGGTCCGCGCAGCGCGGCGCAGGCGCTGGCGCTGCTGATCTGCAAGCAGCATCTGGAGCTGCTGGCCAAGCGCGACTTCAAGCGCCTGGGCGCACTCACCGGTGCCGGCGAGGAACTGCTGCGCGAGGCGCAGGCGCTGATTCAGCAGTGCGAGCCCAAGCCCGGCCGCGCGTTCGAGCACACCGAAACCTACGCCGTGGTGCCCGATGTCATCGTGCGCCGCAGCGGGCGCGGGCTGAAGGTGGCGCTGAACCCCGACGTCATGCCCAAGCTGCGCATCAACGACCTGTATGCGCAGGCGCTGCGCGGCGCGCGCGGCACCAACGGGGCCAACGGCGCGCATGCCGGCCTGAGCGCGCGGCTGCAGGAGGCGCGCTGGTTCATGAAGAACATCCAGCAGCGCTTCGACACCATCCTGCGCGTGTCCAGCGCCATCGTCGAGCGGCAGAAGGCCTTCTTCACGCACGGCGAAATCGCCATGAAGCCGCTGGTGCTGCGCGAGATCGCCGACGAGCTGGGGCTGCACGAATCGACGATCTCGCGCGTCACCAGCGCCAAGTACCTGGCCTCGCCGATCGGCACCTACGAGCTGAAGTACTTCTTCGGCTCGTCGCTGAACACCGATGCCGGCGGCAACGCCTCGAGCACCGCGGTGCGTGCGCTGCTCAAGCAGCTGGTCGGCGCGGAGGACGCGCGCAAGCCGCTGTCGGACAGCCAGCTCAGCCGGATGCTCGACGAGCAGGGCATCCAGGTGGCGCGGCGCACCGTGGCCAAGTACCGCGAGGCGCTGAAGATCGCCCCGGCCAACCTGCGCAAGGCCGCATCTTGAACCACCCCCTACGCGCTTCGCGCGCCTCCTCGAGGGGGCACCGCTGGTGGACCGGCAGAGCCCGATCCACAGCGGTCACTCGATCAGTCGGCAGCGCGTGTCGTGGCTGCCGCTCAGCCATCAGGGACGGCGTTCGTTGAGAACCGAGGCGCGCTGGCGGCTGTTCCTGCCCTGCGCAGCCGGCGTCGAGGCGCTGCTGTGCGACGAGATCGGCCGCCTGCTGCCGGGCAGCCAGGTGCAGGCGCGGCGCGGCGGCGTGTCGCTGATGGCCGACAGCGCCGGCATGATGGCGCTGAACCTCGGCAGCCGGCTGGCGCAGCGCGTGCTGCTGCAGCTGGCCGACGGCCCCTATCGCGACGAGGCCGACCTGTACATGCTGGCGCGGCGCGTCAACTGGAGCGAATGGATCACGCCGCGGCACACGCTGCGCGTGGACACCACCGCGCAGCGTTCCCCGCTGCGCAGCCTGAACTTCGCCGCGCTGCGCATCAAGGACGCGGTCTGCGACCAGCTGCGCGAGACGCAGGGCGCGCGCCCGGACGTCGATACGCGAGCGCCCGACCTGCCGCTGCTGCTGCACTTGGGCGCGCAGCGCGCGACGCTGTACGTCGACACCTCCGGCGAGGCGCTGTTCAAGCGCGGCTGGCGCGAGGACAAGGGCGACGCGCCGCTGAAGGAGACGCTGGCCGCGGCGATGCTCGCCGCCGCGGGCTGGCGCGGCACCCCGGAAGCCGGCGGCGCGCTGCTCGACCCCTGCTGCGGCAGCGGCACCATCGCCATCGAAGCCGCGCAGATCGCCTGCAGCATCGCGCCCGGGCTGCAGCGGCGCTTCGCCTTCGAGCGGCTCCTGCCCTTCGCCACGCCCGAGATGCGCGCGCTGATGCAGCGGCTGAAGAGCCAGGCGAGCGCGCGCGTGCAGGCCAGCGCGGTGCCGATCTTCGCCAGCGACGTGTCCTTCCGCATGCTCGACTTCGCGCGCCGCAACGCGCAGCGCGCCGGTGTCGCCGCGGCCATCGAGTTCCACGGCGGCGACGCGCTGGAGCGCCCGGCACCGGCGCTGCCGCCCGAACTTCGCGGCACGCTGATGCTGAACCCGCCCTACGGCGAACGCATCATGGTCGCCGGCAAGGCCGCGCGGCCTTCCGCCGAGGACCGCGACCTGCCCGGCGACTTCTTCCCGCGGCTGGCGGCGCACTGGAAGCGCGCCTACACGCAGCACCCCGCGGGCTGGACCGCCTGGGTGTTGAGCCCGGACATGAAGCTGCCCGGCGCGATGCGGCTGAAGGCCTCGCTGCGCGTGCCGCTGTGGAACGGGCCGATCGAATGCCGGCTCTACCGCTTCGAGCTGGTGGCCGGGTCGGCGCGGGACTGAAGCGCGGGACTGAAGCGCGTTACTGCAGCGCGCAGGCCCCCGGCCCGTCCGGGTGGCCGCAGCTGCCGCAGGGTCCAGCGGCCAGCGCCGGCTCCGGGCCCGACGCAGCGGTGGCGAACACCGACAGCTGCTTGTCCAGCTGCTGCGAATGGCAGGCCGGGCACGCCGGCACGGTGCCGGTGCGCACCAGCAGCTCGAAGGCGTTGCCGCAGTCGTGACAGGCGTATTCGTAGATCGGCATGGTCGGTTCCTCTTTACTGCCGCCATTTTGAACGCGCCGCGCCGACACGCTATCGTGCCGCTTTCACGCACAGGAGGCACCCGTCATGAAGATCGCGTTTTTCGGCACCGGCTTGATGGGTGCGGGCTTCGTGCGCCGCGCGCGCGCCAACGGCCTGGAGCTCAATGTCTGGAACCGCAGCCCGGCCAAGGCGAAGGCGCTCGAAGCGCTGGGCGCCAAAGCCTTCGACGACCCGGCCGCCGCATTGCAGGGTGCCGAACGCCTGCACCTGTCGCTGGCCGACGATGCCTCGGTGGACGCGGTGCTGGAGCCGCTGGCCGACAAGCTCCCCGCCAACACCTGGATCGTCGACCACACCACCACCGCGGTGCGGCCCACCGCCGAGCGCGCGGCGCGCTGGCAGTCGCGCGGCCGCGTGTTCATGCACTGCCCGGTGTTCATGGCTCCGGCCAATGCGGCCGACGGCAGCGGGCTGATGCTGGTCTCGGGCCCGCGGGCGCAGCACGACGCGCTGCTGCCCGCGCTGCAGCAGATGACCGGCAAAGTGCACTATCTGGGCGAAGCGCCCGAGCGCGGCGCGGCCTTCAAGCTCTTCGGCAACCTGACGCTGATCGGCCTGATGGGCGTGCTCGGCGACCTCAACCGGCTGGCGCATGCGGTGGGCATCGACACGGCCGACGCGTTCTCGCTGTTCGAGCAGTTCAACCCCGGCGCGACGCTGCCGGCGCGCGCGGCGCGCATCACTGCGGCCGAGTTCGACAAGCCGTCGTTCGAAATCGCCATGGCGCGCAAGGACGTGCGGCTGATGATCGAGGAGGCCAAGCGCGGCGGCGTCGACCTGTTCGTGATGCCCGGCGTGGCGGCGATGTTCGACGCTGCCATCGCGCGCGGCGAAGGCGCGCTCGATGCCGCCGCCGCGGCGCGCATGCCGCTGTAGCGCGCCGCAGCCTCTGCGGTCAGCGCCTGCTCAGCGCCTATTCGGCGCTCTTCAGCGCCGCATCAGCTGACCGAGCAGCTCGCCGAGCTCGCCGAGCCCGCCTTCGGGCGCCTGCCCGCCGGGCGTGAACTGGTCCACCGCCTGCGGCAGCAGCTGCGACAAGTGCGTGCTCAGGTCGCCGGTGGACAGCCCCATGCGCTCGGCCATCTGCGACATCTGGCCGGCGCCGAAGACGTCGGTCAGCTGCTGCGGCGACACCGGCAGGTTCTGCCCGCCGCCGACCCAGGAGTTCATCTGTTCGCCCAGGCCCGCGGCCTGGAACTTCTGCAGCAGGCCGCCGAGGCCACCGCCCTGGCCGTCGTTGGCCAGCAGGCTCAGCACCAGCTGCAGCAGCTCGGCCTGCGCGCCGCCCTGGCCGCCCTGGCCTGCCTGGCCCAGCAACTCCCCCAGCCCGCCCAGCCCGCCCAAGCCGCCGAGCCCGCCTTGTCCGGCCTGGCCCGTCTGGCCCGTCTGGCCGCCCAGCATGCCGCCCACGATGTCCAGCAGTCCCATGTCTTGCCCCCTCCTGACCCGACTTCAAACGGAACGCGGATTCTGCGGCTCGCGCCGGCGCTCTGGCAAGCTGCATGCGCGGACTCACGCCGCCAGCGTGGCCCAGGCCAATACGGCGAGCGGTGCGGTGTCGGCGCGCAGCACGCGCTCGCCCAGCCGCGCGCGCACGAAGCCGCCGGCCAGCGCAGCGGCTTCCTCGGCAGGCGTCAGGCCGCCTTCGGGGCCGCTCAAGCTCAGCAGCGGCTGCGTGCCGCCGGCCACCGCATGCAGCGCCGCCGCATCCGGCTGCGGGCTGAGCAGCAGCCGCTGCGCCGCGTCCGGCGGCTGCGCGAGGAATTCGGCCAGCGTCTGCACCGCCGCCACCTGCGGCACGCGCGTGCGCCCGCACTGTTCGGCCGCGGCGATGGCGATGCCCTGCCAGTGCGCGTGCCGGCGCTGCGCGCGCTCGCCGGCCAGGCGCAGCACCGAGCGCTCGCATTGCAGCGGCAGGATCCGCGCCACGCCCAGCTCGGTCGCCTTCTCGACCAGGAAATCCATGCGCTCGTTGGCCGGCATGCCCAGCGCGATGCTCACGCGCCGCGCCGGCTCGCGTTCGACCGGGTCGAACTCGCCGATACGCACCGCGACTTCGCCGCGGCCCATGCGCCGCACCGTGGCCGTCCACTCGCCGCCGCGGCCGTCGAACAGGCACAAGCCGTCGCCCGGCTGCAGCCTGCGCACCTGCACGTGGCGCGCGGCGGCGGCAGGCAGCACGATCTCGGCATCGCGCTGCAGCGCGTCGGGGACGAACAGGCGCACGCCGATGCTCGCGGTGCGGCGGCTTCAGGCTCTGGCGCCGCGCAGCTCGCGGCGCAGGATCTTGCCGCCGCTGCTCTTGGGCAGCTGGTCGCGGAACTCGATGCTGCGCGGCCGCTTGTAGCCGGTCAGGTTGGCCTCGCAGAAGCCGCGGATGTCGGCTTCGCTCAGGCGCGGATCCTTCTTCACCACCACCAGCTTCACCGCCTCGCCGGCCTTGGCGTCGGGCACGCCGAAGGCGGCGCACTCGAGCACGCCGGGCAGCGTGCCGATCAGCTCCTCGATCTCGTTCGGATACACGTTGAAGCCGCTGACCAGGATCATGTCCTTCTTGCGGTCGACGATGCGGAAGAAGCCGCGCTCGTCGACCGTGCCGATGTCGCCGGTGCGCAGGAAGCCGTCGCGGGTCATCACCTTGGCCGTCTCGTCGGGGCGCTGCCAGTAGCCGGCCATGACCTGCGGCCCGCGCACCGCGATCTCCCCGGCCGTGCCCGGCGGCATCTCCTGGCCGGCGTCGTCGAGCAGCGCCAGCTCGGTGCTGGGCAGCGGCAGGCCGATGCTGCCGCCGTGTTCGCTGCCGTCCACCGGGTTGCAGGTCACCGTCGGGCTGGTCTCGGCCAGCCCGTAGCCCTCGACGATCGGGCAGCCGGTCTTCTGCAGCCACAGCCGCGCCGTGCCCTGCTGCACCGCCATACCGCCGCCGACGGAAAGCACCAGGCGGCTCCAGTCGACGCTGTCGAAAGCCGGGTGGCGGGCGATGGCGTCGAACATCGTGTTCACCGCCGGAAAGCTGTGGAAGCGGTGCCGCGCCAGCTCCTTCAGCAGCGCGCCGATGTCGCGCGGGTCGGGGATCAGGATGCTGCAGGCGCCCAGGTGCAGCGACAGCAGCATGGTCGCGGTGAAACCGAAGATGTAGTACAGCGGCAGCGCGCATACCGTGGTCGGCTGCTCGCCCGCCGGCACCTTCAGCAGCGCCGGCCGGTGCCACGCCTCGGCCTGCAGCACGTTGGCCACCAGGTGGCGGTGCAGCAGCACCGCACCCTTGCTGACGCCGGTGGTGCCGCCGGTGTACTGCAGCACGGCGATGTCGTCCGGCCCGAGCTGCGGCGCCACGTAGGTGCTGCGGCGCCCGCGCGCCAGCGCGTCGTTGAAGCGCAGCGCGTCGGGCAGCCGGGGCGCCGGCACCCGGTTCTTGGTGTTGCGCAGCACGTGGTTGACGAGCGCGCCCTTCAGGCCGCCGAGCATGTCGCCCATCGAGGCCAGGATCACCAGCTTGGCCGGCACGGCGTCGGCCACCTGGTGCAGCGTCGCGGCGAAGTCCTCCAGGATGAAGATGGCGCGCGCGCCCGAATCCTTCAGTTGGTGCTCCAGCTCGCGCGGCGTGTACAGCGGGTTGACGTTGACCACCACGCAGCCGGCACGCAGGATCGCCGCCACCGCCACCGGATACTGCGGCACGTTGGGCAGCATCACTGCCACGCGCTCGCCGCGCTCCAGCCCCAGGCTCTGCAGGCAGGCGGCCAGCGCCAGCGAGCGCGCGTCGATCTCGGCGAAGCTGTAGCTGCGCCCCATGAACCTGCAGGCGGCGCGCGCCGCATGGCTGCGAAAGGCCTGATCAAGCAGCGCCGTCAGCGACGCGTACAGGTCGGTGCGCACCTGCGCCGGCACGCCCGCGGGGTAATGCTTCAACCAGACCTGTTCCATCCGACGCACCGGGCCACTGAGGCGGCGATTCTGACGGCTGGCTGACGGCGCCGGCATCAGGGGATTCGATAGCGGCGGCAGCTGGTGCGGCTGCCGGGGAAGCGGTTGTGCCGGTCTGGAAGGCGCGGGCTGAGCGCGGCCGGCAGGTGCCTCTGCGTTCCCGGCTGTGGGCGCGCTCGACCGTGACGAGCACGACCTCCAGCGCGACCCCGCGGCGCCATACGTACCAGGGCACCGCGGCGGAGGGGACCGGTATGCTCCGCCCCGAAGGACTCATCGCATGACACAAGACCTGATCGCTTTCGTGCTGGCCTGGGCCACCACCGCGCTGTCGCTGTGGGCCGCCAGCCACATCTTCACCGGGCTGAAGTTCGACAGCCGCTCGGCGCTGCTCGCCTCGGCGCTGCTGCTGGGCCTGGCCAATGCCGTCGTCAAGCCGCTGCTGATCGTGCTGACGCTGCCGCTGACGCTGCTGAGCTTCGGGCTGTTCATCCTGGTCATCAACGCGCTGATGCTGCTGCTGGTCTCGGCGCTGGTGAAGGGCTTCCGCCTGTCGGGCTTCTGGACCGCGTTCTTCGCCAGCCTGTTCATCTCGATCCTGAGCATCGCGATCGGCGCGCTGGCCGGCGGCAGCCCGCGGATGACGATCCAGATGCCGCAAGGCGGCAACTGGATATAGGACGGCCCCTGGCTCAGGCCTTCAGCGCCGCCAGCACCTCGTCGAGCATCTTCTTCGCGTCGCCGAAGAGCATGCGGTTGTTTTCCTTGTAGAAGAGCGGGTTGTCCACGCCGGCGTAGCCCGAGGCCATGCTGCGCTTCATGACGATCGAGTGGTGCGCCTTCCACACCTCCAGCACCGGCATGCCGGCGATCGGGCTGGCCGGGTCGTCCTGCGCGGCCGGGTTGACGATGTCGTTGGCGCCGATGACCATGGCCACGTCGGTGGTGGGGAAGTCCTCGTTGATCTCGTCCAGTTCCATCACGATGTCGTAGGGCACCTTGGCTTCGGCCAGCAGCACGTTCATGTGGCCCGGCATGCGCCCGGCCACCGGGTGGATGCCGAAGCGCACGTTGACGCCCTTGTCGCGCAGCAGCTTGGTGATCTCGAACACCGTGTGCTGCGCCTGCGCCACCGCCATGCCGTAGCCGGGCACGATGATCACGCTCTTGGCCTCGCGCAGCATCTCCGCGGTCTCGGCCGCGCTGACCGGCACCACCTCGCCGGCCGGCTGCGCCGCGCCGCCCGCAGCCCCCGCACCGGCCGCCGGCGCGCCGCCGCCGAAGCCGCCGGCGATGACGCTGATGAAGTTGCGGTTCATCGCCCGGCACATGATGTAGCTGAGGATCGCGCCCGACGAGCCGACCAGCGCGCCGGTGACGATCAGCAGGTCGTTGCTGAGCATGAAGCCGGTGGCCGCCGCGGCCCAGCCGGAGTAGCTGTTGAGCATCGACACCACCACCGGCATGTCGGCGCCGCCGATGGCCATGACCATGTGCACGCCGAAGAGCAGCGCGATCACCGTCATCACCAGCAGCGGCCCCATGCCGGAGGCGACGTCGGGCGCGTGCAGGAACACGCGGCCGAACCAGATCACCGCCAGCAGGCCGGCCAGGTTGAGCCAGTGGCGCGCCGGCAGCAGCAGCGGCTTGCCGCCGATCTTGCCCGACAGCTTGCCGAAGGCGATGATCGAGCCCGAGAAGGTGATCGCGCCGATGAGGATGCCGACGTAGATCTCGACCTCGTGGATCGTCTTCTCCGCGGCGGTCGGGAACACGGTCGAGGTGTCGATGTAGCTGGCGAAGCCCACCAGGCACGCCGCCAGGCCGACCAGGCTGTGCATCGCCGCGACGAGCTCGGGCATCTGCGTCATCTTCACCTTCTGCGCCGCGAGCAGGCCGATCGCGCCGCCGGCGAGCAGCGCGCCGACGATCCACGGGTAGCCGGCTGCCGTGACGCGCGGTCCGAACACGGTGGCGAGCACGGCGATGGTCATGCCGATCATGCCGAACAGGTTGCCGCGGCGTGCGGTCTCCGGGTTCGACAGCCCCCCCAGGCTGAGGATGAAGAGAATGGTCGCGCCGATGTAGGCGGCGGTGGCCAGGCTGGTAGTCATCTCGCCGTCTCCCTCACTTGCGGAACATCGCCAGCATGCGTTGCGTGACCGCAAAGCCGCCGATCATGTTGATGCCCGTCAGCGCGAGCGCGAACACCGCCAGGCCGAGGATCAGCGTATTGGGGCGGTTGGCGGCGCCGGCCGCGTCCAGCGGCGGCGCGATCTGGATCAGCGCGCCGATGGCGATGATCGACGAGATGGCGTTGGTCACGCTCATCAGCGGCGTGTGCAGCGAGGGCGTGACGTTCCACACCACCATGTAGCCGACGAAGCAGGCGAGCACGAACACGACGAAGTGCGACAGGAAGCTGAGCGGCGCGTACAGGCCCACCAGCAGGAACAGCACCGCGCCGGCGGCGAAGACCATCGCCACCGTCGCGCCGGACATCGGTTCGCCGGCGCCGTGGCCGTGGCCCTTCTTGGCAGCCGGCACGGCGGCCGCCCCAGCCGGCTTGGGCGGCGGCGCCGGCAGCTGCAGCGGTGGCGGCGGCCAGGTGATCTCGCCTTGCTTGATGACCGTCAGACCGCGGATCGCGTCGTCCTCCATGTTGACGTCGATGACGCCGTCCTTGGTCTTGCACAGCTCCTCGGTCAGGCGCAGCAGGTTGTTCGAGTACAGCGTCGAACTCTGCCGGGCCAGGCGGCTGACCAGGTCGGTGTAGCCGATGATCGTCACGCCGTGGCGCACCACGGCCTCGCCGGGCACGGTGAGCTCGCAGTTGCCGCCCTGTTCGCCCGCCATGTCGACGATCACGCTGCCCGGCTTCATGCTGGCTACCATCTCGGCGCTGATCAGCTTCGGCGCCGGCTTGCCCGGGATCAGCGCGGTGGTGATGATGATGTCCACCTCGCGCGCCTGCTGCGCGTACATCGCGCGCTGCGCGGCCTGGAAGCCCTCGCTCATGACCTTGGCGTAGCCGCCGCCGCCCGAGCCTTCTTCCTCGTAGTCGACCTTGACGAATTCGCCGCCCAGCGACACCACCTGGTCGGCGACCTCGGCGCGCGTGTCGTTGGCGCGCACGATCGCGCCCAGGTTGGCCGCCGTGCCGATGGCCGCCAGGCCGGCCACGCCGGCACCGGCGACGAACACCTTGGCCGGCGGGATCTTGCCCGCGGCGGTGATCTGGCCGTTGAAGAAGCGGCCGAAGGCGTTGGCCGCCTCGATCACCGCGCGATAGCCGCTGACGCCGGCCATCGAGGTCAGCGCGTCCATCTTCTGCGCGCGCGACAGCTGGCGCGGCAGCGAGTCGATGGCCAGCACGGTGGCCTTCCTGGCCGCCAGCTGCTGCATCAGCTCCGGGTTCTGCGCCGGCATGACGAAGCCGATCAGGGTGCCGCCCTCGCGCATCAGCCCGACTTCGGCCGGGCTCGGCGGGCGCACCTTGAAGACGATGTCGCTGGCGGCCCACAGCTCGGCCGCACTGGGCAGCACCTCGGCGCCGGCTGCGCGGTAGGTGTCGTCGGCGAAGTTCGCGCTGTCGCCGGCACCGCTCTCGACGGCCACGGTGAAGCCGAGCTTGACCAGCTTCTCGACCACGTCGGGCACGGTAGCGACGCGCTTTTCGCCGTCCGCCGTTTCCTTGGGCACTCCGATGCGCATGGTGCTTCTCCTCGCAAAGCTCGTTTTGGTATAGGCGGCGAAGCTAACACAAGACTCGAGCCGGACGCGCCGGCTACCATCACGGCGTGCCGGCCGACGACCGCTTCCGCCCTTCAGTGACCGTGGCCGCAGTCATCGAACGCGACGGCCGCTACCTGCTGGTCGAGGAGCACACGCCCGAGGGGTTGCGCCTGAACAACCCGGCCGGGCATCTGGAGCCGGGCGAATCGCCGCTGGACGGCGTGGTGCGCGAGGCGCTCGAAGAAACCGCCTGCCGCTTCACGCCCGAGGCGCTGGTGGGCGTGTACCTGGCGCGGCTGCAGCGGGCATCGACCGGCGAGGACGTGACCTACCTGCGCTTTGCCTTCTGCGGCACGGCCGGCGAGCCCGAGCCCGGGCGGGCGCTGGACCACGGCATCGTACGCACGCTGTGGCTGACGCCGCCGCAGATCGAGGCCAGCCGCGAGCGCCACCGCAGCCCGCTGGTCTGGCAGTGCGTGGCCGACCACCTGGCGGGCAAGCGCTGGCCGCTGCAGCTGCTGCGCACCGACGCCAGCATCTACGCGCCGCGCGTCTCGCCCTGACGCGCCGCACGCCGCGGCGCGATCCAGCGCAGCAGCGTCCGGCGCAGCCGCAGCGCGTCGACCGGCTTGGTCAGGAAGTCGTTCATGCCCGCGGCCAGCGCCTGCTCGCGCTCACTGACCAGCGCCGCCGCGGTCAGCGCGATGATCGGCAACTGCTCGGCGCCATAGTCGCGGCGCAGCGCGCGCGTCGCCTCGTGGCCGCTCATCACCGGCATCTGCACGTCCATCAGCACCGCGTCGAACAGGCTGCCGGCCGACGCGCGCCGCTGCACCGCCTGCAGCGCCTGCTGCCCGTCGGTGGCCTGCTCGACGCGCACGCCCCAGTTCTCGAGCAGCGTCGCGGCGATCAGCATGTTCACCGGGTTGTCCTCGACCATCAGTACCGACGCGCCCTGCAGCGCATCCTCGTCCTCGGGCAGCGGCGCCGGCTCCGGCGCCGGCGCTGCGGCCACCGGCAGCGGCAGCTCGACCCAGAAGCAGCTGCCTTCGCCCGGGCGGCTGTGCAGGCCGACCTCGCCGCCCATCAGCGCGGCCAGCTCGCGGCAGATCGACAGGCCCAGGCCGGTGCCGCCGTAGCGCCGGGTCGTCGATTCGTCGGCCTGCGTGAAGGGCCGGAACAGACGCGCCTGCGTGTCGGCGGCGATGCCCGGGCCGGTGTCGTGCACCTCGATGCGCACGCGCAGCGTGTCGAGCCGGCGCGCGTCGAGCCGCACCTCGCCGCGGCTGGTGAAGCGCAGCGCGTTGCTCAGGTAGTTGTTGAGGATCTGCCGCGTGCGCAGCGTGTCGCCGAGCACCGGCCCGTCGACGCCGGCCTCGAGCTGCAGCCGCAGCGCGATCGCCTTGGCCTCGGCCAGCGGTGCGTAGGCGCGCTGCATGCCGCGCAGCAGCTCGCCCAGGTCGAAGGGCGCGGCCTCGAGCTCGAGCTTGCCGGCCTCGATCTTCGACAGGTCGAGGATGTCGGAGATGATCTCCGACAGCGCCTGCGCGGTATCGCCGATCTGCAGCAGGTATTGATGGCGGCGCGCTTCGCTGGTCTCGGGCGCGGCGGCCAGCCGCGCCAGCCCGATCAGGCCGTTCAGCGGCGTGCGCAGCTCGTGGCTGGTATTGGCCAGAAAGGCGCTCTTCGCGCGGTTGGCGGCCTCGGCGGCGTCGCGCGCGCGCGCCAGCGCCTGCTCGACCTGGCGGCGCTCGGTGATGTCGTCGACGATCCAGATCGTGCCGCCACCGACAGGATTCGCGGGGTCGATCGCCTTGCCGGTGACGCGCGCGAGGAAGCTGCTGCCGTCGAAGCGCCGCGCCAGCGTCTCGACCTCGGCCGATTCGCCGCGCAGCAGCTTCGGGCCGAGCTCGGCGCCGATGCGCTGGTAGTCGTCGTCGCTGTCCCAGACCACGCGTCCGCTCTGGCCGGCCATCGCGCCCGGCGGCCAGCCGTACATCTGCTCGAAGCGCGGGTTGGCGACGACGAAGCGCTGCTCGCGCGTGACGGCGATGCCGATCGACGCGTTCTGCAGGATCGCCTCGCGCTGCAGCCGCTCGCGCTCGGCCTCGGTGACGTCGCGCGCGTTGATCACCAGGTAGTCGCGCCGGTCCATCGCGAAGCGCGCGCCCGAGACCAGCATCGAACGCACCGCGCCGCCCTTGGACGTGAATTCGGTGGGCATGTCCTGCACGTGCCCCTGGTCGCGCACCGCGGCGACGAAACGCTCGTGCTCCTGCGGCTGGCGCCACACGCCGAGCTCATCGGCGCAGCGGCCGACGGCTTCGGCGGCGCTGTAGCCGGTCTGGCGCTCGAAGCTGCGGTTGACCATCGCGTAGCGGCCGCTCTGCAGCTCGGTCAGCGTGATCAGGTCGGGGCTGGTGGCCACCAGGTGCGACAGCATCGCCTCGGAGCGGCGCACCGCGTCCTCGGCCTTCTTGCGCTCGGTGTCGTCGACGAAGATGGACAGGATCGCCGGCCCGTCGGGCGTGTCCAGGCGCACGCCGGTGGCGCGCGCGACGACGCGCCGGCCGTCCTGCCGCGTGAGCCGGAATTCGGCCACCGGCAGCGTCTCGCCGGTGTCCATCTGCTGCAGCGCCTCGATGCGCCGCCGCGCGCGCTCGCGCGAGTCGCCGCCTTCGAACATCGGCAGCAGTTCCGCGCCGATCATCGCCTGCAGCTCGGCGAAGCCGAACATGCCCAGCGCCGCCGGATTGGCGTCGAGCACGCGCCCCTGCATGTGCAGCAGCAGCGGCGTCGGAATGCGCGTGAACAGCTCCAGATAGCGCGACTCGGTGGCCAGCAGCTTCTCGCGCGCGCGCACGTCGCCGCTGACGTCGCGCGCCACGCCCCAGTAGCCCTGGAACGGCGCGCCGGCCGGCTGCCGCGGCTCGCCGCTGATCAGGAAATGCCGCACCTGGCCGGGTACGCCCAGCCACTGCACGGCCAAATCGCGGAAGGACTCGCGCGCTTCCAGATGGGCGCGCAGCAGGTCCAGCGTATCGTCGTCGAGGCCGAGTTCGGGCACTTCCCACGGCACCTGGCCGACGGCGCTGGCCTCGCCCAGCGAGCCGCCGCGGCGCCCCTGGCGCTTGAAGGTGACGAGCCGGTACTGCGCGTCGATCTCCCAGTAGGCGTCGGCGGCGATGGTCAGCAGGCCGCGGAAGCGCTGCTCGCGTTCGTCGGCCGAGCGCACGTAGCCCGAGATCACGCGCGACACCAGCAGGCCGCCGGCCAGCCCGCTGCCGATGACGATCAGGTGGATCAACGTGCGCAGCCCCAGGCTTTCGGGCGACAGCGCCGCGCTGCCCGCGGGCAGCCAGTGCCGCCACTGCGCATAGGCCAGCGCCAGCACCATCAGGGCGGCGAGCGCGGCGACCAGCACGCCCAGCCGCAGCCCGGCCACCGCGCAGACCATGCACGTCATCAGGCCGAAGAAGCCGATGCCGGGGCCGGCGATGCCCCAGTCGAGCAGCGTCGCGGCCAGCGTGATCACGGCCAGCGCGGCGATGACCACCAGCGCCACCATGTCCTCGATGCGCGCCACGCCGGCGTGCAGCGACGACGCGGCCAGCGCGCCGAGCGCGGCGAAGGCCAGCACCAGCGACCAGCGCGCGCCGGGCGCGATGCCGGTGGGCAGCACGCTGAAGATCAGCGCCGCCACCAGCGCCACCACCGCGGCGGTGCCGAAGAAGTGCCGGCTGATGATGTGCCGCACCGCACGCTGCGCGCCGGCGCGGTCGATGTACGCGGAGGGTGATGGAACCGATGCGGGCTTCATGACCTCGAGGTCCTGGCCGACGTCTTGTGGGAGCCGCCCAGTTTGGCCCGAAGGCCGGCAACGCGCAGCCTCGTTTTCCCCGGCGGGGGTATCAATTCACGGCGCGCGCCGCATTCAGCTGCCGGCGTGTGGCCTGTGCGACAGCCCGCGCGGCGGCGGCGAAGTCAGCACCCGCTGACGCGTAGAGCACGGCGCGCGACGAGCTGACGATGATCGGCCCGCCGGGCCGCCAGCCGGCGCGCACCGTGGCCTCGGCATCGCCGCCCTGCGCGCCGATGCCCGGGATCAGCAGCGGCAGCGCCGGCGCCAGCTCGCGCACGCGGGCGATCTCTTGCGGATAGGTGGCGCCGACCACCAGGCCGAGCCGGCCGCCAACGTTCCACGGACCGGCCGCGAGCCGCGCGATGTGCTCGTAGAGCCGCTCGCCGCCTTGCAGCCGCTGCGCCTGCAGCTCGCTGCCGCCGGGGTTGGAGGTGCGGCACAGCAGGATCAGGCCCTTGTCCGGCCAGCGCAGATAGGGCTCGATCGAATCGAAGCCCATGAACGGCGACAGCGTCAGCGCGTCGGCGCGGTAGCGCTCGAAGGCCTCGCGCGCGTACATCTCGGCGGTGGCGCCGATGTCGCCGCGCTTGGCGTCCAGGATCACCGGCACGCCGGGCGCGGCGCGGTGGATGTGTTCGATCAGCCGTTCGAGCTGATCCTCGGCGCGCTGCGCCGCGAAGTAGGCGATCTGCGGCTTGAAGGCGCAGACCAGGTCGCGGGTGGCGTCGACGATGGCGGCGCAGAAGTCGAAGATGCGCGCCGCATCGCCCTGCCAGGCGCCGGGGAATTTGGCCGGCTCGGGGTCCAGCCCGACGCACAGCATCGAGTCGTTGGCCTGCTGCGCGCCGCGCAGCATGTCGGTGAAGTTCATGGTTGGTGGCTCAGACGCGCTTTGCCAAGACCGCCGCCAGCCCGGTGTAGCCGGCGGGGGTCAGCGCCAGCAAGCGCTGCTTGTCTTCGGCCGGCAGTTCCAGCGACTGGATGAACTTGCGCATCGCCGCCGCGGTGATCGCCTTGCCGCGCGTCATCGCCTTCAGCCGCTCGTAGGGGTTGGGCAGGCCGTGGCGGCGCATCACCGTCTGCACCGCCTCGGCCAGCACCTCCCAGGCGGCGTCCAGGTCGGCCGCCAGCGCCGCTTCGTTGACCTGCAGCTTGGCCAGGCCGCGCTGCAGGCTGTCCCAGCCGAGCAGCGTGTAGCCCAGCGCCACGCCCATGTTGCGCAGCACCGTGCTGTCCGTCAGGTCGCGCTGCAGCCGGCTGATCGGCAGCTTGCGGCTCAGGTGCGCGAGCAGCGCGTTGGCCAGGCCGAAGTTGCCCTCGGCGTTCTCGAAATCGATCGGGTTGACCTTGTGCGGCATCGTGCTGCTGCCGATCTCGCCCTCGCGCAGCCGCTGCTTGAAGTAGCCCAGCGACACGTACTGCCAGACATCGCGCGCCCAGTCGATCAGGATGGTGTTGGCGCGCGCGAAGGCGTCGAACAGCTCGGCCATGTAGTCATGCGGCTCGATCTGGATGGTGTACGGATTCAGCGTCAGCCCCAGGCGCTTTTCCACCACCTGGCGGCTGAAGGCCGGCCAGTCCACGTCGGGACACGCCACGGCGTGCGCGTTGTAGTTGCCGACCGCACCGTTCATCTTGGCCCGCAGCGGCACGGCGGCGATGCACGCGCGCGCGGTCTCCAGCCGCGCCACGACGTTGGCCACCTCCTTGCCCAGCGTGGTCGGGCTGGCGGTCTGGCCGTGCGTGCGGCTCAACATCGGCACGTCGGCCAGCGCATGCGCCATGCCGCGCAGCGTGGCGGCGATCGCGTCCAGCGCCGGCAGCATGACCTCGGCGCGCGCGTGCTTGAGCATCAGCGCGTGGCTCGCGTTGTTGATGTCCTCGCTGGTGCAGGCGAAGTGCACGAACTCGGCCGCGGCCGCCAGCTCGGCGTCGCCTTCGAAGCCGGCCTTGATCCAGTACTCGACTGCCTTGACGTCGTGGTTGGTGGTCTTCTCGATGTCCTTGATGGCCTGCGCGTCGGCCTCCGAGAAGCCGGCGACGCGCTTGCGCAGCCGCGCGCGTGCGCCCTTGCCGAGCGGCGGGAATTCGGCCAGCCCGGCGTCGGACAGCGCGATGAACCATTCGATCTCGACCTGCACGCGGCGGTGCATCAGGCCGAACTCGCTGAGCAGCGGCCGCAGCGCCGCCACCTTGGCGGCATAGCGCCCGTCCAGCGGGGACAGCGCGGAAAGCGGGGAAAGGCTCATGGTGGAGGCCGCACGGGCGGCCGTCGCGAAGGCGGCGGGAAGGCGGCGGGAAGGCGGCGGGAAGGCGGGATTCTAGGAGCCTGTAGGACTCGAGCTGCGCGACTTGCCGCGGCTGAAGACGTGCCGGCTTTCGCGGGAGAAGACCGCCATCTTTACATCGCTGCACGTCGAACCCGAGTTGCGTGAAGCCGCCGAGGCCGTTTTGCAGGAAGGCGAAACGCTGTCCCCGCTGATCGAGGCGGCGGTGCGTGAAACGGTCGAGCGGCTGGTTGCCTACCTGCTGCAGCGCAGCACGACTGTCGAGGAGTTGGATGTCGCCGAGCGGGCGATCGACACGATCGAGGCCGCGATCCGAAGCCTCGGCGTCTGGCCTTTCGTCCACCGCAAGGCCGGACGCAGCCCCTTGCTGCGCGAGCTGCTGATTCCATTCGGTCACGGCGGCTGCGCGGCCTTGTTCGAGATCGGCGACGCGGCCAGTGTCACGGTCCTGGCGCTGCGTCACCAGCGCGAGGACGACGACCACTGAGTGCCCCCAGGGCCGGGCTGCGCCCAGCCCGCCCCCCCCCGTGAGGGTCAAGCAAAGTGGCGACGCCACATTTGCTCGAGAGCGCCCCCAGGCCGGCCTTGCCGGCCGCCCCCCGCGGGGGTATGAGCAAAGTGGCGGAGCCGCATTTCCTCGACGGCGCCCCCAGGCCGGCCTTGCCGGCCGCCGAGCGTGGACTTCGGCGCTGCAGGCTGTTCGCCCCCGCGTTCGCGGGCCCGCCGCCGCAGCCCTGCCTCGCTAGAATCCCGCCACCCGGACTCGACGCGCCCATGAAACTGATCGGATCGCTCACCAGCCCTTACGTGCGCAAGGTACGCATCGTGATGGCCGAGAAGAAGCTGGACTTCCAGCTGCAGCTGGAAGACCCGTGGGCCGCCGACGAGGTGCTCAAGTCCAACCCGCTGGGCAAGGTGCCGTGCCTGGTGATGGAAGGCGGCGAAGCGGTGTTCGATTCGCGCGTCATCGTCGAGTACCTGGACACGCTGTCGCCGGTGGGCAAGCTGATCCCGGCCTCGGGGCGCGAGCGCATCGAGGTGCGCACCTGGGAGGCGCTGTCCGACGGCGTGCTCGACGCCGCGGTGGCGGCGCGCATGGAACGCGTCTGGCCCGAGCGCAGCGATGCGCAGCGTTCGCCGGCCTGGATCGACCGCCAGATGAGCCGCATCGACAGCGCGCTGGCGGCGATGAGCAAGGGCCTGGGCGACAAGCCCTTTTGCATCGGCATCCACCTGACGCTTGCCGACATCGCCGTCGGCTGCGCGCTCGGCTACCTGGACTTCCGCTTCCCGGCCATCGGCTGGCGCGAGCCCTACCCGAACCTGGTGCGCCTGGCCGACAAGCTGGCCGCGCGCCAGAGCTTCATCGACAGCTTGCCACCGGGCTGAGAGCCCGCGAACACTTCGCCCCGCGCGCTCAGCTCAGGCCCAGAGCGTTCTTGAGCTTGCCCAGGTCTTCCTTGTCCTTGGCGCCGAGCTGAGTCTCGTCGATGCCGCGCAGTGCGGCCGTGGCGCCGCTCTTGTCGCCGGCCGCCGCCAGGGTTTCGGCCAGGTGCAGCTTGGGCATCGCCCTGGTGGGCGCGAGGTTGGCCGAGGCGCGCAGCGCGGCGATGGCTTCGTCGCGCTTGCCGCTGCGGGCCAGCGCCAGGCCGGCCGTATGCAGCACGTTCGGGTCGTTGGGCATCGCCGTCAACGCACGGCGCGCATTGGCCAGCGCCTCGGGGCGGCCCGCGGCCAGCTGTGCCCAGGCCAGGTCGTTGAGCAGGATCGGATCGTTCGGCGTCTTTTGCGCCAGGCGCTGCAGGTAGTCGACGGCCTTGCCCGGATCGCCCCGCAGTTGCGCGCGGCGCGCGGCAAAGCCGAGCACCGCAGGCTGGTCGGGATAGCGCCGCAGCAGCTCGGCCAGCTCCTGGTCGGCCGCCGCCGCCTTGCCGCCGCGGTCCAGCGCGTCGACGATGCGCAGCTGGGCGGCGGGCACGGCACCTGCCTTGGCCGCGGCGTTGAACTGCTCGAGCGCCTCGCCGGTCTTGCCGGCGCCCAGGTAGATGTCGCCGGCCAGCAGCAGCCCCGCCGCCTTGAACTCGGGCCGCGCGCCGAGATGGCGCGCCACCGACAGGGCCTCGTCGGTGCTGTTGCGCGCAGCCAGATTGGCCAGCATCAGATACGGGCCGGCATCGAAGGGCCGCTCGGAGATCAGGCTGCGCAACTGCGAGCGCGCCTCCGTCACGCGCCCGTTCTGCGCTTCGAGCTGCGCGAGCTCGAGCCGCAGATCGCTGCGCTGCGGGAACTCGCTGGCCAGCTTGCGGAAGACCTCGGCCGCCTGTTGCGGCTGGCCGAGCCGGACATAGGCTCTGCCCAGCAGCTCGCGCGCCTGCGCGGCGGCGTTGGCCGTGGTGGCACCGCTTTGCGCCACACCGAGCGCGCGTTCGGTGTCGCCGGCGCGCAACAATTCACCAACCAGGGCCTCGCGCGCCGGCACCGACGCCGGATGCAGCTGCACCGCACGGTCCAGCACCGCCAGCGGCGTTTGGCCTCCCGCGGGCTCCAGGCGCAGCAGGGCCGCATAGTCGAGCAGTTGTCCGGCCCCGCCACCGCCGGCCTGGAAGGCCTTGGCATGGCGCGCCAGCAGTTCCTTGCGCTGCTCCGGCGTGCGCGACATCGCGGCCAGCGCCACCAGCGCGCCGGCCTGGTTGGGCTGCTCGTCCAGCACCGCCAGCGTCGCGGCCCAGGCGCCGGCGGCATCCCCTTGCGCCGACTGGGTCGCGGCCAGCGCCAGCCGCGCCTGCGCGTCCTTGGGAAAGCGCGCGGCAAATTCGTCGGCCAGGCGCCGTGCGCCCGCCACATCGCGCATGCCCAGCACGACCTGGACCACACGCGCGCCCTGGCTGCCGTCCTGGACCAGCGTGCGCAGCCGCTCCACCACCTGGCGCGCGCCCGCGCGGTCGCCGGCCGCGAAGCGCGCCTGCGCAAGCGGCAGCAGCACCTCGGGGTCATCGGGATGCACGGCCGCCACTTGCGCGTAGCTCGCGGCCGCCTCCTTCGCATGGCCGGCGCCGGCCTCGAGCCGGGCGCGCAGCATCAACAGCTCGGGATGGCCCGGCGTCAGGCTCAGGCCGCGTCGCAGGGTCTCGGCGGCGTCCTGGCGGTGGCCCAGGCGCAGCTGGGCCTGGGCCAGCAGGCCCAGCGCCGGCACCAGCTCCGGGTTCTTGCGCACCAGCGCCGTCAGCCGCTGCTCGGCCGGCACCAGGTCGCCGCGGCGCAGCTCGGCCGAGGCGGCCATCAGCGCCGAGCCGACGTGATCGGGCGACACCTTCAGCACCGCCAGCGCCGCGGCGTGGGCCTCGTCGAGGCGGCCCTCGCGGTTGTAGAGCAGCGCCGTCAGGTAGTGGGTCCAGAAGAACTGCGGCGCCACCTTGGCCAGACGGTCGCGCACCTTCGCCGCGTCGTCGAAGCGGCCGGCACCGATCAGCGCGTCGCCGTATTCGCCGGCCACGCCCAGGTTCCAGGGCGCGGCCTCCTGCGCACGCCGCATCAGATCGAGCGACAGCTCGGGCTGGCCCGCCGCCTGGGCGATGCGCCGGCCGGCGCGCAGCAGCCACCACGGCGGCGGCGCGTCGGCGTTGTCGAGTTCAAGCAGCGCCAGCGCCTCCTTGGCGCGGCCTTCGTTGGCCAGCAGCTGCGCCCGCGCCAGCCGCACTGTCGGCACCGGCGGCGCGCCTTCGATCTGCTGCCGCGCCGGCGCCTCGCGCTTGACCGACAGCATGGCCAGCGCCACCGTGCCGCGCAGCGCCGCATCGGCCTGCGGGTCGCTCAGCCGCAGGTCCTTGTAGCTGCGGATCACGGCGTCCATGTCGCCGCGGTCGACCATCATCAGCGCGATGCGCGGCGTCAGCTCGTCCGCATTGCCGCCGTATTCGATGGCCTTGCGCAACTGCTCCTCGGCGCCCGCGCGGTCATGGCGGCGCTCCAGCACCTCGGCCAGCATGACGCGCACCTCGGGGGAGTCGGGCTTCTGCTGCAGCGCATTGCGCAGTTCCACCCCCGCCGAGGCGTAGTCGCCCTTGGCGATGAACTCGCGCCCGGCGGCGGCGTGGTCCTTGCCGCCGCAGGCGGCCAGCGCCGCGGCGGCCGCCAGCGTCAATGCCATCACGCGCCCGCGCGCGGGTCGCGCAGACGGGCAGCGGGCCATTCGGAGCGGATTCGATGTCATCGCGTGAAGTGTGGCGGCATGCGGTCCGGCAGGCTAGCACCGGGCGGCGCAGACGCACGGCGCCGCAGCGGCACGCAGCCGGCCCTGGCGTGCACGATGTCCCGATCGCGCGGCGATCGCAGCGCTTGCGGGCGGCGCCGCGCTTACAGTGCCGCGCATGAATGTCTTACTCGAACGCGGCGTGCAGGCGGCCCGGGCGCGCGATGCCGCCGCCGCATTGGGCTGGTTCCAGCGCGCCCATGAATACGATCCGCAGGACCCCACGGCCCGCGCCTGGCTGGGGCAGACGCTGTGCCACCTCGGCCGCCGCATCGAAGGCCTGGAGCATCTGGGCGCCGCCGGCCAGGCCTTTCTGAGCGCCGTGGCAAGCGGCGGCGGCCGGGCGCCCGAGCTCGCCCGGTTGTACGAGCTGCTGTCGCAGATCCACGCCTACAACGGCTTCGAGCAGGCGCTGACACTGGCGCGCGGGCTGGCACGCCTGCGCCCGCAGGACGCACGCGCCCAGCATCTGCTGGCAGCCACCTGCGGCCAGATCAACCTCGGCGCCGAGGCGCTGGCCGCCATCCGCGAAGCCGGCCGGCTGTCGCCCGACGACCCGATGATCGGCGTGCTGCAGGCCAGCCTGGAAGCCGACGCCCGCCAGTACGAGGCGGCGCACGACCGCCTGGACGCGCTGCTGCAGCGGCTGTCGGCCGATCCGGCGGCGAACGCGCGCGCGCTGTTCCGCGGCCTGAAGGAGATGGCGCGCGTGCTCGACGCGCTGGGCGAGTACGACGCCGTGTTCCCGCAGCTCGACGCCGCCGCGCAACTGGCGCCTCTGGTACCCGAATATGCGGCAATGAAGCTCGACGTGCTGCCCGAGCTGATCCGCCGCAACGCCGCCGGCTGTACGCGGCAAGGCATGGCGCGTTTTGCCGATGACGCCTTTGCCGAGCAGCCGCGCGCGCCGGTGTTCGTGATGGGCTTCTTCCGCTCGGGCACCACGCTGGCGCAGGAGGTGCTGCGTTCGCATCCGCAGGTGTTCCTGTCCGACGAAGTGGCCCTGCTGCGCGCGGTGGAGCGCGAACTGCATACGCTGCAGCCGGGCCTGGCCAGCGTGCCCGACAAGCTGGCGCGCATCGACCGCCAAGGCGTGCTGCGCCTGCGCGCCGCCTACTGGAGCGCGGCGCGCGGCCACCACGGCCCGGCCAGCGAGCGCGGCGTGTTCATCGACAAGTTCACGCTGAGCACGGTGGACCTCGGGCTGATCAACACCGTGTTCCCCGACGCGCGCGTGCTGTTCGTGATGCGCGACCCGCGCGACGTCTGCCTGAGCTGCGTGATGCAGCTGATGGTGCCCACGCAGGCGACGCGGCACCTGCTGCGCCTGCAGGACACGGCCGCGCTGTACGCGCAGGTGATGAACTGGTGGCTGCAGGTGCGCGGGCAGTTGTCGCTGCGCCACCTGGCCTTCCGCTACGAGGACGCGGTGGCCGACTTCGACGCCACCTACCGCCGGGTGTTCGAGTTCATCGGACTGGACTGGCGCGACGAGGCGCGCAGTTTCCACCAGCGCGCGCCGGGCCACTATGTCGCCAGCCCCAGCCGCAACCAGGTGGCGCAGCCGCTGTACCGCTCGTCGGTGGCGCGCTGGCGGCGCTATGAAAAGCAGATGGCGCCGGTGCAGCAAGCACTGGCGCCATTCGTGGCGCACTTCGGCTACCCGGCAGGCTGATCCGCCTGCCGGGCACCAAGGCAGGATCAGGCCTTCTTCGCGCGGCGGCGGGCACCGGCGGCACCGGCCAGCGCCAGGCCCACGAGGGCCAGGCTGGCGGGCTCGGGCACGCCCGGCGGCGGGGTGACGGAGCCGAAGCCGTCGAGGTAGACATAACCCCAGTGACCCGTGGGCTGGCAGTCGGCGGCCAGCACCGACAGCTCGAAGGTGTGGCCCGACAGGCTGCTGTCGATGGCCAGCTGCTCGATCTGCCAATTGGGCGTGTAGAAGTTGCCGCCGGACTGCGAGAAGATGGGGCTGACCCCGCCGCCGCCGGATGCGGCGTTGTACTCGCGGCGGATCAGCTCGACGTTGTCGGTCTTGTCGGTCAGCGTGATCAGCATCGTCGCCGCGTCGTAGTTGCTGTGCGCACCCAGCAGAACCGATTTCCAGGCGAAGAAGATGTTGGCCTCGGTGTAGTTGGTGACCGTCTGCGTGGCCACCGAGGCGTAGCCGCCAAAGGTCGTGTCCTCGACGCGCAACGCGTAGTTGCCGGAGTAGACGGTGCTGCCCAGCAGGTTGGCGGGAACCCGCGGATCGACGTAGTTCTTGTCGATCACGGCGGAATGCGAGCCGGCAATTCCCGCGTTGTAGAGCGAGCCGCCGGGCAGGAACTGCGAGGGCGTCATCAGCGGCGTGAAGGTGTTGTTGTACACGCTGCCGCGATATCCGCCGCCGATCGTCCAGCCGTTCGTATTGCCGTCTTCGAAGCCGCCATTGACGAAGCCGTCGGCCTGCGCCGTCGAGACCGCGGCCATCGCGGCCACGGCCACCATCGAAAGTTTCAGTTTCATGCGTTGTTCTCCATCGATACCACCGCAACCACCGCGGCTGCGTCAGCCTGGAAAGCAGGATTCGGGCCAAGCTCGAAATCGAGTTCAAGCTGTTGATACGCAAGGAGATTTTTGCCTGACCCCCGCGAATCGGGGGGGTCGTGTCGTCAATTTTTTCGACACTTCAATGAAGCCTCTGCATGATCCGCGCGCCCCGGCTTGCGCCGTGGGCACGGCAACGCAGGCTCGTATCAGGCCGCCAAAGCCACGCGCTGCAGGATGCGCTGCACCTTGTCCTCCAGCGTGGCCTTGCTGAAGGGCTTGACGATGTAGCCGGCGGCGCCGCCCTGGGCGGCGCGCACGATGTCGTCCTTGCGCGCCTCGGCCGTGACCATCAGCACCGGCAGGTGGCGCAGCGACTCGTCGGCCTTGATCGCCTCGAGCAGCCGCAAGCCGTCCATGTTGGGCATGTTGATGTCCGAGATGACGAAGTCGAAGCGCTGCGCGCGCAGCATGCCCAGGGCCGCGGCGCCGTCCTCGGCCTCGGCGACGTGACTGCAGCCCAGCTCCTTCAGCAGGCCGCGCACGATGCGCCGCATCGTCGAGAAGTCGTCGACGACCAGGAACTTCAGCTGCGTGGGGTCGCTCACGGGGGGCTCCGTTGTCCTGTGGCGCATATCGGTCGCCGGCCGCGCAAATTGAGCGCCGCGGCGCCGCGGCGCCGGATTCCCGCCGGATTCCCGCCGGATTGCCCCGCTGATCGGCGCTTAGGCGCCCCGGCGCCCGGCCGATACTGCAGGCCCGGTCGCCCTGCAGCAAAGCACCGATGAGTGAAGCCACGGGCCTGGACCTGAAGCCGTACAGCCAGGCCTTCTTCGACGAAGCCGGCGAGAACCTGGCGCAGATGGAGCAGCTGCTGCTGGCGCTCGACCCGGCCGCGGCCGGCGGCGAGCCTTGGCACGCGGTCTTCCGCTGCGCGCATTCGCTGAAGGGCGGCGCCGCGGCCTTCGGCTTCGCCGGCGTGGCCGCGCTGACGCACCAGATGGAATCGCTGCTCGACCAGCTGCGCCGCGGCGAGCTGGCGCCGTCGGCGGCGATGATCGAGCTGCTGCTGCAGGCCGGCGATGCGCTGCGCGCGCAGCTGGCGCACCTGCGCGACGCGCACGGCGACGCGCCCGACACTACCGTGCTGCTGTCGCGGCTGCGTGCGCTGGCGGCGCCGGACGCCGCCGCTGCGGCAGCACCCGCTGCCGGCACGGACGCACCGGGGCAGCGCCGGCTGCTGCTGACGCTCGGGCCGCTGCCGGACGGCGGCGCCGCCGGCGCCGCCGGCGCGGTGGTTGCGCTGTTCGCCGAGATCGCCGACCTGGGCCGAATCGAGGCGCTGGACGACCGCGGCGCCAACGACGGCCGGCGCCGCTTTCAGGTTCGCACCAGCTGCAGCGATGCCGAACTGCTCGAGCTGTGCTCTTTCCACGTGGAGCGCAGCTTGCTGCGGCTGGAGCCGCTGCCCGCCGAGCCGACGCCGGACACGCCGCGCCCCGCCCCCCGACTCGCCGCCGCGGCGGACACGCTGCGCGTGCCGGTGCACGAGGTCGACACGCTGCGCGTGCCGGTGCGCGAGGTCGACACGCTGCGCGTGCCGGTGCACAAGGTCGACGCGCTGCTCGACCTGGTCGGCGAACTGGTCATCACGCAGGCGATGCTGCTGCAGCACAGCGCGGCGCTGGACGGCGCGGCGCAGCTGCGCCTGGCCGACACGCTGGCCGATCTGCAGCGCCACACGCGCGAGCTGCAGGACGCGGCCATGTCGATGCGCATGATCCCGATGTCGGCGGTGTTCGGCCGCTTCCCGCGGCTGCTGCACGACCTGGCGGCCCGGACCGGCAAGAAGATCGAACTGCGCACCGAGGGCGAGGCCACCGAGCTGGACAAGGGCCTGATCGAGAGAATCACCGACCCGCTGACGCACCTGGTGCGCAACAGCTGCGGCCACGGCATCGAGACGCCGGCCGAACGCCGGGCCTGCGGCAAGCCCGAGGCCGGCACGGTGACGCTGGCGGCGTCGCAGCAGGGCGGCTCGGTGTGCATCGAGGTGCGCGACGACGGCCGCGGCCTGTCGCGCGAGCGGCTGCTGGCCAAGGCGCGCGAGTGCGGCCTGCACGCACCCGACAGCCTGGCCGACGCCGAGGTCTGGCCGCTGATCTTCACGCCCGGCCTGTCCACCGCCGAGACGGTGACCGAAGTGTCCGGCCGCGGCGTCGGCATGGACGTGGTGCGCAGCCGCATCGCGGCGCTCGGCGGCGAGGTCGAGATCGACTCGGCCGAGGGCCGCGGCCTGAGCGTGCGCGTGCGCCTGCCGCTGACGCTGGCGATCATGGACGGCATGACGGTACGCGTGGCCGACGAGTGCTACGTGCTGCCGCTGGCCTCGGTGCTCGAGTCGCTGCGCTTCGTGCCGCAGCGGTCGAAGACGCTGGGCGGGCAGGCGCGGCTGATCCAGGTGCGCGGCGACTACCTGCCGCTGCTGCCGCTGCGGCGCGTGTTCGGCGCGGGCGGCGAACACGGCGGGCAGGCCGAGGCGGTGGTCGTGGTGCTCGAATCAGGCGGCGCCCGCATCGCCGTGCTGGTCGACGAGCTGCTCGGCCAGCAGCAGGTGGTGGTGAAGAACCTGGAGGCCAACTACGGCCCGGTGGACAACGTCTCGGGTGCCACGATCCTCGGCGACGGCCGCGTCGCGCTGATCGTCGACGTGGCCGCGCTGTTGCGCCGCGCGCGGCGTTGACGTGGGATATCGCCGGAATCGGACGCTGATCGGGCGCTGATCGGCCGCTGCCTCGCGCAGCGCGGCGCCCGCCGCTTCAAGTCCGTCGCGGCGGCGCCGATAGCCCACGGCAAGCCCGGGCCTGCCGCGGCCGCACGGCGGCGGCGTGCGGGGCCCACCGCCCGTGGAGGACGCCCCGATGAACCTGCAGCCCGCCGCGCACGCCGGCACCGCGCCAGCCGCCGCGCCGACCCCGATCCGCGAGTTCCTGGCCTTCAAGCTCGGCCACGAGGAATACGGCATCGACATCCTGCGCGTGCAGGAAATCCGCTCCTACGACAAGCCGACGCGCATCGCCAACGCGCCCGACTTCGTCAAGGGCGTGATCAACCTGCGCGGCGCGATCGTGCCGATCATCGACCTGCGGCTGAAGCTGAAGCTGGCGCAGGCCGACTACGACGCCTTCACCGTGGTCATCGTGCTCAACCTCGGCGCGCGCGTCGTCGGCATGGTGGTCGACGCCGTGTCCGACGTGATCACGCTGGGGCCCGAGCAGCTGCGCCCGGTGCCCGAACTCGGCGGCGCGCTGCGCGGCGAGCACCTGCTGGCCATCGGCGCGCTCGACCAGCGCATGCTGATCCTGGTGGACGTGGCCAAGCTGCTGTGCGGCGCCGAGATCGGCCTGGCCGAGCCGCAGCTGCAGTAGCCGCCCATGAACCTCCGGCTGCAGCGGCGGCTGCTTGGCGGCCTGTGCGCGGCGCCCGGCCTGGCCGCGCTCGCCTGGGCCGGCATGGGTTTGCCGCCGGCGTGGCTGGCGGCCATCGGCGGTGGTTCGCTGCTGGCGCTGGCCGGCGGCGTGCGGCTGGGGCGCAGGTTGCGCCGCACGCTCGGCGCCGAACCGGACGACGCCGTCGCGCTGGCGCAGCAGCTCGCGTCGGGGCGGCTGGACACGGCCATCGAGCTGCAGCCGGGCGACACCGACAGCCTGATGGCCCAACTGCAGGCGCTGCAGGCGCGGCTGGCCGCCACCGAAGGGCGCGCCCGGCATGCTGCCGAAGCACTGACGGCGGCCCGAGCGCAGCTCGCGCAGCGCGATGCCGACCTCGCCGCCCGCACTGCGGCAGGCCGCAGCGCGCTGCACGACACCGCGGCGGCGGCGGCGCAGTTCGACGCCCACGCGCAGCGCGGCGCCGAGCACGCGCGCCAGGCGCATCAGCGCGCGCAGCACGCGTCGGCCGTGGCGCTGCAGGGCGGCGAGGTGGTCGCGCGCCTGATGGGCACGATGTCGGGCATCGACGAAGCGGCGCGGCGCATCGCCGACATCATCGGCGTCATCGACGGCATCGCCTTCCAGACCAACCTGCTGGCGCTGAACGCCGCGGTCGAAGCGGCGCGCGCCGGCGAGCAGGGCCGCGGCTTCGCCGTGGTGGCGGCCGAGGTGCGCAGCCTGGCGCAGCGCAGCGCCGGCGCCGCGCGCGAGATCAAGGGCCTAATCGCCACCAGCGTCGAACGCGCCGAGCAGGGCACCGCCCTGGTCGAGCAGGCCGGCACGAGCATGGGCGAGGTGGTGCAGGCGATCCGCCGGGTCAGCGACAGCGCCGGCGAGATGCACGCCGCCGGCGGCGAGCAGACCGCCGGATTGGCGGCGCTGGGCGATGCGCTGCGGCAGCTGGAGCACGCCAATGCGCCGCATGCCGCATCGGCCCCGCGCAGCACGACTGCGGCCCCGGGCCCGCAACAGCCGGTGCTGCGGTTGATGAAGGCGGGTCAGGCCTGAAGCGGCGGCTTCAGCGGGCTGCGGCCTCGAGCAGTTCGAACGCCATTTCACGCGGGTCGCAGTTGCGCCGGCTGAGTTCGGCAACTCGATGCCGAGCGCACGGCCATCCGCGTCGCCATCAGCGCCGCGCCTTCGCGCAACTCGTCGCTCCCGGCCACTTCGCCGCTGGCCAACCGGATGGACATCGCGTCGGCGCTCGGATCGAACTGCACTCTCATGATGCGGGCGCGCCGTGCTTGGCGAGCTTGCGCAGCAAGCTCGACTACCCTGCGCGCTGCGCGCTCCGGGATGAGCGCTTCGGAGCGGCCGGGCGCGCTCATGCGCCAAGAAGCACTGCCGGAGCCGGGACGGCGCGATTGCGTCCTTCGCGCTTGGCCCGATAAAGCGCCTGGTCGGCCCCTTCGAGCAGCGCGCTGAGAATGGCCAGCGGGTCGTTGACGGCTGCGGGTACGCCAGTCGCGGCGTACCCGGCCGACAGCGTGTATCGAATGACCTTGCCGTCCTTGCAGCGAACCATCTGCGCCGCTGCGTCCGCCACCAAGCGCCTGGCCAGCTCGGCCGCCTGCAGGGCGCTGCAATTGGGCAGCAGGAGGCTGAACTCCTCGCCGCCATACCGGCCGACCACGTCCGACAGGCGAACGGCGCCTGCGACGAGTCGCGCCGCATGGGCAAGCGCCGCATCGCCAGCGGCGTGTCCCATGGCGTCATTGATCGACTTGAAATGGTCGATGTCGAGCATGACGACGGCGCACGTAGTCCCCGCCTGCTGCCGGACAACATTCGATGCAAGCTCGAAGAAGGCCGTGCGCGTGTACAGGCCGGTCAGACCGTCCCGCCGGGCGGCTTCGACCGTCGCGCGCTGTAGTCGATCGTGCACGGTGTCGAAGATCCACAGCGACGTGGTCAAGACGTAGACGATGCCGAGCAGGAACAGCGAGACTTGCGGCGTCGCCGTTGCAGTGGGGGCGATGCTCGCCGGATCGCCAAAGGCGCTGACGAAGGCACGGAACACCAGGGCGGCGGACAGCGACACCATCACGACGGCAGACACCACCGTGAGCAGCCGGGGCCTCTCGCGGCCGACGCGCGCGAGGAGAAACGCGGTCGTGCCGAAGTAGGACGCCATTGCCAGCGACACCGCTGCAACTGCCGTCGCGTGCAATGAATCACTTGCGTAGGCCGTTGCGACCACCATCAAGCCGACGGCTGACGGCAATACGGCGACCGGCCGCGGCAGCCGCACTTCGAGCAGCCTGCAGTGGGCCGACAAGCCGTAGGCGGCGGTCAGCATCACCAGTGCGTTGCCGACGGCGAATGTCAGGAACCAGGGCGCATGTCCCCGCATGTGGAACAGAAAGAACCCGATCCCGGCGCTCGACATGGACAGGCACCATGCCCGCAATGCCGGCCGGTAGGCGGGAATCGTCTTGGCAGCGCTGCTCGCGATGGCAGCCATGACGAAAGCCAGCGCCGAGATGGAGAGCAGCAGGGTGAGCGAATCCAGTTTTGGTCCGAACATGCAGATACGGGCGGCCTCGACTCGATACCCGGGATTCTGGCGCTGCAGGATTCGCGGGAGGGGAATCGGCAGACCGGTCTCGCCCGTTGCGCCCAATACCGAGAACAAGTTCGCGACCACATTTCACCTGCGGACGAGCAGGGAACTCGTCGTCACCCGCGCCGGAGCGGATCGAGCGGCACGTCATCGGGATCTGCCGGGCTGCCGGGCTGCCGGGCTGCCGGGCTGCCGGGCTGCCGGGCTGCCGAAGCAATTTATACTCGCCGCCTCAGCGCCGATTTGTTCCGGATTGCGGGCGCTCTACAAATGCCGCTAAAGAGGGGCTCACCCGGTGTGCGCCTCGACGTGGCGGCACCGGGTTTTTCATGGCCTCGATCGGACTCGTCACTGCGCAATCGGCGCACTTCGCCGAGCCGCTGCCGCTGCGCAGCGGCGCCGTGCTGCGCGACTACACGCTGGTCTACGAAACCTACGGCACGCTGAACGCCGCGCGCAGCAACGCCGTGCTGGTGTGCCATGCACTGAACGCCGGCCACCACGTGGCCGGCCACTACGCCGGGCGCGAGCAGGACACCGGCTGGTGGGACAACCTGGTCGGCCCGGGCAAGCCGCTCGACACCGACAAGCTCTTCGTCATCGGCGTCAACAACCCCGGCTCCTGCTTCGGCAGCACCGGGCCGGCGAGCCCGAATCCGGACGCGCCCGGCCAGCCTTACGGCGCCGACTTTCCGGTGGTCACGGTCGAGGACTGGGTCGACGCGCAGGCGCGGCTGCTCGACGCCTTGGGCATCGCGCAGCTGGCGGCGGTGATCGGCGGCAGCCTCGGCGGCATGCAGGCGCTGGCCTGGACGCTGCGCCACCCCGCGCGCGTGCGCCACTGCGTGGCCATCGCCACCGCACCCAGCCTGTCGGCCGAGAACATCGCCTTCAACGAGGTGGCGCGCCGCGCCATCGTCACCGACCCCGACTTCCACGGCGGCAACTACCTGCGGCACGGCGCGGTGCCCAAGCGCGGGCTGCGGCTGGCGCGCATGATCGGCCACATCACCTACCTGTCGGACGACGTGATGAACACCAAGTTCGGCCGCGCGCTGCGCAACGGCGAGCTCAGCTTCAGTACGCAGGACGTCGAGTTCCAGATCGAGAGCTACCTGCGCTACCAGGCCGACAAGTTCGCCGAGTACTTCGACGCCAACACCTACCTGCTGATCACGCGCGCGCTCGACTATTTCGATCCGGCGCGCGAAGCCGGCGGCGACCTGGCCCGCGCCTTCGCGCCGGCGCGCGACAACCGCTTCCTGCTGGTCAGCTTCAGCACCGACTGGCGCTTCGCGCCGGCGCGCTCGCGCGAGATCGTCAAGGCGCTGGTCGACAACCGCATCGGCGTGAGTTACGCCGAGATCGACGCACCGCACGGCCACGACGCCTTCCTGCTGGACGATGCGCGCTATCACGGCGTCTTGCGCGCCTACTTCGAGCGCGCAGCGCTCGAAGCAGGGGCTTGACCGGCGGGTGCAGCGATGAGCGAACGGGCGGACCTGGAGATCCTCGCCAGCCTGGTGCCGCCGGGCTCGCGCGTGCTCGACCTGGGCTGCGGCAACGGCGAGCTGCTGGCGCACCTGCAGCAGCAGCGCGGCTGCAGCGGCTACGGCATCGAGATCGCCGGCGCCAACGTGCTGGCCTGCGCGCAGCGCGGCGTCAACGTCATCCAGCTGAACCTCGAGGACGGGCTGGCGCTGTTCGAGGACGCGAGCTTCGACGTCGTGCTGCAGCTGGAGACGCTGCAGCACCTGCGCCATACCGAGCGCATGCTGCAGGAGACGGCGCGCGTGGGCCGCATCGGCATCGTCAGCTTCCCGAACTTCGCGCACTGGCCCAACCGCTTGCGCGTGCTCGGCGGGCGCATGCCGGTGACCAAGGCGCTGCCCTACCAGTGGTACGACACGCCGAACATCCGCGTCGGCACGCACGCCGATTTCGAGTTGCTGGCACGCAAGCTCGGGCTGCGCATCAGCGACAGCTTCGGCATGCAGCGGGGCCGCATCGTGCGCCGCTGGCCGAACCTGCTGGCCAGCGTGGCGGTGTTCCGCTTCGAGCACGGCTGAGAGCCGGCGCGGGCGCGCGGGGCCGGTTCACGACTTGCGCAGTCCGTCCAGCACCTGCAGCATCGCCGCGCGGCCGGCATGCTGCAGCTCGAAGGCGTTGCGGTCGAGCATCCAGTGGCGGATCAAGCCGTCCACCAGTGCGTGCAGCGCGCGCGCGGCGGCTTTGGGCGCCACGGCAGGAGCCAGCTGGCCGGCCGCGGCGGCCTGGCGCAGCAGCTGCTCGATGCGCTGCGCCGCCTGCGTGCGCACGTGCAGGTGGCGCTCGCGCACGGCATCGAACTCGCCGACGTACTCGACCTTCAGCGTCGAGATCGCCACCACGCGCTGCAGCCGCGGGTCGGTGGCGACGCGGTGCAGGATGTCGAGCAGCAGCGCGCGCAGCCGCGCCATCGGGTCGGCCGCGTCGTCGGCGCCGGGCATCAGCCAGCGCGCCTCGAAGGGCAGCACCGCGCGGTCCATCATCGCGTTGTACAGGTCGGCCTTGCCGCGGAAGTGCCAGTAGACCGCGCCGCGCGTGACGCCTGCGGCCTCGGCCACTTCCTGCAATGATGTGCCCGACACGCCGCGCCGCTCGAACACCGCTTCGGCGGCATCGAGCAGCGCGTTGCGGGTCTGCTGGGCTTCTTCCTTGGTGCGGCGGACCATGACGGCGCGGCTTTTCAGCGGAGATACATACATCTATGATTGTATGTTTATACTGCGGCCCGCGGGTTGACCCAACAAGGATTTACAAGTGACGCGAAGCTTCTTCGGTGCGGCGCTGCTGGCGCTGTGGCTGTCCGCCTGTGGCGGCGAACAGAAACCCGCGGCCGGCCCCGGCGGCGCCGGCGCGCCGCCGCCGCCCGAAGTGGCGGTGGTCACGGTGACGCCGCAGACCGCGCCGCTGGTCACCGAGCTGCCGGGCCGCGTCGAGGCCTCGCGCGTGGCCCAGGTGCGCGCGCGCGTCAACGGCATCGTGCTCAAGCGGCTGTTCCAGGAGGGCAGCGACGTCAAGGCCGGCCAGCCGCTGTTCCAGATCGACCCGGCGCCGTACCAGGCGGCGGTGGACAGCGCGAAGGCGGCGCTGGCCAAGGCGCAGGCCAACCTGACGCAGGCCAGGGAGCTGGCCACGCGCTACAAGCCGCTGGCCGACGCGCGCGCGATCAGCAGCCAGGAGTACGTCGACGCGCAGTCCGCGCAGGCGCAGGCCGAGGCCGACGTGGCCGCGGCGCAGGCGGCGCTGCGCAGCGCGCAGCTGAACCTGGGCTATGCCGGCGTCACCGCGCCGATCTCCGGCCGCATCGGCCGCGCGCTGGTCACCGAAGGCGCGCTGGTGTCGGCGAGCGAAGCCACGCAGATGGCGCTGATCCAGCAGATCGACCCGGTGTACGTGAACTCCACGCAGGCGGTGGCCGAGGTGGCGCGGCTGCGCAAGGCGACGAGCGCGGCGCCGAGGGACCTGTCGGCGGTGCGCATCGTGCTCGACGACGGCACCGAATTGCCGCAGCGCGGCCGGCTGCTGTTCGCCGACCTGTCGGTCGATCCGACCTCGGCCCAGGTGACGCTGCGCACCGAGGTGGCCAACCCGCAGGCGCAACTGCTGCCCGGCATGTACGTGCGCACGCGCCTGGTGCAGGGGCAGATCGCCGGCGTCATGCTCGTGCCGCAGCAGGCGGTGACGCGCGGGCCGCAGGGCGACACGGTGCTGGTGATCGGCGAGGGCGACAAGCCGGTGGCGCGCACGGTGAAGATCGGCGCGGCCGAGGGCTCGAACTGGATCGTGCTCGACGGCCTGAAGGCCGGCGAGCAGGTGATCGTCGAGGGCTTCCAGAAGATGATGCAGCCGGGTGCGCCGGTCAGGCCGGTGCCGTGGAAGGCGGCGGCCGCCGCGTCGGCGCCGGCTGCGGCCGCCAGCCGCTGAAGGGGCCCGATCTTGGCCAAGTTCTTCATCGACCGGCCCATCTTCGCGTGGGTCATCGCGCTGTTCATCATCGTCGGCGGCGCCGTCTCCATCACCCAGCTGCCGATCGCGCAGTACCCGACGGTGGCGCCGCCGGCGATCATCGTCAACGTGGTCTATCCGGGCGCGTCCGCCAAGACGCTGGAAGACAACGTGCTCACGGTCATCGAGCAGGAAATGAACGGCTCGCCCGGGCTGGTGTACATGGAATCGGTGGCCCAGGCCAACGGCAGCGGCTCGTTGACGCTGACCTTCTCGGCCAACACCAACCCCGACCTGGCGCAGGTGGACGTGCAGAACCGCCTGAGCCGCGCCACGCCGCGGCTGCCGGCGGCGGTGACGCAGCAGGGCGTGCGCGTCGACAAGTCGCGCAGCAACTTCCTGCTGGTCACGGTGCTCACCTCCACCGACCCGGCCTACGACCCGGTGGCGCTGGGCGACTTCGCGGCGCGCAACGTGGTGCCGGAGATCCAGCGCATCCCCGGCGTCGGCCAGGCGCAGCTGTTCGGCACCGAACGCGCGATGCGCATCTGGATCGACCCGGCCAAGCTGGTCGGCTACGGGCTGTCGGTGGGCGACGTCAACAACGCCATCCGCGCGCAGAACGCGCAGGTCTCGTCGGGCACGCTCGGCGATCTGCCGAACCTGAGCGGCCAGACCATCTTCGCGACCATCGTCGTCGACGGCCAGCTCGGCAGCGCCGAGCAGTTCGGCCGCATCGTGCTGCGCGCCAATGCCGACGGCTCGGCGGTGCGCATGAGCGACGTGGCGCGCATCGAACTCGGCGCGCAGACCTATGCCACCTCGGCGCGGCTGAACGGCAAGCCCTCCACCGCCGTCGGCGTACAGCTGTCGCCCACCGGCAATGCGCTGCAGACCGCCGTCGCGGTGAGCGCGCGCATGAAGGAGCTGCAGCAGTACTTCCCGCCGGGCATGAGCTACGTGATCCCCTACGACACCTCGCGCTTCGTGCAGATCTCGATCACCAAGGTGGTGGAGACGCTGCTGGAGGCGGTGGGGCTGGTGTTCCTGGTGATGTTCCTGTTCCTGCAGAACTGGCGCTACACGGTCATCCCGACCATTGTCGTGCCGGTGGCGCTGCTGGGCACCTTCACGGTGCTGCTGACGCTGGGCTACTCGATCAACACGCTGACCATGTTCGGCATGGTGCTGGTGGTGGGCATCGTCGTCGACGACGCCATCGTCGTGGTCGAGAACGTCGAGCGCATCATGAGCGAGGAAGGGCTGCCGCCGCGCGAGGCCACGCGCAAGGCGATGGGGCAGATCTCCGGCGCGATCGTCGGCGTCACCGTGGTGCTGATCTCGGTGTTCGTGCCGCTGGCCTTCTTCACCGGCGCGGTGGGCAACATCTACCGCCAGTTCTCGGTGGTCATGGCGTCGTCGATCGCCTTCTCGGCCTTCCTGGCGCTGTCGCTGACGCCAGCGCTGTGCGCGACGCTGCTCAAGCAGGTCGAGGCCGGCCACCACCATGCCAAGCGCGGCTTCTTCGGCTGGTTCAACCGCGGCTTCTCGGCCACCGCCAGGGGCTACGAGGGCCTGCTGGGCAAGCTGCTGAGCCGCAGCCTGCGCATGATGCTGGTCTACCTGGCGATCATCGGCGGCGTCGTCTGGCTGGTGCTGCGGCTGCCGAGTTCGTTCCTGCCGAACGAGGACCAGGGCTACATCCTCGTCAACGTGCAGCTGCCGCCGGGCGCCACCGCCAACCGCACGCTGGCGGTGATGGAGCAGGTCGAGGGCTTCATGCTGAAGCAGCCCGAGGTGCAGAACATGGTCAGCGTGCTCGGCTTCAGCTTCTCCGGCCAGGGGCAGAACGCGGCGCTGGCCTTCGTCGTGCTGAAGGACTGGCACGAGCGCGAAGGCCCGGGGCAGTCGGCGCAGGCGCTGGCCGGCCGCGCCTTCGGCGCGCTGATGGGCGTCAAGGACGCGTTCATCTTCCCGTTGAGCCCGCCGCCGATTCCCGAGCTGGGCACCGCCACCGGCTTCGACTTCCGGCTGCAGGACCGCGGCGGCAACGGCCACGACGCGCTGGTCGCGGCGCGCAACCAGCTGCTCGGCATGGCCGCGCAGAGCAGGCTGCTGGCGGGGGTGCGCCCCGACGGGCTGGAGGACGCGCCGCAGCTGCGCATCGACATCGACCGCGACAAGGCGGCGGCGCTGGGCGTGGGCTTCGACGCGATCAACCTGGCGATCTCCACCGCCTTCGGCTCGAGTTACGTCAACGACTTCCAGAGCCAGGGCCGGCTGCAGCGCGTGGTGGTGCAGGCCGACGCCGCGGAGCGCATGCAGGGCGACGACATCCTGAAGCTGAACGCGATCAACCGCAGCGGCCAGGCGGTGCCGTTGTCGGCCTTCGCCGGCATGCGCTGGATCAGCGGGCCGATGCAGCTGATCCGCTACAACGGCTATCCGACGATGCGCATCGCCGGCGACGCCGCACCGGGCGTCAGCAGCGGCGAGGCGATGGCCGAGATGGAGCGGCTGGCGGCGCAGCTGCCTGAGGGCTTCGGCTTCCAATGGACCGGCCAGTCGCGCGAGGAGCGGCTGGCCGGCGCCACCGCGCTGTACCTGTTCGGCTTCTCGCTGCTGGCGGTGTTCCTGTGCCTGGCGGCGCTGTACGAGAGCTGGTCGATCCCCTTCGCGGTGATCCTGGTGGTGCCGCTGGGCGTGCTCGGCGTCGTGCTCGGCACCGAATGGCGCGGCCTGAGCAACGACGTGTACTTCAAGATCGGGCTGATCACGATCATCGGCCTGTCGGCGAAGAACGCGGTGCTGATCATCGAATTCGCCAAGGACCTGCAGGCGCACGGCAAGGGCGCGCTGGACGCGGTGCTGCAGGCCGCGCACCTGCGCTTCCGGCCGATCATCATGACCTCGATGGCCTTCGTGCTCGGCGTGCTGCCGCTGGCCATCGCCAGCGGCGCCGGCTCGGCCAGCCAGCGCTCGATCGGTACCGGCGTGATGGGCGGCATGATCAGCGCGGTGCTGCTGTCGGTGCTGTTCGTGCCGGCGTTCTACGTGGTGGTGCGGCGGCTGTTCAAGGGCAGCGAGCGCCAGCGCAAGGTGCATGCGCACGAGCTGGATGCGGTGGCCGGAGAGGGGCGGTGATGATGATCAAGCGTGCGCATCTCGCCGGCCTGCTGGCGCTGCTGCTGGGCGGCTGCGCGTCGATGGCGCCGCCCTACCAGCGCCCCGAAGCGCCGGTGGCGGCGAGCTTCCCCGACGACGCGGCGCCGGCCGCGGCCGCCACGCCGGCGGCCGATCTGGACTGGCGGCAGTTCTTCGCCGACCCGCGGCTGAAGCGGCTGATCGAGCTGTCGCTGCAGAACAACCGCGACCTGCGCACCGCGGTGCTGAACATCGAGCGCGTGCGCGCGATGTACCAGATCCAGCGTTCGGAGCAGTTCCCCACGCTGCAGCTCGGCGCCACCGGCCTGTACCAGCCCAACGCCGACGGCCGCGGCAACCACCGCTTCTACACCGCGGGGTTGAACGTCACCGGCTACGAGCTGGACCTGTTCGGCCGCGTGCGCAGCCTGAGCGACGCCGCGCTGCAGCGGTACTTCGCCAGCGAGGAGGCGCGCAAGGCGGCGCAGATCAGCCTGGTCGCCGCGGTGGCCAACCTCCATCTGGCGCTGCTGGCCGACGACGCGCAGCTGGCGGCGGCGCAGCAGACGCTGGCCACCCGCGAAGAGGGCTACCGGCTGCTGAAGCTGAAGTTCGACAACGGCGCGCTGTCCGAATACGACCTGGCCCAGGCGGTGACGTTGGTCGAAGGCGCGAAGGCCGCGCTGGCGCTGCTGCAGCGCCAGCGCATGCAGGACCAGAACGCGCTGGTGCTGCTGGTCGGCCAGCCGCTGCCGCAGGACCTGCCGGCCGCGCTGCCGCTGGACGCGCAGGGCCTGCTGGCCGAGCTGCCGGCCGGCCTGCCGTCGGAACTGCTCGAACGCCGGCCCGACGTGCGCCAGGCCGAGCACCAGTTGCAGGCCGCCAATGCCAACATCGGCGCGGCGCGCGCAGCCTTCTTCCCGCGCATCACGCTGACCGGCAGCGCCGGCTTCGCCAGCGGCGACCTGAGCGACCTGTTCAGCACCAGCGTCTGGCAGTTCGCGCCGCGCATCACGCTGCCGATCTTCGACGCCGGCGCCAACCAGGCCAACCTGGAGCTGAGCGAAGCCGACCGCGACATCGCGGTGGCGCAGTACCAGCGCTCGATCGAGGCGGCCTTCCGCGAGGTCGCCGACGCGCTGGCCGGCCGCGCCACCTACGGCGAGCAGCTGCGCGCGCAGCAGGCGCAGACGCAGGCGGAACAGAAGCGCTCGGACCTGGCCGAGCTGCGCTTTCGCAACGGCATCTCCAGCTTCCTCGACGTGCTCGATGCGCAGCGCGCGCTGTTCCAGACGCAGCAGGCGACGATCGTCGTGCAGGCCGCGCAGCAGCAGAACCTGGTGACGCTGTACAAGGTGCTGGGCGGCGGCTGGAAGGACGCGGCCGACTGAAGAGCCTGTGAAGCATTCCGCCACGCCCGCTCGAGCGTCCCGGAAGACGCCACTTGCCGTTGCAAATGCTCGCCGCAGCCCGAGCTGCGGCTGTGCTTTGCGCCTGGGTTGGCGCCTCCTGGGCCACCCGCTCGGCCGCGCCGGAATACTTCGCAGGCTCTGACTACACTGCGCCGGTGGCCGATCTACCCGAGCGCTTGAGTACCCGCGACGCTCTGCAGCTGCATCTGCAGCACTGGCCGGCCGCCGGCCGCGCCGCCGGCAGCGTGCTGATCGTGCACGGCCTGGGCGAGCACATCGGCCGCTACCGGCACGTGGCGGCGCAGCTCAACGCATGGGGCTGGCAGGCCTTCGGCTACGACCAGCGCGGCCACGGCGGCAGCGGCGGCCCGCGCGGCGGCCTGGCCGCCGACGACGACCTGCTGCACGACCTGGCGGCGGTGATCGACGCGGTGCGCGCCGCGCTGGCCCCGAACGGCGGGCCGCTGGTGCTGCTGGGCCACAGCATGGGCGGCCTGGTGGCGGCGCGCTTCGCCGCCGGCGAGGCCGGCGCCGCGTGGCTGCGGCCGGTGGAGGCCTTGGTGCTGTCGTCGCCGGCGCTGGACCCGGGCATGAGCATGGCGCAGAAGCTGCTGCTGGCCAGCCTGGGGCGGCTCGCGCCGAACCTGGCCTTGGGCAACGGACTGAAGCCTGAATGGATCTCGCGCGACGCGCAGGTGGTGCGCGACTACACCGCCGACTCGTCCGTGCACGACCGCATCACGCCGCGGCTGGCGCGCTTCATCGTCGACGGCGGCGCAGTCGTGGCCGCGCGCGCCGGCGGCTGGCGCGTGCCGACGCTGTTGATGTACGCCGGCAGCGACCGCTGCGTCGCGCCCGCCGGCAGCGCCGGCTTCGCCGCGGCGGCGCCGCAGGCGCTGGTGGCGGTGCACGAATTCCGCCGGCTGTACCATGAGATCTTCAACGAGCCGGAGCAGGCCGAGGTGTTCGGCGTACTGCAGGACTGGCTGGCTGCACTGGAACTCCCCGCACCGCAGAGCGCACCATGAACGCACGCGACCCGAATCTGCCGCTGGCCGCCGACGAAGCCACGGCGCTGGCCGCCTTCGCCGACCTGGCCTGGGAACAGCGCATCCTGCCGGCGCTGACCGACTACATCGCCGTGCCGGCGAAGAGCCCGATGTTCGACGCCGATTGGCGCTCGCACGGCCTGCTCGACAAGGTGGTGCGCGACGCCGCCGCCTGGGTGGAATCGCGCCGGGTCGCCGGGCTGAAGCTGGAACTGCTGCGCATCGAAGGGCGCACGCCGCTGATCTTCTTCGACGTGCCGGCGACAAGGCCCGACAGCACGCACAGCGTCGTCTTCTACGGCCACCTGGACAAGCAGCCGGAATTCAACGGCTGGCGCAGCGGCCTCGGCCCGTGGACGCCGAAGCTGGAGGACGGCAGGCTCTACGGCCGCGGCGGCGCCGACGACGGTTATGCCGTCTACGCCGCGATCAGCGCCATCGAGGCGCTGGACGCGCAGGGCATCGGGCGGCCGCGCTGCGTCGGCATCATCGAAACCTGCGAGGAAAGCGGCTCGCCTGACCTGCCGGCCTACCTGGAGCTGCTGCGCCCGCGGCTCGGCGACGTCGGCCTGGTGGTGTGCCTGGACAGCGGCGCCGGCAGCTGGGAGCAGCTGTGGCTGACCACCAGCCTGCGCGGCATGGCCAGCGGCGTGCTGCAGGTGCAGGTGCTAGACGAAGGCATCCACTCCGGCGACGCCAGCGGCGTGGTGCCGTCGAGCTTCCGCATCCTGCGCCACGTGCTCGACCGCCTGGAAGACTCCGCCAGCGGCGAACTGCTGCCGCGCGACTTCCACTGCGAGATTCCGCTGCAGCGCGTCGAGCAGGCGCAGGCCGCGGCCGCGATCCTGAAGGACGAGGTCTACAAGCGCTTTCCCTGGGCCTGCGGCGCCGACGGCGGCCCGGTGCTGCCGACCACCACCGACCCGGTGCAGGTGCTGCTGCGCCGCACCTGGAAGCCGGCGCTCAGCGTCACCGGCGCCGGCGGCTTCCCGCCGCTGAGCGGCGCCGGCAACGTGCTGCGGCCGCACAGCGCCTTCAAGCTGAGCCTGCGGCTGCCGCCGCTGGTGGACGGCGCTGCGGCGACGCAGCGGCTGAAGACGCTGTTGGAAGACAACGCCCCCTACAACGCCAAGGTCACCTTCCACCCCGACAGCGCCGCCACCGGCTGGAACGCGCCCGCCTTGTCGCCATGGCTGGAGCGCGCGCTCAACGAGGCCTCGCAGGCGCACTTCGGCGCCCCGCTGGGCTATATCGGCCAGGGCGGCACGATCCCCTTGATGAGCATGCTGCAGGACGGCTTCCCGCAGGCGCAGATGATGGTCTGCGGCGTGCTCGGCCCGAAGAGCAACGCGCACGGGCCGAACGAATTCCTGCACGTGGCCTACGGCAAGAAGCTCACCGCGGCGGTGGCGCAGGTGGTTGCGGCCTGCCCTTGATCGCCGAACCCGGAGGAGTCGCCAGGACCAAGGCGGCCCGGTGCATGGTTTGGCCGTCGCGCCCAGAATACCCACTGGGTAAGACTTGGTGGGGCGCATCATGGCTGCAGTTCTGGTCTCCACGAAGGGGCAGGTGGTCCTTCCCCTCGCGGTGCGCAAGGCATTGGGCCTCGAGCCCGGCATGCGCGTGACCATCGAGGTGGAGGGCAAGGCAGCGCGGCTGACACCTGCGCCGGCCAAGACGCCGGCCACACTGCAGGAGATCCAGGAACTGCTGCGTTACGACGGGCCGCGCGTGCCGGTGCGTGACATGCGTGTTGCCGACTACGAGGGTTGAGCGGTGCGCGCCGTCGCTGCCAATGTGTTGGTGCGAGCCTTCGTGCAGGACGAACCCGCGCAGGGCGCTCGCGCGCAGGCTCTATTGGATGCCGGCCGAGTCTACGTGCCTGTGACGGTAATGCTCGAGCTGGAATGGGTCCTGCGCTCGCGCTGCGGCTTCACGCCGCCGGTGCTTTCACAGGCGCTCGAGAAGATCGCCCTACTGGAGAACGCGGTCATCGGTGAGCAGGAAGCCGTGCTGGCCGCCGTTGCCAAGATGCGGCGCGGATGGGATTTCGCGGATGCGCTGCATCATGCACTGTCGGCGGGCTGTGCCGACTTTGCGAGCTTCGACACCGGCCTCGTCAGACGGGCGCAGCGTCCACCCGTGGCCGAGCCGGCCGTGGTGGCGCCATAGCGCCCGCTGCAAAGCGATCAGCGCAACGCGAAGGCTTCGACCGGCTTGAAGCCGCTCATCGGCTCGATCAGCGCCAGCAGCGGCTTCAGCGGCGCGTAACGCGAGGCCACCTTGGTGGCATAGGCGAAAAAGCGCGGCAGGTCTTCGGCATAGGCCGGCTTGCCGTCGCGGTGCTTGAGCCGGCAGAAGATGCCCAGCACCTTCAGGTGGCGCTGCAGTCCCATCCATTCGAGCGCGCGCCAGAACTCGCCGAAGTCGCTTTGCATCGCCTCGCCCAGCGGCACGCCGGCGCGCTTGGCTTCGCTCCAGTAGCGCGCCGCCCAGTCGATCTCGCGCTCCTCGTCCCACGAGATGAACGCATCGCGCAGCAGCGAGGCCACGTCATACGTGACCGGCCCGCGCACCGCGTCCTGGAAGTCGAGGATGCCGGGGTTGGGCGCGGCAACCATCAGGTTGCGCGGCATCCAGTCGCGGTGGACCGCCACCACGGGCTGCGCCAGCGCGCTGTCGATCAGCGCGCGGCAGACCTTCTGCCAGCGCGCCTGCTCGGCCTCGCCCCATTGGAGGCCGAACTCGCGCTGCACGCACCATTCGGGGAACAGCGCCAGCTCGCGCGCCAGCAGCGCTTCGTCGTAGGCCGGCAGCTGCGGCGCCGGCAGCTTCAGCTGCCATTGCACCAGCGCGGTGATCGCGTCGCGCATCAGCGCGTCGGCACGCGCCGCATCGGCGTGTTGCAGCGCGCCGAGGTACAGCTCGCGGCCGAGGTCGCCGAGCAGCACGAAGCCCTGCGCCTCGTCGGCTTCCAGCACCTCGGGGGCGTGCAGCCCGGCCTCGGCGATCCAGCGCGCGATGCGCACGAACGGGCGCACGTCCTCCTGCGGCGGCGGCGCGTCCATGATGATGCGGCTGCCGCCCCGCGCCGCGATGCGCAGGTAGCGCCTGAAGCTGGCGTCGGCCGAGGCCGGCGCCAGCGTCTGCGGCTGCAGGCCGTGGCGCGCGGCGATCGCATCGAGCCAGCGGCTGAACGCCGCCCGGCGCTGCGCGTCCGGCCAGGGGATCGGCGCGCCGGGCAGCGCATCGGGTGAAGTCATAGTGGCTGCGCCGTGCGCGGCGCGGTCATTGGATAATGAAATTCTACAAATCGGTCGTTCGACGACAGGCCGGCGCGCCGCGTCCGGGCGGCGCGAGCGACGCAGCAAGTGCCCTTTCCCGCGTCCCATTCCTCCCGCACTGCACGCCCGCGCCATGCGCTGTCGTGTCTGGCTGCCTGCCTGCTGCTGGCCCACCCGGCGCACGCACAGGACGGCGGCATCGCGCTGACGCCGAGCCCGCAGCTGAAGCTGCCGGCGCCGTCCAGCGGCGCCGCGCGGCGCGACGCCCCGCTGTACCTGCGCGCCGACGAGCTCAGCGGCCAGCCGGCGGCGCAGGTGCAGGCCGACGGCCATGTCGAGCTGCGCCAGGCCGGCGTGGTGCTGCGCGCCGACCAGCTGCGCTACGACCAGGCGGAGGATCTGGCGGTGGCGCAGGGCCGGGTGCGCGTCACTTTCGAAGGCTCGTCGTTCACCGGGCCGGAAGTGCAGCTGAAGCTGCAGCGCATGGAAGGCTTCGCGCGCGAGCCCGACTACTTCATCGCCGAGACCGGCGCCGGCGGCCACGCCGAGCGCATCGAGATCCTCGGCCCGTCCACCTCCCGAGTCATCAACGGCAACTACACCAGCTGCACGCGCGAAGGCGCCGAAAACCCCGACTGGGTGCTCAGCGCGCGGCAGCTCGACCTGGACACCGACGCCGGCGTCGGCGTCGCCGAAGGCGCGGTGCTGCGCTTCTTCGACGTGCCGATCCTGTCGCTGCCGCGCCTGAGCTTCCCGCTGAGCGACCAGCGCAAGTCGGGCTGGCTGCCGCCGAACCTGGAGATCACCACCGGCAGCGGCGTCGAGCTCAGCGCGCCCTACTACTGGAACATCGCACCGAACCGCGACGCCACGATCGCGCCGGGGTTCTCGACGCGCCGCGGCTTCGCCGTCAACGGCGAGTTCCGCTACCTGGAGCCGGACTACGCCGGGCGGCTGAACCTCGACCTGCTGCCTTACGACCAGGTCTACAAGGACACGCGCTACTGGCTGACTTTCGACCACAGCGGCAAGCTGAGCAACGAGCTGCGCTACGCGGCGCAGGTCGAACGCGTCTCGGACGACGACTGGTGGAACGACTTCCCGCGCCGGCACCTGACGCTGACGCCGCGGCTGCTGCCGCTGACCGCGCTGGCGGAGAAGGACTACGGCTCGCCGGCGCTGGGCGCCGAGCTCTACGTGCGCACGCAGCGCTGGCAGGTGCTGCAGGCGCCGAACACGATGGAGGCGCCCTTCGACCGCGCGCTGCAGGCCGGCGCGCGCAGCAGCGGCGATCTGCAGGGCGGGTTCGAATACGCGCTCGAGACCGAAGCCAACCGCTTCACGCTGCCGAGCGGCCCGGGTTATGCGGCCGGCAGCACGCCGTCGGACGGCTCGCGCCTGCATGCGCAGGGCTGGATCAACCGGCCGTTCCGCCAGCCGGGCTGGTGGGTCACGCCGAGCGTGCTCTTCAATGCCGCCAGCTACTACACCGACGACGCGATGCCCGACGGGCGCAGCAGCGCGTCGCGCCTGATCCCGACCTACAGCCTGGGCAGCGGCGCCGAGTTCGAGCGCAGCACCGAATGGCTGGGCCGCAGCCTGCGCCAGACGCTGGAGCCGCGGCTGCTGTACGTGAACACGCCCTACGTCGACCAGTCGAACTACCCGAACTTCGATTCGGCGATCAAGGACTACAGCTTCGCGTCGATCTACTCGGAAAACGCCTTCTCCGGCATCGACCGCGTCTCCGACACCAACGCGCTGACCGCCGGCGTGACGACGCGGCTGCTCGACGCCGCCAGCGGCGCCGAGCTGCTGCAGCTGGGCGTCGTGCAGCGCTACCTGTTCAACGACCAGCTCATCACCGAAACCGGGCAGGTCGAGCGGCGCGGCTACTCCGACGTGCTGCTGCGCGGCTCGACGCGCGTGATGGAACCCTTCAAGGTCGAGGGCTACCTGCGCTACAGCCCGAGCATCGACCGCGTGATGCGCACCATCGTCAACGGGCAGTACGCGCCGGGGCCGTTTCGCACGCTGAACCTGACCTACCGCTATGCGCGCGACGTCAGCTCGCAGTGGGAGGCGTCGTGGCAATGGCCGCTCTACCAGCCCGACGGCGTGCCGCAGCGCAAGGGCTGGGACGGCAGCGCACGCAGCTGCGGCGGCGCCTGGTACACGGTCGGACGCATCAACTACAGCACCTACGACCGGCGCGTCACCGACTCGATCGTCGGCGTCGAATACGACGCCGGCTGCTGGATCGCGCGCATGGCCGTGAGCCGCTGGTCCACCGGCGTCAGCGAGGCCTCGACCCAGGTGCTGCTGCAACTGGAGCTGGTGGGGTTGTCGCGGCTGGGCACGAATGCGCTCGGCCACCTGAGGGACAATATCCCCGGTTACCAGCTGCTGCGCGACAGCCGCAGCGCCACGCCGGGCACGGCTCTCTATGACTGACTTCTTCCGCCGCCTTCGATCCTGCGGACTGGCGCTGGCCATGGCCTCGAGCGCCGTCGCGGCACCGGCGCAGCTGCAAGTGCGCGGCGTCGGCGCCGCGCCGGCGCCGCAGGTGCTGATCCGCGGGCCGTCCTACAACGGCGACTTCATCGTCGCCGTGGTCAACAGCGAACTGGTCACTGCCGCCGAGGTCGAGCAGCGCATCGAGCGCATGCGCAGCTTGGCCGCGCGCGGCGGGCAAGCGCTGCCGGCCACCGACCAGCTGCGCCAGCACGCGCTGGAATCACTGATCGAGGAGCGCGTGCTGCTGACCTATGCGCGCGACAGCGGCATGCGCGTCGACGACAACGAGCTCGACCGCGCAGTGCAGTCCATCGCCGCGCAGAACAAGTTGACGCTGCCGCAGCTGCGCGAGCGGCTGCGCAGCGAGGGCCTGGACTACTCGCGCTTTCGCGCCAACCTGCGCGACCAGATCCTGCTCGAGCGCGTACGCGAGCGCGAGGTCGGCCAGCGCACGCGCGTCACCGACGCCGAGATCGACAAGTACCTGGCCGAGCGCAACGCCGGCAGCGCACGCGATGTCGAGCTGAACATCGCGCAGATCCTGGTGCCGGTGCCCGAAGGCGCCGGCGCCGAGACGGTGGCGCAGCGCCAGGCGCGCGCCGAAGCGGCGCTGGCGCGCGTGCGCGGCGGCGAGGACTTCGCGGCGGTGGCGCGCGAGCTGTCCGAAGATGCCAACCGCGCGAGCGGCGGCGAGATCGGGCTGCGCCCCGCGGCGCGCTTGCCCGACGCCTTCGTCGAGCAGGTGCGCGCGCTGCAGCCCGGCCAGGTGGCGCCTGCGGTGCTGCGCTCGGGCGCCGGTTTCCACGTGCTGAAGCTGGTCGAGCGGCGCGACGCCAACGGCATGCTCGTGACGCAGACGCGCGCGCGCCACATCCTGCTGCGCCCGTCGCCGCAGCTCAGCGCCGAGCTGGCGCGGCAGCGGCTCGCGGACATGCGCGCGCAGATCGAAAGCGGCCGCGCCACTTTCGAGTCGCTGGCGCGGCAGTACTCCGAGGACGGCTCGGCGCCGCAGGGCGGCGACCTCGGCTGGGTCAACCCGGGCTCCTTCGTGCCCGAGTTCGAAGAAGCGATGAACCAGCTGCCGGTGGGCGGGCTGTCGCAGCCGGTGACTTCGCGCTTCGGCGTGCACCTGATCGAGGTGGTCGAGCGCCGCGAGGCCACGCTCGATGCCAAGCAGCTGCGCGAGCAGGCGCGGCTGGCGCTGCGCGAGCAGAAGTTCGAGGAGGCCTATCTGGAGTGGGCCAAGGATCTGCGCTCGCGCGCCTACGTCGAGCTGCGCGATCCGCCGTAGCGATGAAGCATCCGGCGCGCAAGCGCTTCGGTCAGCATTTTCTTGCCGACCCCCATGTGCTGGACGCCGTCGTCGAACTCATCGACCCGCAGCCCGGCCAGGCGCTGGTGGAGATCGGGCCCGGGCTCGGCGCGCTGACTTGGCCGCTGCTGCAGCGCTGCCGCGCGCTGACCGTCATCGAACTCGACCGCGACCTGGCGGCGCGCCTGCGGCGCCACGGCGGCGGCCTGACGGTGATCGAGGCCGACGTGTTGACGGTGGATTTCCCCGCGCTGGCGGCGCAGGCCGGCCGGCCGCTGCGCTTGGCCGGCAACCTGCCCTACAACATCTCCACGCCGATACTGTTCCACCTGCTCGACGCGGCAGCGCACGTGGTCGACCAACACTTCATGCTGCAGAAGGAAGTGGCGCAACGCATGGCGGCAGCGCCGGGCGGCAAGGACTACGGCCGGCTGTCGGTGATGCTGCAGTGGCGCTACCGCATCGACGAAGTCCTCGACGTGCCGCCGCAGGCCTTCGACCCGCCGCCCAAAGTGGAGTCATCGGTGGTGCACATGCGCCCGCTGCCGCTGGCCGCCAGCCAGCAGCCCGCTCTGCTGGCCGAGCTGGTGACGGTGGCCTTCTCGCAGCGGCGCAAGCTGCTGCGCCACACGCTCGGCCGCTGGCTCGAGACGCGCGGCGTGGGCGGCGATTTCAACCTGCAGCGCCGTGCCGAAGAAGTGCCGGTGGCCGAATACGTCGCGCTCGCCGCACGCGCCGCGGCGGCGTAGCGCACCAAAACAAAGCGGCCCGGGTGGGCCGCCTGCCTGCTCCGTGGCGCGCCTTCAGGCGGCGGTGAGCCACATCGCGGTATCGAAGGCGCTGCTCATCAGCGGCATGTTCATGCCGAAGTTCGGGTTGACCCCGTTCTTCGATGCGGCCACCTTTGGCGCCGGCTTGTCTGCTGCAGCCTGGGTCATTTCCGCCCGTTCCCCTGACCCGATTTCCAGGGAACGGGCTACTGAAAAGAATAGAAACACCTGAATGGTATTCGTCGTTCCCCCCAGAAGTCGGCGGCGTCGCGGAACACGTCCAGCAGCTGCTCGCGCGCTTCGCGGTCGAAGCGCGGGCCATCCGGCAATTGCTCGAGCACGACGACGAAGCCCGGCTGCGCGCCGGCTTTGTGCACGACGTCGGTCATGCAGTCGTACAGCGCGTCCAGGTTCTTGCCGAAATGCGCCGGGAACAGGAAGGACTCGGCGATGCGGTCCAGCACGTCCTGCTTGGTCTGCGCCGCCGACAGATTGGCATACAGGAAATGCTGGCCCACACCCCCGGCCGCCTCCATCAGGTCGTCGACCCGATAGGCGCGTATCGCCTGCACGATATTGGGACGGACTGTTTGCAACAGCATGTCACCCACCTCCTTCAAACAAAGAACCTCGATCGCGGCGCATCAGTGCTCGATGCGCGCAAAGCTCGCGTAGTGATCGCCGGTGTAGTAGCAGGCGTCCGGCCGCGTCGGCCGGCTGCCGCCGCAGACGATGCGCCGTGCGCCGCGATCGCGCGCACCCGGCGTCTTCACCGTGTATTCCCGGTAGTAACCGCGCGGGCTGGCCGGCAGCAGCTTCTCGCGGTTACCGAAAACGCTGCCATCGTTGGCGTAGACAAACGGACCACCTTTGCGGATCAACTCGTCAGTGTGCCTGGCTTCGGGCGGCAGAGCGGCCAACTGCACGCTGACCATCGGCGCTTGCGCCGCCGGGGCGCGCGCCATGACACTTGCGCCCGACGCCAGGAATCCCGCCATCATGATTGCAAGCGCCAACTTCTTCATCAACCTGCCTTGGCGTCTGCAAAGAGCCCGAAGGCCCCGAATCCACGGGATAACCCTGAACTAAGAACTTAGGGATGCTACCGGAAAGCGCAAAAAAGCTCAAGCGCCTGCCCCTGAATGGGGCACGCGAGAATGATATTCAGTATGCGCTCACATCCAGCAATGATTCGTGAGAGAGCAACGATCGGCGTCCCACCGAGCCGGACAAGACGCGTTCAGCGGGCCGCGTTGGCGTCGGCAACCGTCAGCGCCGTCATGTTGACGATGCGCCGCACCGTGGCCGACGGCGTCAGGATGTGCACCGGCTTGGCCGCGCCGAGCAGCACCGGGCCGATGGTGATGCCGCCGCCGGCGGCCATCTTCAGCAGGTTGTAGCTGATGTTGGCCGCGTCGATGGTCGGCAGCACCAGCAGGTTGGCGTCTCCGGCCAGCGTGCTGCGCGGCATGACCTTGTGGCGCGCCCGCGCATCGAGCGCCACGTCGCCGTGCATTTCGCCGTCGACCTCGAGCCAGGCGGCTTGCTCGCGCAGCAGCGCCAGCGTGCGCCGCATCTTCTGCGCACTGGGCAGCTCGCTGGTGCCGAAGTTGCTGTGCGACAGCAGCGCCGCCTTCGGCGCGATGCCGAAGCGCAGCATGGCCTCGGCCGCCATGGCGGTGATCTCGCACAGCTCTTCGGGCGTCGGGTCGGCGTTGACGTGGGTGTCGACCAGGAACACCTGCCGCCCGGGCAGCATCAGCCCGTTCATGCAGGCGTAGACGCGCACGTCCTGCGCGGTGCTCGGGCTGCCGCCGGGGCGCTTGCCGATGACCTGGTCGATGTAGTGCAGATGGTTGGCCGTGGTGCCCCAGGTGCCGCACAGCAGGCCGTCGACATGGCCTTTTTCCAGCAGCATCGCGCCGATCAGCGTCAGCCGGCGGCGCATTTCGATCTTCGCCACCTGGATCGTCACGCCCTTGCGCTCGGTCATGCGGTGGTAGCTGGTATAGAAGTCGCGGTGGCGCTCGTCGTGCTCGACGTTGACCACGTCGTAGTCGGCGCCCTGCTGCATGCGCAGCCCGAACTTCTGGATGCGCGCGGCGATCACCGCCGGGCGGCCGATCAGCGTCGGCCGCGCCAGCCCTTCGTCGATGACCACCTGCACCGCGCGCAGCACGCGCTCCTCCTCGCCTTCGGCGAAGGCCACGCGCCTGGCCTCGGCGCGCCTGGCCAGCGTGAAGATCGGCCGCATCGTCTGCCCGGAGGCGTAGACGAAGCTCTGCAGCTTCTCGGCGTAGGCTTCCCAGTCGGCGATCGGCCGGCTGGCCACGCCCGAGTCGCCGGCGGCGCGCGCCACCGCCGGCGCGATCTTCATCATCAGCCGCGGGTCGAAGGGCTTGGGGATCAGGTACTCGGGGCCGAAGGCCAGGTTCTCGCCGGCATAGGCCGCGGCCACGACCTCGCTCTGCTCGGCCTGCGCCAGCTCGGCGATGGCGTGCACCGCGGCGATCTCCATCGCGTCGGTGATGGTCGTCGCGCCGCTGTCCAGCGCCCCGCGGAAGATGTACGGGAAGCACAGCACGTTGTTGACCTGGTTCGGATAGTCGCTGCGCCCGGTGGCGATGATCGCGTCGGCGCGCACTTCGCGCACCTGCTCGGGCTGGATCTCCGGCGTCGGGTTGGCCAGCGCGAAGATCACCGGCCCCGGCGCCATCGCCGCGACCATCGCGGGCTTCAGCACGCCGCCCGCGGACAGCCCCAGGAACACGTCGGCGCCGGGCATGACCTCGGCCAGCGTGCGCAGCGCGGTGGCCTGCGCGAACTGCGCCTTGTCGTCGTCCATCAGTTCGGTGCGCCCTTGCCAGACCACGCCGGCCAGGTCGGTGACCCAGATGTTCTCGCGCCGCACGCCGAGCTTCAGCAGCAGCCCCAGGCAGGCCAGCGCGGCGGCGCCGGCGCCGCTGGCCACCAGCTTGATGTCGGCGATGTTCTTGCCCGCAACCTTCAGCGCGTTCAGCAGCGCCGCGCCGACGACGATCGCCGTGCCGTGCTGGTCGTCGTGGAACACCGGGATCTTCAGCCGCTCGCGCAGCCGGCGCTCGACGACGAAGCAGTCCGGCGCCTTGATGTCCTCGAGGTTGATGCCGCCGAAGGTCGGCTCCAGCGCGGCGATGACCTCGACCAGCCGGTCGGCGTTCTTCTCGTTGAGCTCGATGTCGAAGACGTCGATGTCGGCGAACTTCTTGAACAGCACCGCCTTGCCTTCCATCACCGGCTTGGCCGCCAGCGGGCCGATGTCGCCCAGGCCCAGCACCGCGGTGCCGTTGGTGATCACCGCCACCAGGTTGGCGCGTGCGGTGTAGCGGAAGGCGTTGGCCGGGTCGGCCTGAATCTCCTCGCAAGCGGCGGCCACGCCCGGCGAATAGGCCAGTGCCAGGTCGCGCTGGTTGCTCATCTGCTTGGTCGCGACCACGGACAGCTTGCCCGGCACCGGAAACTCGTGGTACTCGAGCGCCGCCTGGCGCAGCTCGGCGGCCTTGTTCTGCTGTTGGGGCACGGTGGTCTCCGAAGTGCCGTAGGCGACAAGGGCCGATTCTAGGATTGCCTCGGCGACGCTCCCCGCCCTGCGCGTCAGGCCAAAAACTGGGGGGCGGCATGCGGCGCCGCCCCGCGAATACTCCATCTGCCCCGCGCGCCCCCGCCCACGCCTTGAATGCCGCCACTGCCGCCCCGCCGCTCACGCGCCGCCGCGTGCTGCTGTGGAGCGCGCTGTTGCTGCTGCTGCTGGTGGCGCTGAGCCTGCTGGTCGCGCTGACGGTGCGGCACGAGGCCAGCCGCGCGCAGGACCAGGTGGAGGCGCTGAGCCTCGAGGCCGCGGCACAGGTGCGCAGCGAGCTGCTCGCCGCGCAGTGGCGCGTGCAGGCGCTGGACGCCGATGCGCAGCAGGCCGAGCGCTGGCACGCCAGCGCCGCCGCGCTGATGCGCCAGCAGCGCGAGGTCTTGCGCATCGAGCGGCGCGACGCCGACTGGCGTGCGCTCGACAGCGTGGACACGCCTACAGGCCCGCCGCTGTTCGCCGCGCTCGGCCGGCGCGAACTCGATGCCGATGCCGCCGCCGCCTGCGCCGCGGCGCGGCGCAGCGCCTCGCCGGTGTTCTCGCGCAGCTACTTCGTGCCGCAGCGCGGCGGCGGCGGACTGGAGGTCATCGACCTGTGCCTGCCGCCGCAGTCGGGCAGCCGCAACGACGGCTACCAGGTGGCGACGCTGTCGCTGCAGAGCCTGCTCGCCGAGGCGCTGCCGGCCGAGCAGCAGCGCCGGGTCGAGCTGTCGTTCATCGAAAGCGACGGCGAGCGCCTGGCGCGCAGCGGCATGCGCCGCGGCCGCGGCGTGTACCGCGCCGACAGCCTGGTCGGCCTGCCCGGCACCACGCTGCGCCTGCGCGTGGACAGCGTCGCCGGGCCGCCGAGCCTGATCCCGAACCTGGCCACCGCGCTGGTGCTGGGGCTGTCGGTGGCGCTGTTCGCACTGGTGCTGCTGCTGGCGCGCGATGTCGGCCGGCGCGCGCGCGCGGAAAGCCTGCTCGCCGAGGCGCTGGCCTTCCGCCAGGCGATGGAGGATTCGCTGATCACCGGGCTGCGCGCGCGCGACCTGCAGGGGCGCATCACCTACGTCAACCCGGCCTTCTGCGCGATGGTCGGCTTCGCAGCCGACGAGCTGCTGGCTCAGACCACGCCGCCGTACTGGCCGCCCGAGCTGGCCGAGGCCTACTGCCGGCGCCAGCCGACGCCGCTGGCGGCACGCCCGCCGCACGGCGTGGTCTCGCGCGAAGGCTACGAGACGCTGTTCATGCGCAAGAACGGCGAGCGCTTCGCGGCGATGGTCTACGAGGCGCCGCTGGTCGACGGCCAGGGCCGGCACACCGGCTGGATGAGCGCGGTGCTCGACATCAGCGCGCAGCGCCGCGTCGAGGAGCTGTCGCGCCAGCAGCAGGAAAGGCTGCAGGCCACGGCGCGGCTGGCGACCATCGGCGAGATGGCCTCGCTGCTGAGCCATGAGCTGAACCAGCCGCTGGCGGCGATCGCCAGCTACGCCAGCGGCTCGCTGAACCTGATGCACGCGAGCAGCGAGGCCACGCCCGCGCTGCTGCACGAGGGGCTGCAGCGCATCGCCGAGCAGGCCGAGCGCGCCGGCCGCGTCATCAAGAGCGTGCACGACTTCGTGCGCCGCCGCGAGCAGCCGCGCGAGGCCATCGGCGCGGACCTGCTGCTCGAGGCGGTGCTGCCGCTGGTGCGGCTGCAGGCGCGCAAGAGCGGCACGCGCGTCGACGTCGATGCCGGCCAGCCGGCGCCGCGCGTGGTCTGCGACCGCACGATGGTCGAGCAGGTGCTGCTGAACCTGGCGCGCAACGCGATCCAGGCGATGGAACACGACAGCGCACCGGCGGCGCGCGTGCTGCGCATCCGCGCGCGCCGGACGCACGCGCGCTGGGTCAGCTTCTACGTGGCCGACGCCGGCCCGGGCATCGACCGCGAACTGGCCGCCAAGCTGTTCACGCCCTTCTTCACCACGCGCCGCGAAGGCATGGGCCTGGGCCTGAGCCTGTGCCGCACCGTGGTCGAGCAGCACGGCGGCGCGATGGACTTCGATTCGCCGCTGCCGGGCACGCGCGGCGGCACCGAATTCCGCTTCACCTTGCCCGCGGCGCCGGCCGATGCTGCCGAGGCGCCAGAAGCACCGGCAGCGCCGGAAGGGCCGGAAGCCCTCGTGCACCCGAGCCACGCGTCATGAATCCGCCGCACGACCCGCCGCCCGGCCTGCCGCTGGTCTACCTGGTCGACGACGAAGACGTGGTGCGCGACGCGCTGGCCTGGCTGCTGCGCTCGCGCCGGCTGCTGTCCGAAGGCTTCGGCGGCGCCGAGGCCTTCTGGCAGCAGCTGCTGGCGCGGCGCGGCGGCGACGCCGGCTGGCCCGACGCACCGGTGTGCCTGGTGCTGGACGTGCGCATGCCCGGCACCAGCGGCCTCGAGCTGTTCGAGCGGCTGGCCGAGGCCGGGTTGCTCGCGGCCTTGCCGGTGATCTTCCTCAGCGGCCACGGCGACGTGCCGATGGCCGTGGCCGCGGTCAAGCGCGGCGCCTTCGACTTCGTCGAAAAACCCTTCTCCAACAACGCGCTGGTCGACCGCGTCGAGCAGGCGCTGCAGCGCAGCGCGGCGGATCTGGCGCGCCGCCGCGAGCGGCGCGCGCAGGCGCAGCGGCTGGCCGAGCTGACCGAGCGCGAACAGGAGGTCATGCGGCTGGTCATCGCAGGCCATCCGAACAAGCGCATCGCCGACGAACTGGGCATCAGCGTGCGCACGGTCGAAGTGCATCGCGCGCGCGTGTTCGAGAAGATGGACGTGAAGTCGGCGGTCGAGCTGGCCAACCGGCTGCGCGACACGCTCTGAAGGCCGCGGCGCGCGGCTTCACAATGCGCCCTCATGGGTTTGGGCGAATTCGAGCTGATCGGGCGCTACTTCACGCGGCCGGTGCGGCGCGCCGCGCTCGGCGTCGGCGACGACTGCGCGCTGCTCGCCGCCGATGCCGGCATGCAGTGGTGCGTGTCCAGCGACATGCTGGTCGAAGGCCGCCATTTCATTTCCACCGTGCCGCCCGAGCGGCTGGGCCACAAGGCGCTGGCCGTCAACCTGAGCGACCTGGCGGCCTGCGGCGCCGAGCCGCTGGCCTTCATGCTGGCGCTGGCGCTGCCGCGCGCCGACGAGCGCTTCCTCGAAGGCTTCGCCGCCGGCCTGTTCGCGCTGGCCGAGCGGCACGGCATCGAGCTGGTCGGCGGCGACACCACCGCCGGGCCGCTGAACATCTGCATCACCGTCTTCGGCCAGGTACCGGCAGGCCAGGCGCTGCTGCGCAGCGGCGCGCGTGTCGGCGACGAACTCTGGGTCAGCGGCACGCTCGGCGATGCGCGCGCCGCGCTGGAGTGCTTGCGCGGCACGCTCGCGGTGGACGCCGCCGATTTCACCGCTCTGCGCCAGGCGCTGGAGCGTCCCGAGCCGCGCGTCGCCCTCGGCCGCGGACTGCGCGGCATCGCCGGCAGCGCCATCGACGTCAGCGACGGCCTGATCGGCGACCTGGGCCATGTGCTGCAGCGCTCCGGCGTCGGCGCGCGACTCGAACTCGATGCGCTGCCGCGCAGCGCGGCGCTGGCCGGCCTGCCGCCGGTGGTGCAGCAGCAGTGCCTGCTGCACGGCGGCGACGACTACGAGCTGCTGTTCAGCGCCGCGCCGGCGCAGCACGACGCGGTGCGCGCCGCGGCGCACGCGGCCGGCGTGCCGGTGACGCGCATCGGACGCATCGAGCCGGGCACGGCGCTGCTCGTCATCGACCGCGCCGGACGGCCGCTGCCGCTGGCGGCGGGCGGCTTCGACCACTTCAAATGACGAGCCCGGCCGCACCGCAGCGCGCGACGCTGCGCTTCATGCTGCGCCACCCGGCGCACGTGGTCGCGCTGGGCGGCGGCAGCGGGCTCGCGCCGCGCGCGCCGGGCACCGCGGGCACGCTGGCCGCGTGGGCGGCCTTCGTGCTGCTCGAACAGCGCTTCGGCCCGCTGCCGTGGGGCGCGCTGCTGGCCGCCGGCCTGGGGCTGGGCGTCTGGGCCTGCACGCTGTGCGCGCGGCACCTGGGCAGCGGCGACCCGGGCGCGATCGTCTGGGACGAGGTCATCGCCTTCTGGGCCGTGCTGTGGCTGATCGCGCCGGCCGGCTGGCTGGTGCAGGGGCTGGCCTTTGCACTGTTCCGCTTTTTCGACGCGGCCAAACCGGGGCCGGTGGGCTGGGCCGACCGGCTGTTCAAGCCGCAGCCGGGCCAGCGCATCGGCTGGCTGCAGGGCTTCGGCATCCTGTTCGACGATCTGGTGGCCGCGGCGTGCACGCTGGCGCTGCTGCTGCCGACGCGCACGTGGTGGGCCTCATGGATCTGAAATGCATCGAAGCCGAGGTGCTGGCGCTGGGAGACGCGCTGCGCCGCCGCGGCTGGCACCTGGCCACCGCCGAGAGCTGCACCGGCGGCCTGATCGCCGCCGCCTGCACCACCGTGGCCGGCTCCAGCGACTGGTTCGAGCGCGGCTTCGTCAGTTACAGCAATGCCGCGAAGACGCAGATGCTCGGTGTCGACGCGGCGCTGATCGCCGCGCAGGGGGCCGTCAGCGAGGCGGTGGCGCGCGCCATGGCCGCCGGGGCAGCGCAAGCTGCCGTTGTCGATCTGGCCGTCGCCGTGACCGGCATCGCCGGCCCTGGCGGCGCCACGCCCGGCAAGCCGGTGGGCCTGGTCTGGCTGGCGCTGGCGGTACGCGGCGCGGCCGGCGCAGTCGAGCTGCGCAGCGAGCGGCTGCTGCTGACAGGCGACCGCGCTGCGGTGCGTGAGCAGACCGTGCGCAGGGCGCTGCAGCGGCTGCTGGAAGCAGCCGGCTGAGCCCAGTCCCTCATACGGATTCTCAAACGGAATATGGAAGCCGGCTTGCGCTGACGGCGCAAAGCGGCCTACGGCCGCTTTGCGCCGCGAGCAGCCCCGCCTTGCTTTGCATTCGGACGCCAACGGGTATCAGGCCACCGCCTCGGCTTCGCTCATCAGCGCCAGCAGTTCGCGGGCCGGCATCGGCCGGCCGAGCAGGTAGCCCTGCTGCAGCGAGCAGCCCAGGCCGAGCAGGTAGTCGCGCTGCTGCGGCGTTTCCACGCCTTCGGCGACGACGGTGATGGCCAGCGCCTGCGCGATGCTGACGATGGCCTCGGTGAGCGCGCGGTCGTCGGCATCGGCCGGCAGGTCGCGCACGAAGCTGCGGTCGATCTTCAGCTTGTCCGGGCGCAGCCGCTTGATGTAGGACAGCGACGAATAACCGGTGCCGAAGTCGTCTATGGCCAGCGCCACGCCCAGCTCGCGCAGGCTGGCCACGGTGGCCTGCGCCGCTTCGGTGTCGGCCATCAGCGTGCTCTCGGTCAGCTCCAGCTCCAGCTCGCCGGGCTGGATGTCGTAGGTCTGCAGCGCCGTCTGCAGCACCTGCGGCAGCCGCTGGTCGCGGAACTGCAGCGCCGAGACGTTGATCGCCACGCGCCCCGGATGCAGCCCGCCGGCCTTCCACGTGGCCAGCTGCGCGCAGGCGGCGTCCAGCGTCCACAGCCCGAGCTCGCGGATCAGGCCGGTCTCCTCGGCGGTCTGGATAAAGGTGCCGGGCAGCAGCAGGCCGCGCTGCGGGTGCAGCCAGCGCACCAGCGCCTCGCAGCCGACGAGCCGGCCGCTGCGCATGTCGAACACCGGCTGGTAGTGCAGCAGCAGCTCGTGCCGCGCGATCGCCTGCAGCAACTCGCGCTCGAGCTCCAGGCGCGAGCGGAAGGCGATGTCCAGGTCGGGCTGGTAGAAGCTGTAGCGGCCCTTGCCCAGCTCCTTGCTCTTGTACATCGCCAGGTCGGCGCAGCGCGCCAGCGTCTCGAAGTCGTCGCCGTCGGTCGGATGCAGCGCGATGCCGATGCTGGCGCTGACCTGCGCCGTGCCCGCCGCGCGCGGCAGCAGCATCGGCTGCTGGATCGCGCGCAGCAGCCGCTCGGCGGTGGCCGACACCTGCTCCCAGTGGCCGGCCTTCGGCAGCAGCACCAGGAATTCGTCGCCGCTGACGCGGCAGACGATGTCCGATTCGCGCAGCGTCGCCACCAGCCGCTGGCTGATGCCGAGCAGCAGCTCGTCGCCGGCGGCATGGCCCATGGTGTCGTTGACGGCCTTGAAGCGGTCCAGGTCGATGAACAGCAGCGCGCAGGTCTCGTCGGCGCGCCGCGCCGCGGCCGATTCATGCTGGAACAGTTCGCGGAACAGCGTGCGGTTGGGCAGCCCGGTCAGATGGTCGTACATGGCCATCTTGCTGAGCTGGCTGTTCTTCGCTTCCAGCTCCGCGAACAGCTCCTGGATGCGCGCGCGCACCGTGTTCAGGTGCTGGCCCAGCTGGCCCAGCTCGTCGCGCTGGCGCCAGGGCAGCGCCGGCACCGACTCGCGCGCGGCCAAGGTGCTGGCCTGCTCCTTGAGCCGGTGGATCGGCCGCAGCAGCCGCAGCGACAGCACGCCCAGCAGCACGACCACGCCGACCACCACCTGCGCCGCCACCAGCCACCACATGATGCCCTGGCGCTCGGCCACCAGCTGGTCGATCTCGGTGGCGTCGAAGCTCAGGCGCAGGTTGGCGACGAGCTGCCCTTCGTGCAGCACCGGCGTCTCGCGCACCACCACCGGCAGCTCGGCGGCGCAGCGCTGCGCATGCACGGCCAGCGGCTCCTGCGTCGGCTGCAGGTCGCGCACCTCGACCGCGCATACCGACGGCTCCTGCAGGATGCGCTCGGCCGCGGCCTTCAGGCCTTGCTCGCTGAGCGTCCACGCCGGCTCGGTGACCACCGCCGTGGCCAGCACCAGCACCGCGGCGCGGTTGCGCTGCACCAGCGGATCGTGCGCCGCGCGCGACACATGCTTGTCCACGCCCAGCACCACCAGCGCCGGCAGCACCATGCCGACGATGATGGCCGCCAGCACCGTGGCGCGGATCGACAGCGACGGCCCCTTGAACTTCATCGCCGCGCAGACATGCCGGGCAGCCGCTGGCGCCGGGCCGGCGCAGCGCGGCGCAGGCCCGGCCACGCCCGTCGCAGCACGACGGGCGCATGACGACGGATGGGTCCGTTCGCTGGCCGCATGCATGGATTTTCGGCCGCGCTACGCTCGCGGCACATGGACATCCTGCTGGTTGGTGAATTCGATGCGGCGGAACTTCACGCTTGGCGCGAGTCGCTGCAAGGCGCGTTGCCCGAGGCGCGCTGGCTGGAACGCGACGCGGCGCTGGCCGCGGCCGACACGCTGCAGGTGGCGGTGGTCGCCAACCCGCCGCCGGGCAGCCTGCAGGGGCTGCCGAGATTGCGCCTGATCCAGTCGCTGTGGGCCGGCGTCGAGCGGCTGCTGCAGGATCCGACGCTGCCGCGCGGCGTGCCGATCGCACGCATGGTCGACCCGGCCATGAACGCGGCCATGGCCGAGACGGCGTTGTGGGCGGTGCTGTCGCTGCACCGCCGCCACTTCGACTACGCCCGCGCGCAGCACGAGCGGCGCTGGGCGCCGCTGCCGCAGCGCCGCGCCGAGCAGGTACACGTGCTGGTGCTGGGCCTGGGCCAGATGGGCGCGAACGCGGCGCGGCGCATCGCGCGGCAGGGCTACCGCGTCGCCGGCTGGAGCCTGCGGCCGCGCGCGGATGCGGCCGCGCTGGCCGGCATCGACTGCCGCCACGGCGACGCGGCGCTGCCCGGCCTGCTGGCGCGCAGCGACATCGTCATCAACCTGCTGCCGCTGACGCCGGCCACGCGCGGCCTGCTCGGCGCGCGCTTGTTTGCCGCGTTGCCGCGCGGCGCGGCCGTCGTCAACCTGGCGCGCGGCGCGCACGTGGTCGACGCCGAGCTGCTGGCCGCGCTCGACGCGGGCCAGCTCGGTCACGCGGTGCTCGACGTGTTCCAGCAGGAGCCGCTGCCGGCGCACCATCCGTACTGGCAGCACCCGCGCGTGACGCTGCTGCCGCACGTGGCGGCGCAGACCGATGCGGCGAGCGCGTCGCAGGTGGTGGCGGCGAACGTGCGCGCGCTCTACGCCGGCCGGCCGCTGGCGCACCTGGTGGACCGCGCCAGCGGCTACTGAAGCAAGACACTCCCGGCGGGGCCGTTCGTGCCGGCGCCGCCCGTACACTGCGCCGCCATGCAAGGCCAGCTCTTCACGCAGGACTTCCTGCGGTACGGCATTCGACAGACGCCTGCATACCAGGCGCTGGACGATGCCGCGCTGGAGCGCCTGCGCAGTGCCCTCCAGGCGATCTTCGCGCCGCTGCGCGCCGACTCGACGCTGAACGAGGCGCAAACCGAACAGCTGGTCATCGAGCAGGTGCTGGCCGAACTGGGCTGGGGCAGCGACTACCTGCCGCAGGTCAACCTCTCGGGCAAGCGCCGTGAAGACGTGCCCGACATCCTGCTCTTTGCCGACGCGCAGGCGATGCAGGCCGCACGCGCCGAGGCCCGCGACGACCGGCGCTGCCGCCACGGCCTGGCCATCCTGGAAGCCAAGCGCTGGATGCGCGCGCTCGACCGCGGCGACGACAGCGAGTCCGCCGATCCGGGCGCCCCGTCGTCGCAGATGCTGCGCTACCTGAGCCGCGCCGAAGTGGTCAGCGACCGCGCCATCCAATGGGGCCTGCTGACCAACGGCGCCCTATGGCGGCTGTACTGGCAGAACGCCCGCTCGCGCGCCGAGGAGTTCCTGGAGATCGACCTGGCGCTCGCGCTGGGCGTGCCGGGCGTGCCGGGCGTGCCGGGCGAGCTCGACGGCATGGCGCCGGAGCACACGCTCAGGCTGTTCTTCGTGTTGTTCAATCGAGCCGCCTTCCTTGGCCAGAGCTGGGACACGGCGAACCGCAGCTTGCACGCCTATGCGCTGAACGAAGCGCGGCTGTACGAAGAGGCCGTGTCCAAGGATCTGGGCGCACGCGTCTTCACCGAGATCTTCCCGTCGCTGGCCCAGGCCTTGGCGGCGGGCGACCTGCACGCGCGCAGGCAGAAGGTCGGCTACGGCCAGTTCACGCGCCAGCAATACACGCGCGAGTACCTGGACGAAGTGCGCGAAGCCGCGCTGATCCTGCTGTACCGCCTGCTGTTCCTGTTCTACGCCGAAGACCGCAACCTGCTGCCGGTGCGCGACCCGCGCTACCACGCCTACAGCGTGCGCCGCCTGCGCGAACGCGTGCGCGACGAGGTGAATGCCGGCAAGGTGTTCTCGACCAGGCTCGACAACATCTGGCGCGACCTGCAGGGCGTGTTCCTGCTGCTCGACGAAGGCGACGACGCGGTCGGCATGCCGGCCTACAACGGCGGCCTGTTCGAGCGCGCGCGCGCCGCTGCTGGAGCGCACGCGCGTGCCCGACGCGGTGATGGCGCCGATCATCGACGCGCTGTCGCGCCGCACCGAAGACCTGCGGCACGCCTGGATCAACTACCGCGACCTGGCCGTGTCGCACCTGGGCGGCATCTACGAACGCCTGCTCGAATACACGCTGGTGCACGAGGTGCAGGCCGCCGACGACTACCGCGACAAGTGCGAGATCGACCGCATCAGCGCGCAGCCGGCGAGCTTTGCGCGCAAGGTCTCGGGCAGCTACTACACGCACGACGATCTGGTGCGGCTGATCCTGCGCGAATCGGTCGGCCTGCTGGCGGCCGAGCGCACGCAGGCCTTCGAGGCGCAGCTCAGGAAGTTCGCGCGCAAGGCCTCGCTGAACCCGGCCGACTGGGAAGTACTGGACAAGCTCGACCCGGCCGGGCGCATGCTCGAACTCAAGGTCTGCGACCCGGCCATGGGCAGCGGCCACTTCCTGGTGGCGCTGGTCGACGACCTGGCCGACCGCGTGCTGGAAGCCGTCGACTCCGCCGAGCATCTGGTCGCCGCGCAGCCCTGGGCCGCGCATCTGGCCGAGCGCGGCCGCCCGTGGCTGAGCCCGGTGGTGGCGCGCGTCGCCGACATCCGCAGGACGATTCGCGGCACGGCGCGCGCGCGGCTGGGCGGTCACGGACGCGCAGCTCGACGACCGCCACATCGTGCGCCGCATGATCCTGAAGAAGAGCATCTTCGGCGTCGACAAGAACCCGATGGCGGTGGAGCTGGCCAAGACGGCGCTGTGGCTGCACACCTTTACCGTCGGCGCGCCGCTGAGTTTTCTGGACCACCACCTGAAGTGCGGCGATTCGCTGCACGGCGAGCGGCTCGACACCGTGCAGCGCGGGCTGAACGCGCTGGGCATGCTGTTCCAGAAGGGCGAACTCGACCGGCTGGACATCGCCGCGCGCAGCCTGGCGCAGGTGGCCGACCTGACCGACGTGGACATTGCCGAAGCGCAGTTGTCGAAGCAGCTTGCCGCCGACGCCCGGGACCAGGTGGCGCCGCTGCATGCGCTGCTGGACTTCTGGCGTGCGCTGCGCTGGCGCGTGCCGGGCTGGCCGGCCGACTCGGCGGCCAGGCTGGCCGCGCTCGGCGATGCGCCACTGCGCCCGGCCTTGGTCGAGCTGTTGTCTCCCGCACGCAACCTGAGCGCCGTGCTGGTGGCCGGCCACATCGACGGCGGCAGCGCATCGGTGGCCGCGGCCAATGCGCTGCTGGCCGAGCTTCGGGCGCTGGCGCAGCGCGAGCGCTTCTTCCACTGGTGGACCGAGTTCCCGACCGTGTTCGGCAAAGCCGGGGCCGGTTTCGACGCCGTGATCGGCAATCCGCCCTGGGACCGCATCAAGCTGCAGCAGGTGGAATGGTTCGCCGAACGCGAGCCGAACATCGCCCTGCAGGCGCGCGCGTCGGATCGCAAGCAGCTGATTGCGGACTTGGAGAAGAAGGGCGCGCCGCTGTGGGCGCAGTACCAGGACGCCGCGGCACGCGCCGAGGCCAATGCGCGCGTGCTCGGCAAGGCGGGCGACTATCCGCTGCTCGGCGGCGGCGACGTGAACCTCTACAGTCTGTTCGTCGAGCGCGCGCAGGCGCTGGCGCAATCGGATGGCGTGGTGGCGTTGCTGACGCCCAGCGGCATCGCGGCGGACAAGGGCGCCGCCGAATTCTTTCGCAGCATCTCGACGACCGGCCGGCTCGGCGCCTTGTTCGACTTCGAGAATCGATTCAATCCGGGCGGCAGCTTTTTCCCGGATGTCGACTCGCGCTTCAAGTTCTGCACCCTCGTGTTCGGCGGCGAGCGGCGCATGTTCGAGCGGGCGCGCTGCGCCTTCTACCTGCACGACATCGGCGAACTCGACGACGCCGAGCGCGCAATGGCGCTGACACAGGAGGACTTCGCGCTCGTCAACCCGAACACCGGCGCCGCACCGATCTTCCGCACGCGCCGCGACGCCGAGATCACGACGCGCGTCTACCGCGCCAATCCGGTGCTGGTCCGGCGCAGCGAGCTCAACGCGGCCACCAACCAGCGGACCGAACACAAGGTCTGGCCGGTCAGGTACTTGACGACGTTCCACATGACCAACGACTCGAAGCTGTTTCTCAGCCGGGCCGAGCTGGAACAGCGGGGCTTCGTGCCGGCAGCGCTCAATCACTGGCGCTGCGGCGATGCCGAGGCAGTTCCCCTGTACGTGGGCCGCATGGTGCATCACTACGACCACCGGCACGCGAGCGTGACGGTGAACGCCAAGAACCTGCAGAACGCTGCGTTCGGCGCCGAGTTGTCGAACAGCGCAAAGGCCGATCCGGCCATCTACCCCGAGCCGCAATACTGGGTCGGTGCCGACGCGGTGCCTGAGCCGCTTCGCCTGCCATGGGCCATCGGCTTCCGCGACATCGCACGGGCCACTGACGTGCGGACCATGATCGCCTGCATCGCGCCGGGCACGGCTTGCGGCAACACGCTGCCGCTGCTGGTGGGAGACGGCGCGCCGATCACCGCAAGGACCGCCAGCCTGCTGCTGGCGAACCTGAATGCGCTGGCCTTCGACTACATCACACGGCAAAAGGCGCAGACGACGCACCTCAACTGGTACATCCTCGAACAGCTCCCGGTCATTGCCGCCGAGCGCTTCGACGCGCCGCTGCCTGCCCCGTTCGCGAATGCCATGCGCGACGCCGGGCTGATGAACGGGCGGCACGAGCACCCGACGGTGGCCGATTTTGTCGTCCCGCAGGTGCTGGCGCTGTCGTACACCGCGCACGACCTGGCACCGTTTGCGCGCGATCTGGGCTGCGTCGACGCACGAGGCCAGGTGTTGCCGCCCTTCGTCTGGAACGAAGCCGATCGCCGCGCGCGCCTGGCGGCCCTCGACGCGCTGTTCATGCATCTGTACGGACTCGGCGCGGACGACGCCGCGTACATCCTCGACACCTTCCCCATCGTGCGCCAGCAGGACGAGGCGGCATGCGGGCACTACCGCAGCAAAGCCGAGGTGCTGGCGCGGTTGCGCCAGATGTCACCGGATGCGGCTGGAGGATCGTCAGCCGCGTAGCGCGAGGCGCGGCATGGCCGCTTTGGGCGCGTGGCGCGCCAGCGGCTGCAGCAGCATCAACACCAACCTGCGCAGCGCGTCCCAAGGCTCAGTCGGCCAGTCGGGGTGCTTCAGCCCCTTGACCAGGCCGTCGCAGATGCTGGCGGCGTGCACCAGCTGGTCCAGCACCGGCGGCGTCAGCAGCGGCAGCGCGCGCTCGAACAGCTTCTCGCGCTGGCCCCAGACGCGCGCCTCGCGCAGCGCCAGCGGCAGCGGCCTGCCTTCGGCCAGCGCGTCGTGCACGCGCTTCAGCGCGCGGATGTCCTCGGCCAGCGTCCAGTGCACCAGCACCGCCGCTTCGCCTTCGGCGCGCAGGCCGTCGAGCATGCGCAGCGCGCGAGCCACGCGGCCGGCGAGCACGGCCTCGCCGAGCTTGAAGACGTCGTAGCGCGCGACGTTCAGCACCGCCGCCTCGACCTGCTCGAAGCCCAAGACCCCGGCCGGGTGCAGCAGCGCCAGCTTCTGCACCTCCTGGTGCGCGGCGAGCAGGTTGCCTTCGACGCGATCGGCAAAGAAGGCGAGCGTGCGCTGGCCTTCTTCGCCATCGGCCACGCGCTGCTGCTGCAACGCCAGCCGCTGCGCGATCCAGCCGGGCAGCGCGGCGCGGCCCACCGGCTCGACGCGCACGCTGATGCCGGCAGCGTCGAGCGCGGCGAACCACGCGCTCTTCGTCTGCTGGCCGTCCAGGCGCGGGCACTGCACCAGCGTCAGCACGTCGTCCGACAGGTGTTCTACATAACGCTGCAGCGCCTCGGAGCCGTCCTTGCCGGGCTTGCCCGAAGGGATGCGGATCTCGATCAGCTGGCGCGGCGCGAACAGGCTCATTTCCTGCGCCGCGCCGATCACGCCGCTCCAGTCGAAATGCGCGCCGCTGACGTTGAACACCTTGCGCTCGGCGTAGCCGGCGGCGCGGGCCGCGGCGCGGATCGCGTCGCCCGCCTCCTGCGCCAGCAGCGGCTCGTCGCCGTAAACCAGGTACAGCGGCTTGCAGCCGCGCTGCAGCAGCGCGGGCAATTGCTCGGCGCGCACCTGCATGGGCTACAGCCGTATGGCCGACAAGCGCAGCATCACCTGCAGCACGATGTCGGACTGCATCTCGCGGTACACGTCCTGCTCTTCCTGCTGCTTGCCCAGCGCCTTGGCCTCGATGAAGGTCATCTCGCGGATCTTCTCGATGTTCGAGGCCGGAATCAGCTCGCGCTCCGACGGCGTCTGCGCGCGGTAGCGCAACTGCATGCGCAGCTGGATGTCGCGCACCTGGCCCGACGCGGTATAGGTCACGGCGCGGCGCGTGCGCTGGTCGACCAGCGCCTGGAACACCACCTGCGCCTTGGCTTGGTCCTCGGTCACCTTGACGCTGCGTTCCAGCGCCAGGCGCAGCTCCTGCTCCAGCGGCGAGCGCGGCGCGAAGCCGGTCAGCGCGATGCTGTCGAAATGCAGTTCGGCGGCGCGCCTGAGCTCGAAGCCGCAGCCCGGCAGCACCATCGCCGCCGCCAGCGCCGGGGCGGCGCGCAGCAGCCGGCGCCGCCGCACCAAGGCTTCAGACGACGACATTCACCAGCCGCCCCGGCACGATGATCACCTTCTTCGGCGTGCGGCCCTCGGCGAACTTGGCAAAGTCGGGGCTGGCCGCGGCCGCGGCCTCGATGGCGCCGCGCTCGGCCTGCGCCGGCACGCGCACCGCGCCGCGCGTCTTGCCGTTGACCTGCAGCACCAGCTCGACCTCGTCCTGCACCAGTGCCGCTTCGTCGACCCGGGGCCACGGCGCGTCGAGCAGCTCGCCGAACTCGGCGGCGAAGCCGAGTTCGCGCCACAGCATCCACGTGACGTGAGGGCAAGCCGGGTACAGCGCGCGCAGCAGGATCGACATGCCCTCGCGCAGCGCATGGCCGCAGCCGGCCGGCGCGGCCTCGAGCGCGTTGAGCATCTTCATCGCGCCGCTGACCACGGTGTTGTATTGCATGCGCTCGTAGTCGAAAGCCACCTGGCGCAGCAGCAGGTGCATGTCGCGGCGCAGCGTGCGCGCGCCCGCGGCATCCGTCGCTTCGGCAGCGCTGACGATCTCCTCGCGGCGCTTGACGGCGAAGGCCCACAGCCGGCGCAGCACGCGGCTCGCGCCTTCGACGCCGGCGTCGTTCCATTCCAGCGTCTGCTCGGGCGGGCTGGCGAACATCGTGAACAGCCGCGCGGTGTCGGCGCCGTACTTGTCGATCAGCGCTTGCGGGTCGACGCCGTTGTTCTTGGACTTGGACATCGTGCCCACGCCCTCGTAGTCGACCGCGCTGCCGTCGCTCTTCAGCCGGGCGCCGGCGATCTTGCCGTCGGCGTCGAACTGGTTGTCCACGTCGTGCGGCCAGAAGTACTCGATGCCGCCGCCCGCGCCGCGCCGGCTGTAGATGTGGTTCAACACCATGCCCTGCGTCAGCAGCTTGGTGAAGGGCTCGTCCACGCTCACCAGCTTCAGGTCGCGCATCACCTTGGTCCAGAAGCGCGCGTACAGCAGGTGCAGGATCGCATGCTCGATGCCGCCGATGTACTGGTCCATCGGCATCCAGTACTGCGTGCCGGCGCCGACCATCGCGTCGTCGAGCTGCGGGTCGCAGTAGCGCATGAAGTACCACGAGCTGTCGACGAAGGTGTCCATCGTGTCGGTCTCGCGCCGCGCCGGCTTGCCGCACGACGGACACACGCACCGCAGGAAGGCTTCGCACTTGTTCAGCGGGTTGCCCGAGCCGTCGGGGATCAGGTCCTCGGGCAGCACCACCGGCAGGTCCTTCTCCGGGACGGGAACGACACCGCAGGCATCGCAGTGGATGATCGGGATCGGCGTGCCCCAGTAGCGCTGGCGGCTGACGCCCCAGTCGCGCAGCCGCCAGGTGGTTTTCTTCTCGCCCAGGCCCTTGGCCGCCAGGTCGGCGGCCACCGCGTCGACCGCGGCCTTGAAGTCCAGGCCGTCGTAGCGGCCGGACTGCATGCAGCGGCCGAGCTGCTTGTCTGCGTACCAGTCGGCCCAGGTGGTGGTGCTGTAGGCACGGCCCTCGACGCCGATGACCTGCCGGATCTCGATGCCGTACTTGTTGGCGAACTCGAAGTCGCGCTGATCGTGCGCCGGCACGCCCATCACCGCACCGTCGCCGTAGCTCATCAGCACGTAGTTGCCGACCCACACCTCGACGGGCTCGCCGGTCAGCGGATGCCTGACCGTCAGCCCGGTGCGCAGGCCTTCCTTGTCCTTGGTCGCCAGCTCGGCCTCGGTGCTGCCGCCGGCCTGGCAGGCGGCGACGAAGGCGGCGAGCTGCGTATCGCGCTGCGCGGCAAGGCTCGCCAGCGGATGCTCGGGCGCGACGGCGCAGAAGGTCACGCCCATGATGGTGTCGGCGCGCGTCGTGAAGACGTGCATGCGCCCGCCCTGGATCAGCTCGCCGTCGCTGCCGCGGATGTCGTGCGTGAAGGCGAAGCGCAGGCCTTCGCTCTTGCCGATCCAGTTCTCCTGCATCAGCTTGACGCGCTCGGGCCAGCCGGGCAGATGCGTTTGCGTGTACTCCAGCAGCTCGTCGGCGTACTGCGTGATCTTCAGGTAGTAGCCGGGGATCTCGCGCTTCTCGACCAGCGCGCCCGAGCGCCAGCCGCGGCCGTCGATGACCTGCTCGTTGGCCAGCACCGTCTGGTCGACCGGGTCCCAGTTGACCACCTGCGTGCGCCGCTCGGCGATGCCCGCTTGCAGCATCTTCAGGAACAGCCACTGGTTCCACTTGTAGTAGGCCGGGTCGCAACTGGCGACCTCGCGGCTCCAGTCGATGGCCAGCCCCATGGCCTGCATCTGGCCCTTCATGTGGGCGATGTTGTCGTAGGTCCACTGCGCCGGCGGCACCTTGTTCTTCATCGCCGCGTTTTCGGCCGGCAGGCCGAAGGCGTCCCAGCCCATCGGCATCAGCACGTTGAAGCCCTGCATGCGCAGCTGGCGCGCGAGCATGTCGTTGATGGTGTAGTTGCGCACATGCCCCATGTGCAGCCTGCCGCTGGGGTAGGGCAGCATCGAGCAGGCGTAGAACTTGCGTCTGCCCGGATCCTCGGTCACGCGGTAGACGCCGGCCTCGTCCCAGGCCCTTTGCGCGCTGCTTTCGACCTCGGCGGGGATGTACTTTTCGTTCATCCCGCGGATTGTAGGAGGGGGCTATCTGGGCGCTGCCGCGGGCGCCGTCTCGGTGACGAAGCCCACGCGCGACAGGCCGGCGTCCTGCACCAGGCCGATCAGTTCGGCCACGCGGCCGTAGGGCACGCGGCTGTCGGCGCGCAGCTGCACCTCGGTGGCCGGGTCGCGCTGCGCGGCGGCGCGCGCGCGTTGCAGCAGCTGTTCGGACGTCACCGCCTCGTCGCTGACGAAGAGCTGGCCCTGCGCGTTGATGGCCACGGCGATGAACTGCGGCGCGTCCGACGGCCGCGCGCCCTCGGCCTTGGGCAGGTCCAGCTTCAGGCTGGTGGTCATCAGCGGCGCGGTGATCATGAAGATCACCAGCAGCACCAGCATGACGTCGATCAGCGGCGTCATGTTGATGTCGCTCATCGGGCGCGAGCCCGGGTCGCGTTCGAGGCGGCCGAATGCCATCGTCAGTCTGCCGTCCGCTGGCCGTCCAGCGCCATCTCGCGCAGGTCGTGCGCGAAGCCTTCGAGCTCGGCCTCGCAGGCCGACACGCGCTTGCCGAAGACGTTGTAGGCCAGCACCGCGGGGATCGCCACCGCCAGGCCGGCGGCGGTCATGATCAGCGCCTCGCCGACCGGGCCGGCGACCTTCTCGATGCTCATGCTGCCGGCCACCGCGATGCCGGCCAGCGCGTGGTAGATGCCCCAGACGGTGCCGAACAGGCCGACGAAGGGCGCGGTCGCGCCGATCGAGGCCAGCAGCACCTGGCCGAACTGCAGGTGCGCCAGCCCGCGATGCAGCGCGTCGCGCAGCCGCCGCGTGAGCTGCGAATCGAGCCGGCCCGCGGTCTGCAGCGTGCCGCTGCCCGGCTGCAGCGTGGCCGCGTCGAGCAGCGGCAGCAGCAGCGCCTCGCGGTCGAGCCGGGACAGGCGCTGGCGGCCGTCGTCCAGGTTGCCGGCATCCCAGAAGGCCGGCACCGCGCGGCTTAAGGAGCCGACGGCGCGCTTCAATACCCAGCCCTTCCACAGGATCAGCACCCAGGCGCTGATCGACATCAGCAGCAGCAGCGCCGCCACCGCGCGGCCGACGCTGTCGGCCTGGGCCCAGAAGTCGCCGAGCTGCTGCACGAAGCTACAACCCCAGCACGTCGCCCATGCCGTACAGCCCCGCCGGCTGCGCGGCGGCGAAGCGCGCCGCGCGCAGGCTGCCCTGCGCATAGGTGGCGCGGCTGGCGCTCTTGTGCGTGATCTCGATGCGCTCGCCGCTACCGGCGAAGAGCACGGTGTGGTCGCCGACGATGTCGCCGCCGCGAATGACCGAGAAGCCGATGCTGGCCGGATCGCGCTCGCCGGTCACGCCGTGGCGTGCCCAGACCGCGCAGTCGTCGAGCCGGCGTCCGCTGGCGCGCGCCAGCACTTCGCCCATGGCCAGCGCGGTGCCGCTGGGTGCGTCGACCTTGTGGCGGTGGTGCGCTTCGATGACCTCGATGTCGTAGCCGTCAGCCAGCGCGCGCGCCGCCACGTCGAGCAGCTTCAGCACCACGTTGACGCCCAGGCTCATGTTCGGCGCCATGACGATGGCGATGTGCCGCGCGTGTTCGGCGATCTGCGCCTTCTGCGCGTCGCTGAATCCTGTGGTGCCGATGACCGCGCGCACGCCCAGTTCGCGGCACGCCGCCAGGTGCGCCAGCGTGCCCTCGGGGCGGGTGAAGTCGATCAGCACGCCGGCGCCGGCCAGGCCGGTCCGCAGCTCGGCGGTGATGCGCACGCCGCTGCTGCGGCCGAGCACGGCCAGCGCATCGCTGCCCAGCGCCGGGCTGCCGGGCGCTTCGAGCGCGCCGCCGAGCACGCAGTCGCCGCTGTCGGCCACGGCCTCGATCAGCATGCGGCCCATGCGGCCGGAGGCCCCGGCTACGGCGATGCGCAAGGGCGCGCCGCGGAGCTCCTTCAAGACGGCTCCAGCGGCGGATAGCTGCGTGGTGTCGCCGGGGCCGCCGGGGCCGCCGGGGCCGCCGGGGCCGCCGGGGCCGCCGACGCGGCCGGCGGCGCCGCGGTCTTCGGCGGGATCGGCAGCGCCTTGATCTGCTCGGGCGTCAGCTCCAGCGCCGAGGCGGCGACGACGCGGCCGCCGCGCGAGATCGAATCGAGGAACTCGGCCTCGGTCGGCAGCTCGGTCGCCTCGACGCTGCGCAGGATCTCGCCGTCGAAGACCAGCACCACGTTGCGCCGCTGCAGCGGCCGGCTGCGCTGGCGCAGCGTGAAGATGTAGTCCCAGCGGTCGGTGTGGAAGGCGTCGGTGAGCAGCGGCGTGCCGAGCACGTCGCGCACCTGCAGCCGGGTCATGCCCGGCTTGATGCGCTCCAGCTGCTCCTGCGTGACCACGTTGCCCTGCTGGATGTCGATGCGGTACGGCGTGACCAGGCCGAACAGCGCGTCGCCGCCCGACCATGAGCTGCAGCCCGCGAGCAGCGTCGCGGCCAGCGCCGCGGCGGCACGCAAAGCGAAGGGGCGTCGCATGGGATTGGTGGGTGTGCGCTGCACGCCAGCGGGCGCTGGCTATGATCGGCGGATTCTAGCGGGCCCCCTTCTTCCGCCGAGACCGCTGCCATGCCACACACGACGAACGCCGACGAACTGAAGAACAGCGGACTGAAGGCCACGCTGCCGCGCATCAAGATCCTCGACGTGTTCCAGCGCGCCGAGCAGCGCCACATGACGGCCGAGGACGTGTTCAAGGCGCTGCTCGCCGAAGGTGCCGACGTCGGCCTGGCCACCGTCTACCGCGTGCTGATGCAGTTCGAGCAGGCCGGGCTGCTGACACGCAGCAACTTCGAATCGGGCAAGTCGGTGTTCGAGCTCAACGAAGGCCAGCACCACGACCACCTGGTGTGCCTGACCTGCGGGCGCGTCGAGGAGTTCTACGACCCGCAGATCGAGCAGCGGCAGCGCAGCATCGCGCTGGAGCGCGGCTTCGAGCTGCACGAGCATTCGCTGTCGCTGTACGCCGCCTGCACCAAGCCGAATTGCGTGCATCGCGCCAAATAGGCGCAGGCGCGCGACCGGTGTCGCCGCGACCGCCGCGCGCCCATCGGCCCGTTGCGGCGCTGCTCGGGCTGCTGCTGTGCGGCGCGGCCGCAGCTGCCGCACCGGCCTTCGAGGACACGATGGCGCAGCGCATGCTGGCCTGCACCGGCTGCCACGGCAAGGACGGCCGCGCCGCCGCCGACGGCTACTACCCGCGCATCGCCGGCAAGCCGGCCGGCTACCTGTTCCGCCAGCTGCGCGCCTTCCGCGACGGCCAGCGCCCCTACGCACTGATGAGCCGGCTGCTGGCGCCGCTGAGCGACGACTACCTGCGCGACATCGCCGCGCATTTTGCGTCGCTGGACCTGCCCTACGCGCCGCGCCCGGCACCGCGCGCCGACGCCGCCACCTTGGGCCGCGGTGAGGCGCTGGCGCGGCAGGGCGACGCGGCGCGCGAGCTGCCCGCCTGCCAGGCCTGCCACGGCGCGGCGCTGACCGGCGCCGGCGCCGACGTGCCCGGCCTGCTCGGCTTGCCGGTGGATTATCTGAACGCACAGCTCGGCGCCTGGCGCACCGGCGCGCGCCGCGCCGAAGCGCCGGACTGCATGGCGCAGATCGCGCGGCGCCTGAACGAGCAGGACGTGAACGCGCTGGCGCACTGGCTGGCGGCGCAACCAGTGCCCGCCGACGCGCGCGCCGCGGCCGAGCTGCCATCGCCGCTGCCGCTGCGCTGCGGCAGCATCGGCACGAAGGATGCAAAGGGCGCGCCGCGATGAGGCGTGCGTGGCTCGCGTTGGCGCTGGCGGCGCTGGCCTTGCTGCTGGCGGGCGCGGTGTGGTGGCTGAACGTGCGCGGCGACGGTGACGGGCACTTCGTGCCGCCGGCCACCGACGACCCGGCACTGCTCGCACGCGGCGCCTATCTGGCGCGCGCCGGCAACTGTCAGGACTGCCATACGCCGCGCGGCGCCGCGCCCTATTCCGGCGGGCGCGGCATCCCCACGCCCTTCGGCACGGTCTACAGCAGCAACCTGACACCCGACGCGGCCACCGGCATCGGTACCTGGAACGCGGCCGAATTCCGCCGCGCGCTGCACAACGGCCGCTCGCGCGGCGGCCGGCTGCTGTATCCGGCCTTTCCGTACGACGCCTATACGCGCATCAGCGACGCCGACGCCGACGCGCTGTTCGCTTATCTGCGCAGCCTGCCGCCGGTGGTGCAGCCGAACCGGCCGCATGCGCTGCGTTTTCCCTACGACACGCAGTGGGCGCTGGCGCTGTGGCGCGCGCTGCATTTCCGCCCCGGCCGCTTCGAGCCGCAGCCGGCGCGATCGGCCGAATGGAACCGCGGCGCCTACCTGGTGCAGGGCCTCGGCCATTGCAGCGCCTGCCACGCCGGCCGCAACGCGCTGGGCGCGAGCCGCGACGCAGCCGGGCTGGCCGGCGGGCTGATCCCGCTGCAGAACTGGTATGCGCCGGCGCTGAACGCGGCGCACGAAGCCGGCCTCGCCGCCTAGCCCGCCGAGCAGTTGGCGGCGCTGCTGCGCGACGGCGTGGCCGACGGCGCCGCGCTGCTCGGGCCGATGGCCGAGGTGGTGCTGCACAGCACCCAGCACCTGACGCACGCCGACCTGCTGGCGATGGCGCGCTACCTGCAGTCGCTGCCGCCGGCCGCAGCGGCCGCGGCCGGGGAACCGGCCCCGCCGGCGCGGCTGTCGCGGCTGTCACGGGGCGAACAGATCTACGGCGAACGCTGCGCGGGTTGCCATGGCGACGACGGCCGCGGCGTGGCGCACGCCTACGTGCCGCTGGCCGGCAACCGCGCGGTGCTGCGCGATCCGCCGGCCAACCTGGTGCAGGTGGTGCTGGGCGGCGCGTTCGCGGCGTCCACCGCCGGCAATGCGCGGCCCTTCGGCATGCCGCCCTTTGCCAACGAGTTGGACGACGAGGAGGTCGCCGCGGTGCTCAGCTACATCCGCAGCGCCTGGGGCAACCGCGCCGCCGCGGTGCAGCCGCTGGACGTGCAGCGCTGGCGCAGCAGTGTGCGGCCCTAGAAAAAGGGGCTCGGAGCGGGCTCTCAAGGAAATGTGGCTTTGCCACTTTTCTTGACCCCTGGGGGCGGGAATGACGAAGTCATTTCCTGGGGGTGCTCAGAACGGGATGTCGTCGTCCATGTCGTCGAAGCCGGTGGCGGCCGGCTTCTGGGCAGTTCTCTGCGTCGGCGCCGGCGCGCGCGCCGCCGGGCGGCCTTCGGCGCCGCGGCCGTAGCCGCCGCCACCGCCGGCTTCGTCGCCGCCGCCCGTGCCTTCGCGGCTGCCCAGCATCGTCATGTCGGTGGCCATGACCTCCGTCGTGTACTTGTCGACACCGTCCTTGTCGGTGTACTTGCGCGTCTTCAGCCGGCCTTCGATGTAGACCTGCTTGCCCTTCTTCAGGTATTCACCGGCGATCTCGGCCAGCCGGTCGCGGAACACGATGCGGTGCCATTCGGTCTCCTCGACGCGCTCGCCGGAGTTCTTGTCCTTCCAGCCGCGCGTGGTGGCCAGCGTCACGTTGCAAAGCGTGCCGCCGTCCGGGAAGGTGCGCACTTCCGGATCGCGGCCCAGGTTGCCGATGAGGATGACTTTGTTGACCGAGGCCATGGCGCGTGCTCCAACGAATGTTCGAGAGGCAATTATCAGGCCCGGGGACAATCGCCCGATGTCTGCACCCTCCGCCGCAAGCGCCGCCACCGACCCGCTGTCCATCCTGCACGAAGTCTTCGGCTACGCCGAGTTCCGTGGCCAGCAAGCCGAAATCGTCGCGCACGCGGCCGGCGGCGGCGACGCGCTGGTGCTGATGCCCACCGGCGGGGGAAAAAGCCTGTGCTACCAGCTGCCGGCGATCGCGCGCCACCGTGCCGGCCGCGGCGTGACGGTGGTGGTGTCGCCGCTGATCGCGCTGATGCACGACCAGGTCAGCGCGCTCGAAGAACTCGGCGTGCACGCCAGCTTCCTGAACAGCACGCTGGACAGCCAGGACGCTGCCGCGGTGGAACGCGAGCTGCGCTCGGGCCGGCTGGTGCTGCTGTACGCGGCACCGGAGCGCATCCTCACGCCGCGCTTCCTGGCGATGCTCGATGCGCTGCACGAGCGCGGCCTGTTGAGCCTGTTCGCCATCGACGAGGCGCATTGCGTCAGCCAGTGGGGCCACGACTTCCGCGAGGAATACCTGGGCCTGAGCGTGCTGCCCGAGCGTTATGCCGGCGTGCCGCGCATCGCGCTGACGGCGACCGCCGACGCGCACACCCGCGCCGACATCGTCGAGCGGCTGCAGCTGGGCGAGGCACGCAGCTTCGTCAGCAGCTTCGACCGGCCGAACATCCGCTATGCGATCGTCGAGAAGGACGATCCGCGCCGGCAGCTGCTGCGCTGGCTGCGCGACGAGCACGACGGCGACGCGGGCATCGTCTACTGCCAGACGCGCAAGAAGGTGGACGACACCGCCGCCTGGCTGGCGGCCGAGGGCATCGCCGCGCTGCCCTACCACGCCGGGCTCGACGCCGCCGTGCGCCGCCGCCACCAGGACCGCTTCCTGCGCGAGGACGGCATCGTCATGGTCGCGACCATCGCCTTCGGCATGGGCATCGACAAGCCCGACGTGCGCTTCGTCGCGCACCTGGACCTGCCGAAGAACATCGAGGGCTACTACCAGGAGACCGGCCGCGCCGGCCGCGACGGCGCGCCGGCCGACGCCTGGATGACCTACGGCCTGGCCGACGTCGTCAACCAGCGGCGCATGATCGACGAGAGCGAGGCCGAGGAAGAATTCAAGCGGCTGCAGCGCGGCAAGCTCGATGCGCTGCTGGCGCTGGCCGAAGCCCACGACTGCCGGCGCGTGCGGCTGCTCGACTACTTCGGCGAAGAGAGTTCGGCCTGCGGCAACTGCGACAACTGCCTGCAGCCGCCGGCCACCTGGGACGCGACCGATGCCGCGCGCAAGGCGCTGAGCTGCGTCTACCGATTCCAGCAGCACGGCGGCATGAGCTTCGGCGCGGTGCACCTGATCGACGTGCTGCGCGGCAAACATACCGACAAGGTGGCACAGCACCACCACGACCGGCTGTCGACTTTCGGCATCGGCGCCGACTTGGGCGAGGCGCAATGGCGCGCCGTGCTGCGCCAGCTCGTCGCGCTGGGCCACCTGCAGGCGCAGGGCGAGTTCAACACGCTGGCGTTGGCGCCGAGCGCGCGCGAGGTGCTGCGCGGCGAAGTGCAGCTGCTGCTGCGCGTGCCGGCCGCCGCGCCGCGCCGCGGTGAGCGCGCCCGCAGCGGCGGTGCGCCGCAGGACAAGGCGCCGCCGCTGCCGCTGGACGCCGCGGCGTTGCAGCGCTTCGATGCGCTGAAGGCCTGGCGCGCCGAGGTCGCCCGGGCGCACAACCTGCCGGCCTTCGTCGTCTTCCACGACGCCACGCTGGCGCAGATGGCACGCGAGCAGCCCGGCTCGCTGGACGCGCTGGCGGCGGTCAGCGGCGTCGGCGCGAAGAAGCTGCAGGCCTACGGCGACGAGATCCTGCGCGTGCTGGCCGCCGGCTGAAGGCCGGTTGGTAGACTCGACGCCGACATGAGCATCGCTCCGGATCGGGACCCGCGCGCAGCCGGTCCCTCGACAACCCGATCGCCGCGTACGACGCGATGCGCCGGCGCTGCCCGCCGTCGAACGCGGCCTGTCCGGCCGGCGGCTTCGTGTCGCTGGCGCTGCGGCTGACGCCGCGCTGAACGCCGCTCGCGCGGATGAGCAGCCCAGCCGAAGCAGCCGGCGCCTCGGCGCCCGGTTCAACGGGCGGGCTGGCCGGGTTGTCGCCGGCGTACTTCGGGCTGGTCATGGCCACCGGCATCGTCTCCATCGCCGCGCAGCTGCTGGCCGTGCCGCTGGTGGCGCGGGCGCTGTTCGGCCTCAACCTCGTCTTCTACGCGGTGCTGTGGGTGCTGACGCTGCTGCGCGCGCTGCGCCATCCGCGGCGCTTCTTCGGCGACATGGTCGACCACCTGCGCGGCCCGGGCTTCTTCACCACGGTGGCCGCCACCAGCATCCTCGGCAGCCAGTTCGTCGTGCTCGCCGCCGACCACCGCGCCGGCTTCGTGCTGGGGGGCGCGGCGCTGCTGCTGTGGGTCGGCCTGACCTACACCATCTTCACCGGCCTGACGATCAAGCAGCACAAGCCGACGCTCGCCGAAGGCATCAACGGCGCGTGGCTGCTGGCGGTGGTGGCCACGCAGTCGATCGCCGTGCTCAGCACGCTGCTCGCGCCGCACATCGGCCAGCCGGGCCGGCTGGAGCTGAACTTCCTGGCACTGTCGATGTGGCTGTGGGGCGGCATGCTCTACATCTGGATGATGTCGCTGATCTTCTACCGCTACACCTTCTTCACGCTCGCGCCCAGCGACCTGTCGCCGCCGTACTGGATCAACATGGGCGCGATGGCCATCTCCACGCTGGCCGGCTCGCTGCTGATCCTGAACTCGCCGGACGCGCCGTACCTGCATTCGCTGCTGCCCTTCCTCAAGGGCTTCACGGTCTTCTACTGGGCCACCGGCACCTGGTGGATCCCGATGCTGCTGGTGCTGGGCGTGTGGCGCCACGTCTACCGGCGCTTTCCGCTGAAGTACGACCCGCTGTACTGGGGCGCGGTGTTCCCGCTGGGCATGTACGCCGCCTGCACCGAGCAGATGATCGAGGTCATGGGCTTCGACTTCCTGCGCTTCCTGCCGCCGGTCTTCCTGTGGGTGGCGCTGGCCGCCTGGGCCGCGGCCTTCGCCGGCCTGCTGCACCGGCTGCTGCGGCGCGCCGCGCCATCCTGAGCAGGTCGGGCGCCGTCGTCCCGGCAATTCGGCTCGGCGGCCACCATCATCGGGTGACTGTACGAAATCAGATATGCGGATCGCTGGGCTCTTCGCCGGTATAGGCGGCTTCGAACTGGGCATGCATCGCGCCGGCCACGCGACAGAGCTGGTGTGCGACGTGCTGCCCACCGCCCGTGCCGTGCTGGCGGCCCGCTTTCCCGACATCGCGTACCACGATGACATCACGCGGCTGCGCTCGCTGCCGGCCGGCGTGGACGCCATCTGTGCCGGCTTTCCCTGCCAAGACCTCAGCCAGGCCGGCAGGACGGCGGGCCTGGACGGTGAGCGCTCCGGCCTGATCGGCGAGGTCTTCAGGCTGCTCTCGCGCCGCAGGATTCCGACGGTGATCGTCGAGAACGTGCCGTTCATGCTGCAGCTCAACGGCGGCGATGCGATGCGCGCGATCGTCGACGAGTTCGAGCGGCGCGGCTACCGCTGGGCCTACCGTGTCGTCGACACCTACGGCTTCGGCCTGCCGCAACGGCGCGAGCGCGTCTACCTGGTCGCTTCGCGCGAGCTCGACCCGGCAGCGGTGCTGCTCGCCGACGACCGGCCGCTGCAGCGGCCAGCTTCGGCGCTGGACGTCCTGGCGCACGGCTTCTACTGGACCGAAGGCCTGGGCGGTCTGGGTTGGGCCGTCGACGCCGTGCCCACGCTGAAGAACGGCAGCACGATCGGCATCCCCTCGCCGCCGGCCGTGCTGATGCCCGACGGCCGCCTCATCAAGCCGGGGCTGCGCGACGTCGAGCGCCTGCAGGGATTCGAGCCCGATTGGACGCAGCCCGCCGAAGCGGTCGCCCGAGCCGCATCGCGATGGGGATTGGTCGGCAGTGCGGTCAGCGTGCCGGTGGCACAGTGGGTTGGCCGGCGCCTCGGCCGGCCGGGCCATTACGACGTGATTCGCGATGCGCCGTTCCCGGCCCTTGGCAAAACCCCCAGGGCGGCCCGCTTCGATGGCCGTCGGCGTCATGCGGTAGCGATCGGAACCGACCCGGTCGGCATCCGACCGCCGCCGCTGGCCGGGTTCCTCACCGACCGCGAAGGCCAGACGATGTTGTCGCTCAAGGCCACACTGGGCTTCCTGGGCCGGACGCGGCGGGCCAAGCTGCGTTTCGCGCCGGGGTTCATCGAGGCGGTGGAGCGACATGCGCTGAAGCTGGGCGGGGTCCCGCCACCCCAGGCGGCATCGCCGCAGCTCGAACGGCTCGAAGCCGCATAGACGCATAGACGCATAGACGCATCAGAGCCCCGAGAACCGTGTCGCGTACAGGTGCGCGAGGCGATGGATGAAGCGGGCGTAGTCGAAATCATCGGTCGCAGCAGGGGCCGGCGGGTGGCCGGTCACGTGCGCGACCTGCGTCCCGTCGCTCGGGCAATCGAGGACGACGACGCCAAGCGCATCGAAGCCGCTGTCCGAGGCCGTCGATCGGCGCTGCAGGTCGTGCAGCCCGTCGACGACCTTCCGCGCATCCTGCGGCTGCCGGTGCGTGCAGACGACCGGAGGCGTTGTCTTCAGATCGTGCTTGTTCAGATCCGGCGAGACAAAAGTCGGCGCCGCGTTGACCCGCACGAGGCCGGCTGCCAAACGTTGCCGAACTGGAATGGCTTGCCGGCCCCGGCGGTCGGAACCGAAAGCGTGCGCGCGAAAATGCGCAGACCGAGCATGCGGCTCGGGACGGCGGTCAAAGGCAGCGGGCCCGTGTATCGGGACACCCATGGCGGACATCATGACTCCCGCCGAGCGCAGCCGAAGAATGGCAGGCGTACGGCAAAGCGGGACAGCCCCGGAGCTGGCTTTGCGCAAGGCACTGCACGCCCTTGGGTTTCGCTTCCGCGTGAACGCGCGCCATCTGCCCGGGCGCCCGGACATCGTGCTGCCGAAGTTCAGGGTCGCGCTCTTCGTTCACGGCTGCTTCTGGCACGGACACTGCTGCCCGGCGGGGCACCCGCCCGCGACAAACCACGACTACTGGTTGCAGAAGTTGGCGGCCAACCGCCAGCGCGATCGGCGCAAGTCCGCTGCTTTGCGAAAGCTGGGCTGGCGTGCGTGGGTGACGTGGGAATGCGAGTTGAAGACGCATCCCGCCGCCGAGCACACCGCGAGGCGTCTTGCGGCTCGGATCCGACGAATCCAGGCAGGCACCCGGATCGTTCAGGGCCGCTGAAGCCGTTCCCCAGTGCGGCGGCTGCTGCGGCGCAGCAGCCGCCGATATGATGGCCGGTTGCCCCGATCGCAGCCATGCCCGCCCAACCCTCGAACGAGCTCTCGAACGACCCCCGGAACGACCGCCCGGCGATCCGCGTCCGCGGTGCGCGCACGCACAACCTGAAGAACATCGACCTGGACATCCCGCGCCAGGCGCTGGTGGTCATCACCGGGCTGTCGGGCTCGGGCAAGTCCAGCCTGGCCTTCGACACGCTGTATGCCGAAGGCCAGCGGCGCTACGTCGAGAGCCTGTCGGCCTACGCGCGGCAGTTCCTGCAGCTGATGGACAAACCGGATGTCGATGTCATCGAGGGCCTGTCGCCGGCCATCAGCATCGAGCAGAAGGCCACCAGCCACAACCCGCGCTCGACCGTCGGCACGATCACCGAGATCCACGACTACCTGCGCCTGCTGTATGCGCGCGCCGGCACGCCCTTCTGCCCCGACCACGGCCTGGCGCTGCAGGCGCAGAGCATCGCCCAGATGGTCGACGCGGTGCTGGCGCTGCCCGAAGGCACGCGGCTGATGCTGCTGGCGCCGGTGGCGCGCGACCGCAAGGGCGAGTTCGCCGAGTTGTTCCAGGACATGCAGGCGCAGGGTTACGTGCGCTTTCGCGTCGGCTCCAACGGACAGCCGGGGCAAGTGTTCGAGGCGGCCGAGCTGCCCAAGCTGAAGAAGAACGAAAAACACGACATCGACGTCGTCGTCGACCGGCTGCGCGTGATGCCGGGGCTGCAGCAGCGCCTGGCCGAGAGCTTCGAGACGGCATTGCGCATCGCCGACGGCCGCGCCGTCGTGCTGGAGATGGACGCCGCGCCGGGCCAGCCGCCGCGCGAGCATCTGTTCTCGAGCAAGTTCGGCTGCCCGGTGTGCAACTGGTCGATCAGCGAGCTGGAGCCGCGGCTGTTCTCCTTCAACTCGCCGGTCGGCGCCTGCCCGGCCTGCAGCGGGCTGGGGCAGGTGACGGCCTTCGACGCGCAACGCGTGGTCGCCTTCCCCAGCTTGAGCCTGGCCTCGGGCGCGGTCAAGGGCTGGGACCGGCGCAACGCCTATACCTTCTCGATGCTGGAGAGCGTGGCCAGGCATTACGGCTTCGACATCGACGCGCCCTTCGAGTCGCTGCCACGAAAGGCCCGGCAGGTGCTGCTGCACGGCTCGGGCGACGAGGACATCGTCTTCGTCTACGAAGCCCAGGGGGCCAAGGGCAAGGTGCGCTCGGTCAAACGCGCGCATCCCTTCGAGGGCATCCTGCCGAACCTGGAGCGGCGCTGGCGCGAGACCGATTCGCTGGCGGTGCGCGAGGATCTTGCGCGCTACCAGGCGGCCAAGCCCTGCCCCGACTGCGCCGGTACGCGGCTGCGCCGCGAGGCGCGGCATGTGTTCCTGCAACAGGACGCACAGCCCGGCGAGCCGATCTTCCGCGTCGAGCAGATGACGCTGGCCGATGGCCTGGCCTTCTTCGAGCGGCTGCGGCTGCAGGGCGCCAAGGCCGAGATCGCCGACAAGATCGTGCGCGAGATCCGCTCGCGCTTGAAGTTCCTGAACGACGTCGGTCTCAACTACCTGAGCCTGGACCGCAGCGCCGACACGCTGTCCGGCGGCGAGGCGCAGCGCATCCGCCTGGCCAGCCAGATCGGCAGCGGCCTGACCGGCGTGATGTACGTGCTCGACGAGCCGTCGATCGGCCTGCACCAGCGCGACAACGAGCGCCTGATCGGCACGCTGAAGCGGCTGCGCGACCTGGGCAACAGCGTGCTGGTGGTCGAGCACGACGAGGACATGATCCTGGCCGCCGACCACGTGGTGGACATGGGCCCCGGCGCCGGCGTGCACGGCGGCGAAGTCGTGGCCCAGGGCCGGCCGGCGGACATCGCCGCCAGCGAGGCCTCGTTGACCGGCAGCTATCTGGCGCGTCGGCTGCGCATCGAGATGCCGCGTGCGCGCGCGACGCTCGCCGGCCAGCCCGAGCCGCGCGTGCTGCGCATCGTCGGCGCGCGCGGCAACAACCTGAAGCACGTCGACGCCGAGATTCCGGTCGGCCTGTTCAGCTGCGTCACCGGCGTGTCCGGCTCCGGCAAGAGCACGCTGGTCAACGACACCTTGTACGCCGCGGTGGCGCGCAAGCTCTACGGCAGCCATGCCGAGCCGGCACCGCACGAGCGCATCGACGGCCTGGAAGCCTTCGACAAGGTGATCAACGTCGACCAGAGCCCGATCGGCCGCACGCCGCGCAGCAACCCGGCCACCTACACCGGGCTGTTCACGCCGATCCGCGAACTGTTCGCCGAAGTGCCGGCGGCACGCGAGCGCGGCTACGGCGCCGGGCGCTTCAGCTTCAACGTCGCGTCATCGTCGGGCGGCGGGCGCTGCGAGGCCTGCCAGGGCGACGGCGTGATCAAGGTCGAGATGCACTTCCTGCCCGACGTGTACGTGGCCTGCGACACCTGCCACGGCGCGCGCTACAACCGCGAGACGCTGGAGATCCTCTACAAGGGCAGGAACATCACGCAGGTGCTGGACATGACGGTGGAAGACGCGCACGGCTTCTTCGCCGCCGTGCCGTCGATCGCGCGCAAGCTGCGCACGCTGCTCGACGTGGGCCTGGGCTACATCACGCTGGGCCAGAGCGCGACCACGCTGTCCGGCGGCGAGGCGCAGCGCGTCAAGCTGGCGCTGGAGCTGAGCAAGCGCGACACCGGGCGCACGCTGTACATCCTGGACGAGCCGACCACCGGGCTGCATTTCCACGACACCGCGCAGCTGCTGCGCGTGCTGCATCAGCTGCGCGACGCCGGCAACACCATCGTCGTCATCGAGCACAACCTGGACGTCATCAAGACCGCCGACTGGATCCTCGACCTGGGGCCCGAAGGCGGCGCCGGCGGCGGCGAGCTGCTGGTGGCCGGCACGCCGGAGCAGGTGGCCGCCGATGCGCGCAGCCACACCGGGCGCTTCCTCGCCGCGCATCTGCAGCTGCGTCCACCCGGCTGACGGGCCGGATAAAGCGAAGGCCGTGGCGCTTGCGCAGCCACGGCCTCGGCGTTCGGGCAGCGCCCGTTTACTTCAGGTGCTCGCTGATCAGCTTGGTCATCTCGAACATCGAGACCTGCGCCTTCTTGAAGATTTCCTTCAGCTTGGCGTCGGCGTTGATCATCGTCTTCTTCGCCTGGTCCTGCAGGTCGTTCTTCTTGATGTATTCCCAGAGCTTCTTCGTGACCTCGGTACGCGGCAGCGCCTTGTCGCCGATCACCGCGGCCAGCGCGGCGCTGGGAGTCATCGCCTTCATGAAGGCGGCGCTCGGGGCGCGCTTCTTGGCCGGGGCCTTCTTGGCCGGCGCCTTGGCCGCGGCCTTCTTCGCCGGTGCCGCCTTGGCCTTTGTTGGCGGCTTCTTCGGTGCCGCTTTTTTGGCCGGGGCCTTCCTGGCCGGCGCCTTCTTCGCCGGAGCCTTCTTCGCAGTTGCCATGTGTAGTTACTCCATCTGGTCTTGGAACACCTGGCCGGTTCCGATGAGGTCTGTTCGACCCTCGTATAGGGCGGATTTCCGGCGCGAACGATGTTAATGCCTACTGCAGGGGCTGAGAAGAAGATTTGCACCGGGGGTTGCCATTCCCCGACGCTGCGGCACCTGGCGGTTGCCCCGGCGCTATGCTGCGCGCCATGAAGCTGATCGTCCGCTGGTTGCTGCTTGCCGCCGCGCTGCTGCTGGTGGCGCATCTGTACCGCGGCATCAGCGTCGCCAGTTTCGGCGCGGCGCTGATCGCCGCTTTCGTCATCGGACTGCTCAATACGCTGGTGCGCCCGCTGCTGGTGCTGCTGACGCTGCCGGTGACGCTGCTGACGCTCGGACTCTTCCTGTTCGTCATCAACGCGCTGATGTTCTGGTGGGCCGGCTCGATCTTCGACGGCTTCAAGGTGCCGAGCTTCGGCGCCGCGCTGATCGGTTCGCTGATCTACAGCGCTTGCTCGATGGTGATCGACGTGGCTATGGAGCGGCTACTTGGTAGTCGGTGAACTCAGGCTTCACGCCGCTCATTCAGCGGACTGTCCCTTCTGCTCGTTCCATTTACCATTCGGCAGGACGTTCAAGAGTTGCGCGAGTAGCAATGCTTGCGCATCAATATGCGCAGCTAGGCTCTCGCGAGCCCTTTCCCGAAGTCTTGCAGCGTCGTCGCCCAACTGTTGCGATTCAAGGATCGTTGCTACGCGAGCCAATGAGGCAGCAAGATCATCCGGATCGCAGTCCGCATCTGCGGCGCCGATGCACGCTTTCACATCATCCATTGCTGCATCGAACAGGCCAAGCTTGAACTTGCACCATGCGCTGTCAGCAAGGAAGCTCACCAGCAATCGCTTCACGCCTTGGCTTTCAGCACTACCAAGGTTTCGCGAGAACAAGTCAATCGCTTCTTCGTAACGCCCCTCAATGGTCAACAGCTGAGCCCGTAGGAGAGGCACAAACCAAGACAACGAGGCAGTTCCGATACCGATATCGAAGTTGTTGGTCGATTCGGCTTCAAGCATTGCTCGAGCGGTTTCTTCCGCGTCTGCGATTCCAAACGCATCGGTCAGGCGAGTCTTGCTTGCCCGAAACGCCGCCACGTTATGCAGCATCGCGCTGATCATCGCGTCGTCGCCGTCGGCCAGCGCGTGCTCGCGCACCGCGGCGTACCACGGCTTGGCCAGGTCGAAGCGGCCGGCGAAATGGAAGGCGTCGGCGACGACCAGGCTGACGCGCGCCAGCGCCGCATGGTGCTCGGGTTGCGCCAGGCGCAGCGCCTGCACCGCGTAGTCCAGCATCTGCTGCATGCGGTTGGCGTTGAACTCGATGTGCGCCAGCCAGGCGGCGCACAGCGGCACCAGCAGCGGATGGCTGATCGCGCGGCTCAACGCGTGCGCGCGGCGCAAGCGGTCCAGCGCCTTCGGCCCGGGCTGGCTGAAGAAGTGGATCACCGCTTCGAGCAGGCTGATCCACGCCGTGACTTCGGCATGCGGCCGCGCGCCGAATTCTTCGCGCAGCGTATCGACGATGGCCTGCGCCTGCGCGTGATCGCCCTGCCGCGCCAGGTAGATGCCGCGCTGCGCGCGCAGGCACGCGGCCTCGACCGGGTCGCGCGCGGCGGCGATGCGCGAGGCCAGCTGCACGAGCAGGCGCGAGGCCATCGCTTCAGGCGCTCAGGATGCGCAGTGCCTCGGCGTAGCGCGCCGCGGTTTCGCGGATCACCGCCTCGGGCAGCGGCGGCGCCGGCGCCTTCTTGTTCCACGGCTGGCCATCGACGCGCGCGGCTTCGAGCCAGTCGCGCAGGTACTGCTTGTCGAAGCTCGGCGGGTTGGCGCCTTCGCGCCAGCCGTCCAGCGGCCAGAAGCGCGAGGAATCCGGCGTCAGCACCTCGTCCATCAGCGTCAGCGTGCCGGCGTCGTCCAGGCCGAACTCGAACTTGGTGTCGGCGATGATGATGCCGCGCGAGCGCGCGTAGTCCGCTGCCTCGCCGTACAGCCGCAGCGAGACCTCGCGCACGCGTTCGGCCAGCTCGGCACCGACCATCTGCTGCATCCGGGCGAAGCCGATGTTCTCGTCGTGCGCGCCGGCTTCGGCCTTGGTCGCCGGCGTGAAGATCGGCTCGGCCAGCCGCGACGCGTTGACCAGCCCGGCGGGTAAGGCCTGGCCGCAGACGCTGCCGTCGCGCTGGTACTCGGCCCAGCCCGATCCGGCCAGGTAGCCGCGCACCACCGCTTCCACCGGCAGCGGACGCAGGCGGCGCACGAGCATCGAGCGCCCTTCGACCAGCGCGCGTTCATCGTCGGCGACCACGCTCAGCGGGTCGGCGCCGCTCAGGTGGTTGGGCAGCACGTGCGCCAGCCGCTCGAACCAGAACAGCGCCATGCGCGTCAGCAGCCGGCCCTTGCCGGGAATCGGCTCGCCCATGACCACGTCGAAGGCCGAGATGCGGTCGCTGGCCACCATCAGCAGCCGGTCGCTGCCCACCGCGTAGTTGTCGCGCACCTTGCCGCGCGCCAGCAGCGGCAGCGAATGCAGGCGGCTCTCGAACAGGGCGTCGCGGTCGGGGTGGCTGTCGGGCATGGCGGTCGGGGCTCTTGGGGCGTTCGCTGCGCGGTGGCCCATTCTGCCTGCCGCGCCCGCCCCGCCCGCCTACCTGCCGCCGCGCATTTCGGCGGCGATCTCGCGCCGCTGTGCTTCGAGCTGGCGCAGCCGCGCGTCGATCACCGAGGCTTCGATGAAATCGTTGCCCGAGCCGCTGCGCGCCACGGCCTGCGCGGCGCGCAGCCGCTCGACCGCGCCGCCGATATCGCCGAGCGCGGCGCGCGCCTCGGCCTGCGCGCGCATCGCGCGCAGCCGGTGTCCCATCGTCTCTTCGGCCTGCGCCAGCAGCCCCCAGGCCAGCGGGTCGGCCGGGTGCAGCGCCAGCCGGCTCTGCAGCGCTTCGCTGCTGTCGCGCAGCGCGCGGTAGCCGGACATCGGGTCGTCGCAGCCGGGCGCCGGCGCCTGGCGCGGTGCGGCCAGGCAGGCCGCGGCCTCGGCCGGCTGCTGGTTCCAGCGTGCCAGCGCCACCTGGCCGCGCAGCAGCATGGTCCAGCGCGACGCCGGCTGCAGCGCCGGCGCGTCCAGCAGCTTCATCGCGCCGCTCACGTCGCCGCGCTGCAGCACCACCTGCAGCTGCAGCTCGCGCAGCGCGCGTTCGGCGGCCGGCGCCGCCGGCGTGCGGCCGTGCAGCAGGTCCAGCGCCTTGTCGACCGCGGTGCCGGCGGCCGCGGTATCGCCGAGCAGCAGCGTGGCCAGCGCGCCGGCATACAGCGCGCCCAGGCGCTCGTTCAGCGTCATCGGCTGCGCCCCCGGCGCCAGCGCGCTGGCCACGCGCTGCTGCTGGCGCTGCAGGCCGGCGGCGCTGCTGTCCATCAGCACCCGCGAGCGCGCCGCCATCAGCAGGTGCTCCAGCGGGTCGGCCGGGGCCGCAGCGCCCGCGAAAGCCATGCGCCCGCGCGCTTCGCTGATGCGCTCCACCGTCAGCGGGTGGCTGCGCAGGTACGGATAGGCGCCGCTGTCGTTCAGGCGGTTGGCGTATTCCAGCTTCTCGAACATCGCCGCCATGCCGGCGGGCGAGTAGCCGCCGTCGGTGAGCACGCCGAAGCCGACGCGGTCGGCTTCGCGCTCCATGTCGCGCGAGTAGTTCAGCTGGTTCTGTGCCGCCGCGGCCTGCGAGCCGACCACCGCCGCCTGCACGCCGTCGGAGCTGCCGGTACGGCTGGCCGCGAGCACGCCGAGGATCATGCCCGCCAGGCTGAGCAGCGTGGTGCGCTGCGTGTTGACGATGCCGCGCGCGATGTGCCGCTGCGAGACGTGCGACAGCTCGTGCGCCAGCACCGCGGCGAGCTCGTCGCCCGAGGCGGTGATGGCGATCAGCCCGAGGTGCACGCCGACATAGCCGCCGGGCAGCGCGAAGGCGTTGACGCTGCGGTCGCGCACCAGGAACGCCTCCCAGGCGAGCAGCTGCGCGGCTTCGGGGGTGATCTCGCCGCGCTGCCGCGCCGCCTCGACCAGCGGATGCCAGACGCGCTGCAGGTAGTCCAGCAGCGGCGGGTCGTCCAGGTAGTCGGGGTCGCGGCGGATCTCGCGCATGATCTGCTGGCCCAGCGCACGCTCGGTGCCGAGGCTGAATTCCTCGCCGGCGGCGTCGCCCAGCGCGGGCAGGCGCACCTGCGCCAGCGCGGTCTGCGCGGGTAGGCCGGCGCACAAGGCGGCGGCCAGGAACAGGGCGCGCACGCGCGCCGAAAGGAGCGATCGCTTCAAACGCTTTCCAGGAGCGGGCGGCGAGCCCGGGGCGGACGAATGCCGCCGCTATGATGGCACCGTCGTGTTTCCGGCACATGTTTTGACACTGGCGCGCCCGTGAGTTCCCCGCTGACGCATTTCGACACCCACGGCCAGGCGCACATGGTCGACGTCGCGGCCAAGGACGTGACGCACCGCGTGGCGCGCGCCAGCGGCGTGATCCGCATGCGGCCGGCCACGCTGGCGCTGATCGAGTCGGGCACGGCAAGCAAGGGCGACGTCATCGGCGTCGCGCGCATCGCCGCGATCCAGGGCGCCAAGCGCACCGCCGACCTGGTGCCGCTGTGCCACCCGCTGCCGATCACGCGCGTGAGCGTGGACTTCGAGCTGGACGCCGCCGCCTCGCTGCTGCGCTGCAGCGCGCAGGTGGAAACGCTGGGCCGCACCGGCGTGGAGATGGAAGCGCTGACCGCCGTGCAGGTGGGCCTGCTCACCGTCTACGACATGTGCAAGGCGGTGGACCGCGGCATGGTGATGAGCGACATCCGGCTGCTGCGCAAGAGCGGCGGCAAGTCGGGCGACTGGGTCGCCGACTGACGACTCAGAGCCTGTGAATGAATCCGGCGCGCCCGAGCGGGTGCGCCAGAGGGTGCCGATCGAGGCGCAAAGCGCAGTCGCAGCGCGTGCTGCGGCGAGCATTTGCAACGAAGAGTGGCGCCCTCTGGGGCGGCCGAGCGGGTGTGTCGGATTTGTTCACAGGCTCTCAGAGGGTGTAGCCAAAATAAACATGTCGCTATATCCTCGCTGCCATCAACCACCAGGCA
>OEIU01000059.1_pt1 | contig 102184 bp, 79 predicted proteins | sample 1539221 | NCBI WGS metagenome assembly OEIU01 (sample SAMN03792071, study PRJEB22550) | activated sludge metagenome | feature: wastewater treatment plant; material: activated sludge; isolation source: Wastewater treatment plant of a petroleum refinery complex | place: Argentina: Zarate | collected... | reverse complement strand
ATCCCGGTCGACAAGATGCTGGAGGGCGAGCGGGAGAAGCTGCTCGGCATGGAGGGGGCGCTGTCGAAGCGCGTGGTCGGGCAGGAAGAGGCCGTGAAATCGGTCTCGACCGCCGTCCGCCGCGCCCGCGCCGGGCTCCAGGACCCGCACCGGCCGATCGGCTCCTTCATGTTCCTCGGGCCGACCGGCGTCGGCAAGACGGAGCTGACCAAGGCGCTCGCCTCCTTCCTGTTCGACGACGAGAACGCGATGGTGCGGATCGACATGTCGGAATACATGGAGAAGCATTCGGTCGCCCGGCTGATCGGCGCGCCTCCCGGCTATGTCGGCTACGAGGAGGGTGGCTCCCTTACCGAGGCCGTCCGCCGCCGGCCCTATCAGGTGGTGCTGTTCGACGAGATCGAGAAGGCGCACCCGGACGTGTTCAACGTCCTCCTCCAGGTGCTCGACGACGGGCGCCTGACGGACGGGCAGGGCCGGACGGTCGATTTCAGGAACACGCTCATCATCATGACGTCGAATCTCGGCGCCGAATTCCTCGTGACCCAGCCCGAGGGGCAGGACACGGATGCGGTCCGCGACGAGGTCATGGCGGTGGTGCGCGGCCATTTCCGGCCCGAATTCCTGAACCGGATCGACGAGATCATCCTCTTCCACCGCCTCAAGCGGAGCGAGATGGGGGCGATCGTCGACATCCAGATCGCCCGCCTCCAGAAGCTCCTGGACGAGCGCAAGATCACGCTCCAGCTCGACCCCACCGCCCGCGGCTGGCTGGCCGAGAAGGGCTACGACCCGGCCTATGGCGCGCGCCCGCTCAAGCGCGTGATCCAGAAGTCGGTCCAGGACCCGCTCGCCGAGCTGATCCTCGGCGGGGAGATCCACGACGGGGAGACGGTGCCGGTCAAGCTCGGCCCGGCCGGGCTCATGATCGGCGACGTGACGGTGAGCGGGGAGAAGCGTCCCGCAGGGGCGACGCTGAACTGAGCATCATCCCCGCCGCCTTCCCGGCGGCGGGGACTCCTCTGTCATCCTCGGCCGGAGCGAAAATGACAGGGGTTTGACTGGGCCTCCCATCCGTTCCAAGCCGGACGCCTTCGGACCCCGAGGCTCCTGGATGACCGCGAAGCCCACCCTCGAATTCTGGTACGAATTCGCCTCGACCTATTCCTATCTCGCCGCCATGCGGATCGGGGCGCTCGCCGAGGAGGCGGGCGTCGCGTTGCTCTGGCGGCCCTTCCTTCTCGGCCCGATCTTCGTGCAGCAGGGCTGGAACACCTCGCCCTTCAACCTCTACCCCGCCAAGGGCCGGCACATGTGGCGGGACATGGAGCGCGAGACCGAGGCGCTCGGCCTGCCGCTGCGGCGGCCCGCGCCCTTTCCCCAGAACTCGCTCTTCGCGGCCCGGATCGCGCTCCTCGGGCAGGAGAACTGGGGGCCGGCCTTCACCCGCGCCCTGTTCCGGGCGGAATTCGGCGAGGGCCGCTCCATCGCCGAGCCCGAGGTGATGCGCGCGGCGCTGGAGGAGGCCGGCCAGGATGCGGATGCGGTCTTCGCGCAAGCGCAGGCCGAGGAGGCAAAGGCGGGATTGCGCGCGCAGAACGAGGCGGCCGTCGCCCGCGGCATCTTCGGCGCCCCGAGCTTCGTGGCCGCCGACGGCGAATTGTTCTGGGGCAATGACCGGTTGGAGCGCGCCCTCGCCTGGGCTCAGTCCCTGGCGGGCAGGTCGAGCGCGAGCATCCGGTAGGGCGCGTAATCCGCGCCGCGCCCGATCGCGCACACGGCGGCGATCAGGCGTCCGCTCCGGCCGAGGAGGTCGTCGGCCAGCGCGATCATCCGCGCATTGGGGGTGGCGCAGGGAGCGGCGGCGCGCAGGGCGGCGGCCAGCCTCTCCTCGCCCGTCCCCGGCCGCGCGGCGGCCGCGAGGATCAGCGCGCCCGCGGTCGAGCGGCTGATCCCCATGCGGCAATGAAGAAGAAGCGGGCGCGCTTCATCCCAGGAGCGCCCGAAGGCGAGCAGCGCGGCGATGTCGGCCCGCGCCGGGGTGAGAAGGCCCGGCCGGGGCTCGGCAATGTCGTGGAAGACGAGGTCCAGCCGCCGCGTCCCGGCCGGATTTGCGCGCGGCGGGGCCGGAAGATCGCCCGGCGCGGCGAAGCCCGCTTCGTGCGAAGGAGCCTCTTCCTGCGCGACGGCGGCGGCATGGGCGGTCGGGCAGACGAGGAGGCGGCTCACGGCCGGATCGCGGCGCCGAGGAGGAAGGCCGTCTCGCTCGTCGCGATCACGGCGCCCAGCACGTCCCCGCTATAGCCCCCGAGCGCCCGGCAGACGGGCACGGCCACGAGCCCCGCCGCGAGCGCGGAGAGGGCGAGGCCGCCGAGGGCCGCCTTCTCTCCGAGAAGGAGAAGGGGCGGGAGCGCGAAGGCGACCGCGAGGGCGACCTCGCCTGTCCGCGGGCCCTCGATGCCGTGGTCGAGCTTCGCGAGGTCCCGGTTGCCCGCATAGCCGGCCCGGCTCATCACGACCACGGCCCAGAGGCGCGAAGCGGCGCCGGCGGCGACGAGCGCGGCCGCGGCGCGCTCGGGCGGCAGGCTCGACAGCGCCGCGACCTTCAGGCCGAGAACCACGATCAGCGCGAGCCCCCCGAAGACGCCGAGCCGCGGATCCTTCATGATGGCGAGCTTGCGCTCCCGCTCCCGCGCGCCCGCGGCATCGGCGACGTCGGCCAGCCCGTCCTCGTGCAGAGCCCCGGTCAGGAGAAGGGCCGCCCCGATGCCGAGGAGCGCCGGGACGGGGCTCGGCCAGAGCAGCGCCGCCCCCCACATCGCCGCGCCCGCGAGCGCGCCGACGAGCGCGCCGACCAAGGGAAAGAACTTGGCGGCGCGGGCCAGCCAATCCGCCCGCAGCCGGGGCAAGGGGCACGGCAACCGGGTCAGGGTCGTCAGCGCTGCGCCGAGCAGCCGGGCCTCTCCTGCCAGATCAACCCCCACCGGGGGCTCCCGCGAGGACCTCGTCGAGCGTCGCCATCTCCGCCAGCATCGCGGCCGCCGCCCGGAGCAGCGGCAGGGCCAGGAGCCCGACCGTTCCCTCCCCGAGCCGCAGCCCGAGATCGAGCAGGGGCTCGGCGCCGAGCGTGCGCAGGAGCAGGTCGTGCCCGGCCTCGGCCGAGCGGTGGGCGAAGAAGAGGCTCGGCTCCGCCTCCGGCGCGAGCCGGAGAGCCGCGAGCGCGGCGACGCTGGCGATGAAGCCGTCGACCAGGACCGGCCGCCGCTCCGTCGCCGCTCCCAGCACCGCGCCGGCCATCATGACGATCTCGAGCCCGCCGAATTCGGCCAGCACGCGAAGCGGGTCCGTGGCGGCGCTGCGCGCGGCGGCCTTCTCGATCGCGGCGCGCTTGCGGGCGAGCCCGGCCTCGTCATGGCCCGCGCCGCGGCCGATGCAGAGCGCGAGCGGGGCCGGCAGCAGGCGATGCATCAGGAGAGCCGAGGAGGCGGTGTTGCCGATCCCCATCTCGCCGACCAGGAGGATGTCGGCGCCGTCCCGCACCGCGCGCCGGGCCTCCGCCGCGCCGCGCGCCAGCGCCTCCTCGACCTCGGCGGGCGTGAGCGCCGGCTCGCGGGCGGCGTTGCGCGTACCCGCCCGGACCTTGGCGTGGACGAGGCCTGCCATCCCGGACAGGTCGGCCGCGACGCCGGCATCGATCACGACGACCTCCGCCCCGACCGTGCGGGCGAAGCAGGAGGCCGCGGCCCGGCCGGAGAGGAAGGTCGCGACCATGGCGGCCGTGACCGCCTGCGGATAGGCCGAGACGCCCTCCTCGCAGAGGCCGTGATCGCCCGCGAAGAGGAGCAGGGTCGCCTTCCCGGCGGCGGGGCGGGCGCTGCCGCGGATCGTTCCGAGTCGGACGGCGAGATCCTCGATCCGCCCGAGCGAGCCCGGCGGCTTCGCCTTGGCCGCGACGGCCTCCCGCAGCCTCGCCTCCAGTTCCGGGTCGGCGGCGGGAATCGGGACGGGCGAGCGCCGGGGGGAGGCATCCATGGCGCTTAGTGTCCCGCCCGGCCCGGGACGTCAAACGCGCCTCAGGGCGAGGCGGCAGACGCCAAGGCGGGCCGGCGGCGGGGCCGGCGGCTGCCCCAGCCGCTGCCGGTGGTGAGGTCGACGGCGCCCTGCGAGGTGAAGCTTCCCGTGGGGCCGAGGCCCCGCAGCTCCGCCGTGATCGCGAATCCCGCCCCGGCCTCCTCGACGCGGAACAGGTGGTAGCCGGCCCGGTGGACGACGATCCCCCCGCGCGCGGAGGCGCTGGGAGCCCCGACCACGGGCACGGGGCCGGCGGGCCCGCGCAGGATCGCGACCGAGCCGACATGGTTGTGGCCGTGGATCACCAGCTCGGCGCCGACCCGGCCGATCATGGCCTCGAAGCGATCGGCATCGACGAGGTTGCGCGTCGCGGGTGCGCCCCCGACATGCGGCGGATGGTGGATCATGACGACGCGCGCGAGGCCCTCGCGGGCGAGCGCGGCGAGCATCGCCTCCGCCTCCTCGATCTGGCGCCGCCCGAGCCGGCCGCTCGCAATGAAGGGCGCCGTCGGCACGGCGGAGGACAGGCCCAGGAAGGCGACCGGCCCGCGCCGCCGGACATAGGGGAAGCGGTGTGCTCCCGGCTCGTCGCCGCGGGTGAAAGGATCGACCGCCAGCAGCAGTCCGGCAAGGGAGCCCGGCACATAGGCGTCGTGGTTGCCCGGCACGAAGCTCACGGTCTCGGGCGTCCCGAGGCCGTCCAGGAAGATGCGCGAGGAGGACCATTCGCCGGCGAGGCCGAGATTGCAGATGTCGCCCGTGCAGACGATGTGGTCCGGCTCCTGCTCGCGCAGATCCTTCACGAGGGCCGCGAGGACGTCCATGCAATGGGCCGTGTGCCGGCCGCGCCGCCAGTTGACGTAGCCGGTCAGGCGCTTGCCCAGGAGTTGCCTGAGGGCGGGCCGCGGGAGGGGGCCGACATGGGGATCGGTCAGGTGGGCGAAGCGGAACATGGGGGCGTGACCCTCGCGCCGCGAAGACGCTGCCGTCAAGCCGTGCCGGCGGGCCTGTGGCAGAATGGACGGGCCGCGGCTCAGGCGGCGTAGGCCGGGGGCGGGTGGAGCTTCATCGGCCGCCCGGCCGCCCGGACCTGTCCGGGAACGTCGTGGCCGACGAGCCCCGGAAGCTCCTGCGAGAGGGCGACGAGGCGGTCGAGGTCGATGCCCGTCGCGACGCCCATCTCCTCGAACATGCGGGCGAGAGCCTCGTTGCAGACGTTGCCCGTCGCGCGGGGCGGGAAGGGGCAGCCGCGGAGTCCGCCGAGCGCCGCGTCGAACCGCGTCGCGCCCGCCTCCCAGGCCGCCAGCGCGTTGGCGAGGCCGACCCCGCGGGTGTTGTGGAAATGAAGCGTCAGGGGGAGGCCGGGATGGCGCGCCAGCACCTCGCCGACGAGCCGCTTCACCTGGAGCGGATTGGCCATGCCGGTCGTGTCGGCGAGCGTGACGGCGAGGCAGCCTTCGTCCAGGAGGCGGGTGACCTGGTCGAGCACCGCCTTCGGATCGACGCGGCCCTCGAAGGGGCAGCCGAAGGCTGTCGCCACGCTCGAGGTGAGGTCGACGCCCGACCCCTCGAGAGCCCGCCGGATCTCCGCAAGGGCGGCGAAGGAGGCCGCGCGCGGCATGCGCAGATTCGCGCGATTATGCGTCTCCGAGGCGGAGATGACGACGTTCACCTCGTCGGGCTTCGCGGCGGCGGCGCGCTCCGCGCCCCGGGCATTCGGGATCAGGGCCGCGTAGCGGACGCCCGGCCTGCGCCGGATGCGCCGCAGCACCTCCTCGCCGTCGGCGAGAGCGGGCACGTGCTTCGGCGAGACGAAGGACGTCGCCTCGATCTTTGCGATTCCCGTCTCCGACAGGCTGTCGATCCAGGCGATCTTCCGCTCGGTCGGCACGAAGACGGGCTCGATCTGGAGGCCGTCGCGGGGGGCGACCTCGTGCAGCGCGACGCGCGGCGCCTCCGGCCCGGCCATCAGACGATTCCCTCCCGGCGCATCCGGGCGATCTCGTCTGCGCGATAGCCGAGTTCGACGAGCACCTCGTCCGTATGAGCGCCGAGGGCGGGGCCGAGCGCATGCATGGCGCCCGGCGTCGCCGAGAGCTTCGGGGAAATGCCCGGAACGGGCATCGCGGTCCCGTCCGGCAGGCTCGCCTCGACGATCATGTCGCGCGCCCGGTAATGCGGGTCGGCCACGATGTCGGCTGCGTTGTAGATGCGTCCCACGGGCACGGACGCCTCGGTCATCGCCTCGATGACCTCGGCGATGCTCCGCCCGCGCGTCCAGTCCGCGATCGCCGCGTCGATGGCCGCGACCTGCGCCACGCGGCCGTCGTTGCGGGCGAGGCGCGGATCCTCGGCGAGGTCGGGCCGGCCGACCCGGACCATGAGGCGCTTGAAGATGCTGTCGCCGTTGCCGGCGATCAGCACGTAGCCGTCCGCGCAAGGGTAGGCGTCGGTCGGCACGATGCCCGGGAGCGCCCCGCCCGAGCGCTCGCGGATCGTGCCCGCGACGCCGTATTCCGGGATCAGGCTCTCCATCACCGAGAGGACGCTCTCGGTCAGCGCCACGTCCACCACCTGCCCCTTGCCGCCGTTCCTGACGACGTGGATCACGCTCATCAGCGCCCCGATCACCCCGTAGAGGCTGGAGAGGGTGTCGCCGATCGAGATGCCGGCGCGGGACGGCGCCCGGTCGGGCGAGCCGGTCGTGTAGCGGATGCCGCCCATCGCCTCGCCGATCACGCCGAAGCCGGGCCGCTCCGCATAGGGCCCGGTCTGCCCGTAGCCCGAGATGCGCAGCATCACGAGCCGCGGATTGAGGGCGGACAGGGCCTCCCAGCCGAGGCCCCATTTCTCCATGGCGCCGGGGCGGAAATTCTCGATCAGGATATCGGCCTCGGCGGCGAGGCGGCGCACGATCTCCTGCCCCTCCGGCGTCCTGAGATCGGCCGTCACCGAGCGCTTGTTGCGGGCCTGGAGATACCACCAGAGCGAGGTATCGCCGTGCATGACGCGCCATTTGCGTAAGGGGTCGCCGATGCCCGGCGGCTCGATCTTGACGACATCCGCCCCGAACTCGGCCAGAAGCCGCCCGGCATAGGGCCCGGCGATGAGCTGGCCCAGCTCGACGACCTTGATCCCGGCGAGCGGCCCCCGCCGTTCCTCCCGATCCATGAGAACCCCTAAGCTGCCCCGCCCTGTCCCGCGTCGGGCAGGGGAAAGGTCACCGATACCCGCAAACCGCCGGGATCGTAATCGATGCCGACCTCGGCGCTCATCTGCGCGGTCAGGATGCGCTGGAGGAGCCGCGTGCCGAAGCCCTGGCGGGTCGGCGGCGCGACGGGCGGGCCGTCATGCTCGGTCCAGGCGAGATGCACCCGCGCGGGCTCCGTCTCGGCCTGGACCGTCCAATCCACCGCGACATAGCCCTGGCCATGGGCGAGCGCGCCGTATTTGGCGGCATTGGTCGTCAGCTCGTGGAAGGCCATGCCGAGCGGCACCGCATAGCCCGAGGGCAGTTCGAGCACGGGGCCGCTCACCCGCACCCGGGCGCTGCCGTTGTCGTAGAGGTCCAGCTCCTTGGCGAGAAGCTCGTGGATGGAGGCTTTCTGCCAGTATTCCTCGGTGAGGATCGTATGCGTGTTGGCGAGCGAGATGATCCGGCCGGTGAAGTCGTGATAGAACTGGTCGATGCTCGTGGCGCCTCGCGCCGTCGCGCCGACGATGGCCTGGACGGTCGAGAGCGTGTTCTTCACCCGGTGGTGCAGCTCGCGGATCAGGAGGTGCTGGCGGTCCTCCGCATCCTTGCGCTCGGTGATGTCGAGGCAGAGGCCGACCAGCCCGGTCGGGCGGTCGCCGTCATAGGTGGCCCGGCCGCGGATCTCCGCCCAGCGCGGCAGGCCGCTTCCGGTCGAGAGGCGGCATTCGACCGCATAGTCGGCCCGGCTTTCGATGGCCGCCTGGGCCGCCCGGAGCAGCCGCTCGCGATCCTCCGGCTCGATGATCGCGAGCAGCCCCTCGTAGTCGAGCGGCGCATCGGCGGGGAGGCCGAGATTCGCCTTGCAGAGAGGCGAGGCGAGGAGGCGGTGGTCGGGGAGGCTCAGCTCCCAGAGGCCCAGGCGCCCCGCCGCCACCGCGAATTTGAGCCGCTCCTCGCCCTCGGCGATCGCGGCCCGGCTGCGCTCCAGCGCCTCCATGCGGTCGCGGAGCTGGTATTGCCGGCGCCGGCTCGCGAGGCCCGTCCGCACGATGCTGACGAAGGTCATCGGATGGAACGGCCATTCGAGCACGGTCACGTTGCCGAGGAGCCGGATCAGCCTCTCCGCCTCCGTGTCGCGGGCGGCCTCGTCGCCGGCGGCGGAGGTGAGCAGGATGAAGGGAAAGTCCGACCAGTCGGGCTGGGCGGAGACGAGGGTGGACAGGTCGTAGAGATCGGCCGAATCGATGGCGGGCCCGGTCAGGACGGCGAGGCCGGAACGCGCGATCCGCGAGACGAGGCAGCCGAGATCGGCGCAGGTGACGGAAGCGAGGCCGGCCTGGCTCAGCGTGTCGGCGATCAGGGCCGCCTCGCCCGCGGGCGAGGCCAGGATGGCGACCGCTTCGGGATTGGGGTCGTCGAGCGTCACGGCCGGCCGTCGCATCCTCCAGGGGACCGCGCGGACCGTCCGGCCCGCCTCGCCCTGCGCGACATGCGCCCTTCCCCCATCCCCCGTGCTCTACCATCGAGGCGCGCCGGAGGCGAGACGTCTCTCACCATCGGACGGCGACGGGCGCATCCGCCTGGATTTCGGCGAGGCGGGTCCGGGTGGACTCCGTGGTCCCTTCCGGAAGCGCCTCGATGTCGAAGAAGGCGGCCTCGGCGATCTCGCGGTCCGCGCGCTTCGGGCCGGTCTGCCGGAAGGCGCGCACCTCGTAGACGAGGACATGGTCGCGCCGGGAGGAGCGGGTATTGAAGCAGATGCCGCGCAGGACGGGCGGCGCGGTCAGCTCGATATTGGCCTCCTCCCGCAGCTCGCGGCCGAGCGCGTCGAGCGCCGTCTCGCCGATCTCGACCCCGCCGCCCGGAAGGTGCCAGCCCTTCACATAGGTGTGGCGGATCAGGAGGACCCGGTCCGCCTCGTCGATCACCGCGCCCCGCACGCCCAGCGTCAGGCCGCGCGAGACCAGGAACCATGCATGCAGCGCACGGAAGAGGAGCGGCGCCCGTCCGCTCACGGCCGCCCCGGCGAGCGGGGAGAGGCCCGGCGCCCTAGGCCGCGGCGCCCGCGCTCTTGGAGATCCAGCGGGCGAGGTCGCCCTTGGGCTTGGCGCCGACCATCTGGTCGACCTTCTGGCCGTCCCGGTAGATGAAGAGCGTCGGGATCGAGCGGATGCCGAGCTTGGCGGCGATCTTCGGGTTCTCGTCGATATTGATCTTGGCGATCTTCACCCGCCCGGCCATCTCGGCGGAAATCTCCTCCAGGGCAGGTCCGATCATGCGGCACGGCCCGCACCACTCGGCCCAGAAATCGACGACGACGGGCTCCTTGGAATTGAGGACGTCGGTCTCGAAGCTCTGATCGGTGACCTTCACGGTTGCCATGGAACGTTCCTTTGCGGGTCCGCAATGCGAAGCGCGAAGGTAGGAACGCCGCGATGCGGGGTCAAGGAAGCGACCCTCTTTCCGGGGTGTACGGAGCCTGGCGTTCAGCGGTGCGCCCGGCGCTGGCGCTTCCCGGCCGCCGGCTCGGCCGCCGCGCCCTCCTCGGGCGGGGTCCAGACCCCCGAGACCCTCATGCGGATGTCCCGCAGCCCGGATCTCGACAAGGTGCGGCTCTGGCCGAGCGAGACGAAATCCTCCCGGGACCGCGTCCGCGCGCCGTGGGAATCGCCCAGATAGACCACAGGGCCGCTCTTGAGGACGAGAATGTCCCCGCGGCGGATATTGGGATCGATGAGGAACCAGTCGGGATGTTTCTCGGGATCAATGCTCCGCTGGCGGCCGGCCGTTCTGGATTTTCCGTCGGGCTGCTCGCCGACCGCATGCCTGGCTTCGCCACGGCCGGGGGCGCTGCGGCGGCCCAACTCGCGCTTGTGATGGCGAGGGCGCTCCGCGTGGCCGTGAGCCCCGCGCTTGGGGCGGACCGAGATGTCGAGGGGAGAGCGGGAATACGGCACCGAGTAGGTGGGTGCCGGGCTCGGCGCCTGGCCTCCTCCGAAGAGGAATTCGAGGAAGGCGGCCGCGGGTGTCGCTCCGGCGAAAGCCGCGGCGCAGATCAGGAGGGCGCCACCGAGAACGGCAAGCCGCTTTCGCGGCTGCCTTCCTGCGATCCCGATTGATGGCGGGGCCGCGTCGCGGCTGCCGATTCGCATGACCTTCCCCGGCGCTGGCGTTCCATGGGGCAAGGCTCAACGCGCGGGGGGGAGGTTTCGTTCCGCGGGCGGGGGAGCGTCGTTCTCCGTTTTCGTCCAATCCCGCCAGAGGAGGTGGATCACCGCCATCAGCGCCGGGCCCAGGAACAGGCCGAGGAGGCCGAAGGTCTCGACGCCGCCGAGGATTCCGAGCAGCACCCAGATGAAGGGCAGCTTGGTGGCCCCGCCGATCAGGGCGGGCCGCACGGCGTGGTCGGCCAGGAAGACCACGACCGTGCCCGTCGCCACGATGGCGACGGCGGCTCCCAGGGAACCCTGGGCCAGGACGATGAGCGCGGCGGCGCAGAAGACGATCGCGGCCCCGAAGGGAATCATGGCGGCGATGGCCGTCGCGGCCGCGAACAGCGTCGGGTGCGGCACCCCGCCGAGCCAATAGGCGATGCCGATCAGGACGCCTTCGCCGAGGCCGACCAGCACGAGCCCGTCCACCGTGCCGTGGATGGAGGCGACCATCTGCCGCCCGACGCGCTCGCCGTGGGGGCCGACGGCGCGGTGGCTCGCCCGCAGCAACTCGCGCGCGAGCCATTCGCCGTCCCGGTAGAGGAAGAACAGCGTCAGGATCGTGAAGCCGAAAATGACGCTCCTGTGCAGGATCTGCCCGCCGAAGGAGCGGCTCAGATCGGCCAGCGCGCCGTGGTTCAGGCGCTCGATCAGGCCCGAGGCCGCCGTGCCGCTGGAGAGGTTCTGCGCCCACCAAGCCGTCGCGGCCGGTCCGACGAGGGGCAGGTTCGCGAGCCAGTCCGGCGGGGCGAGGCCCGAGCGGCGCGCCTCCTCGACCAGGGCGATCACGACCCGGGCCTCGCGCGCGAGCTGGACCACGGCGATGCCGAGCGGGATCAGGAAGAGCAGCGCGACGGCGAGCGTCGCGAGGGCGGGCCAGAGGATGTCGTGGCCGCGCGGCGGGAAGGCGCGCCGCAGGCGCACGTAGAGAGGCCAGGTCGCGACCGCGAGAATCGCGGCCCAGCCGAGGGCCGGCAGGAAGGTGTGGATGGTCCAGAGCCCCGCGAGCAGGAGCAGGAGCCCGAGGACGATTCCCGTCCGCTGCTGAGCGATGCTCGTGCCCTCGTCCACGGTTCGGGGGCCGGCCTGTGGATCGATCATCGGCATCGAAAGCCTCCGCGCCGGAGAGAGGACAGGGACCAAGACACCTGACGCGAAACCCGCTAGCAATCGGCGGCGAGGATGGCGAGCGGTTTTCGGCGGATGGCGGGCATGACCAACGTGACCATCGACGGCGAGCGGCTGTGGGGCACGCTCATGGAGACGGCCGCGATCGGCGCGACCGCGAAGGGCGGCATCCGGCGGCTCACCCTGTCCGACGAGGACCGGCGCGTGCGCGACTGGTTCAAGGCCGCCTGCGAGGAGGCCGGCTGCACGGTCACCGTCGACCGGATCGGCAACATGTTCGCGCGCCGCGAGGGCCGAAATCCTGGCCTGCCGCCGATCTGCATGGGCTCGCATCTCGACGCCCAGCCGACCGGGGGCAAGTTCGACGGCGTGCTCGGCGTCCTGGCGGGCCTCGAGGCTTTGCGCAGCCTGCATGCGATCGGCTACGAGACCAATGCGCCGCTGGAGGTGATCAACTGGACCAACGAGGAGGGCGCCCGCTTCACCCCCGCCATGATGGCCTCGGGCGCCTTTGCCGGCGTCTTCACCGAGGATTACGTCCTCTCGCGGCGCGACCGGGACGGGGCGAGCTTCGCCGAGGCGATCGAGGCGATCGGCTATCGGGGCGAGGCGCCGGTCGGCGGCAGGCCCTTCTCGGCCATGTTCGAGCTGCATATCGAGCAGGGGCCGATCCTCGAGGCCGAGGGCAAGACGATCGGCGTCGTCACCGGCGTGCAGGCGATCCGCTGGTTCGAGCTGACCATCCGGGGCGCCGACGCCCATGCGGGGGCGACGCCCATGCGGAACCGGCGGGACGCGCTGGCCGGGGCGGCCCGGGCCGTCCTGGCGGTCGAGGAGGTCGCGCTGGCCCACGGCCCGGACGGGGTCGGCACGGTCGGCATCCTGGAATGCCGCCCCGGCTCGACGAATGTCGTGCCCGGCGAGGTCTTCCTGACCGTCGACTTGCGCCATCCCCTCGATTCGACCCTCGCTTGCATGGAGGAGGACCTGCGCGGGCGGCTCGCCGCCGTGCAGGGAAAGCTCGATTTCGAGCTGGAGCGGATCTGGGTCTCGCCCGCCGTCCATTTCGACGAGAGGCTGATCGGCCATGTGCGGGAGGCTGCCGAACGGCTGGGCCTGCCGCATCGCGACATCGCCTCGGGCGCCGGCCACGACGCCGTCTATGTCGCGAAGGTCGCGCCCACGACCATGATCTTCGTGCCCTGCCGCGAGGGCATCAGCCACAACGAGGCCGAGGAGAGCACGCCCGCCCAATGCGCCGCCGGCGCGCAGGTTCTCCTGAATGCCGTGCTCGCCTTCGACGCCACGCTGGAGGGGAGCGCGCGATAGCGGGGCCGGCGAGAGGGCCGGGCTGGACGATTAATTCTTCTTCATGTGACGGCGCCGCCTCTTCTCAGCCGTGGGTCCGGTCCGTAAAATCGGCCGGGTTTGCGATGAGACGGTTCGGTCCCTGGACCCGTCCGGTCCGGGCCCTTGCGTTGATGCCGAAACCGCCCCGCTTCATATTCCGCCGGCACCCCGTGCCGCTGCGCATCCTGCTCGCAGGCACGGCGGCCTTGGCGCTCACCGCCTGCGACCTGACCCCGCCCGACACGGGAGTGCCGATTCCGGCCGCCTACAAGGCGGGCGGGGCCGTGCCTGCGCCGGCGCCTCGGCCCGACTGGGTGACGGGATTCGGCTCGGCCGAGCTGAATGCGCTCGTCGCGGGCGCGCTCGGCCAGAATTTCGACATCGAGGCCGCCATCGCCCGCATCAACGAGGCCGAGGCACAGGCCGTCGTCGCCAGCGCGGCCCTGTTCCCCTTCCTCGGCGGGACGGCCGACGCCTCCCGCACGCAGACGCAATCGGGCGCCGGCCCTCTCATCTCCAACCGGGTCGGCCTCGGCCTGACCGCCTCCTACGAGTTGGATCTCTTCGGCAAGAACCGCTACGCGGCCCGCGCGGCCGACGAAACGGCGCGGGGCGCCAGGTTCGATCGCGACACCGTCGCGCTCGCCACCATGGCCTCGGTCGCCAACACCTATTTCGCCCTCGCCTCGTCCCAGGACCGCCTGCGGATCGCCGAGGAGAATGTCCGCATCGCGACCCGCGTGCTCGAGGCCCTGCAAAGCCGGCTCTCCGTCGGGACGGGCACCGCCCTCGACACCGCCCAGCAGGAAAGCGTGGTCGCGCAGCAGAAGGCGCGCATTCCCCCGCTCGTCCAAGCGGTGCAGCAGAACCGCAACACGCTCGCCCTCCTCGTCGGGCGCCCGCCGCAGAGCCTCTCGGTCAAGGGCGGCAGCCTCGACCGGCTGCGCCTTCCCGCGCCCCGCCCCGGCCTGCCGGCCGCCCTCCTCCTGCGCCGCCCCGACATCGCCTCGGCGGAGGCGAACCTCGCCTCGGCCGAGGCCTCGGTCGCCTCCGCCCGCGCGGCCTTCTTCCCGACGATCCAGCTCACGGGCTCGGGCGGTGTCCAGAGCGCCGCCCTGCGCAGCCTGTTCGGACCGCATACGGCCATCTATTCGGTGGCTGCGGGCCTGACCCAGCCGATCTTCGACGGCGCCGCCCTCAAGGGCCAGCTCGATTTCGAGCGCGGTCGGACCGCCGAACTCGCGGCGGTCTACAAGAAGGCCATCGTGCAGAGCCTCACGGATGTCGAGAACGCGCTGGTCGCCGTGCGCCAGAGCGCGGAGCTGGAGGCGCGCCAGCGCGATTCGGTCGTCGCTTCCCGCAAGGCGCTCGATCTCAGCGAGGCGCGCCTGAAGGAAGGCACGATCGACGTCGTCACCCTGTTCACCGTGCAGACGACCCTGTTCAGCGCCCAGGACAACCTGGCGCTGGCGAAGCTCCAGCGCTTCAACGCCTCCGTCTCGCTGTACCAGGCGCTCGGCGGCGGCTTCACCCAGGCGCGCTCCGATCCCGTCGCGACAGGGGTCGACAGGCTGACGCTCCCCATCGGGGCCGACGCAAGATGAGGCGCGCGGTCCGCTATCTGGTCCTGACCCTCCTCGTGGCCGGGGCGGCCGTCTTCGTCTGGCGCGAGACCTCCGCGCCCCCGAGTCCCGGGGTGGCCCAGGGCGACGGCCGTCCGCCCCGGCGCGGAGGCGGCGGGCGGCGCGGCGGCGCCGAGGGGCCGACCTCCGTCCTGGCGGAGCCCGCGCGCATCGCCGACGTGCCCGTGACCCTGGACGCGGTCGGCACGGTCCAGGCGCTCAACACCGTCACGATCCGCTCGCAGGTGGACGGCCGGCTCGTCGAGCTGGCCTTCAAGGAGGGGCAGGACGTCAAGCGCGGCGACCTCCTGGCGCGGATCGACCCGGCCGTCTACCAGGCGCAATACGATCAGGCGGTCGCCAAGAAGGCGCAGGACGAGGCGACGCTGGCCAATGCGCGCCTCGACCTCCAGCGCTACGTCGCCCTCGCCACGACCAATGCCGGCTCGCGCCAGCAGGCCGACACGCAGAAGGCGCTCGTCGCCCAGCTCCAGGCCCAGGTCCAGGCCGACCAGGCCGCGATCGACAATGCGCGAGCCTATCTCGACTACACGACCATCCGCGCGCCGCTGGACGGGCGGCTCGGCATCCGCCTCGTCGACCAGGGCAACCTGATCCATGCGAGCGACGCCACCGGCATCGTGGTCATCACCCAGTTGCGGCCCATCGCCCTCGTCTTCAACCTGCCCCAGCAGAACCTGCGCGCCGTCACGGCGGCGATGGCGCGCGGCGAGGTGCCGGTCGAGGCGCTGGAGGCCGACAACCGCACGGTGATCGATCGCGGCCGGCTGGAGGTGGTCGACAACCAGGTCGACCAGCAGACCGGGACCGTCAAGCTGAAGGCGGTCTTTCCCAACGAGAAGCTGCCGCTCTGGCCCGGCGGTTTCGTCAATGTCCGCTTGCGGACGGACATCCTGAAGCAGGTCGTGGTCGTGCCGACCGGCGCGGTCCAGCGTGGTCCCAACGGCCCCTTCGTTTATGTGGTCCAGGGGGGGAAGGCGGTGCTGAGGCCGGTCGCGATCACGCGGCAGACCGAGGATATCACCGTCCTCGCCTCCGGCGTCACGCCGCCCGAGCCCGTCGTCACGACCGGCTTCGCGCGCCTCACCGACGGCGCGCAGGTCACGGTCGCCGAGGCTGGGGAGGCCCCGAAGCCCGGCAAGCCGGCCGTGGGCGCGCCGGCTCCCGCCGCGACGCCCCCGGCGGAGAGCCCGGCCCCGGCGGCGGGACCCCGGCCCGCGCATGAGCGCCCCTTCCGCTCACGCGAAGGGGGAGGAGGGCGCGAGCCCCGGCGCGTCGGCCCCGCTGGGAGCGGACCCTCCGCTGGGAGCGGACCCTCCGCAGGCAGCGGGCCCCCCGCCGGGGGCGGATCCTCTGCCGGAGGCGCGGCGCGGCCGTGAGCGTTTCCTCGCCCTTCATCCGGCGGCCGATCGCGACCTCGCTTCTCGCCGTCGCCATCCTGATCTGCGGGGTGCTGGGCTATCTGAAGCTGCCGGTGGCAAGCCTGCCGCAGGTCGATTTCCCGACGATCCAGGTGACGACGCGCCTGCCCGGCGCGAACCCGGACACCGTCGCCTCGACCATCACCGCGCCGCTCGAGCGGCAATTCGGCCAGATCCCGGCCCTCGCCGGCATGTCGTCGAATTCGAGCTTCGGCCTGTCGCAGGTGACGCTGCAATTCGAGCTGGACCGCGACATCGATTCGGCCGCCCAGGACGTCCAGTCGGCGATCAACGCGGCCGGCTCGACCCTGCCGCGCACGCTGCCCTTTCCGCCGACCTACAACAAGGTGAACCCGGCCGATGCCGCCATCGTCTCGCTGGCCCTGACCTCCTCGACGGTGTCGCTCCGCGAGCTGTCGGACCTCGCCGACACGTTCATCGCCCAGCGTCTCGCCGAGGTCTCCGGCGTCGGCGCGGTCACGATCCAGGGCGGCGTGCGGCCCGCGATCCGCATCCAGGCCGACCTCGCCCGCCTCGCCGCCTACGGGCTGAGCCTGGAAGACCTGCGCAGCGCCATCGCGGCCGCGAACGTCGCCGGCCCCAAGGGCGCGCTCGACGGCCCCACCCAGTCCTATACGATCGCCGCCAACGACCAGCTCGCGGCCGTCGAAGAATACCGCCAGCTCACCGTCGCCTATCGCAACGCGGCGCCCATCCTGCTGAAGGACGTCGCCGTCATCGTCGACGGGCTGGAGGATGCGCGGGTTGCGGGACGGTTCGGCGCCGACGTCGCCGTCATCCTCGACGTCCAGCGCCAGCCCGGCGCCAACGTGGTCGAGACCGTCGACCGCATCCGCACCCAGCTGCCGCGCCTCTCCCAGGCCATGCCGGCCGGCGTCGAGCTGCGCCTCGTGCAGGACCGCACCGAGACCATCCGCGCCTCCATCCACGAGGTGCAGCTCACGCTGGTCCTGTCCTGCGTGCTGGTGGTGCTGGTGGTGCTGCTCTTCCTGCGCACCGTGCGGGCGACGATCATCGCCGGGGTCGCGCTGCCGCTCTCGATCGTCGCCACCTTCGGGGTGATGTGGCTCGCCGGATTCAGCCTCGACAACCTCTCCCTCATGGCGCTGACCATCGGCACGGGCTTCGTCGTGGACGACGCCATCGTCATGATCGAGAACATCGTGCGCAAGATCGAGGAGGGCGAGCGGCCCTTCGAGGCCGCCCTCTCGGGGGCGCGCGAGATCGGCTTCACCGTCATCTCGCTCACCGTCTCGCTGATCGCGGTCTTCATCCCGCTCCTGTTCATGACGGGCCTCGTCGGCCGCATGTTCCGGGAATTCGCCCTCACCCTGACCATCGCGGTGGTCGTCTCGGCGGTGATCTCGCTCACCCTGACGCCGATGATGTGCGCCGTCCTGCTGCGCCGCCCGCAGGCCGAGAGCCGCTGGCAGCGCATGGCGGAGGCCCCGATCTCCTGGATGAGCCGCGCCTACGACGCGAGCCTGCTCTGGGCGCTCCGGCGCCCGGCCCTGATGCTGCTCGTGACGGCGGGGACCCTCGCGCTCACGGGCTGGCTCTATCTCGTCATCCCGAAGGGCTTCCTGCCCGACCAGGATACGGGCCTGCTCACCATCACCGTCGAGGCGGCCCCCGACAGCTCCTTCGCCGAGATGCTGCGCCTCCAGGAGGAGGTCTCGGCGCTCGCGCGGCGCGATCCCGACGTCGCCTCGGTGATGGCGGCGGTCGGCGTCGGCGCCCTCAACCCGACGCCCAACGTCGCGCGGCTGACCGCGGTGCTGAAGCCGCTCGACCGCCGCCGCGCCTCGGCGGGGGAGATCGGCGAGCGCCTGCGCGCGGCGGCCGCCGCCATCCCCGGCGTCACGCTCTATGTCCAGGTGGTGCCGGATATCCGCATCGCGACGCGCGCGAGCCGCTCGCAATACCAGTACACGCTCTCCGGCTCCGATGCCGCCGAGGTCTCGGCCTGGGCCGCGCGCCTCGCCCAGGCGCTCCGCGAGGACCCCGCCCTGCGCAACGTCGCCCTCGAGACGCAGGAGGGCGGGCTGCGGGCGAACCTGATCGTCGACCGCGAGACCGCGGGCCGCCTCGGCATCACGATCCAGTCCGTGACGGACATTCTCAGCGACGCCTTCGGCCAGCGCCAGATCTCGACGATCTACGGCCAGTCGAACCAGTTCAGGGTCATCCTGGAGGCGGCGCCGCACTACCAGTCGAGCCCCGACGTCCTGACCAAGCTCTACCTGCCCGCGAGCCTCCAGGTCGCGCTCTCGGCCAATGGGGCGACGCCGACCACCGTCCAGGGCGCGCGCGTGCCCCAGATCCCGCTCTCGACCTTCGTGCGGCTGGAGCGGACCACGGCGCCCCTCGCCATCGCCCACCAGGAGCAGTTCCCGGCCGCGACCATCTCCTTCGACGTGGCGCCGGGCTCGGCCATCGGCACGGCCGTCGAATCGATCGCGCGGATCGAGCGCGAGCTCGGTGTGCCGAGCTCGATCACCGCCTCCTTCTCGGGCGACGCGGCCGAGTTCCAGCGGGCGCTGGCCGGCCAGCCCTGGCTGATCCTCGCCGCCGCGGTGACGATCTACATCGTGCTGGGCATGCTCTACGAGAGCTTCATCCACCCGCTCACGATCCTCTCGACCCTGCCCTCGGCGGGGGTGGGCGCGCTCCTCGCCCTGATGGCCTTCGGGCAGGACCTCTCCATCGTCGCGCTGATCGGCATCATCCTCCTGATGGGGATCGTGAAGAAGAACGCCATCATGATGATCGACTTCGCCCTCGCGGCCGAGCGCCAGGATGGGCTCGAGCCGCTGGAGGCGATCGTGCGCGCCTGCCGGCTGCGCTTCCGGCCGATCATGATGACGACGCTCGCGGCCCTTCTCGGGGCCGTGCCGCTCGCCATCGGGCACGGGCCCGGCCACGAATTGCGCGTCCCGCTCGGCATCACCATCATCGGCGGGCTGCTGCTGAGCCAGCTCATCACCCTCTACACGACGCCCGTGATCTATCTCGGCTTCGAGGGCCTGCGCCGGCGCTGGGCGGGCGGGAAGGCGCGCGAGGAATTGCAGCCCGAGTTGCCGTTCGGCGGCCCGGCGGGATAGAGGACATTCCCCGCGCTCCGCACCCGCCGGGGAGCGAAGCTGCGACGCAGCGAAATGGCAAGGGCCGAGGCCCCCCGCCCCGCCGGAGAGGATCGTGTCGAAGCTGAATCTCAAGGAGACCTATTCGCGCTTCGTCGGTCTCCTCAGCAAGCATCCGGGTCTCCCGGAGCCGCTGCAGACCGCGATCGGCGGAGAGTTCGAGGCTTTCGGCATCATCGAATGCGAGATGCTACGCTTCTACGGCCTCGAGCCCCATCATGACCTGGTCGATGTCGGCTGCGGTTCCGGCCGCCTCGCCATTCCGCTGTCGCGCGAGCATCGGGGCGGATATCTCGGCACCGATCTCGTCGAGGAACTGCTCGATTACGCGCGGGCCCGATGCGGCCGGCCCGACTGGCGCTTCGAGGCGGTCGACCATGTGAGGATTCCCGCCGCGGACGAATCGGCGGACATGGTCTGCTTCTTTTCCGTCCTGACCCATGTCCTGCACGAGCACAGCTACCTCTACCTGGAGGAGGCGAGGCGGGTGCTGAAGCCGGGCGGGCGGATCGTGTTCTCGTTCCTGGAATTCGCCGATCCGAGCCACTGGGCGGTCTTCGAGACGACCCTCGACGATACGCGAGGGCCGAACGTCCACCCCTTGAACGTCTTCATCGAACGGGCGGTGATCCGGTGCTGGAGCCAGAGGCTGAACCTGCCCGTGGTCGAGATCCGCGACGGCGCCGACCCCTTCGTGCCCCTGAAGGAGCCCGTCCGGCTCGAAGGGGGAGAAGTGCTGTCCGGCCAAGGCATGCTGGGCCAGGCGATCTGCGTGCTGGAGAAACCGCGGGACTGAGGCCGCCGGCTTTCCGGAAATCTCCTATCCCGATCTCTTCGGGATGCGCGGCCGCGGGGACGGGGCGGTGGACGGACGGGGCGGGGCGGCTTGCGGATCGGGCGGGGGCTCGCCGAGGATCGCGCGCTTCACGGCCTCGTAGCCCTCCCGCTCGCCTTGCTGCTGCCCGGCCTCGAGCTTGCGAACCAGCGACTCGAATTGCGGGGGAACGGTCGGCTCTCCCAGGAAGGAGGGCTTTCCCGCCTCGATCTGAAGCTCGTTGCGCAGGCGGCGCCCCAGATGCTCCTGGACATCGCGGGGCAGCTTCGTGCCGGGGGTCGTTCGATCGTCGTCTTGCATGGTCAACTGCGACTTGCTCCGCGTCAACTCCGGCGCGCCGCAAAAGTTCTGCCGGTTCCGCCGCCGATTGTCACCCCGTCCCATAGAAGTGAGAGACGTCTCAGTCCAAGGTCTGGTGTGGGATGCGTGACGAATGCTTGCCTCCTTCGCTCCGGCGCGGCACCTAGAGGCGCGGAAACAGGGAGGAGCGGAATGAGCACGACCGTCGGCGGCTATCGCGAGGCTTATGAGGCGGCCCGCCGCGACCCGGAGAGGTTCTGGCTCGACGCCGCCAGGGCGATCGACTGGATCTCGCCGCCCAGCCGTGCCTTCGACGGCTCCCTCGGCATCTACGGCCGCTGGTTCCCCGACGCCGTCTGCAATACCTGCCACAACGCGCTCGACCGCCACGTCGCGGGCGGCCGGGGAGACCAGGCCGCGATCCTCTACGACAGCCCGGTCACGGGCGAGAAGCGGCGCATCACCTATGCCGAGATGCTGGACGAGGTCCGTGTCCTGGCCGGGCTGATGGCCGAGATGGGCGTCTCGAAGGGAGACCGCGTCCTCATCTACATGCCGATGATCCCGCAGGCCCTCGTCGGCATGCTGGCCTGCGCGCGCCTCGGCGCGGTCCATTCGGTGGTGTTCGGCGGCTTTGCCGCGCGCGAACTCGCGGCGCGGATCGAGGATGCCGAGCCGAAGCTCATCCTCGCCGCCTCCTGCGGGCTCGAGCCGAACCGCATCGTCGCCTACAAGCCCCTCCTCGACGAGGCCATCGGGATTTCGGCGCACAAGCCCGAAGCTTGCCTGATCTTCCAGCGGCCCCAGGCCGCGGCGAGCCTCCAGGAGGGCCGGGACCGCGACTGGGCCGCGGCCGTGCGGGATGCGGCGTCCCGAGGCGTCTGTGCCGATTGCGTGCCCGTCCAGGCGACCGACCCGGCCTATATCCTCTATACCTCGGGCACGACGGGCCGGCCGAAGGGGGTCATCCGCGACACGGGCGGCCACATGGTGGCGCTCGCCTGGTCGCTGGCCAATCTCTATGGCATCCGGCCGGGCGAGGTGTTCTGGACGGCCTCGGATATCGGCTGGGTCGTCGGCCATTCCTACATCGTCTACGCGCCGCTGATCTGCGGCGCGACGACCGTTCTCTTCGAGGGCAAGCCGGTCGGCACGCCGGATGCCGGCACCTTTTGGCGCATCTGCGAGGAATACCGCGTCGTGACGCTCTTCACGGCGCCGACGGCGCTCCGGGCCATCCGCAAGGAGGATCCCGAGGGGGCCTTCGTGAAGGCGCACGACCTGTCGCGGTTCCGGGCCTTGTTCCTGGCCGGCGAGCGGGCCGATCCCGACACGGTCGCCTGGGCGGAGCGGACCTTCGGCATCCCGGTGATCGACCATTGGTGGCAGACGGAGACGGGCTGGGCCATCTGCGGCAACCCGTTCGGGCTCGGCCTCCTGCCGATCAAGCACGGCTCGCCCACGGTGCCGATGCCCGGCTACATCCTCGAAGTGCTCGACGAGGGCGGCAAGCCCGTGCCGGCGGGCCAGATGGGCACGCTCGCGATCAAATTGCCCCTGCCTCCCGGCAACCTGCCGACCCTGTGGCGCGACGACGCCCGCTTCAAGGAGAGCTATCTCTCGACCTTCCCCGGCTACTATACGACCTCGGATGCGGGCTTCATCGACGCGGACGGCTACGTCTTCGTGATGGGGCGGACGGACGACGTCATCAACGTCGCCGGACACCGCCTCTCGACCGGGTCGATGGAGGAGGTGCTGGCTTCCCATCCGGCCGTGGCCGAATGCGCCGTGATCGGCGTCAAGGACGCGCTGAAGGGCGAGGTGCCGGCGGGCTTCGTCGTGCTCAAGGCCGGGAGCGAAAGCGAGGTCGCCAAGGTCGAGGGCGAGCTGGTGCGCCATGTGCGCGACAAGATCGGGCCGGTCGCCGCCTTCAAGCTCGCGATCGCGGTCGGCAAGCTGCCGAAGACGCGCTCCGGCAAGATCCTGCGCGGCACGATGAAGAAGATCGCCGACGGCGACGACTGGACCATGCCGGCCACGATCGAGGACCCGACCGTGTTCGAGGAGATCACGGTGGTGCTGAAGGCGCGCGGCCTGCCGGAGTGAGGACGGGGCGCGGGTTCCTGCGCCGGGCGCTCCTCTCCCCGCTGGCGGGGAGGGTTGGCGCGGTGGAAGCCGCCAGATGTGTTTGTGGAAGGGGGGAGGGGGCGCTGCGCCTTCCCGCCCCTTCCCGCCGCCCCTTCCGGCTGCTATCTGCGCCTTATCCCTTCACAGCGTGTCCCGCCTGAGCGCAAAGCTCACCGGCTCCGCGCGGATTCCCGATGACCACCCATTCGATCGACAAGATCCGCAACTTCTCCATCGTGGCGCATATCGACCACGGCAAGTCCACCCTCGCCGATCGCCTGATCCAGGAGACGGGCGCCCTCTCCGCGCGCGAGATGACCGAGCAGGTCCTCGACAACATGGAGATCGAGAAGGAGCGCGGCATCACCATCAAGGCGCAGACCGTGCGCCTCGAATACCGCGCCCGGGACGGCCAGGATTATGTCCTGAACCTCATGGACACGCCCGGCCACGTGGATTTCGCCTATGAAGTCTCGCGCTCGCTCGCGGCCTGCGAGGGCTCGCTCCTCGTGGTCGACGCCTCCCAGGGCGTCGAGGCGCAGACCCTCGCCAACGTCTACCAGGCCCTCGATGCGGGCCATGAGATCGTGCCCGTCCTCAACAAGATCGACCTGCCGGCGGCCGAGCCCGAGCGCGTCAAGGAGCAGATCGAGGAGGTGATCGGGCTCGACGCCTCCGAGGCCGTGCCGATCTCCGCCAAGACCGGCCTCGGCATCGACCTCGTGCTGGAGGCCATCGTCACCCGCCTGCCCCCGCCGAAGGGTGACGAGACGGCGCCCCTCAAGGCCCTCCTCGTCGATTCCTGGTACGATGCCTATCTCGGCGTGGTCGTTCTGGTGCGCATCGTGGACGGGATGCTCCGAAAGGGCATGACCATCCGCATGATGGGCACGGGCGCGGTCTACGGCGTCGACAAGGTCGGCGTGTTCCGGCCGAAGATGCTGGACGTCGCGGCTTTGGGGCCCGGCGAGGTCGGGTTCCTGACCGCCTCCATCAAGGAGGTGGCCGATACCGCCGTCGGCGACACCATCACGGAGGACAAGCGGCCGACCGCCGCGATGCTGCCGGGCTTCAAGCCCGTCCAGCCGGTGGTCTTCTGCGGCCTCTTCCCCGTGGACGCGGCCGAGTTCGAGAACCTGCGCGCCGCCATGGGCAGGCTGCGCCTGAACGACGCCAGCTTCACCTACGAGATGGAGACCAGCGCCGCGCTCGGCTTCGGCTTCCGCTGCGGCTTCCTCGGGCTGCTCCATCTCGAGATCGTGCAGGAGCGCCTCGAGCGCGAATTCAACCTCGACCTGATCTCGACCGCGCCCTCCGTCGTCTACCACCTCAACATGCGCGACGGCACGATGAAGGAACTGCACAACCCGGCCGACATGCCGGACGTGATGCGGATCGAGACCATCGAGGAGCCCTGGATCAGGGCCACGATCCTCACGCCCGACGATTACCTCGGCGGCATCCTCAAGCTCTGCCAGGACCGGCGCGGCATCCAGGTCGACCTCAACTATGTCGGCAAGCGTGCCATGGTCGTCTACGACCTGCCGCTCAACGAGGTGGTGTTCGACTTCTACGACCGGCTGAAATCGATCTCGAAGGGCTACGCCTCCTTCGACTACCAGCTCACCGACTACCGCGAGGGCGACCTCGTGAAGATGCAGATCCTCGTCAATGCCGAGCCGGTCGACGCGCTCTCGATGCTCGTTCACCGCGACCGCGCCGAGAGCCGCGGCCGGGCCATGTGCGAGAAGCTGAAGGACCTGATCCCGCAGCATCTCTTCCAGATCCCGGTCCAGGCCGCGATCGGCGGCAAGATCATCGCCCGCGAGACGATCCGGGCGCTGCGCAAGGACGTGACCGCCAAATGCTACGGCGGCGACGCCACCCGCAAGCGCAAGCTCCTGGAGAAGCAGAAGGAGGGCAAGAAGCGCATGCGCCAGTTCGGCCGCGTGGAGATCCCGCAGGAGGCCTTCATCGCCGCCCTGAAGATGGACGGCTGAGGCCGCTTCATCGGAAAGAGCGGCCGCCGGACGGCCACCGGCAGGCGATGTCCTCGAGGCTCAAGGACCGCTCCAATCAGGCAGGTTGAAGGTGAATCGCTCCGCGGCCTCTCAGGCTGCCTGCGGGGCGAGGCCGGGCCAGTAATGGCCGTCGGGCGTAGGCCGCTTGCCGAAGATCGCCTGGCCCACGCGAACCACGGTCGCCCCCTCGAGGATGGCCGGCTCGTAGTCGCCCGACATGCCCATGGACAGGCCGGTGAGGGCCGGGTGGACCGTCCTTGCCTTGTCGCGCAGCTCCCGCAGGAGCGCGAAGCAGGGGCGCACCTTGTCCATGTCGGTGCTGAACAGGGCGAGCGTCATCAGTCCCCGCGGACGCAGGCGCGGGAAGCGGTGCAGCGCGTCGGCGAAGGATGGCAGCGCATCGGGATGCAGGCCGAACTTGCTCTCCTCTCCCGAGGTATTGACCTGCACGTAGACGTCGAGGAGGCGGTCCTCCCGCTCCAGCCGCCGGTCGAGCTCCTCCGCCACCCGCAGGCTGTCGAGCGCGTGGAATTCATCCGCGAAGCGGACGAGGTGCCTGACCTTGTTCGTTTGCAGATGCCCGACGATGCTCCAGTGGATATCCAGATCGGCCAGCGCCTCGCGCTTGCCCATCGCCTCCTGGACCTTGTTCTCGCCGAAGGAGCGGATGCCCGCGGCGAAGGCGTGGCGCAGGATGCGCGCGGGCACCGTCTTGGTGATCGGCTGGAGCCGGATTTCGGCGCGGTCGCGGCCTGCCCGGCGGCAGGCCCGCGCGATCCGCTCCTCGACCGCGGCCAGGTTGTCCCGGAACGCGGCGGACGGATCGGGGCCGAAGCGCGCGAGATCCCCGGGCGAGAGCGGGACCGCGGGTTCCGTCATCTCCGGCCCCGCCTCAGGCGCAGCCGCCGGGCATGCGGATATCCGGCGAGCCGGCGGCATCCGGCGGCGCGGCGGCCTCGCTCATCAGCGCCATGATCTCCGCGCCGAGCCGAAGGTCGGGCAGATGCCCCAGCACCTGCCGCCGAAGATAGCCCTGCCGGTCGATCAGCAGCGTCGTGGGTGTTCCCTCCATCCGATAGGCCCGCATGGTGCGCGGCAGGCCGACACCGTCCGCTTCGTCCACGCCGACGGGAAAGGTGATGCGGTATTCGTGCAGGAAGGCCCTCAGCGCGACCGGCCTCATCGCGTCGTGATGCTCGAAGACGGTATGCAGCCCCACCACCTCGACGTCCTCGCGCCGGAAAAGATGGGCCACCCGCTGGGCCTGCGGCAAGCCTTCGCTGACGCAGCCGGGGCACAGCATCTGGAAGGCGCAGACCATCACTACGCGCCCGCGCAACTGCGCGAGCGTCAGCGGCTCGGGCGTGTTGAACCATTCGGCGACACGCCATGGCGGCGCGCATTCCCTCCCGTGGGACACGGCACGGCTCCCATCCTCGTCGGGGCCGAGCATAGAGCACGCTACGGAAAAAGGGAATCCGGCTTTCCGATAACAACGTGCATTCACAACAGCTTAGCAGAGCTGCTGAAAAAGCCGCGGTCATCGACCCAGCCCGCCGGCGCGAGCTTCACGCTCCGGCGAGGCGGCGGCAATAGGTCAGGACGAGACGGGTGAAATCCTCCGTGCTCTGCAAGGGCGCGAGATGGCGCGCGCCGGGTACGGTGTCGATCGTCACGTTGGCGAGATTGTTCCGCAGGAACTCGCGCGTCGCGCCGAAGGAAGTATGCTCGTCATAGAGGGCGACCAGCGGCTGGCGGATCTCGCGGAGCCGCTCGGCCGTGAGCCCCGCGGGCGCGAAGACGTCCTGCCCGCAGGTGGTGCGGGCGAGTTGCGGCAGTTGCGAGAACCAGCGCAAGGCCGTCTCGCCCATCGTCTCCCGGATGCGCTCCTTCTGCACCGGGGTGAGGCCCGCGATCGCCTGGAAGAGGCGGGTCAGGTCGACATCCCTCCCCAGTTCCGCGCCCGCGGCGACGAGGGCCGCGCGCACGTCCCGCCACCCTTCCATCTCCGCGAGGTTCGGCTCGATGTCGGCGAGGCCGGCGAAGAAGGGATCGGAGAGGACCAGCCCCCGCACCATGTCCGGGTAGAGCCACGCGGCATGGGTCGCGACCACCGCGCCGTAGCTGTGCCCGACCAGGATTGCCGGGCCGAGGCCGAGGGCGGAATGCAGGCCGCGAAGATCCTGCGCCATGTCGGCCGAGGTGTAGCCGTCCGGCGGGACGGAACTCGCGCCGTGGCCGCGCATGTCATAGGCGGTCACCCGGAACTCGCGGGCCAGGATGTCGAGGACGTTGCTGAACAGCCAGACGGACAGGTTGCTCGTCACGGCATGGATCAGGATCACGTCGGGACCGCTGCCGCGCTGCTGATAGTGGAATCGCAGCCCGTTCAGGTCGAGCATCGGCATGGTGGTCGCTACGCTCCCGGCTGCGCCATCTGGCCGTGCAGGAAGGCGGCCAGCTCGCCGATCTCGATGTCGCGCGCGCCCCTCTCGCGGAGGTCGGCCAGGAACTCCCCGAAACGGAAGCGCCGGCCATAGGTCTCCTCGAGCTTCTCGGCGAGGATGACGGCGTCGATCGAGACGAAGCCGAGATCGGCGAAGAACAGGGTCTTCGGACCGATCTCCCCGGAATATTCCCGGCCGTCGAAATCGCCGAGAATCCGGGCCAGGTCTTGCAGGATGGCATCCGGCGTCGGCGGCTTCATGCGGCCCTCTCGTTCAGGCAGACCGCGACGACGAGATCGCCGTCGCGCGCGGTATGGGCAAGGACCCGCCCGCGCGCCGCTCCGCAGGCGAGGGCGAGCGTGCCGGTCCGCGCATCGGCGGCCAGGACGAGCGGATCGGTCGGCGGATCGACGCCCCCGAGGGCCTGCCGGGCCGCCTCCTTGGCGGCTAGGAAGCGCGCCGTCCATTCGGATCGTTCCCCGAGCCCGGCCAGCAGCGCCCGTTCGCCCGCATTCCATGCGGGCTCCTCCCGCGGAGCGCAACGCGCGAGGGCGATGCCGACCGGCGCCTCGAAGGCCGCGACGCTCGCGACCACGTCGTCGAGACGGGCGATCGCGACATTCGGAAACGCCTCGGCCGCCGTCCCGCGCGGCCGGGCGGCGAGACCGCGGCCGTTCGGCGAGGTGATGACGATGTCGGTCGGATAGAGGCGCTCGCCATGGCGGGCATGCCACAGGAGGCGCACGGAATCCTTGGCGGCGAGGCGCCCGAAGAGCCAGGAGATCTCCTGCTCCTCGTCGCCGCCGAGCCCGCGATATTCCGCCATCTCGGGGGGTGCCAGCGCGACCTTGGAGGTGACGATCCGCATCGTCCGCTGCTTCTGGTCCGGCGGGGTGTCGAGACGGATGCAGCGGGCCGGGACGGAGGATCGCGCGAGGACCGCGTCCCAGGGCTTGCTGATGAAATACTCGTCCTTCGGCCCGAAGAAATTCACCTCCGCGAACGGGACGTAGAAGCGCCAGAACGTCAGGCCGCTCATGCGCGACCAGTGCCGGCCGTCCGGCCCGATCAGATCGACGCAATGGTTGAAATGCCGGTAGCTGCCGCCCCTGGCGAAGCAGCGGCTGGCCAGGCGCGAGCCCGGCGCGAGCTGCGGCCCGAAGATCTCGATCTTCTTCAATTCGACCGGCAGGAGGACGCGGCCGGCCTGGTCCGGGAATTCGAGCTGCCAGGCGCTGATCGGGTGCATGCCCACATCGAGCGTGACCGGGTCCAGGGCGAAATGCGGGTCGGGCTGGGAGCGGAAGAGCCGCTCGCGGGGCAGGACCTCGATCTCGCCCTCCAGTCCCTCGAGGCCGCTTCTCCCGGTCGAGCGCGTGCCCTGGAAAAGAGGGCCATGGAACAGGTTCCGGTACGGGACGTCGACCGGGATCCTGCAGGGATGCTCGTCCGTGGGGGGAACCTCCTCGACGGGGGGAGGCTCGGGATAATCCCGGGCCAGCCTGACGACGCCCTGGCCGGCGGGGGAGCGCCCGCCTGCCTTGTTCGCCGCTCCCCCGAGGACATGGATGGTGACCGCCACCTCGGGGCCCGAGGCGGGACCGGCGGCCGGCAGGAGCCGGGCGGCGGCCTCGATCGAGGCCAGTTCGTCGGCGTCGAAGGCCAGCCAATGGAACAGCCGGACGTTCTCGATCCCGATGGCCTTGTATCCGGGGCAGAGGCAGGCGGCGAGTTCCGCCATGACCTCGAGGCTGAAGGTCATCGGCATGACCGGCAGGCCGTGCTGGTTCGGATCGACCTTGCTGACGGCGTGGCCCCCGATCGTATGGTGGAGCGCGAACAGATCCTCGGCGAGATCGAGTGGGCGCTGCACCGTGATCTCCCGCCCGGCCTCGAAGGCGAGGATGCTCGCTGTCGAGAGAAGCGGAAGATCCGCCAGCGAGGGGCGGGCTTCGGCGAAAGGCGCGGGGGGCGGGGCGGCTTCGGGGGCCGGGACCGGGACCGTCCGTCCGCTCCGCCGCCTCCGGTCGAGATAGGCCGCCATGAGTTCGGCCTGGTCGTCCAGGAACTGCTCCATCAGGGCGAGATGCCGGGACATCACGCCCGCCCGCCCCGGATGGCCGGCTGCCACGGGGGCCGGCGGCGCCATGGGCGGCGCAGCCCGAGGCCCGCCCTCGGCGGCCGCAGCCGGCTCCTCGGGCGCGGCCGGCTTGGGACTCTCCTCCCATGCGATCCGGCGGGGAGAGCGCCGGGCATAGAGATGCTCCAGCCTCAGGGGGACGTGATGGGCCGCGAGCAGGCCGGCGAGATGGTTCAGCTGCGTCACGCCCGAGCGCGTGGGCAGGTTGGAGGCGACGGCGACGAAGCGCTCCTTGCGCAGGATGTCGTCGACGAAGGAAGCGAGATTCCCGCGCGGCCCGCATTCGACGAAGATGCGCACGCCGTCCGCATGCATGACGCGGACGAGGGCGGTGAATTCCACGGGCCGGGCGAAGTTCTCGACCACATGCCGGCGCATGGCGGCGGCGTCGGAGGGGAAGGGGCTGGCCGTCGAGAAGGAATAGAGGGTGGCGAGCGGTTGGCGGCGGAACGGGATCTTCTCGAAAAGCGCGGTGAAGGGGCCGAGATAGGGCTCGAAGAGCGGGGTGTGGTAGGGCACGTCGAAGGGAAGATATTCGCAGATGACCTGCCTTCTCTTCAGCTCCGCCTCGACCGTCCCGACGAGGTCGCGATGGCCGACCGCAATCACCTGGTGCGGGCAATTGTCCATCGCGAGATGGATGCCCTCGCCGACCGTCGCCTGCACGACCTCCTCGACAACGGCCCGGCCGGCTCCCACGGCCAGGAGCTTCGAGGGCGTGATCGCCTTCTCGGCCTCCCAGGCCACGAGCTGGTTCAGCACGTCCCCGACATGGGAGAGCTGCTCCTCGCTCCCCTCGATGGCGCCGCAGGCCTGGAGCGCCGCGATCTCGCCGAGGCTGTGGCCGGCGACGGCGGCGGGCTCGACGCCCAGTTCCTCGAGGAGCGCGAACATGGCCCAGTCGGCGAGGAGGACGCCGGAGGCGATCGCGTCGAGCTGGACGAGGTCCTTCTCCGCCCGGGCCCGCTCTTCCGCCGAGGCGTTGCGGGGCAGTCGGAACAGGCGCGCGAATCTCTCGCCGGCCGCGCGCGACGCCTTCCAGGCCAGTTTCTCGGCCTTGTCGAACGCCTCCGCCACCTCGGGAAAATGCGGGCAGAGATCCGAGAGCATGTTGACGTATTCGCCGCCCTCTCCCGGAAAGAGGAGCGCGAGGCTGCCTTCCTTCTGCAAGGGGCGGTCGAAATAATAGATGCCGGCGGCGTCCCTGATCTGGGTCCGCTTCGGGTCGGCGAGCCGCTTGGCCGCGCTTGCCGCGCGGGCCTGCAACTCCTCCCGCGAGCCGGCGACCAAGGCGAGGCAGGCGCCGACGACGGGGGCGGCCTCCGTGCTCAGGGAATAGGCGAGATCCTTCAGGTCGACCGCGCCGTTCGCCCGCAGGAACGTCTCCAGCCGCTCCAGGCGCTGCAGCAGATGCGCGCGATCGCTCCCCCGCAGGACCAGAAGCTCGCTATCCCAGGGCGGCACCACGGCCGCCGGGCCGGCGGGACGGGCAGATTCCTCCTCCGCGCCGTCCCTCGCCTCCTCGTGAAGGTCCAGCATGCGTCACGCCACCACTTCGAGCCCGCCCTCCGTGGCGGCGGGCGAGGGGCGGGGCTTGCGGGCGGCCCGCGTTACGGGCCGTCCGGCCTCCTCCGTGGCGCCGGCGATGATGATCTCGGTCTCGCCCTTCCGGCCGTGCAGCAATTCGTTGATGAGGATGGCGGGACCCTCTTCCGGCGCGATCAGGGTGAAGCCGCGCTCGACCATATAGGCTTCGAGATCGGCGCTCATGCCGATCCGCGACCAGGGGCCCCAATCGACGGCGAGGATACGGCCCGGCCAGAGCCGGTCGAGTTCGAGCGCCGTCTTGCTCAGGATCTCGTTGCCGGCGGCGTAATCGGCCTGGCCCTTGTTGCCGTAGCGGCCGCTCGTCGAGGCGAAGAAGACGCAGAATTTCAGCCTTTCGGGCTTCAGGAGATCGCGCAGGACGAGCACGCTCTCGGCCTTGGTGCGGAAGACGCGGTCGAAGGAAGCGGGCGTCTTGTCCCGGACGAGCTTGTCTTCCATGATCCCGGCGGCGTGGATGACGCCGTCGATGCCGCCGAACCGCTCCTCGATCTCCGCGACGAGGCGCGTCATGGCGGGCCGGTCGCGCGCATCGATCGGGTGGTATTCCAGCCGCGCGCCCGCCTCCGAGATCGCTGCGAGATTCGAGCGGATCTCCCGGTCGGTCACGATCCGGTTGAACTCCGCCTCCACGGCGGCCGGATTGACCTCCTTGCCGGCCGCGCGGGCGCGGGCGATCAGGCACGCCTTGATCTCCGCCGGGGTCGAGCAGGCGGCGAGATCGGCCTCCTCGCTCTCTGCCGGGCGAGCCGAGCGGCCGGTGATGACGAGATTCGCCTTGTAGCGCCGCGCCAGCTCGACGGCGATCGCCCCGGTGATGCCGCGGGCGCCCCCGGTGAGGAGAATGGTCGAGGTCTCGTCGAGGAGGGGCGCGGTTTCGGAGGGCTGCGGCAGGGGCTCGAAGACCGGCTCCCAGGTGACGCGGCGCGGTCCGAGATAGCCGACTTCCGTGGGGCCGCCGGCGATCGCCACCTCGGCGAGCAGGTGCTCGACGAGGGCGGAGACCTGCTCCTCGCTGCTCAGATGCACCGCCCGCACCAGCGCGTCCGGCCATTCGAGGGCCAGGGTCTTGGCGAACCCGGCGAGCCCGCCCTGGCCGGCGAAATAATGCGCGGGCAGGGGCTCCTCGCCGAACCCCATCGCGCCGCCGAGATCGGTCGCCACGAGGCAGAGCGCATCCGCCTCCTCGCCGCATTCCCTCATCTCCCGGTCGAGGCCGCGCGCCAGGAGGTAAAGCGACCTGACCTCCCGGTCCATCCGGGCAAGGGGTTCCTCGGCGGCGGGAGGCCGCGCCAGCGGCAGGAGATGCACGAGGCCCGAGATCCGCCCGTGCTTCGCGCGGATCCGCTGCAGGAGGTCGTCCACGGCCTCGGGCGAGGTGAGGTCGGCGGCGAGCGCCGCGTCTCCCTCGGCCGGCGCGCCATGGCGGACGAGGACCGCCTCCTGGCCGAAATCGGCGAGGCGCTCGACCAGTTCCCGGGCGATCCCGCGCCCGTCATCGGTGAACAGGACCGCACCCGGCAAAAGGGGAAGGCGCGACTCCGCCTCGGGCGCGGCATCGGCCAGCCGCACGACCCCCCGCGTGACGGCGCCGGCCTTCCGGGACGGGGCAGCAGCCCCGTTGGTCCCAGTGGCCACGTTGGCCCCGGTGGCGGGGCGGGGCTCGCTGCGGCTCGCCTCGGCCTTCGCGGCGGGCGGCGGCGCGGCCCCGGGCGTCCCGGAGGCCAGGGCCTTTTCGATATAATCGACGATGGCGGCCAGCGTTTTGAGGCTCGCGAGCTTTTCCATTTCGAGGTTGGCGGAGGCGTCGGCGCCGTTCTCCTTGATGGCCTCCGCCATGCCGCCGAGGATTTCGACCCGCTTGATCGAGTCGACGCCGAGATCGGCTTCGAGATCGAGATCGAGCCGGATGATGTCCTTCGGATAGCCGGTGCGCTTGACGACGAGATCGACGAGCTGCGCCGCGAGCCAGTCCCGGTTCATGTCGATCGCGGCGGGGGCTGCCGGCTTGGGCGGCTGGGCCGCGGGCGGCGGCAAGGCCGCCTCGGGCGGGGGCGCAGAGGCGGGGGAGGCGTCCCAGCTCTGCGGCGCCGGATCCGCATAGACCGCCGCCGCCGGCGCGCCTCCCTGGAGATAGCTCGCCATGACCGTCTTCTGCGTGTCGAGGAATTTCGACATCAGATCCTGATAGCGCATCATCACCTGGGTCACGTCGTCGGCGCGGGCGGGCGCCGCGCCGGCCGCGCCGTTCGGGCCGGGGACGCCGTGGCTCGGGGGGGCGGAAGTCATCTGGACTGGCATGCTCGCAAGGGACTGAGGGAGGCCGGCTCGGGCCTGTGGCGGGGGGGCGGCTTTCCCGTTCGCCTGGGATGCCGAAGATGCCGGCTCCGGCGACCTGGCGCCGAGGACGAAAGGCTCCGGCGCCCCGGTGGGGCGCACCCGCACGCTGTTGATGACCCAGCCGGTCGGCGAGGGCTTCGGCTTGCGGGTCGCCTCGACGAGATCGGCGAGGTCGAGCCGGCGCAGCCCGCGCCCGGCATGGAGCCGGTCGAGCCGGACGGGAAGGCCGCAGACGAGGAGCTGCCCGAGCAGGTGCTGGAGCTGGAGGAGGCCCGGCCGGCCCTTGATGTCGGAGGCGAGCGCGACGAAGGGCTTCTCGCCGAGGATCTGGTGGACGAGCCCGGTCAGCACCGCCTGCGGCCCGACCTCGACGAAGACGCGCGCCCCGGCCTCGTGCATCGCGACGATCTCGTCCTGGAAGCGCACCGGCGCGACGAGGTGCTCGGCCAGGAGATCGGCGATCACGGCGGGATCGCCGGGATAGGGCGCCGCCGTGGTGTTGGAGAAGACCGGGCGGCGGGGCGCCGCGAAGCGCGCCTGCGCGAGAGCTTCCGCCAGGGGCTCGCGGGCGCCGGCCACGAGCGGCGAGTGGAAGCCGCGCGAGACGTTGATCCTGTGGCCCGCGATCTTGCGCTCCTTCGCCTGGGCGAGCGCGGCCTCCAGGCTCTCGGGCGTTCCCGAGACGACGGTCTGACGAGGGGAATTCTCGTTCGCCACCGTGGCGCCGGTGCCGGCGATCGCCTCCTCGACGGCCGCGGCGGGCGCATCGAAGGCCACCATGCCGCCCGGAGATTCCGCGCTCGCCTCGACGATGACCCGGCCGCGCCGGTGCGAGAGCCGGGGCAGGTCCCGCTCGTCGAGCGCGCCCGCGGCGCAGAGGGCGACGTAGTCGCCGTAGCTGTGCCCGGCGAGGAAATCCGGCTCCAGCCCCAGTTCCGTGAGCAGGCGGAACATGCCGAGATCGGCAGCGCCCATCGCGGGCTGGGCCACCTCGGTCCGCGTCAGGGCGGTCCTCGCCTGTTCCTCCTCCGCGGGCGTGAAGGCGGTCGGCGGGAAGACGAAGCGGCCGAGCGGCTGCTCCAGGAGGCCGGCGAGCCGGCTCTCGGCCTCGTCGAAGGAGCGGCGCACCTCCGGGAAGGCGATGGCCAGCTGCGCCAGCATGTCGGGATATTGCGAGCCCTGGCCGGGGAACAGGAACGCGACCTTGCCGGAGCGCGCGGCGGGATCGGCGGCGAAATAGACGCCGCGCGGATCGCGCAGGCTCGATGAGCCGGCGCGCAGGCCGTCGCGGGCGACGGCGAGCTTGTCCTTCAGGTCGTCGAGGGAGGTGGCGACGATCGCGAGCACGGGCTGCGCCGTCTCGCCGCGATCGGCCTTCCAGAGCGACAAGGCGAGATCGCCGGGATCGGGCGTCGCGCCGCGCCCGATCCCGTCGAGGCATTGCTCGACCTCCGCCAGGATCGCGGCGGGTGTCGGCCGGCGCCAGACGAGAAGATCGGCCGGCCAATGCGCAAGGCAGGCCGCCGCCTCCTGCCCGATCGCGCCTTCATATTCCTCCAGCACGACGTGGAAATTGGTGCCGCCGAAGCCGAAGGCGCTGACGCCCGCGCAGCGTGTCTCGCCGGAGCCCTTGATCCAGGGGCGCGCCTCGCCGTTCAAGTAGAGCGGGCCTTCGCCGAAGCCGCATTTCGGATTGGGCGTCTCGACGAGGGTCGGCGGCAGGACCTTGTGGTGCAGGGCAAGCGACGTCTTGATCAGCCCGGCCATGCCGGCGGCGCATTTGCTGTGCCCGATCATCGACTTGACCGAGCCGATGGCGCAGGAGCGCGGCTCGGCCCCGGCCTCGCGGAACACCTGGTTCAGCGCCTTCGCCTCGGTGTCGTCTCCCGCCACCGTGCCGGTGCCGTGGGCCTCGACGAGTTCGACCCGCGCCGGCGAGAGGCCCGAGCCCTCATAGGCCCGGCGCAAGGCGCGCAACTGCCCCTCGGCGAGGGGCGCGGTGAGCCCCTTCGCCCGCCCGTCGCTGGAGGAGCCGATGCCGCGGATCACGGCGTAGATCCGGTCTCCGTCGCGCTCCGCATCGGCGAGCCGCTTCAGGACGACCGTCGAGATGCCCTCGCTGAGGACGATGCCGTCGCCCGTCGCGTCGAAGGGCCGGCATTGCCCGCGCGGGGAGAGCGCATGCGTCTTGCTGAAGGCGAGATAGGCATAGGGCGTCTGCACCATGTCCGCGGCCATGGCGAACGCCACGTCGCTCGTCCCGGAGACGAGTTCGCGGATGCAGGCCTGCACGGCGGCGAGCGAGGAGCCGCAGGCGGCGTCGATGGCGTAGTTCGTGCCGCCGAAATTGAAGCGGTTGGCGACGCGCCCGGCCGCCACGTTCGCCAGGATGCCGGGGAAGCTGTCCTCCGTCCAGGACGGCAGGTATGGGCCGATCCGCCCGAGCACGTCCCCGGAGGTCACCCCGAGCCCCTCGATGCAATCGAGCAGCGGCAGGGAGGTGCGGAAGCCGTAGGCGACCGGCAGCGGGCTCGCGCCCCCGCCGATGCCGAGCATCGCGCAGGTCCGCTCCCGGTCGAAGGGGCGGCTCGTATAGCCGGCATCGCCGATCGCGAGCCGGACGGATTCGAGCAGGTAGAGCTGGAGCGGATCGATGGAGGTCATGCTGGCCGGCGTGATGCCGTAGGCCAGGGGATCGAAATCGAGGTCGTCGAGGAACCCGCCCCATTTCGAGATGATCTTGTCGGGCGCCCGCGGGTCGGGATCGTAATAGAGCCGCCAATCCCAGAGGCGGCCCGGGATTTCCGTGACGGTGTTCTTCTTGCCTAGGATATTCTCCCAGTATTGCGTGCGGTCGGCCGCCTGCGGAAAATAGCAGGACATGCCGATGATCGCGATGTCGCAAGGCGGCTGCGCGATGGCCGGCCGGCTGCTTCCGTCCGCCTTCACCGCGTCGAGAATCGCCTGGGCGCCGCCGCAGACCTCCTCGTGCAGATGCGCGATGGTCGTCACATCGTCGTGCATGGCCGCCACCTGGCCGATCATGTACATGCCGCGGGCATGCTGCTCGTCGCCGGACAAGGGGGCGAGGGCCGCCTGCGGTGCGCCCCCCCCGGACTCGGTGCCGTTGCCGGAGACGCGCTCGACTCCCTTGGAGGCGATCCGCAGCCGGCCCATATTCATCCATTCGAGCGCCTTGACGATCTCCTCGTGCGACTTGCCTTCGGCTTGCAGCCTCTGCTTCTCGCTGTCGAAGACCTCGCAATAGGGCGTCCCGATGCAGCGGATCGCGTGGCCCCGGCTCGTTTGCAGGAGCACCGTCTCGGCGCAGCCCAAAGCCTCCTGCTGGAAGCGCGGCACGACGGCACCGCCGGAGACAGCCTCCTCGGTGAAGAGATAGGCCGTGCCCATCAGCGCCCCGACCGCGACGCCCCGCGCGGCGAGGCCCGCGGAGAGGGCCGAGACCATGGCGGCCGAGCGCGCATCGTGGATGCCGCCGGCGAAGATCACCTGCAGCTCCTCGCCCCGGCCGTGCTTCTCGATGTGCTCGAGAAGGATCTCGCACATCGTTTCCCAGAGGACGAAGCTCGTGCGCGGCCCGACATGCCCGCCGCATTCACGCCCCTCGAAGACGAAATGGCGGCTCCCCTCGCTCAGGAACATCCTGAGGAGGCCGGGCGAGGGCACGTGCAGATAGGTCACGATGCCATGCTGCTCGAGTTCGCGGGCCTGGTCCGGCCGGCCTCCCGCGATCAGCGCGAAGGGCGGGCGGCAGGCCAGGACGGCCTCGATCTGCTCGCGGCGCAGCTCGGCCGGGACGAAGCCGAGGATGCCCGCGCCCCAGGAGCGGCCGGCGGCGAGGTCGCGCGTCCCGGCAAGGAGCTTCTCCACCTCCGGCTTGCGCAGGAGCGCGAGCGCGACGAAGGGCAGCGCGCCCCCCTCGGCGACGGCGGCGGCGAAAGGCGCGGTGTCGCTGACGCGCGTCATGGGGCCCTGCACGAGGGGATATCGCGTGTCGTGCCGGACGGCGAGGGGCGCGCCCTCGGCCAGGGGCCGCAGGCGCCGCGCGTCTTCCAGGTGCCGGCGGCTCCGGCTGCAAATCGCCTGGACGATGCCCGCTACCGTCACGAAGCGCTGCGCGAGCGGTCTCGCGAAACAGGCATCCTGCCCGAGCGGCCGGAGGGCGCCCGCCGCCAGCCGCTCGCGGACGGCTTCGTGCCAGAGCCGCAGCCTCTCCTCCGCCGGGAAGTCGCCCTGCCTCAGGCGATCCTCCACCGCGCCCAGTTCCTCGATCGCGGCCGCGCCGCGCTGGAGGTGGAAGCGATAGGGCGCGCCGAGGCTTTCGCCGAGGCAGGCCGTGTCGCTGCCGTCGAAGGCGCCGATCCATTCGCGCTCGCTCTCGGGAAGCTGCGATTCCCGCGCGAGAAGAAGCTGATGGTCGAGGACGACGCCCGCCGCGCCGCCGGCAAGGCAGGCGGCGGCCGTGTGAAGGCCGACGCCGCCCTGGACCCAGACGGCGGCCGCCTCGTCTCCCGATGCCTGCGCCGCGTGCAGCCAATGCTGGAGCAGGACGAAAGCCGTCTCGTCCCCGACCCGGCCGCCGGCTTCGTGTCCTTTCAGGACGATGCGCGCGATGCCGGCGCTCCGCGCGCGCTGCGCCTCCGCGACGCTCGCCGCCTCGGCGAAGACCTCGATCCCGGCCCGCCGGAACAGCTCGGCCGAGCCGGCGAGGTCGTCGTCTCCCGCGGCGAGCAGGACCTCGCGCCATTTCCCTGTCCGGGCTTCGAGGAGACGCCGCGCCAGGGGCCGGTCGCCGCCGCCGATCCTGATCCCGAACCTTTCCGGCACGCCGCGTTCCATCGTCGCGAGGGCCGCAAGGGCCGCATCGGCGTCGTCGGCATTCTCCAGGTCGAGGAAGCCGCGGGCGCCCGCGCGGGCGCCGGCGACGGCGAGCGGCGCCCCTCCGGCTCCTTCCCTCGCAAGGACGATCACGTCATCGGGCTTCATGAGCGTCGTTCATCCATAGGTCGGCCACAGGCGGGGCGCGGAGCCTTTCAGGCGAAGGATGCGCCCGAGGCGCCGGGCCGCAGCGGAAAACGCGCTCCGGACCGCCGGCCCACATATCGCCGGCTCGCGGAACGACTTGCCCTTTCTGCCCGAGAACTTCGCGCTGCCGGCCGGCAGCGCGATCGCCTTCCCTTGCAAGTTGAGAGACCTGCTATAGAAAATCTCCTGGCTCTCAGCCGAGACCATCATATCTTAACGCCGACAAGATCGAGAGCAGCGAGCGGAGGTTACACACTTCGTTCGTCTGTGCAACTGCTTCGCGCGGGCGCACGATCCGAGGCGGGAAGCGCTGCCGGAGCCGGGAAGCGGGACCGCCGGAGATCGGTTTGAATTCATGGGGAATCTATGACTAACTGAAATCGACTGCCGGGGACGCCTCTCGCGCCTCCCGCCGCGGCGGCCGGATGCGCTGATCCAGGGACGGATACGGATCGAATTCTCTGACCGGGACTGGCTTGTCATGCACGATCATTCGGTGGCCGAGATGCAGTTGCCCGCTCCCGCGCGCAAGGACCTGCCCGTCATCCGGCCGCTTCCGCGCCGGAAGGTCTCGTCCTCGATCGCCAATCTCAGCGTCGCGCTGCCGCGCGCCCGGCGGGTCCATTTCGAGGCCAGCATCCTCAGCACCGCGATGCGGCTGCTGGTCTGGCTCTGGGGCGCCCTGCGCTTCTACTACGGCAATCTCCGCGACGTCCTGAGGCGGCGCGACAGCGAGGAGCGCCGGGCCAAGCGGCTGCGCCGCATCTTCGAGGAGGCCGGCGGCACCTTCGCGAAATTCGGCCAGCAATTGTCGATCCGCGCCGACGTCATTCCCTATGCCTATTGCGCCGAGCTGAGCCGGATGCTCGACCAGTCGCCGCCTTTCCCGACGGCCGACGCGATCGCCATCGTCGAGCGCAGCCTGGGCAAGAAGCTCGAGGACGTCTTCGAGGCGTTCGACCCGGACCCCATCGGCTCGGCCTCGATCTCCTGCGTGTACCAGGCGCGGCTCCACAGCGGCGAGCGGGTGGCGGTGAAGGTGCGGCGTCCCGGGATCGGGCCCCTCATCGCGGCGGATCTGCGCGCGCTGGACTGGCTGCTGGTGCTCGCGGAAACGCTCACCATCATCACGCCGGGCACGACCCGCAGCTTCCGGCAGGACCTGCAATCCATCCTCTTCCGGGAGCTGAACTTCCGCACCGAGGCCCGCTACACCGACCTCTTCCGCCGGCGGGCGGAACGCCGCAAGGCCAACGTCACCGCGCCGAAGATCTACTTCCAGCATTGCTCCGAGGAGGTGATGGTCAGCGAGTTCGTCTCCGGCGTGTGGATGTGGGAGATCATGGCCGCCGTCGAGCACGACGACCGGGAGTTCCTGGCCAAGATCCGCGAGCAGGGCATCGAGCCGAAATCCCTCGCCAGCAACCTCATGCTGGCGATGAACCGGGAGATCCACCAGGAGCCGTTCTATCACGCCGACCCGCATCCGGCGAACCTGGTGGTCATGCCGAACAACTGCATCTGCTTCATCGATTTCGGCGCGGTCGGCCGCTTCTCGACGCAGAGCCGCAAGACCTTCCGGGAACTGTCCCACCACATGATCCGGGGCGACATCAGCCGGATGGTGAACGCCTCCCTCGGCCTCGCCGGCCCGCTGCCGCCGATCGACGTCGAGTCGATCCGGCGGGAGCTGACGAAGGTCTATGCCGACTGGGTCTACACGCAGAAGAGCCGCGACGCCGAATGGTGGGAGCGCAGCATGGTCCAGATCTGGATCCGGACGATGGAGGTGGCGCAGCAATACCAGATGCCCATGAGCTTCGAGACGATCCAGTATTTTCGCGCCGCCTTCTCCTACGACGCCATCGTCAACAGGCTCAACAAGGAGCTGGACGTGGCGCAGGAATACCGGGCCTTCCTGCGCCAGATCTCGCGGGAGGCGCGCCACCGGATGCGCCGGCGCCTGCGCGAGCGCCTGACGGGGCCGACGGATGCCGATTACCTGGCATTGGAGGAACTGGGAGACCTCGCGAGCCAGTTCATGTTCAAGGTGCAGCGCAATGTCGAGGAGCCGATCCTCCAGTTCAGGGCCGTGGTCGGCAAGATCGCGTATATCGTGCGCCTGCTCATGCGCCTGGGCTATCTGGTCACGGCCGTTCTCGGCATCGCGGTGCTCTCCGACAGCATCGCGAAAAGATGGTTCGGCCACACGATCGACTGGGACCATGTCATCTCCCGCTTCACGTCGTTCGGCTGGGTGCAGCTCGTCGCGATCACGATGGTGCTCGTGCTGATCCGCCGGATCATCATCAGGCTGAGCATGCCCGACAGCCGTCCGGATGCCGACAGGTAGAGGCGGGAGGCCCTGGCCGCGCCTGTGCCGGCGGCATGCGTCATCGGAGCCCGACAGTAGAGCGCCAGTTCAGCTTGTCTCGTGCCCGGGGGGCGGCTAATCTAGCAAAGAGGGAAAGTGCCGGCAGGGAGTCGATCGAGGCATGCGTGCCTGGCAGATTGTGACCTTAGCGCTGTGCCTGTTCGTGCCCACGCAAATCGGCCTCGCCCTCGCGCAGGATGCCTCGACGCTGCGTCTGGCTCTCGTGATCGGCAACGCGAAATACGGCGATTCCGACGCCCAGTTGCCGGCCGCCTCGGCTGATGCGGCCGCGGTGGCGGCGGAGCTGGGCCGGCAGGGGTTCTCCGTCGATCTGGTCGAGAACGCGACCCAGGCCGATCTCGTCGCGCGCAGCGAGCGGCTCCTGGGCGCGATCGCCGGCGGGGCCACCGTGGTCGTCTATTTCAACGGCTTTGCGATCCAGTCCGGCCGACAGAACTACCTGATCCCGGTCGACGTCAACATCTGGACGGAAACGGACGTCCAGCGCGCCGGCCTCGGCATCGGCCAGCTCCTGGGGGAGATCGAGCGCCGGGGGGCGGCCGACACCTATCTGATCGTCGAGGGAGCGAACCGCAACCAATACGAGCGCCGCTTTCGCAACTATTCGATCGGGCTGGCCTCCGTCGCCACCCTGCCGGCCGGCTCGACGCTGATGCTGTCGGCCGCGCCGGGGGCGGTCCTGAGTCCTTCGGCCAAGCCCCGCGGCCTCCTCTCCGCGGAACTGGTCAGGCAACTGGCCGCCGCGCGCGGTATTTCGCTGAACGTCCTCGACAAGACGCGGACGGCCGTCATGTCCGCGTCGAACGGCTCCCAGACGCCCTGGATTCTCTCCGTGCCGCGCGAGCCGCCGGCGCCTCCCGCCAAGACCGCGATGCTGCCGGAGGCCGGCGCCAAGCCGGCCGAGCCGCCCGCGATGGCCCCGCCGCCCGTGCCCGCGGCGCCTCCGCAGGAGAGCGGACCGGCCGGCGAGGCGGGCAAGGATGCCGGGCCGCCTCCCCCGAAGCCCGAGGCGGGGATTGCGGCGGAAAGTCCCAAGGCCCCTGCCGAGCCGCCGCCTGCTCCTCCGCCCTCCGCTCCTCCGCCCCCTGCCACGCCGGCGGCAGCGGAGCCGCCGGCACCTGCCGAGCCGCCGGTGCCGCCTGCGGCGCCGGTGCCGGTCGCTGCCGCCCCGGCTGCCGAGGCCCCTTCGAAGAAGGTTCGGATCGCGCAGATCGACTACAGCCCCGCCGACGAGGGGCAGTTGAAGGATCTGGACGCCGCGATCGCCCGCAACCCGAAGGATGCGGCGTCCCTCTATACGCGGGGGCAGCTCTACGCCCTTCATTATGATTTCGTCCGGGCTCTCGCCGATTTCGACCGCGTCCTGCAAATCGATCCGAAGGACGTCGAGGCCCTGAACAACCGCTGCTGGATCAAGGCGATCATCGACGATCTCGATTCCGCGATCCTCGATTGCAACGCCGCTCTCAAGCTTCGGCCCGAATTTCTCGACGCCCTGGACAGCCGCGGCTTCGTGATGCTCAAGATCAACCTGCCGCGGCGCGCCATCAGCGATTACGAGGCGGCCTTGAAGATCAACAGCAAGCATGCCTCGGCGCTCTACGGCCGCGGCATCGCCTATCGTCGCCTCGGGGAGAAGGGCCACGGGGATCGCGACGTGAAGCTCGCGCTCGCCATCGATCCCCAGATCGGTGAACAATTCTCGTTGTTCGGAGTCAATCCATAGTCTTGATCGTTCGAGCATGATCATTTCGAAAAACCGCTCTTTCCTTTTCGGATCATGCTCTGCAAGCCGGCTGCCCGCGCAGCCCGTGCCGGAGGAGGGTTCCATGATGGCGTTTGCAGTCAAGCCGGGGGCTCGGATCGCTCTTGTCTTGTCGGGGGCGATTTTCGCCGCCTCGGCCGCCGTGGCCCAGGTGCCCACGGAGGGCCAGATCCTCGATGCGCTGACGCCCAAGCCCGCGACGCGCAGCCTCTCGACCGCCCCCGCTGCCCAGCCGCGGCCGGGCAATGCCGACGAGGCCGCCTTTCTCGACAGCCTGAAATCCGCGACCACGCGCTCGCTCTCGACCGGCGAGCGCGAGAGGCTCTCCACCATCGCCGAGGGCAAGCCGAGCATCGATCTCGACATCCCCTTCGGGCTGAATTCCGCGACGATCTCGGCCAAGGCGCGGCCGATCGTGAATGCGCTCGGGGCGGCCTTGTCGCGTCCGGCGCTGAAGGAGGGCACCTTCATGATCGCCGGCTATACCGACGCCCGGGGCAGCGACGAGCTGAACCAGCGGCTTTCGGAGCGCCGCGCAGCCTCGGTGAGGCATTATCTCATCCAGAAATTCAAGATCCCGCCGCAGAGCCTGATCACCGTGGGCTACGGCAAGACGCATCTCAAGTTCAAGGACAAGCCGAACGCCAACGAAAACAGGCGCGTGCAGGCCACCAACCTCAGCGAAGTCAAGTCGGCGTCGCGCTGACGTGGCCGCGCCAGCCCACGATCCGGGACCGCGCGGGAGGACGATTCTCCCGTGCCTTGCGCTGGCGGCGGCCGGCGTGGCGATGGCCGGTCCTGCGGCGGCGATCGACCTGCCCTCGGCCTTCGGCTCGACCTCGACGGTGCAGGTGCAAAGGCGCTGTTTCGTGGACAACGTGCGCGTCTCGGGCTTTCTCGCCCAGCGGGCCGAGGCTTTCGTGATGGGGCTCGACGGGTTTCGGATCGGGGCGATCCTGGTCCATGAGGGCGATACGGTCGCGGCCGGCCAGGATCTGATCCGCCTCGAAGCCGCGTTCCCCTCCCCGCCGGGGGGTGCCACCCCGCCGGGGGGCGCGGGATCTGCGGAGGCCGCGGCGGCGCGCGCCCGTCCGCCCGTCATCGTCCTCAAGGCGCCTGCCGCGGGCGTCGTATCGGCGAGCACGGCGCGTCTCGGCGCGCTCGCCACCGCGCGCGAGCCCCTCCTGCGCATCGGCACGGACCGCGACCTCGATCTCGTCGTCGATATCCCCGGGGCCTATGCCGCGCGGGTCAAGGCGGGCGGGGGCGCCAGGATCCTCCTTGGGGACGGGTCGGAGGTTGGGACGACGGTCCGGGTGCCGCCGGCCGAGATCGATGCCCGCACCCAGTTCGCGCGTGCGCGCCTCGCGCTTCCCGCCGGCTCCGGGCTGCGGCCGGGCATGTTCGGGCGGGGCACGGTCGACACGACCGAAAGCTGCGGCCCGAGCGTGCCGAAGACGTCGATCGTGCGCCAGAACAACACCACTTCCGTCCTCGTGGTGAGGAACGGAAAGCCCGAGGCCCGCCGCGTGGAGATCGGCCTGTCGTCGAGCGAATTCGTGGAGATCCGCTCTGGCCTCTCCGAGGGCGAGGGGGTCATCGCGAACGCGGCGGGTGCTCTGTGACGGGCCTCCCCTCCCGAATCTGGAGCGTGATGGCGCTTCGCTGAATCGCCATCACGCTCCAGCCTTTTGTTCGAGCATGATCTTTTCGAAAAACCGGGATCCACTTTTTCGGATCATGCTCTAGGCGGATCGGAGCGTCCATGTCGTTGAACGTGTCCACCTGGTCGATCAGGCGTCCGCTTCCTCCGATCCTCATCTCGCTGATCCTGCTCGCCTTGGGCTGGCTCAGCTTCTCGCGCCTGCCCGTCACGAACATGCCGAACGCCGATATCCCGGTGATCACGGTGCTGGTGACGCAGTTCGGCGCGGGACCGGCCGAGATCGAGAGGGAGGTGACCCGCACGATCGAGGACGGACTCGCCGGCATCGAGGGCATCCGCCACATCTCCTCGGTCGTGAACGACGGCGTGTCCCTGACGACGGTCGAGTTCCGTATCGAGACCAATACCGATCGCGCGTTGAACGACGTCAAGGATGGGGTCACCCGCATCCGGTCCAGCCTGCCCCAGCTCTCCCAGGAGCCCCTGATCCAGCGCGTCGAGGTCGCGGGCCTTCCGATCCTCAGCTACGCGGCGGTCGGAACCGACAAGACGGCCGAGGACCTCTCCGCCTATGTGAGGAATGTCGTCACGCGGGAGATCCAGGGAATCCGCGGGGTCGCCGAGGTCGAGACCGTCGGCGGGACGGATCGGGAAATTCTCGTCTCGCTCGATCCCGACCGCCTCGACGCCTACGGCCTCACCACCATCGACGTCAGCCGGCGGCTGCGCGCCATCAACGCGGATGTGGCGGGCGGGCGCGCCTCCCTCGGCGGGCGCGACCATGCGATCCGCACCCTCGGCGGCGCCCGCTCGCTCGAGGATCTGGCGGGCACGATGCTCGGCCTCGCGAGCGGCGGGGAGGTGCAGCTCAAGGATCTCAGCACCGTGATCGACACGGTCGCCGACAGGCGCACCTTCGCGAGCCTCGATGGGAAGCCGGTCGTCGCCTTCAACATCAAGCGCTCGCGGGGCGCGAGCGACGTCGCCGTCGGCCAGGCCGTCAAGGCCACCGTCGACAGGCTGAACGCCGACCATCCGGACATCCAGCTCGTGCTGATCTCGACCCAGGTCGACCATACGCTCGGCAACTACAAGGCGACGGTCGACACCCTGTTCGAGGGTGCGCTGCTGGCGGTACTCATCGTCTTCCTGTTCCTGCGGAACATCCGGGCGACGCTCATCGTCGTGATCTCGCTGCCGCTGTCGATCTTCCCCGCCTTCTGGGTCATGGACCTGCTGGGCTTCTCGCTGAACTCGGTGAGCTTCCTCGCGGTCACGCTGTCCACGGGCATCCTGGTCGACGATTCCATCGTCGAGATCGAGAACATCGTGCGCCATATCCGCATGGGCAAGTCGCCCTACCAGGCGGCCATCGACGCGGCGGACGAGATCGGGCTCGCCGTGATCGCGATCAGCCTGACGATCATCGCCATCTTCGTCCCGGCGAGCTTCATGCCCGGCATCGTCGGCCAGTTCTTCAAGCAGTTCGGCATCACGGTCGCGGTTCTGGTCTTCTTCTCGCTTCTGGCCGCACGGCTCGTGACGCCGATGCTCGCCGCCTATCTGCTCAAGCAGGACCTCAGCCCGGAAAAGCCGCCCGGACGGATCGAGCGCCTCTACACGCGCCTCGTGACCTTCTCGGTCAGGCATTACGTGCTGACCTTCCTCGTCGGAATGAGCGTGCTCGGGGGCTCGATCTTCAGCATGATGCTGCTTCCCAAGGGCTTCATGCCGCGATCGGACACCGCCCGGACGCTGATCTCGATCGAGCTGTCGCCCGGCTCGCAGGCGAGCGACACCCAGGCGGTCACCGACGCGATCGCGCGCGACCTGCGCGGCATCCCGCAGGTCCGCAGCATCTTCGTCGACGGGGGGCGCTCGCCGCAGGGCAACGTGGATGTCCGGCGCGCCACCATGGTCGTCAACTTCACCGACAAGAAGGAGCGCAAGCTCAGCCAGCGCGAGCTGGAGCAGGAGATCGAGCGGCGCCTCCAGCGCATCCCCGATATCCGCTACTGGCTGCTCGACGAACTGGGCATGCGCGCGGTCTCGCTCGTGGTGACGGGCGACGTGCCGGAGGCGGTCTCGGGCTTCGCGAACGAGTTGGCGAGCCAGATGCGCGGGCTTCCGACGCTCAGCAACGTCGTCTCCAGCGCGACGCTCGACCGGCCGGAGCTGCGCATCCGCCCGCGCAAGGATCTCGCCGCCCGGCTCGGGGTGACCGCGAGCGCGATCTCCGAGACCATCTCGGTCGCCACGATCGGCGACTCTCCCCAGGCGCTCGCGAAGTTCAGCATCGGCGACACGCTCGTCCCGATCCGGGTCCAGCTCAACGACGATGCCCGCGGCAATCTCGAGGCGCTGAAGGACCTGAAGGTCCCCATGGCCGGGGGGCCGAGGACGGTGCCGCTCAGCGTCGTCGCCGACATCCGGCCGGATCTCGGGCCGGCCAATATCGCGCGCTACGACCGGCAGCGCCAGGCGACGGTCGAGGCCGATCTCGTCGGCTATGCGGCGCTCGGGGACGTGCTGAAGACGATCCAGGACCTCCCCATCGTCCGCAACATTCCCAAGGGCGTCACGCTCAGCCAGTCGGGCGACGCCGAGAACCTGAACGAACTCGCGGACGGCTTCGTCCACGCGATGACCCTCGGGCTGATGGTGGTCTATGCGGTTCTCGTGCTGCTGTTCGGCAGCTTCCTCCAGCCGCTCGTGATCCTGATCTCGCTGCCGATCTCGATCGGGGGCGCCGTCGGCGCGCTCCTCCTGACCGGGAACCAGCTCACGACACCGGTCTTCATCGGCCTCCTGATGCTGATGGGCATCGTGACCAAGAATGCGATCATGCTGGTCGATTTCGCGGTGGAATCGATGCGGGACGGCGTGCCGCGCGACGCCGCCATCATCGATGCCGGCCGAAAGCGCGCCCGCCCGATCGTCATGACGACGATCGCCATGGCCGCGGGCATGATCCCGAGCGCGCTCGCGATCGGCGCCGGGGGCGAGTTTCGCGCGCCGATGGCCATCACGGTGATCGGCGGGCTTCTGTTCTCGACGATCCTCTCGCTCGTCTTCGTGCCGGCGACGCTCAAGCTGACGGGAGAGGCATCCGACCGCGTCCAGTCAGGGCTGCGCAGGTTCTCGCGCCTGTCGCCCTTTCCCGCCCAGACGGAAGGCGGGAGCGAATCCGGCCACCCGCGCTCTGCCGCTTCGGCCCGCCCCGCCCACGAAGCCGGGGGATAAAGCAGGCCCGAAAAAATTTCGCAGGCATCGTGAACCCGGCGAGGAGGCTCCGACACCAATGGGCATGGGGTCGGATGGTCCGGCCCCCTTCACCGGACGGAGCCCGCCATGTCCCTCAAGTCGTCTCTCACCCTCGCCCTCGCCGCCCTCTCGCTGACCGTCATCGCCACGGCGAGCGAAGCCCGCGGACACCGCTTCGCCGTCTTCGACGCCAATAGCGGCCGGAAGATCTTCGACGACGGCAGGCTCGACGGACGGGCCTGCGCCGTGGGCTCCCGCGCCGTGTTCAACCCCTTCACCGGCACGTTCACCCGGGTCCCGGCCGTCAAGTGCAACTTCTGACCCGATATCTTCCCATCCCGGGAACGTCGAAGCCCGGCCGCCGCCTCGCGACGGCCGGGCTTTCGCAGCTCTATATGATCCTGCTGCGCACGGCCGTGACGAGGATTTCCGTCAGCACGACGACCGCGAAGATGACGATCAGAACGACTGCCACCTGGTCCCAGTAGAGAAGGTTCAGCGCGGTATCGAGCGCGACCCCGATCCCGCCCGCGCCGACGAGGCCGAGCACGGCGGATTCGCGGATATTGATGTCCCAGCGGAACAGGGCGATCGAATAGAAGGCCGGCTTGATCTGCGGCCAGTAGCCCATGAGCAGCGTCGAGAGGGGAGGGGCGCCGGCCGCGCTCAGCGCCTCGATCGGGCCCCGATGGGCCTCCTCGACCGCCTCCGCGAAGAGCTTGCCCGTGAAGCCGATCGACCGGAAGGCGATGGCGAGCGTCCCCGCGAGCGGCCCCGGCCCGAAGACGGCGACGAAGAGCAGGGCCCAGACCAGCGAATTGACCGAGCGCGAGGTCACGAAGACGAATTTCGCGAAGAGGTTCAGGACCGGGCTCGGGGTGACGTTGCGGGCGGCGAGAAGCCCCACCGGAATCGCCAGGACGAGCGCAATCAGCGTGCCGAGCGTCGCGATGTGCAACGTCTCGACGAGGGCCGCGAGCGTCGTCGGGAGGTAGCTCCAGTCCGGCGGCCACATCCGCCCGACGAGGTCGGCCATCTGCTCGGGCGCGTCGGAGAGGAATTCGGGAATCACGTCGATCGTGCGCAGCGAGACGACGACCGCCGCGACCGTGAAGAGATAGAAGGCGAAGCGCGAGAGGCGCTTCAGCGGAGAGAAGCGGATCCAGCGCCGCTCCTGCACGGGAGAGGAGGCCGCGAGGGCCGGCGCGCTCACTGGAACACCTTGCGCGCCCAGCCCGAGACGATCTCGGCCAGCATGATGAGCGTCACGATGACGATCAAGATCGCGAGCACGACGTCGAAATCGAAGCGCTGATAGGCCGTGAACAAGGCCGCCCCGATGCCGCCGCCGCCGACGATCCCGACCATGGTCGAGTTCCGCAGGTTCGAATCGAGCTGGTAGGTCGAAAAGCCGATGAAGCGCGGCAGGACCTGCGGCAGGACGCCCATCGTCAGGACGGAGAGGAAGCCGGCCCCCGTCGCCCGCACGGCCTCGACCTGCTTGAGCGAGATCTCCTCGATCGCCTCGGCGAAGAGCTTGGCGATGAAGCCGATGGAGCCGACGATGAGCGCCATGACGCCGGCGAGGGCGCCGAAGCCGATCGCCTTCACGAACAGGATCGCGACGATGATCGGGTGAAACGAGCGGCAGAGCGCGATGAAGGCGCGGGCGGGCCAGGTCACCCAGGGCGGCATCAGGTTGCGGGCGGCCAGGAACCCGATGGGAAGCGACAGCACGACGCCGAAGAAGGTCGCGATGACCGCGATCTGGATGCTCTCCGCGATCCCCGAGACGATCAGCTCCCAGCGCGAGAAATTCGGCGGGAACATCCGGGCGATGAACCGCCCGCCATGTTCGAGCCCGGTCGCGAAGCGCTCGGGCACGAAGCCGAGTTGCAGCCCGGCATAGACGACATAGGCGGCGAGGAGCAGCCAGCCGAGGCGCGCCCACCAGTTCGGCCGGAAGGCGGCGCGCGCGCTCATGCGAGCCAGCTCTCCCCGCCATAGATCTGCTTGAGGTCGCGCTCGGCGAGGCCGGAGGGCGGCCCGTCATAGACGACCTGTCCGCCGGACATGCCGATCACGCGGCTCGCGAAGCGGCGCGCCAGCTCCACGTCGTGGATATTGACCACGACCGGGATGTTCCGCTCCGCGCCGAGGCGGGACAGGATCTCCATGATCTCGACCGAGGTCTTCGGATCGAGCGAGGAGGTCGGCTCGTCCGCGAGGATGATGTCCGGCTCCTGCATGATGGCCCGGGCGATGCCGACGCGCTGGCGCTGGCCGCCCGAGAGCGCGTCCGCCCGCCGCGTCGCGAAGCCCGAGAGGCCGACCGCGTCGAGGAGGTCGAAGGCGCGGTCGATGTCGCGCTGGGGAAACTTGCGCAGCCAGGCCCGCCAGGCCGGGACATAGCCGAGCCGCCCGCAGAGCAGGTTCTCCATGACGGTCAGGCGCTCGACGAGGTTGTATTCCTGGAACACCATGCCGATGCGCCGCCGGGCGCGGCGCAGCGCGCCGCCCGAGAGCCCGACGAGGTCGTGGCCGCCGAACAGGATCTCGCCGGAGGTCGGGCGCACGAGCCCGTTGATGCAGCGGATCAGCGTGCTCTTGCCCGTCCCCGAGGGGCCGATGATCGCGGTGAGCCCGGTCGGCGGGACGACGAGGCTGACGCCGCGCAGCACCGGCTGGCCCGGCCGGTATTCCTTGACGAGATCGCGGATCACGAGCGCCTGCGCGGAGGCCGCGCCGGCGTCGAGGGCCGGGGCCGCGCTCACGGCTTCTTGGCGCCTTCGGCCTTCTTCTTCGCGGCCTCGGCCTCGCGGGCCAGTTCCTTCTGGTAGGCGGCCTTGTTGAAGGGCGTGCCGGAATCCTCGGCGACCTTGCGCACCACGGCCCAGTCCTTGAGGTAGGTGATCGGCGCGAAGCGGTCGTCGCCCTCGAAATCCTTCACCATCTGCGACGGGAAGCGGAAGTCGTAGAAGCATTGCTTGATCTTCTCGGCCAGTTCCGGCTTGAGATCATGCGCATAGGCGAAGCCCGAGCTGGGGAAGCGCTCGCTGCGGTAGATGATGCGGAAATTCTCCGCCTTGAGATCGCCGCGCGCGACCATCCGCTCGAAGACGTCCGAGGCGACGGGCGCGGCGTCGTAATCGCCCGAATTGACGCCGAGGGCGGATTTGTCATGGCCGCCGGAAAAGAGGATCTGGTAATCCTCGCCGGGCTTCAGGCCCTGGTCCGGAAACAGCGCCTTGGGCGCGAGGCCGCCCGAATTGGACGAGGGCGAGGTATGGGCGACGCGCTTGCCCTTGAGGTCGGAGAGCTTCTGGTAGGGGCTCGACGCCTTCACCAGCACGATGAGGTGATAGCCCTCGATGCCCTTCTCGGTGCCCTTGCCGGCGAAGGGCACGGCGCCCGCCATGTTGACGGCGAAGCCGACGGGGCCCGTCGAGAAGCCGGCCACGTGCAGGCGTCCCGAGCGCATTGCCTCGATCTCGGCCGAGTTGGACTGGACCGGGTAGTACACGACCCGCTTGCCGGTGCATTTGGAGAGATATTCGGTGAAGGGCCTGAAGGCGTTCTCGTAGACGGCCGGGTCCTCGACCGGCGTATAGGCGAAGACGAGGACGCTGGGATCGCGCGTCTTGGCCGGAACGTCGGCGACAAGATCCTTGTTCTCGTCGCAATAGGCGTCGTCGAGCTGGCCGCGATTGGTGCAGGTCTGGGCCTGGGCCGCCGTTCCGAGCAGCAGGGCGGAGGCAACGAGCGCGGAGCCCAGGGGAATCCTCATCCGAACCTTCATCATGTGTTCCTCGCCTTCGGAAGGGACGCATCCCTTCTCCGATGCCGTGTCGGCACGTTAGAGCATTTTCGTGTGACGGAGGATCCGGCTCGCGCGAAGAAAACGCGTTCCGGCGGGAGGTCCGAAGCTCTCCCGCCGGCGCCTGGATGGGCAGCTTATTCCTTCACGCCCCGTTCCTTGAAATATTTCAGCGCGCCGGGATGGAAGGGGATCGGGGAGCGGGACTGCACCTGGTTGTCGAGCGAGAAGGCGGCGGCCTCCTTGTGCACGGCGACGAGGTCGTCCTTGTTCTCGACCAGGGTCTTGACGATGGCATAGGCGTCCTCGTCCGACATCTTGTCGCCCGTGACCAGGATGTTCCAGACCTCGGTGTTCTTGTTGTCGGCATCCATGCCCGGATAGGTGCCCTTCGGGATGACCGAGGGCGAGTAGAGCTTGCCGTATTTGGCGTTCATCTTCTCGGCGAGATCGGCATGGTCGATGAACTTGATCTTGGTGCCGGGCGTCGCGGCGAGGTCGGTGACGCCTGCGGTCGGAATGCCGCCGACCCAGAAGAAGGCATCGATCTTGCCGTCCTTGATGGCGTTCACGCTCTCGGCGACCGAGAGGCGCTCGCGCTTCATGTCCTTGTCCTTGTCGAGCCCCGCCGCCTCGATCACGCGGAAGGCCATGACCTCGGTGGCCGAGCCGGGGGAGCCGGTCGAGACGCGCTTGCCCTTGAGGTCGCTCATCTTCTCGATGCCCCGGCCCTCGACCGTCACGACATGCATGCGGTTGGGATAGAGGACGAGGAGCGTGCGCAGCGGCACCTTGCCGGATTTGAACTTGTCCTTGCCTTCCTGCGCGTCGAGCGCCGCATCGGCCATGGTGAAGCCGATCTCGCTCTGGCCGGAGGCGATGAGCTTGAGGTTGTCGACCGAGCCGCCCGTGACCTCGGCCGTCGCCTGCACGCCCGGCAGCTTCTTCGAGAGCACGTTCGCGACCGCGCCGCCCAGGGGATAATAGACGCCGCCCGTGCCGCCCGTGCCGATCGCAATGGTCTTCTGCTGCGCGAGCGCGGCCCCGATGCCGCGCGGGGCGGCGATGATGGCGGCCCCGAGGCCGAGGAGGGTGCGTCTCTTCATCTGGTGTTTCTCCCTTTCAGTTGATTGGATCGCGGGCGGGGGCGCCCCTCATGCCGCCGCCTCGCCGCGCCTCGCCCGCTGCGCCAGCAGCACGAGCGCGGCGAGCACGATGCCCACGGCCCAGGTATAGGCGATGTCGCGCCCGACGATGGCTTCGGCGATGGCTTCGAGCAGGCTCGGGAAGACCAGGAACAGGCCGGAGATCCCGAGCGCCACGCGCTCCCAGAGGACCGTCCGGCGCAAGGCCCAGCCCTGCGCACAGGCCGCGAGCGCCGCGAGGCCGAGCCCGGTCTTGATCGTGATCCAGATGATCGACCAGACCGTGCCGTCCTTGGGCATCTTCAGCAGGAGGCCGACCCCGTCCGGGTCGAGCACGAAGACGAAGGGCACGAGGAAGGCCGGCAGCGTGTATTTCCAGCTTTGCAGCGTCGTCGCATAGGGATCGCCGCCGGTGATGGCCGCCGCGGCGAAGGGCGAGAGCGCGGTCGGCGGCGAGACCTCCGACAGCACCGCATAATAGAAGATGAACATATGCGCGGCGTAGTCCGGCACGCCGAGATGCGTCAGGGCCGGCGCGGCGATCACCGCGCAGATGATGTAGGAGGCCGTCACCGGCACCGCGAGCCCGATCACCCAGACGATCAGCGCGGTATAGATCGCCGTCAGGAGCAGCGAGCCCCCCGCATAGGAGATCACGATCGAGGAGAACTTCAGCCCGAGCCCGGTCAGGGTCACGATGCCGACGACGATGCCGGCGGAGGCGCAGGTCGTGGCGGCGCTCAGCACGCCGACGGCGCCGTCCGACAGCGCCTTGACGAGCCGCGTCGGATCGAGCTTCGGCCTGAAGGTGACCAGCGCGCATTCCGGGCGCAGGAAGGACAGGGCCGTGGTGACCAGCACCGCGTAGAAGACCGAGAGCTGGGGCGAATAGCCCCAGACCATGAAGCCGACCACGGCGAGCAGCGAGAGGAAATGGAAGCCGTAGCGGCGCAGCATCGCGCCGGTCGACAGCTCCTGCTCGTACTCGATCTCCTTGGCGCCGAAGCGCTTGGCGTCGAGTTCCACCATGAAGAGCAGCGAGAGGTAATAGAGGATGGTCGGGATCGTCGCCATCCAGATGACGTCGAGATAGGAGAGCTTCAGGAACTCGGCGATCAGGAAGGCGGCGGCGCCCAGCACCGGGGGCGAGAGGATCGCCCCGAGCCCGCCCGCCGCCAGCAATCCGCCGGCCGCATTGGCCGAGAAGCCGGCCTTCTTCATCATCGGATAGGCGACGGTGCCGATCATCACCGTCGTCGCGACGCCCGAGCCCGAGGGGCCGCCGAGCAGGAAGGAGGAGAGCACCACCGTCCGGCCCGGCGCATTGGCCTTGCCCCGCATCAGCGCGAGCGAGAAGTCGATGAAGAACTTCCCCGCCCCCGAATGCTGCAGGAACGCGCCGTAGATCGTGAACAGCACGATCAGCGTCGCCGAGACGTCCACCGCGACGCCGAAGATGCCCTCCAGCGTGATGAAGAGGTGGCCGACGATGCGGGTGAGCGTGTAGCCGTGATGGGTCCAGGGCGGCGGCAGGTGGGGGCCGAGCATCGCATAGGCGATGAAGAAGAGCGAGACGACCGGCATGATCAGCCCGGTCGTGCGCCGCGTCGCCTCGAGCAGGATCACGATGAAGGCGACGCCGAGGACGACGTCGAGCCGGTCCGGCACCGTGGCGCGGTCGGTGAAATCCTCGCCCCCCCAGAGCGCGTAGCCGATGATGGCGACGGCCGCGAGGCCGAGCATCACGTCCCACCACGCGATCCGGTTGCGGAAGCGCGCCGCGACGGGGAAGAGCAGGTAGGAGAGCAGCAGGACGAAGGCGACGTGCGTGTAGCGCAGCTCCTGGGTCGGGACGATCCAGTAGGCCGCATAGAGATGGAAGAGGCTCATCGTCACGGCGATGGTCGTGACGATGCGGGCGCCCCAGCCGGCGAGGCGGTTCGTCGCCCCTTCTTCCTGCTCGATGAATTCCTCGGCCTTCCTGAGGGCCTCGTTCGAGATGGCGTCCGATTCGTCCGGGGGGGCGGCGGCGTCGCCCTGGCCGATGCGGAGCGCCTTGGCCTCGAAATCCGGCTCCCTCGCTTGCGTCATCGGCGCTCCTCCCTGCCTGCTGGTTAACACGGCGAAGCCGGCCCGTCCGTCCGACGATGGGAGGAGGGAGCATACCCGCCGCTTCCGCCTTCGGTCGAGGCGGCCCGGGCCAATGCTCGAAAATACTTAACGCGCATCAAGATTAACGATCCGTCGAAGATATGCGGCCGCGGACAGGTTCAATTAACCATGTTTTGACCATTGGCCGCCAATGTCCAACGAGAAGAGTCTGCGTCGGACGCTCCCTATGAAACCTGCCCGTCTCATCGTCCTTGGCATTGCGGGCCTCGCGGCCTGCGGGGCCGCCCTGCTGATGGCCCGGTCGGGACGGGCGCCCGCGCCGGTCATGGTCGAGCGGAAAGCCTCCGTCCAGACAACGGACGTGCTCGTCACGACGGCGGAGCTTCCGATCGGCAGCACGATCAAGCCGGGCCAGCTGCGCTGGCAGCCCTGGCCGGCCGACTACGTCCCGGGCGGGGCGCTGACCCAGGCCGATCTGCCCGGCGGCATCCAGGAATTCGATGGCGCCATCGTCCGCATCGCCCTCTTCGCGGGCGAGCCGGTGCGGCGCGAGAAGCTGGTGCGGGCCAATTCCAACGCCTTCATGTCGGCGATCCTGCCCTCCGGGATGCGGGCCGTGGCGATCACGATCGACCGGACCGGTTCGTCCTCGGCCGGCGGCTTCGTCCTGCCCAACGACCGCGTCGACATCATGAAGACCTATCGCGAGGAGGACGGCCCCAAGGGCGCCGGCGACTCGCAGACCACCGAGACGATCCTGCGCAACATCCGCGTCCTCGCCATCGGCCAGAACGTGCAGGACAAGAACGGCGAGAAGGTCGTCATCGGCGATACCGCGACGCTCGAAGTCTCGCCGAGCCAGGCCGAGACCCTCGCGCTCGCCCAGAAGACGGGCTCGCTGTCGCTCGCGCTGCGCAGCCTCGCCGATGCGAATCCCGCCCAGGCCGACGAGACGGCCTCCAAGGACGACCCCTCCATCACCCTCGTGCGCTACGGCGTCGCTCGTCAGGCCGCGCGGCGCTGACCGGACGATAAGGGAAACGGCCCCATGAAGATGCTCCGGTCCCGCTCCTCGCTCGCAGGCTGCCTGCGGGCCGGCCTTGCGGCCTTCGCCCTCCTGCCGGCGGGCGCCATCCCGGCGGATGCGGCCCCCTACGGTGCCTATCCCCGCAATGCCGGCACCGAGGTCGACGGCGCGCGGCGCATCGACCTCTCGGTCGGCCGCTCGGTGATCATCGAGCTGCCGCGCGACGCCAAGGAGGTCTTCGTCGCCAATCCGGCCGTCGCCAACGCGGTGGTGCGCTCCGCCCGCAAGATGTTCCTGATCGGCGTCGCCGGCGGCGGCACCTCCGTCATCGCGACCGACGCGGAAGGCCGCCAGATCGCCGCCTTCGAGGTCACGGTCGGGCGCGACCTGAACCCTCTCCGCCAGACGCTCCAGCGCGCGATCCCGACCGCCCGCATCGACGTCCGCCCCGCGGGCGATTCCATCCTGCTCACGGGCACGGTGCAGACGGCGGGCGACGCCCAGCAGGCCGCCGACATCGCCCGCGCCTTCGTCGGGATGAGCACGATCGGGGGAGGCGGAGGCGCCCCCTCCTCGACCTCCGGCGGGGCCGGGGCCTCGACCGGCCTCGTCATCAACGCCCTGACCATCGCCGAGCGCGACCAGGTGATGATCAAGGTCACGGTGGTCGAGATGCAGCGCACCGCCATCAAGCAGCTCGGCATCAATGTCGGCGGCAACTGGAACGTGCTGGATGCGGCCAAGGACGGCGCCGTCGCCATGGCCAACCCGGCCTCGGGGCTGGTCGGCTTCGCGACCGGCATCCTGGCCGGGCGGGACAGCTCGGGCGGCCTGAATTTCCAGGGACAGGCCGGGATCAACAAGAACGCCAATATCGGCGGCACCTTGCAGGCGCTCGAGAAGGCCGGCGTCTCGCGGGTCCTGGCGGAGCCGACCCTCGTCGCGATCTCGGGCGAATCGGCCACCTTCCATGCCGGCGGCGAGATTCCGATCGTCGTCACGGCGACCTGCCCGACGGGCCAGTACTGCCCCCCGACCGTGACCTACAAGCCCTACGGCGTCGCTCTCGCCTTCACGCCCATCGCCCTCTCGCCGGGCCGGATCAGCCTGCGCGTGTCGACGGAGGTCAACGAGCTCGACAAGGAGACGATGGTCAACGGCAATGTCGGCTTCAAGACCCGCAAGACCTCGACCACGGTCGAGCTGCCCTCGGGCGGCACGATGGTGACGGCCGGGCTGATCCAGTCGCAGACCACCCAGACGCTGACGGGCATCCCGGGCCTCATCAACCTGCCCGTCCTCGGCGCCCTGTTCCGCTCGCGGGACTTCCAGCGCCAGGATAGCGAGCTGATGATCATGGTGACGCCCTATCTCGCGAAGCCCCAGGAGGCCGCCCAGGTCGCCCGTCCCGATGACGGCTTCCAGGATTCGAGCGATCCGCAGGCTTTGCTGATGGGCCGCCTCAACCGCCTCTACGGCACCTCCGGCCCCGGCCGCGGACGCCAGATGCCCGGCCGCTTCGGCTTCATCACCGACTGACCGCAACGACACCGACAGCGGGCGCCCCGACCGCGCCGCCGGAGAGCCAGATGAAAGCCTCGCCCCCCCGCATTCCCGCCCTCGCGGCCCTGGCCCTCTGCGTGCCCGCCCTCGCGGCCTGCCAGAGCCAGGAGCAGATCACCGGCTCGATCTATCCGAGCGACTATCGGGACCGGCACCCGATCGTGCTGGCGGACCGCCCGCGCGTCCTCGACGTCTTCGTCGGCGGCCCGGGCGGGCTCGTGAGCCGCGAGCGCCAGGATATCGGCGCCTTCTTCGCGGAATACGCCAAGCACGGGACCGGCGTGATGATGGCGCAGGTGCCGCACGGCTACGGCACGAACCCGGCGACGCGCCGGGCCGTCGAGACGCTGCGCTCCTATGCCGGCGGCAGGCTCGCCATCACGACCTACCAGCCCGCCGATCCGAACGTCGCCTCTCCCATTCGCCTGAGCTTCCGCCGCCTTCAGGCGAAGGTCGGCTCGCAATGCGGCCTGTGGCCGGACGATCTCGGCGTGTCGGATGCCAGGCAGTCCTGGCGCAACGAGCAATATTACAATTTCGGCTGTGCCTCGCAGGCGAACCTCGCCTCGCAGGTCGCCGATCCCGTCGACCTCGTCCGCGGCCGCCAGGAAAGCCGGCCGGACACGCTGCGGCGGATGTACAATTTCGACCAGCTCCGCAAGGGCAAGGACCCCTCCACCATGTGGCGGACCGAGGCTGCGAGCGTCGCCCAAGGCATCGGCCAGTGAGCCCCCAAGGACAGCAGACGGGAATGGAGCGCCATGTCTGACGAAACCGACCCCGCCGGCGAGATCATCGCCCCCGTGCCACGCGTGACGCTCCAGGCATTCTGCGTCAGCGCCGTGGTGGCCGAGACGATCGAGGCCGCCTCCCGCGACCGGCGCATGCAGAAGGCGCATGTGAAGGTGCAGATGGGGGGAGCCGCCGCCGCCCTCGAGGCGTTCCGCCAGGCGCCGACCCCGAATATCGTCGTCCTGGAATTCCAGACGGATTCGGGCTCGATCCTCGAGTCGCTCGACCAGCTCGCCTCGGTCTGCGACGCCGGCACGAAGGTGCTGGTGATCGGCCACGTCAACGATGTCCTGCTCTATCGCGAGCTGACGCGGCGGGGGGTGAGCGAATACCTCATCGCCCCCATCAGCCTGCTCGACTTCGTGCGCGCCGTCTCGGAACTGTACACGACGCCGGGCGCCGAGCCCCTCGGGCGCACGATCGCCGTCGCCGCGGCGAAAGGGGGTGCGGGCTCCTCGACCGTCGCGCACAACGTCGGCTGGGCGATCTCGCGCAATCTGAAGAGCCAGACCCTGATCGTCGATCTCGACATCGCCTTCGGGACGGCCGGGCTCGATTTCAACCAGGACCCTCCGCAGAGCATCGCCGAGGCGATCTTCGCGCCCGACCGGCTCGATGCGAACCTCGTCGACCGGCTGCTCTCTAAATGCTCCGATCATCTCTCGCTGCTGGTCGCCCCGGCCGTGCTCGACCGCACTACCGACCTGACCGAGACGGCGGTCGACGCCCTGATCGACATCCTGCGCGCCTCGACCCCGACCATCGTGCTCGACCTGCCGCATGTCTGGACGGCCTGGTCGCGGCGCCTGCTCGTCTCCTCGGACGAGATCGTGATCGTGGCGACGCCCGACCTCGCCTCCCTGCGCAACACGAAGAACCTGCTCGACGGGCTGCGGGCCAACCGCCCCAACGACGCGGCCCCGCGCGTGGTGCTGAACGCGGTCGGGCTGCCGAAGCGGCCCGAGATCGCGCCGGCCGAGTTCGCCAAGGCGCTGGGGGTCGAGTTCGCCGCGGTGCTGCCGCACGACGCGGCCCTCTTCGGCACGGCCGCCAATAACGGGCAGATGATCGCCGAGGTGCAGGCGGGATCGAAACATGCCGAGATCTTCGTCTCGCTCGCCTCGCTCCTCACCGGCAAGGCCGAGCCGAAGCGCGGCCGCGCGAGCCTGTTCGAGCCGCTGATGGCCCGGCTCGGGCGGCGCAAGGCGTCCTGAGGATCGCAAGCATGTTCGGAAAGCGCTCAAGCCCCTCCGCTCCCACGCCCCCGAAGCGGGACCAGGCTCCCTCCCAGGGTCCCTCGGCTCCGGTCCATGTCGAGCCCGGCCGGGAGAGGCATTCCGCGGCGCCGGCGGAGGAGGTCGTCGCGCACGACAAGCGCAAGTCGGACGCCTACCACGCCACCAAGAGCATGGTGTTCGGCGCGCTGATCGAGGCCATCGACCTCGCCCAGCTCGCGCGGCTCGATCCCGAATCGGCGCGCGACGAGATCCGGGACATCGTCAACGAGATCGTGGCGATCAAGAACGTCGTGATGTCGATCGCCGAGCAGGAGGAGCTGCTCGACGGCATCTGCAACGACGTGCTCGGATACGGTCCCCTCGAGCCGCTGCTCTCGCGCGACGACATCGCCGACATCATGGTCAACGGCGCGGGCAACACCTATATCGAGGTGGCCGGCAAGATCCAGCTCACCAACGTGCGCTTCCGCGACAACGGGCAGCTGATGAACATCTGCCAGCGGATCGTCAGCCAGGTCGGCCGGCGCGTCGACGAATCCTCGCCCATCTGCGACGCGCGCCTGCCGGACGGCTCGCGCGTCAACGTGATCGCGCCCCCGCTCGCGATCGACGGGCCCACCCTCACCATCCGCAAGTTCAAGAAGGACAAGCTGACGCTGGAGCAGCTCGTGCGCTTCGGCGCCATCTCGCCGGAAGGCGCGACGATCCTCCAGATCATCGGCAAGGTGCGCTGCAACGTCGTCATCTCGGGCGGCACGGGCTCGGGCAAGACGACGCTGCTCAACTGCCTCACCCGCTATATCGAGGCGGACGAGCGCATCATCACCTGCGAGGACGCCGCCGAGCTGCAGCTCCAGCAGCCGCACGTGGTGCGCCTCGAGACGCGCCCCCCGAATCTCGAGGGGCAGGGGCAGGTCACCATGCGCGACCTCGTGCGCAACTGCCTGCGCATGCGTCCCGAGCGGATCATCGTCGGCGAGGTGCGCGGGCCGGAAGCCTTCGACCTGCTCCAGGCGATGAATACGGGCCATGACGGCTCGATGGGCACGGTGCACTCGAACTCGCCGCGCGAATGCCTCTCGCGCCTGGAATCGCTCATCACCATGGGCGGCTTCTCGCTCCCCTCGCGCACCATCAAGGAGATGATCGCCACCTCGGTGGACGTGATCGTGCAGGCGGCGCGCCTGCGCGACGGCTCGCGCCGCATCACCCACATCACCGAGGTGGTGGGGATGGAGGGCGACGTCATCACCACCCAGGACATCGTCACCTACGACATCCTCGGGGAGGACGCTGCCGGGCGGCTGACGGGCGTGCACCGCTCGACCGGCCTCGGCCGGCCGCGATTCTGGGAGCGGGCACGCTACTTCAACGAGGAGGGGCGGCTCGCGGCGGCGCTCGACGCGATGGAGACCGCCGGACGCGGGAAGGTGGCATGAACGGCGCGGCGCGCCTGTCCGAAAGGGAGCCTCCGTCATGGATCTGACGATGATCGCGGCGGTGATCCTGGCCGCCGGGGCGGCGGGCGGGCTCGCCTATGCGCTCCTCTATCCCCTTCTCAACGGGGAGGTGCGCGCGGAGAAGCGCCAGAAGGCGCTCGTCGAGACCAAGGGCGCCCGCCGCGCCGAGCGCAGCTCGGGGCTCAGCCGGCGCGACCAGGTCGCGCAGAGCCTCAGGGATCTCGAGCGGCGCGAGAAGAGCCGCCACAAGGTGACCCTGGAAGGCCGCATCGTCCAGGCCGGCCTGAAATGGTCGAAGCGGAAATTCCTTCTCGTCAGCGTCGCCGCCGGGCTGGTCCTGGGGCTGCTCGTGACGGCGCTCACGGGAAGTCCCCTGATGGGGGCCTTCGGCTTCTTCGCCGGCGCCTTCGGGCTCCCGCGCTGGCTGCTCCGCTTCCTGAAGGCGCGGCGCATCGCGAAATATCTCGAGGAGCTGCCGAACGCGATGGACATCATCGTGCGCGGCATCAAGTCGGGCCTGCCGCTCAACGACTGCATCCGCATGATCGCCTCCGAGGCGCAGGAGCCGGTGCGCTCGGAATTCAGGGCCATCGTCGAGCAGCAATCGCTCGGCCTGTCGATCGCGGACGCGATCAGCAAGCTCTACGAGCGGGTGCCGGTGCCGGAATCGAACTTCTTCGCCATCGTCATCTCGATCCAGGCCAAGGCCGGCGGCAACCTGTCGGAATCGCTCGGCAACCTGTCGCGCGTCCTGCGCGAGCGCAAGAAGATGAAGGGAAAGATCCAGGCCATGAGCCAGGAGGCGAAAGCCTCCGCCGCCATCATCGCCTGCCTGCCCCCCACGGTGGCGGTCCTGACCTATCTGTCGAGCCCGAAATATATCGAGCTCCTGTGGATCACCAATCCCGGCAAGGTCGCGCTCGTCCTTTGCGCCGTCTGGATGTCGATCGGCGTCGCGGTCATGCGCAAGATGATCAATTTCGACATGTGAGGAGGCGGGCGGCATGTCCGAGCTTCTGCTCAAGCTCATCGATCCGCAATTCATGGCCGCTCTGCTGGCGGCCGTAGCCGCCGGCGCGACCGTGCTCACGCTCGCCCTCCCGCTCGTGGAGGGCGACACGCTCGGGCGCCGCATGAAGGCGGTCGGCGAGGAACGCGAGAAGATCCGCCAGCGCGAGCGCGAGCGGCTGGTCGAGAGGAAGGTCGTCCTCCGCCAGACGCCGAAAGCCTACATGAAGGCCGTCGTCGAGCGCTTCAAGCTCGGCGACTGGCTCGGCACCGAGACGGCGAAGAGCAAGCTCGTCATGGCGGGCTATCGCGGCAGCGGCGCCGAGGTGACCTTCCTGTTCTTCCGTCTCGTCAGCCCCCTCGCCTGCGCCCTTGCGGGGGGCGCCTATCTGTTCCTGGTGAAGGATTTCGGCCTGAGCGTCACCATGCGCCTCGCCTGCGTCCTGGGCTGCACCTATCTCGGCATCAAGGTGCCCGAGCTGTTCCTGAAGAACGTCACCGACAAGCGCCAGCTCTCGATCCGCCGCGCCTGGCCCGATTCGCTCGACCTCCTGCTGATCTGCGTCGAGGCGGGCATGTCGATCGAGCAGGCTTTCCGCCGCGTCGGCGAGGAGGTCGGCGCGCAATCGGTCGCGCTGGCCGAGGAGCTGACCCTCACCACGGCCGAATTGTCCTACCTGCCCGAGCGCCGCGTCGCCTACGAGAACCTCGCCAAGCGCACGGGCCTCGAGCCGGTGAAGTCGATCACGACCGCCCTCATCCAGGCGGAGCGCTACGGCACCCCGCTCGGCACGGCCTTGCGCGTCCTCGCCCAGGAGAGCCGCGACACGCGCATGATGGAGGCGGAGAAGAAGGCCGCCGGCCTGCCGCCGAAGCTGACCGTGCCGATGATCCTGTTCTTCCTGCCGGTCCTCTTCGTCGTGATCATGACGCCGGCCATCATCCAGATCATGGCCCTCAAGTGAGCGGGATCAGCGGGCGCCCTCTCCGCGCGCCGGGCGCGAGGCGGCCAGGAGGTTCCAGGTGACGCCGGCGACGACCGTCGCCGCGCCGAGGAAGACGACCGGGTCGAGCGGCTCGCCGTAGAAGCGCCAGCCGACCAGCGCGATCAGCGGAACGCGCAGGAAGTCCATCGGGACGACGAGCGTCGCATCCGCGTTGCGGAACGCCTGCGTCAGGCAGAAATGCGACGAGAGGCCGGAGACGCATACGCCCAGAACGGCCGGGATCTGCCCCGGGACGATCCGCAGCGGGAAGGCCGGATCGCACCAGGCGAGGTTCAGCGGAAGCTGGAACAGGTTCATCCAGAACAGGATGGCGAGCGTCGTCTCGCTCGCCGTGAGCCGCTTGGTCGCGACCGCGGTCGCGGCGAAGGACACGGCCGCGAGCAGGACCGCGAAGGTCGCCCCGTCGAGCGGCAGGTAGCCGGGGCGCAGGATGATCAGCACGCCCGCGACGCCGAGCGCGACGGCGCCGATCCGTGCGGCCGAGATGCGCTCGCCCAGGAAGACGAGGGCGAGCGGCGTCACCCAGATCGGCGCGGTGAACTCGATCGCGAAGACCGTCGCGAGCGGCAGCATCGTGACGCCGTAGGCCCAGGTCGCCTGCCCGATCCAGTGCACGCCGTTGCGGAAGAGCTGAAGCCCCGCGCGCCGCAGGACCAGCTGCCGCAATCCTCCCGGGCCGGGGAGGGCGATCGCGAGAATCGCGAGGACCCCGAACAGCGAGCGCAGGCTCAGGGCCTCGAAGATCGAGAGGGTTCTCGCCAATTCGCGGATGGAGACGGCGGAGATCGAGAAGGACAGGAGCGCGCCCGTCATCCACAGGACCGCCATCCCGAGATGACCGCCGCCGCCCGTCCGGCTTGCCGAATCTGCCTTCGCCCCCATCCGCCACCGACGAGCCCGGAGGGGCGGCCGAGTCAAGACGCGCCCCGCCCGCGCGACCGCTGTCCCGGACGGCATTCAACCGAAAAGACGAGGTTAGAGACCGTTTGAGAACGTCGGACGGGTCGGTCCGCCGGGCCTTTTTCCGCCCCGCCGCGTCGCCGTCCTTGCCGATATGATTTCATATCGGCAAGGACGGCTCCCTGCGGGACGAAAAAATCCCTCGCCGGACCTCAGCCGCCGAGTTCTCAAACGGTCTCTTAGCCGAATATTCACCAAATTCGCGGCATGGTCGGGGCATCAGCGCTCGCTTGGGTTCCACATGCGCCCCCAGATTCCGACGGCCTTCTCGGCAGCCTTGGTCCTCGCTCTCGCGGCAGGCTCAGCCGCCGCCCGCGACGGCGTCCGCCTCGTGCATGGCGTTCCGGCTCCGCTCCCCGCTTCGGCCGGCACCGAGTCCGCGCCGCCCGCCGAGGCTCCGGCTCCCTCCGCATCGTCCGCGCCGCCGGCGGCCGCGGTCGAGCGCGGCGGGCTCTTCGTCACGATCAACCGGGCCAAGGTGATCCGGCTGCCGGAGCGGGTCCAGACGGTGATCGTCGGCAATCCCGCCATCGCCGACCTCTCGGTGCAGAAGAACGGAATCGTGGTCGTGACCGGCAAGAGCTACGGCGCCACGAATCTCATCGCCCTCGACGCGGCGGGCAACATGCTGGCCGAATCCCTCGTCAACGTGGTCGCGCAGACCGACGGGCTCGTGATCCTCCAGAAGGCGGATCGGCGCTATTCCTATTCCTGCAATCCGGTCTGCCAGCCCTCGGTCAATCTCGGAGACGACAAGACCTATTTTGACGACGCACGCGGGCAGGCGGACTCGCACAACCAGTTCGCCGTCTCGCGATAGGGCGAAAGCCGGGGATCGCCTCAACCAACGGGAAAACTTTTCGCGCTATCTCCGATGGCGGCCGATCTGTGGCCGCCAGCCGCGAGGCGCGAGCGATGAGGATCAGAGCAAAAGGGGCGGGGCGCCGTCCGGCCCCGGTTTTCGCCCGGTTCCGAAAGGGGCAGGAGGGGGCGACGGCCATCGAGTTCGCCCTGGTCGCCGGTCCGTTTCTCTTCGCTCTCCTCGCCACGGTGGAGGTGGCGATGGTGATGTGGACGAGCGAGGTGCTCGATCACGCCGTCGCGACCGCCGCGCGCAAGATCTATACGGGCGAGTTCCAGAGCAGCGCCTCGAATGCGGGCCTGTCGAGCAAGGATCTTCGGACGAAGGTGCAGAAGGCGATCTGCGCGGAGGTCGGCTCCCTCGTCGATTGCGGCAGCATCGACGTGGACGTGCGCCCCATCTGCACCGGCAGCACCGCGGATACCTGCGGCATCGACGCATTCGGCTCGGCGACGATGCTCAATCCCGTCAACGCGCAGAAGGAATACGACGCCTCCTCCTACGGCTACCAGACGATCGGCGCCAAGCAGATCGGCCTCGTCACGGCCTCGACGCAGTACAAGACCTTCTTTCCCCCCCTCTCGCTCGGAACGCTCGCCAACGGCAACAGGCTCCTCATCTCGACGGCGGCCTTCATGGCGGAACCCTACTGAATCGAGGATCGCGCGATGAACACGTCCTCCCCCCGGCCGGCCGGCCGTCTCCGGCGCCTCCTGCGCGATGCGCGCGGCGTCGCGGCCGTCGAGTTCGCGCTGGTCCTGCCGGTCCTGATCGCCTTCTATCTCGGCCTGAACGAGGTGCAGCCCGGGCTGTCCATCAAGCGCAAGCTGACGCTCGCGACGCGGACGCTCGCGGACCTGACGACCCGTTCGGGGACCCTCACCACCTCCGACCTGAAGAGCATCTTCAGCGCCACGGTGGCCGTCATGCGGCCCTACGACAATGCCGGGACGACGCAGATGGTGATCACCTCCATCGGCGTCGCGCCGAAGACGTCCGGGTCGGGATATACCGGCACGGTGAAATGGAGCTGCGCCTGGCCCCCGAATGCGAAGCCCGCGGCCGGCGATCTCCAGAAGAGGTCCGGGAGCTACCCGGTGCCGCCCAGCTTCCAGAACGACTCGACCTCCTCCTTCATCCTGGTCGAGACGCAATATCCCTACACGCCCAATATCGGCTACACGATCATGGGCACCATCCAGCTCCAGGATTCCCTGCCCTGGCCGGTCCGGGACGCGAAGGAGGTGCAGAGCCCCGGCGTCTGTCCGACCTGACCGGCGTGGAGATCAGCGCAGGACCGCGAGGGCCAGGACGAGGGCGGGCGGCATCACGACGAGGCCGATCTTCAGGAACTGCCAGGCCGTGACGCGCAGCCCCTCGCGCCGGAGCGCGGCGAGCCAGAGAATCGTGGCGAGGGAGCCCGTCACCGAGAGGTTCGGGCCGAGATCGACGCCGACGAGGATCGCGGCCGCGATCCGGGGCGGTGTCCCCGCTTCCTGAACGGCGCTCGCGGCGAGGAGGCCGACGGGCAGGTTGTTGCCGAGATTGGTGGCGAGCGCGACGAGGCTTCCGAGGATGGCCGAGGCTTCTCCCGGGCCCGTCGTGCGGACGACGCGGCGCAGCTCCTCCGCCAGCAGCGCGACGACGCCCGTCCGGTCGAGCGCCTCGACCAGCACGAAGAGCCCCGCGACGAGCGGAAGGACGCCCCAGGAGACGCCCTTCAGGAGGGCGAGCGGGGCCTCGCGGTTCAGGAGGGTCACGACCAGGGCCGCCGCGCCGCCCGCCGCCAGCGTCGGCAGGCCGAGATCGAGCCCCGCCCAGGAGGAGCCGACCAGGATCAGCGTGGTGAGAAGGATCGCGATTCCCGCGATCCGGCCGGGAAGCGAGAGCGCTGGCCGTTCGACATGGGCGGCGATCGTCTCCGCCGCGAGGGCGCGGCGGCAGGCGAGGCGAAGCGCGGCATAGGTGGCCGCGATCGCGGCGGCGGAGGGCAGGGCGAAGGTGCCGAGCCATTCGGCCAGGGGCGGCATGTGTCCGCCGCCATAGACGACGAGATTGGCGGGGTTCGAGATCGGCAGCACGAAGCTCGCCGCATTGGCGACGAAGGCGCAGGCGAGGAGATAGGGGAGGGGATCGGCGACCCGCGCCGCCCTCGCCGCCGCATAGACGGCCGGCGTCAGGACCACGGCGGTCGCGTCGTTCGACAGGAACGCCGTCACGAGGATCCCGACCGCATAGACGAGGGCGAAGAGGCGCGTCGCGGACCCTTTCGCGGCGGCGGTCGCGAGCGCTGCCAGCCAGTCGAAGAGGCCCTCCCGCCGCGCCAGCTCGGAGAGCAGCATCATGCCGGCCAGGAAGAGATAGACGTCGAGCCCCCTCATGACGCCCGCCCAGGCGAGGCCGGGCGTGAGGAGCCGGAGCAGCAGGAGGAGCGCCGCCCCCGCCATCGCCCAGACGGCCTCGGGCCAACGGAAGGGCCGCAGGATCACCCCGGCCGTCGCGGCCCCGGCGATGCACCAGGTGAGGAGATCGGCGCGCAGGTGGAGGGAGAGGATATCCACGGCCACGCTCACGCGCCGGCGGGGGCCTCCCGGGGGGCCGGGCCGTCCTCGTAGAGATCGGCCCGGGTCGGGGGCAGCCCGGACAGGCCGCGGGCGCGGCGCGAGGCCAGGGACTGGTAGATGCCGATCGTGCCGCGCTCGAAGCCGAGCGAGACCCCCGCGAGATAGAGCAGCCACAGGCGCAGCTTGCCCGGCCCCACCTCCGCCTCGGCCGCCTCGCGGGCGGCGTGGAGGCGCTCGCACCAGAGTCTCGTCGTGCGGGCGTAATGCTCCCGCCACGCCTCGACGTCGTGCACCTCGAAGCCGTTGCGCTCGAGCGAGGTCACGGTGTCGCCGATATGATCCAGCTCGCTGCCGGGGAAGATGTAGTTGACGATGGCCGCATATTCGGGCCGCTTGCGCCGGAAGGCGCGCGTGCTCTTCTTGGCCGGGCGCGTGATGGCGTGGTGCAGAAGGAGGCCGCGCGGCCTCAGGAGGTCGCGCATCTGCCGGTAATAGGCGTCCCGGTTCGCGAGCCCGACATGCTCGAACATGCCGATCGAGGCGATCTTGTCGAAGGTCCCCGTCAGCTCCCGGAAATCCTTCAGCTCGATCGTGACCCGGCCCTCCAGCCCGAGCCGCCGGATCTTGGCCTGCGCGAAATCGAACTGCGCCTGGGACAGGGTGACGCCGTGCGCCTCGACGCCGTGATGGCGGGCGGCGTGGCAGACGAGCCCGCCCCAGCCGCAGCCGATATCGAGGAAACGCTCGCCCGGCCGCAGGCGGAGCTTGCGGCAGATCATTTCGAGCTTGGCCTGCTGGGCCTCCTCGATTCCCGCCTCCCAGTCCGGGAAATAGGCGCAGGAATAGACCATCTCCGGGTCGAGGAAGAGCGCGTAGAAGGCGTTCGAGAGGTCGTAATGGAACTGGACCAGGGCCTTGTCGTCGCGGCCGGCATCGAATTTCGCCGTCTGGGCCTTGTCGTAGGCGTTCGTGGCGCCCGCCCCCGCGCTGCCGAAGAGGAAGGGAGCGAGCCCCTTCACGGCGCGCATCTTGTCGACCTTCCTGAGCGTGCCCTTGGTGGCGCCGCCGCGCCGGGCCGCGATGTCGAGCAGCGTGCCGCCCTCGATCGTGATCAGGCCCTCGGCCGACAGGTCGATCAGGGTCGAGAGGCGGGGGCGCCGGAGGAGGCGCGTGATCGCCCGTGGCGAGTTGATCGCGATGCTGAGATCGTCCCGCGCGCCCGGCCCCAGCGGGACATGCGAGCCGTCCCACAGCTTCAGGGAGAAATCGGCCTGGAGGGACTGGCCGAGATCGGTCAGGAAGGCTCGCAGCGCCTGGAGGCGCGGCTCGGATTCGGTCGTCACGATGCGGGGCACCCGTCTGTCGCGGCCGTATCTCGCATCGCTTCCCGCCCGCGTCCATCGCTCGCGGGCCACATTCCGCCGGGAAGCCCGGTCGCCATTATCGGCTCGCTAAGGGCGATGCGGGATGATCGGGCATGGCCTCGCCCCGCAAGCCCCGCAGCCCAGCCCCCGCCGCCAAGGCGCCGCCCCTCCCCCCAGAGCCGCCCGCCCGCCCCCGGGCATGGCGCAGGCTCGGCCTGCGCTCTCTGATGGCCTGCCTCGTGGTCGGATGTCTGACGGTGATCGCGGGCTGGCATTCGGCGGGGCTCGTGCGCCGCGGCGAGATCGACCGCATGCTGCGGATGAGCGCGGGCGCTCCCCGTCCGGCGGAGGCCGAGCCCAAGACGCGCGGGAAGCTCGATCGCAACCGCCTCAACGCCCTGGTCGCGACGGCTGGAAAATAGCCGTGGACGGGAGGCGGAGCTCCTGTCCCCGCCGCCGCTCGCCTGCGGACGCGGTCCCCGGGCGGCAGGAGACATCCGATGCGCTTCGTCTTCACCCATAGCCACGCATTTCCCGGCAGCCGCGTCTCGGTCGAGGAGGATGGCGAGCCGGGGCCGGGATGCCTCGTCGAATTCTCCGATGGGACCATCGTGATGTCCGAATGCCGGATGGAGGGCGAAGACATCCTGCTCCATGTGCCTCCCTACCGGACGGCCAGGAAGCATGCCGTCGAGGGCAGGACGTGGCAGCTCTCGAAGGCTGCGGACGGAACCTGGCGCTGCCGCAGGGCGCCCGAGTGATCGCCGGGATCAGGCCGCCCGCAGCAGCATGCCGAAGAGGTCGCGCGGCTCGTCGGGATCCGCGAGGAGGTCCAGCTCCTCGAAGAAGCCCGTGCCTTCGAGCTTCGCGCGCACATAGCGGAGCGCCGAGAAATCCTCGACGGCGAACCCGACCGAATCGAAGAGCGTGATCTGCCCGGCATCGCGCCGCCCCGGCGCGCGTCCGGCGATCACCTCCGCCAGCTCGGTGACGGGATGGTCGTGGGCGAGCTGCTGGATCTCGCCCTCGATCCGCGTCTGCGGGGCATATTCGACGAAGATGTCGGAGCGGTGCAGGATGTCGGCATGCAGCTCGGTCTTGCCTGGGCTGTCCCCGCCCACGGCGTTGATGTGGAGGCCCGCACCGACGAGATTGTCGGTCAGGATCGTGGCGTTGCGCTTGTCCGCCGTCACCGTCGTCACGATGTCGGCGCCCTGGACCGCCTCCTCGACGCTGGAGCAGGATCGCATCTCGAAGCCGAACCTCGAGAGGTTGCGCACGCATTTCGCCGTCGCGGTGGGGTCGATGTCGTAGAGCCGGAGCCGGTCGATCCCGAGCAGCGCCTTGAAGGCGAGGGCCTGGAACTCGGCCTGCGCCCCGTTGCCGATCACCGCCATGGTGCGCGCATCCCTGCGGGCGAGACGGGAGCCGGCGAGGGCCGAGGTTGCGGCGGTGCGCAGGGCCGTGAGGATGGTCATCTCGGTGAGCAGCATCGGATAGCCGCTGCCGACATCGGCGAGCACCCCGAAGGCCGTCACCGTCTGGCGTCCCTCGCGCATGTTCGCCGGATGGCCGTTGACGTATTTGAAGCCGTAGGTGGTGCCGTCCGAGGTCGGCATCAGCTCGATGACCCCCTTGGCGGAATGGGAGGCGATGCGCGGCTTCTTGTCGAAAACGTGCCAGCGCCGGAAATCCTCCTCGATGACGCCCGCCAGCTCCTTGATGAAGCGCTCGACGCCGGTCGCGAGCACGAGCTTCATCATGTGGTCGACGCTGACGAAGGGGACGATGTTCAGCCGGGCCTGCATGGCTCAGTAGCTCCTGGTCGGACGGTCGAGGATCTTGCGGCCCATCAGGCTTGCGGCGAGATCGGCCATGAGCAGCGCGGTGCGCCCGCGCTCGTCCAGGAAGGGGTTCAGCTCGACAAGGTCGAGCGAGGAGACCCGGCCGCTGTCGTGCAGCATCTCCATCGCCAGGTGCGCCTCGCGGAAGGTGGCCCCGCCCGGCACCGTCGTGCCGACGCCGGGCGCGATGGCGGGGTCGAGGAAATCGACGTCGAGGGAGACGTGAATCATCCCGTCCACCGCCTCGACGCGGTCGAGGAAGCGGCGCAGCAGCACCGCGATGCCGTTCTCGTCGATCGCGCGCATGTCGCAGACGAAGACGCCCGTCCCGGCCAGCGCCCGGCGCTCGGCGGGATCGACGCTGCGGATGCCGATCATGCAGACGTTCTCCGGCCGCACGGGCGCGGCCGGCGCGGGCAGGACATCGCCGAAGCCGGGGAGGCCCGTGACATAGGCCATGGGGACGCCGTGGAGATTGCCGCTCGTCGTCGTCTCCAGCGTGTGGAAATCGGGATGGGAATCGAGCCAGAGCACGAAGAATTCGCGTCCCTCGTGCCGCGCCCGCCGCGCCATCCCCGCCACCGTGCCCGCCGACAGCGAATGGTCCCCACCGAGGAAGATCGGCAGCCCCGCGCCGCTCGCCGCGAAGGCGGCCTCGTCGAGGGCGCGCGTCCAGGCGTCGAAGGCCGCGAGGTTGCGGATCGCCGGGTTGGGATGGGACAGGTTCCGGAAGGGCGCCGGGGCGAGATTGCCGCGATCCTCCACTGCGAGGCCCAGTTCCGCCAGGGTCTCGCGCAGGCCGGCGGCGCGATAGGCGCTTGGCCCCATGTCGCAGCCGAGCCGGCCCGCCCCGTCCTGGACCGGGGCGCCGATCAGAATGCAGTTGCGTGCCGTCATTCGGTCCCTCGCCATCCCTCGCGATTCCGGCAGGATAAGGCCGCAGGGTGACGGATTGAACGGGCCATCCGTTTTCCATCGGGAAGGGGCGAGGGCGATCTTGGCGGGGCGGGGCGCGGCGGATAGGCTTCGGCCGCGCCGCCGCCGGGGCGGGCGATGAAGATCGAGGGCGTCTCGATGACCTTGGCCGACGGTGCCGCGGACGAACGGGGGAATGCGCCGTGAGGGACCCCTACGAGGTTCTCGGCGTCGCCCGGACCGCGACGGCGGCCGAGATCCAGAAAGCCTATCGGGGCCTTGCCAAGAAGCTGCACCCGGATCTCAATCCCGGCGACAAGGCGGCCGAGGAGAAGTTCAAGGAGGTCGCGGGCGCCTACGACCTGCTGGGCGATGCCGAGAAGCGCCGGCGCTTCGATGCCGGCGAGATCGATGCCGCCGGGGCGGAGAAGCCGCAATATCGCTATTACCGCGACTTCGCGGCGGAGGATGACGGCCACGCCTATACGAGCAATGCGGGCTTCGCCGATTTCGCGGAGGCCGACGACGCCTTCGCCGAACTCCTGCGGCGCGGGCAGCGGGCCCGCGCGAACCGGCGGGGCGCCGATCTCCATTACCGGCTGCCGATCGAGTTCTCCGAATCGATCGCGGGGGCGACGAAGCGCCTGACGCTGCCCGAGGGCGGCACGCTCGACGTCAAGATTCCCCCCGGCATGCTCGACGGGCAGGTCCTGCGCCTCAAGGGCAAGGGGGCGCCGGGCGCCGGGACGGGCGGCCCCGGCGACGCCCTCATCGAGGTGGAGGTGCTGCCCGATCCGCGCTTCACGCGCGAGGGCGACGACATCACGCTCGAGCTTCCCGTCTCGCTCGCCGAGGCGATCCTGGGCGGGCGCGTCATCGTCCCGACCCCGACCGGCGAGGTGTCGATGGCGGTGCCGAAAGGCTCGAATACGGGCACGAGGCTGCGCCTGAAAGGCAAGGGGGCTCCCCGCCGCGAGGGCGGCCACGGCGATCAATACGTCAAGCTGAAGGTGGTGCTGCCCAAGTCCCCCGATCCCGAGCTCGAGGAGTTCGTGGCGAAGTGGAGCCAGGGCAAGGACCACAATCCCCGTGAGGCCGGCGCGTCATGATCATGACCAAGCAGGAATTCCTGACCTCCTCGGGACTCCAGGTCCAGACGCTGGAATTCTGGATCGAGCGGCAATGGCTCGTCCCGGCGGAGACGCCGGCCGGCTCCCGCTTCTCGGACCGCGACGTCGCCCGCGCCCATCTCATCCAGGAATTGATCCGCGACCTCGGCGTCAATCACGAGGGCGTCGACGTGGTGCTCCACCTGATGGACCAGTTGCACGGCCTGCGCCGCGCGCTCGCCGAGCTTCGCGACCAGGGCCGGGCCTCGGGGGAGGGGCGGCGCGGCGGAAGCCGCCAGATGCGATAGCCCTGCCGCTGGCGGGGAGAACCGCTCCCTATTTCGGCACGCCGTTGATGACGAAGAGCGCCCGGATGAACTGGTCGGGCGGGAAGGTCCCGAAGCTCTGGTTGTAGATCTTCTTCACGCGGTCCGTGCGGTAGAGATCCGCCAGCGTGGCATCGACGAGCAGGCGCAGCTTCTCGTCGCCGCGCGGCAGGGCCAGCGCATAGGTCTCGAAGGTGTAGTACTGGTCGGCGAGCTTCAGGGCGGTGGAGGCCCGGCTGTTGATCAGGTGATAGCTGAGGATGCCGCGATCGCCGAAATAGGCGTCGATCTTTCCCGCGGAGAGGCTGCGCACCCCCTCGGGATGAGTCTGCATGGGGACGATCTCGACCTTGGTTCCGAGCTGCGCCAGGGTCGAGCGCAGGGATTCCTCGGTCGTCGTGCCCTGGAGGACGCCGATCTTCTTGCCGTCCAGATCCTCGAGCCGGTACGATTCGTTGGCCCGATGCAGCACGCCGGCGCCGTCGATGAAGGTCGGCAGCGAGAAATCCACCAGGGAGCGGCGCGACATCGTCATCGAGGTCGGGTCGCAGAGAAGATCGACCTTGCCGTCCCGCACCGCGGTCAGGCGGGTCGTCGAGGAGACGTCGACATAGTCGATCTTCAGCGAGGGGACCTTCTCCGCCTTCGCGATGGCGGCTGCGACCTCCCGGCAGAGATCGACGATATAGCCGGCCGGATCGCCGTTGGCCGCCCGGTAGGAATAGGGCGGCGCGTCGGACCGCACGCCGAGCCGCAGCGTGCCCGTCTCGCGGACCCGCTTCAGCGTGTCCGTCGCGAGCGCCGCCGTCGAGACGGTCATGCACAGAAGCGCGATCAGGAAGGCCCGCATGATCCTCGTCCTCTCAGCGAAGCGTCGTGACAGCCTCTAGAACATCTCCGCCGGCATCGCCATGACGGCGCTGGCGCCGGCCTGGATGCGGCGATAGCGAAGGCTCGTCTCGGGCAGCATGTGCTCGGCGAAGAAGCGGGCCGTGATCAGCTTCGCCTCCATGCGCCCGCCCGGATCCTCGCCCGCCGCCTTCTTCGCCAGCGCCGCCTTGGCCATGCGGCCCCACATGTAGCCCATGGCGAGAAGGCCCAGGAGATGCATGAAGTCGGTCGCGCCCGCGCCGGCATTGTCGGGCTTGGCCATGGCGTTCTGGGCGAACCACATCGCGCTCGCCTGAGCGTGCTCCAGGCTCTTGGCGAGGGAGGCGACGAAAGGCTTCAGCGCCTCCTCCTCGGCGTTCTCGCGGCAGAAGGCGGCCACCTCGCCGAAGAAGGTCATGACGGCCCGGCCCCCGTCGCGGCCGAGCTTGCGGCCGACGAGATCCATGGCCTGGACGCCGTTGGCGCCTTCATAGACCATGGTGATGCGGGCATCGCGCACGAACTGCGACATGCCCGTCTCCTCGATATAGCCGTGGCCGCCGAAGACCTGCTGCGCCTGGACGGCATTGGCGAAGCCGAGCTCGGTGAAGACGCCCTTGATGACGGGGGTCAGGAGCTGGAGCCGGTCGTCCGCCGCCTGCCGCTCCTTGGGATCGGGCGAGCGGTGGGCGACGTCGGAGGAGAGCGCAGCCCAGAGCGCCAGCGCGCGGGCGCCCTCGTTGAAGGCGCGGATCTGCAAGAGGGTCCGGCGCACGTCGGGATGGACGATGATCGGATCGGCCGGCTTGTCCGGGAATTTCGGCCCGGTCAGCGCGCGGCCCTGGAGACGCTCCCGCGCATAGGCGGCGGCGTTCTGGCAGGCGACCTCGGACTGGGAGAGCCCCTGCATGCCGACCGCGAGCCGCGCCTCGTTCATCATCACGAACATGGCGGCGAGGCCCTTGTTCTCGCCCCCGACGAGCCAGCCCCTGGCGCCGTCGTAGTTCATCACGCAGGTCGCGTTGCCGTGGATGCCCATCTTGTGCTCGATCGAGCCGCAGGAGACGCCGTTGCGCGCGCCGAGGGTGCCGTCCGCCTGGACCAGGAATTTCGGCACGACGAAGAGCGAGATGCCCCGCGTGCCCTCCGGCGCCCCCTCGATCCGCGCGAGGACGAGATGGATGATGTTCTCGGCGAGGTCGTGCTCGCCGGCCGAGATGAAGATCTTGGTGCCCGAAAGGGCGTAGGAGCCGTCCGGCTGCGGCACCGCCTTCGTCTTGAGGAGGCCGAGATCGGTGCCGCAATGGGGCTCGGTCAGGTTCATGGTGCCGGCCCATTCGCCGGTGATCATCTTCGGCAGGTAGGTCCGCTTCTGCTCCTGCGAGCCGTGGACGAGGAGGGCCGCGATCGCGCCCTGCGTCAGGCCCGGATACATGCCGAAGGCGAGGTTCGCGGAGGAGATGAATTCCTGCATGACGGTGTTCAGCGTCATCGGCAGGCCCTGGCCGCCATAGTCCGCGGGCGCCGACAGGCCGAGCCAGCCGCCGTTCCGATAGGCGTCGTAGGCCGCCTTGAAGCCCGCCGGCGTCGTCACGGAGCCGTCGGGATGGCGCGTGCAGCCCTCCCGGTCGCCGACGGCGTTGAGGGGCTGGATCGCCTCCTCGCAGAGCTTCGCCCCCTCGGCGAGAATCGCCTCCAGGACATCCGGGGGCGCGTCGGAGAAGCCGGGAAGGTTGCTGTACCGCTCGTAGTGCAGCACCTCCCCGAGAATGAACAGGACGTCCTCCACGGGCGCCTTGTAGATCGCCATCGTGCTTCTCCCCGCCTCGGCCCAGCGGCCCGGTCCGCAATCTATGGGGTCCGAACCGTAAACACGACCTCGCGAGCAGGACCTGCCGGCGCCTGCCCGGAAAGCGTTAACCAATTAACCCGGTGTTTACCCTGACCCGCAAAGGTCGGGAATATCTCGTGGCAAGGGGGGAATCCGGCAAGGATCTCTCCGATCACGCGACGCCATCCGCCGCGGGGCCGGATGGCCGGTTCGAGACGTCCCGCCTCCGACGTGAGTGCCGCCGCGATGATGAGAAGGCACGTTCGCTCCAGCGATTTCGGCTCCTCGCCGGACGACGATTCGCGCTTCGGCGCGCGGCGCGAGGGCCATCCGCGCCGGGAGGCGGAGGAGAGCCATGGCCGGGCCGACGCCGAGGCGCAGGGCCGCGGGCAGCGGCGGGACACGCATCGGGAGTCGTGGCCGCGCGAGGAGTATCGCCATGGCCCGGGGCAGGATCAGGAGCCGGAGGCGCCCTCGCGGATGTCCGAGACGCTCGACTCGGTCGCGAGCTGGATCGAGAAGGCCCAGCAACAGCTCGCCGGGGCCGCGCCGGCGGCCGGCCGCCCCGACTCCGCCGCCCGTCCCGAATCGGGGGACGGGACATTGTCCGAAGCCCTGGCCGCCATCCGGCGCCTCGAGGACCGGCTCTCCGATCAGGGCCAGCGCTCCTCCGCCCGCGCCATCCCCGATCTCGACGAGACGCTGCGCGGCTTCGAGGCGCGGCTCGGCGAGGTCGCCGGAAGGCTGGGCGCCGCGCCCGGAACGGCCGGCCGCCGGCCGCTGAAATCCGGCGCGGAGCTGAAATCGGCCGTGGAGGAGATCAGGTCCCATCAGACCCGTCTGGAGCGCGATCCCCCCGAGATGCGCCGCCCCTCGGGGCTGCCGGCTCTCGGCACCCTGGCCCGTTCCCAGACCGCGATGCTCACCACCCTCAGGCAGGAGATCTCCCAGCTCGCCACCCGCATCAACGAGATGCCGGTGCCGGGCGAGAAGGAGCAGCAGGTCCAGCGCGAGGTCGAGACGCTGCGGCGCTCGATGGCCGAGGTGGCGCGCCGCGACGATCTCTCGCGGCTGGAGAAGGGGCTGCAATCCCTCACCGAAGACATCATGGAGCTGCGCCGGGCCGGCGAGAAATCCACCGCCAGCCAGGAGATCGCCGCGCTCCAGTCCGAGATCCGTCGGCTCTCCGAGCATCGCCCGGCCCCCGATCTCGCGGGGTTGCAGGCGGAGATCCGCCGGCTCTCCGAGCAGAAGCCGGCGCCCGTCGTCGATATGGCGCCGATCGCGCAGGGCATCCAGAGCCTCTCGCGCAAGCTCGACCGCGTGGCCGATGGCGGCGTCGATCCCTCGGTGATCGTCTCGCTGTCGGACCAGATCGAGCAAGTCCGCCGCGGCCTCGCCGAGGCGAACGCCCCGCGGGCGCTCGGCGCCGTGGACCAGCAGCTTTCGGCCATCCGCCGCGAGATCGCGGAGATCGGCGGCCGGCAGGTGGCTCCGCGCGAATTCGAGACGCTTCGCGGCGCGGTCGAGGAGCTTCGCGCCTCCCTCGAGTCCCTGGCGCGCACCTCCAGCCCGCGCGAGGAGGCCGCCAAGGCCCTGCGCGAAATCGGCCGCCCCATCGAGGCCACGCTCACCGCCCTGGTCGACAAGATCGAGCGGGTCGAGCGCCGGGTTTCCGACCCGGAGGCGCTCGACCATCTGGAGCGCCAGATCCAGGCCATCGCCGCGCGGATGGGAGAGGCGCCGAGCCGCGATCCCGCCATTGCCGGGCTCGAGCGCTCGATGTCCGCGATCCTCGACCAGGTCTCCTCCTGGCGCGACGGCGCCATCGAGGCGGCCGAGCATGCCGCCCGGACGGCCGTGGCCGAGACGATCGATTCCATGCCGGTGGCGGCCGAGGTCGAGCGCCATCTCGTGGAGATCGGCGACCGCTACGCCGCCGCCGAGGAGCGCACGCGCCAGAGCCTGTCCGCGGTGCAGTCCGCGCTCTCCGACGTCATGACGCGGCTGTCCTCGCTCGAAAGCGGGTCCGGCCCGGCCGAAGGCCGGCTCCCTGCCGAGGGGCGGCACCCTGCCGAGAGTCGGCGTCCCGCCGCGGCTCCGCCTCCTGCCGCGCCGTCCTGGGCGGAGGAGCCTGCGGCGGCGGCCCCGCTCCAGCGCCCCGCCGCCTCCCTTCCGGCGGAGGCCGACGCCCCGCTCGCGCCGCCTCCCGCCGACGAGGTGCTGCTCGAGCCCGGCGCGGCCCGTCCGCCCGTCCGTCCTCGCGGCACGCCCAGGCCGTCGACGGCGGATGCGATCGCGGCCGCGGCCGCGGCGATCGACTCCCCGGACATCAAGTCGAGCTTCATCGCGGCGGCCCGCCGCGCAGCCCAGGCGGCGGCGGCCGAATCCGCCAGCGCGGCGAAGGCCCGCCCGGCGGCGAAGGCCGGCGCGCGCGGGACGATGTCGCCCTCGGACATGCTCGGACGCGTGCGGGCGCTGATCGATTCCAAGCGTCGTCCGCTGCTGCTCGCGGCCGCCGCCATCGTTCTGGCGCTCGGGACGGTGCAGATCGTCAGGACCCAGATGGCCGACCGGCTCCCGGGCGCCACTGTCACGGTGACGGCCGCGAAGCCGGTCGCACCGGCCGCTCCCGTCGTCGCGAGCCGCCGGCCGGCCGCCGAGGCGCCGGCCGCGCCGGTCGCGGCGGCCGAGCGGATCGAGGAGCGCGCCGAAGTCACGGCGGCGACGAATCCGGCTCCCCCTCCCGTCGCCGATCCGGTGACGACCCAATCGATCGCGCCCGCGCCGGAGACGGCGCCCCCGGCTGCGCCGGAAGCGGCGGCTCCCAAGGAGCCGGCTCGCATCGCCGCTCCGGCGCCGCTCGTCCAGGCGCGGCAGGCCAATGCCGGCGATTCGGCGGCCCTGCTTCCGGTCGGGCTCAAGGAGGCCGCCGACCGGGGCGATCCCGTGGCGCTGTACGATCTCGCCGCCCGGGCGGCCGATGGCCGCGGCGTGGCGCGCGATCCGAAGATGGCGGCGAGCCTGTTCGGCAAGGCGGCCGAGAAGGGGCTGGTCCCGGCGCAATACCGCCTCGGCAACAGCTACGAGCGCGGGCTGGGCGTGCCGAGGGATATCGAGAAGGCGAAGAGCTGGTATCGGCGCGCCGCCGCGGGCGGGAACGTGCGGGCCATGCACAATCTCGCCGTCCTGCTGGCGGATGGCGCAGGGGGCAAGCCCGATTATGCGGGGGCCGTCGAGTGGTTTTCCAAGGCCGCCGAGCACGGCGTCAAGGACAGCCAGTTCAACCTCGCCGTCCTCTATGCGCGGGGCCTCGGCACCTCGCAGGATTTCGCCCGCGCCTATCACTGGCTCGCCATCGCCGCGCAGCAGGGCGACGAGGATGCGGCCAGGAAGCGCGACGACGTGGGCCGGCGCCTCTCCCCGGCCGACCTCGCCCGGGCCAAGGCCGGCGTCGAGAGCTGGCAGGCCGCCCCGGCGGCGGTCTCGGCCAACGAGGTGCTGGTGCCGCCCAAGGGGTTCACCGAGCCCCTCTCCGCCGGCCGGCGTCATTCGAAAGAAGCACGGATCTGAGCCGAGCCCTGCGCCGGGCGGGCTCGGCGCTCAGCGATCGTTCAGCTAGAGGCTGGCTAAGCGGGCGCCGCATTGCGCCCGCCGCTTTCGCGCGGGCGCCGGGTTTTTCGGAAGGGCAAGGTGCAGGTCTATCTCCCGATCGCCGAGATGCCGGTCAGCGTCATGCTGATCCTCGCGATGGGCGCGGCGGTCGGTTTCGTCTCGGGCATGTTCGGCATCGGCGGCGGCTTCCTGATGACGCCGCTCCTCATCTTCCTCGGCATCCCCCCCGCCGTCGCGGTCGCCACCCAGTCCGCCCAGATCGCCGCCTCCTCCACGACGAGCGCCCTCGCGGCCTGGCGGCGGGACGCGATCGACCTCAAGCTCGCCACCGTCCTCACCCTCGGCGGCTTCGTCGGCACGGTGGTCGGCGTCTGGGCCTTCGCGGCCATGCGGCGGGCGGGCCAGCTCGACCTCGTCGTCGTCCTCTCCTACGTCACCCTCTTCACGGCGATCGGCTCCCTGATGCTGATCGAGAGCGTGCGCGACTTCCTGGCGCGCCGCCGCGGCATCGTGAAGCCGCGGCGGCGGGCCGGGGGCCATCCGGCCATCTTCGGCCTGCCCCTGCGCATGAAGTTTCCGCGCTCGAAGCTCTATGTCAGCGTCCTGCCCGTCGCGAGCCTGTCGCTCCTCGTCGGCTTCGCGGGCACGATCCTGGGCATCGGCGGCGGCTTCATCATGGTCCCCGCCCTCCTCTATCTGTTCCGCGTGCCGACGGCGGTGGTGATCGGCACCTCCCAGCTCCAGGTGCTGTGCACGTCGCTCCTCGCCGTCATCCTCCAGGCCGCCTTCAACGGGGCGGTCGACATCGTCCTCGCGATCATGCTGATCGTCGGCGGCGTGTTCGGCGCCCAGTTCGGCGCCCGGACCGGGCGGGCCATCCGGGCGGACTTGTTCCGCATCCTGCTCGGCGCCCTCGTCCTCGCGGTCGGCATCCGGTTCGGGGTCGAGGTGATCCTCAAGCCGGCCGAGCCGTTCTCGATCTACGTGCCGGAGAGCCGGCGATGAGCGCCCCCTCGCGCCTCGCCGTCCCGCTTCTCGCCGCCCTCCTCTTCGGGGTCTCTCCGGCGCGCGCGGAGCGGGTGGTGGTGTCGCGGGCCGAGAACGGGATCGGGCTCGGGTAGAACTATACGGGGCGGCGGCTCGCGCTCTCCGGCGCCCGCGAGGGCGACGCCCGAAGGCCCCCCCCCGCCGCGACGACCGATGTCGTGGTCACCGTGCGGGGCCCGCGCGAGAGCATGACGGTCCGCCAGAAGGAGCGCGTGGGCCCGCTCTGGATCAACCGGAGCCAGCAGAAATTCGTCGCGGTTCCCACGGTGCTCGGCGTGGCGACCTCCCGCCCGCTTTCGGAGATCGCGACGCCGGCCGTGCGCCGGCGCCTGCGCCTCGGCCTGGCCGAGATCGTCCACGCGCCGGAAATGACCTTCGAGCAGACCGCCGAGCAGGATCCGTTCCGGGAGGCGCTGATCCGGCTGAAGACGAAGGAAGGGCTCTGGCGGCAGGACATGCGCGGGGTGGTCTTCGTGGCGGACGGGTTCTTCCGGGCCGCGGTGCCGATCCCGGCCACCGCGCCCACCGGGAATTACGAGGTCGAGGTGGTGATCCTCTCGGGCGAGAAGCTGGTGGCCCGGCGCGTCGCGAGCTTCGAGGTGGTGAAGAAGGGATTCGAGGAGCGCATCTCCTACCTGTCGCAGGATCGGTCCTTCCTTTATGCGTTCCTCATCGGCATTCTGTCCCTCGGCTTCGGCTGGGTGGCCAGCGTGATCTTCCGGCGCGACTGAGGCGCGGCGCCTCCCGCCATCGGGAACGGGAATATCGGATGCCATCGGCCGGCCCGCTCGCGGGGATTCGCATCGTCGAGATGGCGGGGCTCGGCCCCGCCCCCCTGGCCGCGCAACTGCTGGCCGATCTCGGGGCGGAGGTGATCTGCGTCGACCGCGCGGCCGGTGCGACCGGCAAGGCCTGCGAGGCCGGCGCGGCCGATCCCACCGAGATCAGCCGCCGGAACAAGCGCTCGATCGCGCTGGACCTCAAGAAGCCGGAGGCCGCCGAAGCCTGCCGCGGCCTGATCGCGCGCGCCGACGTGCTGATCGAGGGCTTCCGCCCGGGCGTGATGGAGCGGCTCGGATTCGGGCCGGACGACATCTGCGCCGCCCATCCGCGCCTCGTCTATGCCCGGATGACGGGCTGGGGGCAGGACGGTCCCTGGGCCGGGAGCGCGGGGCACGACATCAACTACATCTCCCTCTCGGGAGCCTTGAACGCGGTGGGCCGGCGCGGCGCCCCGCCCGTGCCGCCGCTGAACTTCGTCGGCGATTACGGGGGCGGCACGATGTTCCTGATCTTCGGCATCCTGGCCGCGCTGATCGAGCGCCAGCGTTCCGGGCGCGGGCAGGTGGTCGATGCCGCGATGGTCGACGGCGTCGCGGCGACGATGCCGATCTTCCACATGTTCCACGCCCGCGGCGAGTGGTCGGCGGAGCGCGAGAGCAACCTGCTCGACGGCGGCGCCCCTTTCTACCGCTGCTACGAGACGGCGGACGGCAAGGCGATGGCGGTCGGCCCCCTCGAGCCGCAATTTTATGCCGAGTTCTGCGCGAGGCTCGGCCTGCCGGCCGAGGCGCAATACCATCGCAGCCGTTGGGCCGAGCAGGGCGCGCGCTTCGCGGCGGCGTTCAGGACACGGACCCGCGACGAATGGGCGGCGATCTTCGAGGGCTCCGACGCCTGCGTCTCGCCCGTGCTGACGATCGCGGAATCGGAGCATGCCGCGCAGCTGAAGGCGCGGGGCACGCTCGTCAGGGGCGCGGGCGACGTCCTGCAGGCTGCCCCGGCCCCCCGCTTCGGGCGGACGCCCGCCCCCGCGATCCGCCCGCCCCGCGCCCCCGGCGCGGACGGCGCCTCGATCCTCGCGGAACTCGGCTACGGCGCGGATCGCATCGAGGAGATGGCGAAAACCGGGGCTCTTCGGACCTGACCCGGCCTCAGATGGCAGCGGGCTGCTCGAAAATGCGCCGGTAGAGATCGGCGCCGAAGCTTTTCGCCTCGGGCGCGCCTTCCCGGAGACGGAAGGTCCTGCGGCCTTCCTCCCCTCTCTCGGCGCGCAGGAACAGGGTTCGCCCGTCCTCCAGGAAGGAGCGGGCGAAGGCGTGCATGTGCGAGACGAAGAAGACCGTGACGTTCCGCTCCAGCAGGGCCGAGACGATCTGCCGGGCGATTTCCGATCCCTCCCGCTCGTGGGTGGCGGCGAAGGATTCGTTGAAGAGGACGAGCGCCCCCTCGCGGATCTCGTCCGCGATCGCGCTCATGCGGACCAGCTCCTCGTCGAATTTTCCGCTGCGCATGCTGCGGTCCTCCTCCCGCTTGCAATGCGTGAAGAGCCCGGAGCGCAGCGAGGCCGAGAAGGACTCGGCCGTGACGAACAGGCCGCATTGCATCATCAGATGGGCGAGGCCCACGCTCCGCAGGAAGGTCGACTTGCCGCCGCGATTGGCCCCGGTCACGATCACGAGCGGCCTGCCGTCCGCGGCGACGTCGTTTCCGACGACCGGCTTCTCCATCGTCAGGGCGAGGCATGCGTCGCGCAGGTTCCGGCAGTGGAAGCGGCCGCGCTCGGCCTGCGGATCGGGAAAGGCGACCGTCTCGCCGATCCGGTCGAGGCTTTCCTTCAGGTTGAGGCCGCCGAGATAGAAAGCGAGTTCCGCCCGCAGCGCCTTCAGGAAGCCGAGGACGTGCTCGGCGGATTCGTAGACCGCGTCGCAGATGAGCACGAGGCCCCGGCCTTCCAGCTCCGCGAAGGCCTGCGCCCCGGCCTCGTCGCGGGGATGGAGCTGCAAGGTGAAGCTCCTCGCCCCGGGCGTGAGGAGCCGGTCGATCCAGTTCAGGTCCCGCTTCTGGGGCTTGCGCAGCATCGTCCCGACGCCCTTGCCGCCTTCCCCGAGCCGGGCGCTGAGCAGAAGGCCGTGGCGGAAGGTCAGGGTGTCGAGATCGGTCCGCGCGGCGGCGAGATAGGCGTCGTCGAGGTTCCGTTCGAGCGTCGCGAAGAACTGGCGGAAGCCGGGCGAGGCGAAGCGGTCCGCGTTGTCGCGGCAGAGATTGCGGAGCCGTTCGAGGACGTCGAGGCTGACCTGGAGCGTCCGCACGCCGCTGGAGACCATCACGGCGGCATCGCGGCCGTAGAGGCTGAAATTCCAGCTATGCTCGCGGCTGAACGGCTCGAGGGCGAGGGCGTAGAGGCCCCGGACGACGCCCGGATTGGCGAGGCAATCCTTCAGGATTTCCTGGCGATAGCGGATCGTCGCGATGTCGTTGGTCCAGGCGCGGGCGCAGGCCGCCGACATGATTTCCCGCAGGTAGCGGTCGCCGGAAGCCGCGGCGTCCAGGAGGACGTCCAGCTCGATATCCTGGGCGAAGGGGAGGGACTCTTTCGAGGCCGTCGAGGCCGGCTCCGTTTCGAAGTCGCGGCCGGGATGCATGAGGAAGGTCTTCATGGCCGGACCCTCTCGCGCAGGCGCTCGTAGGTGACGCCGTGCGCCTGCGCGAGCGACAGCGCATAGGCGAGCCCGTCGGCGGGCCGGCGCACCAGCTCGAAGGTCCGGCGCGCGCGATCCTCGGGGTGCACCGCGGCGACCATGCTGACGGTCTTCCCGCTCAGCGTGGAGAGCGCGTCGATGAAGGTCACGCAGACGCCGATCGCATCGGCCGCGAGGATGCGGTCGAGGATCTTCCGGCTGAGGAGGACCTGGTCGTCGAGGCTCGTCGAGTTGAAGATCTCGTTGAGGATGACGACGCTGTTCGCCGTCATCGCCTCGCAGCTCTCGTGGAGGCGAACCAGCTCGTCCTCGAGCTTGCCGCGCAGGTTCGCGATGTCCTCTTCGCGCTCGAAATGCGTGAAGACCGCATCCGGGAGGAAGAGGCGGGCGGATCGTCCGGGGACGGGGCAGCCGAGCCCGGCCAGGACGTGCAACTGGCCGAACATGCGCGCGAAGGTGGTCTTGCCGCCCTGGTTGGGGCCGGACACGACGATCATCCTCTCGGGCCCCGACAGGCGAAAATCGTTGCAGACGACCGGCGCCCTCTCGCCGACGAGCTTCGCGGCCAGGGCGAGGTCGAAGCCGCGGGACACCTCCGTCTCCTTGCACGAGGTCGAGACCTCGGGATGGCAGAAGGGCAGGCCGGCCTGCCGGAGAGGCGCGATGAAGTCGAGATAGGCGACGAAGAAGCCGATCTCCCGGTCGAGCCGCGCCACGGTCTCGTCGATGAAGGAGCCGCGGCGCCGGGCGTAATCCGCGAGCTGCCGGAACTCCTCGGGAAACAGCCGGCCCACGAATTCGAGAATGCCCTCCTCGATGTGGTTGAGCGCGGCCTCGCCCTTGCGCGTCTTCGGGGAGGCGGGCTCGATCTCGGCCTCCCTGAACCTCGCGAATCTCTCGCGGATCGACACGGTGTAATCCGGCTCGCCCGCATATTTGCGCACCGTGACCTTGTCGCCGCGGAAAAGCATGCCGTAATCGAGGCCGAACAGCTTCTGGCAGAGAGATGCCGTCTCCGCCGAGAAGTTCCGGAAGCCCGGGGACGTGGCCAATTCGCCCAGATAGGCGGTGAAGCCCGCGAGCCCTTCGGAGCGCAGGCGAAGCGGGCGGAGCCCGCCCAGCAGGTCTCCGAGCGCCCCGCAATAGGTCGCGGCTGCGCGCAGGATCACCATGTGCCTGTGGCAGTGCCAGGTGATCTTCCCGGCATGGGCGAGATCCGCCCGGACCGCGCGCATCGCCTCGCAGAAGGGCGGGAAGACCCGAAACACCTCCGGCCGCTCGAGATCTGCGAAGACGGCCTGCCGGTAGCGGACGATCTCCTCGCTCCGCCGGGGCGTATGGAAGATCGGGCGCAGGACCTCCTCGTCGCGCCCGGCCGCCAGGGCCGAGACCACCTTGTCGAGGTTCAGGTCCGCGAAGCAGGCGGGCGCCTCGCGCTCGTCCGGCTGCGCGGGCTCGCGGCCCGGCGGGAACAGGACGCTGCGGAACGCGGGGCCCAGAGAGAGGCCGCGATCATCGGCCGGATCGAGCCTGGGCTCGGCCGCGAGGGGACGGGGATCGGAAAGGTCGGTCCTCATGACGCTCCTGCCTCGGCGCCGTGGGGCGGCGCACGAATGGAAAGGCAGGAGTCATCAGCGGACGGGGCGTATCGGGGGACTCCATCCCCGCCCCGAATGTAGGCCGGCAGGCCGGGAGCGCAAGGGGATCGCCCTGTGACGGAGCATGCGAAGGATTGACCGGATGGCCGGCCCGGCCTAGCTTTCGGGGTGATGGGGATGGGGTTCCCCCGAAACCGCCGTTCCGGCTGATGACTCCTACGGACGCCGCGCTCCGCGTGCAGGATTCCTGTGCGTGGGCGATCGGCCGAAGCAGGAGATCGGGTGATGAACCTCGAAGCGTTGTCCCTCGGCGCGAAGGCTCCCTCGGAAGTCAACGTCGTCATCGAGGTGCCCATCGGCGGGGAGCCGATCAAGTACGAATTCGACAAGGCGTCGGGCGCACTCGTCGTCGACCGCTTCCTCCACACGCCGATGCGCTATCCGGGCAATTACGGATTCATGCCGCGCACGCTCTCCGAGGACGGAGACCCTTGCGACGTCCTCGTCGCCAACAGCCGTGCCCTGGTTCCGGGGGCCGTCATCGCGGTCCGTCCCGTCGGCGTCCTCGTCATGCAGGACGAGGCGGGGCCGGACGAGAAGATCATCGCGGTTCCGGCGCGCCGGCTGACACGCCGCTACGACGCCGTCGCGCAGGCGCGGGACCTGCCCGAGATCACGCTGAAGCAGATCGAGCATTTCTTCACCCATTACAAAGACCTCGAAGAGGGGAAATGGGTCCGCATCCTGCGCTGGGGCGACGCCGCCGAGGCGGAAGGGATGATCATGAAGGCTCATGAGCGCTACGGAGCCAGGCTCCGCGCCTGAGACGGCATCGCCGCGAGCCGCGCCGCCGCCGCATTTTGGCGCCTCGCGCGTTCCGTGCTTAAAGCGCGCCTCGCGGCCGATGGGGATGCGCGTTGAGACGAAATCCGGCAGATCGTTCCGCCCGGTCATGACGAGGAAGGGGGAGGACGCGCAACCGAGCCCTGGCGTCCATGCGCCGCTGGCTCATTGGGCGGCGCGCAGGCCGGATGCATTGGCCATCGATGACGGGACGCTGCGCCTGAGCTTCGAGGAGCTGGCCGCGCGCGTCGCCGCCGGCCCCTTTCAGGGTGCCTCTCCCGCTCCCCGGGCCGTGTGGGTCGATGCCGGACTCGGACCGGGCGACCAGCTCGTCGAATTCCTGTCCATTCTGGCGGCGGGCCATGTCGCCGCCGTGGCCGATCCCGACTGGCCCGCGCAGTTGCGCCGCGAGGTCGCGGAGCGACTGCTCGCCGCCCCGGCCCTGCCGGAGGGATCGTTCTATATCGGCTTCACCTCCGGCAGCACCGGGATGCCGAAGGGCTTTATCCGCAGCCACCGCTCGTGGACCACGAGCTTCGAAGCCTGCATCGACGCTTTCGGCCCGGCGGTGCGCACGCCGGTGCTGGCGCCGGGGCGGCTTTCGCATTCGCTGTTCCTGTTCAACGCGCTGCTCGGCCTGTGGACCGGGGTGGGCGCGCATCTCCAGCAGCGCTTCTCCGCCCGTGCCGCCTTGCGGACGCTCGTGCGGGGCGATGCGCGAAGCCTCGTCGCCGTGCCGAGCCAGCTCATCCTGATGCTGGAGGAGGCCGCTCGCCACGGCCCCCGCGCCGTCGAGGCGACACAGCTCGTGATGATCAGCGGCGCGCCCTGGCCCCGCGCGCGCACGCCGCACCTGCAGGCCCTCTTCCCCCATGCGCGCATCGTCGAGTTCTACGGCACCTCCGAGACCAGCTTCATCGCCTGGACGGACAGCCGGGCCGACCTGCCGGCCGAGGCGGTGGGGCGGCCTTTCGCGAATGTCGAGCTGCGCATCGTGCCGCCGGGTGCCGGCCACCATGCGCCGGGGCTGATCTATGTGCGCAGCCCCATGGTCTTCACGGGCTACGTGACGTCCGAGCCGGCCCATGGCCCCGCCGCGCTCCTGCGGGACGGGGATTGGATATCGGTCGGCGACATGGGGCATCTCGACGGCGAGGGCCTGCTTCACCTCGCCGGGCGCCGCCAGCGCATGTTCGTCGTGCAGGGCAAGAACCTGTTTCCCGAGGAGGTGGAGCACGTCCTGGCCGCGCATCCCTCGGTCGCCTCGGTCTCGGTCCAGGCTGTGCCCGACCCGCTGCGCGGCCTGCGGGCGGTCGCGGTGCTGGAGCTTGCCGCCCCCGTCGACCGCGCGACATTGGCCGCGTGGTGCCGCGCGCGCCTCGAGCCCTACAAGACGCCGCGCCGCATCCTCGTCTGCGATCGCTGGCCGCGCACCGTGAGCGGAAAGACGGATCACGCGGCCCTCGCGCGGCTGCTCGCGGCCCATCCCGAGGGACCGCCGGGCTGGCGAATCCTGCCCTGGCGGCTTGCGCTTCCATGAGGCGGGATGCGCCGGTGCTGCTCGGCTGGGCCCGCAGTGCGGTGACGCCGCGGGGCGGCGCCCTGGCCTCGCTTGCGGCCCACGAGATCGGCGCGCCGGTCGTGCGGGCCCTGCTGGCGCGCGGCGGCGTCGAGGCCGCGTCGGTGGACGCCGTGATCTGCGGCAATGCGCTCGGCGCGGGCGGCAATCCGGCGCGCATGATCGCCCTCGCCGCCGGCCTGCCGGACGGCACCGCCGGCTTTTCGGTCGATACCCAATGCTGCTCGGGGCTGGACGCCGTCGCGCTCGGCGCCGGCCTGATCGCATCGGGACAGGCCCGGCTGGTCGTGGCGGGGGGCGCCGAAGCCTGGAGCCGCTCGCCCCTGCGGCATCATCGCCCGCGCAGCCCCCGCGAGGCGCCGGTGTCCTACGAGCGGCCGGCCTTCGCGCCCGATTCCGCGCGCGATCCCGACCTGCTGCTCGCCGCCGCCCGCTATGCCGCGCGGCGGGGCATTTCGCGGGAGGCGCAGGACGACTTCGCCCGGCTCAGCCACGAGCGGGCGCTCGCCGGCCGCGCGCAGATGGCGGGGGAGATCGTCCCCATCGGCGAGGCGGGCCATGACAGCTATGCCCGCGCCCTGACCCCCGTTCGCGCCGCGCGCATGCCGGTCGAGGCCGTGACGGACGAGCCCGCGCCGGCCGCCGATCCGGGCGCGCATGCGGTCAGCCGGCTCGCCATCGCCCCGCAGGCGGACGGCGCGGCCTTCATCCTCCTCGCGGCGCCGGACGCTGCGGCGCTCCTCGGCGCGCGGCCCCGGTTCCGCTGGCGCGGCGGCGTCCAGGTCGGCACCGCGCCGGAAATGCCGATGGCGGGGGCCGCCCGGGCGGCTGCGCGGCTGCTCGGCGATTCCTCGGCGCTCTGGGGGGCCGAGGTCCACGAAGCCTTCGCGGTCCTGGCTCTCGCCTTCGCGGCGGATCTGGGCATCGCACCCGCATGCCTGAACCGCGGCGGCGGCGGCCTCGCGCGCGGACATCCGATCGGCGCTTCCGGCGCGGTCAGCCTCGTCCGGCTGCTGGCCGATATGGAGCGCGAGGCGCCTCCCGGCTCGCTCGGCCTCGCCGCGATCGCCGCGGCCGGCGGGCTCGGCTCGGCGGTCCTGGTCGAGAAGCTGTAATTTCCTATCCCGGCTCCTGGAGAACGAGCCTCGCCTCGGCCTGCATTCTCCCGCCCTGGGGAGCCAGGGCCGGCTCGCCCTCGATCCAGGCTCCCACCAGCTCGTAGAGCTTGATCGGCCGGGAGGCGCCGCGCGGGACGGTCGAGCCCACGGGGCGGAAGACGAAGCCCGGTCCGGCCGCCTCGACCACCGCCTCGCTGACGAGGATGGTCGTGCCGAATTCGCGGTTCAGCCCCTCGAGCCGCGAGGCGAGGTTCACCGCATGGCCGAGGGCGGTGTAGTTGATCCGGTCGGCCGAGCCGATATTGCCGACGACCGCCTCCCCGACATGCAGGCCGAAGCGCGTCGGCATCTCGGCCGCCCCCTCCGCCCGCAGCTCCGCATTGAGCCGGTCGATGCGGCGGGAGGCGCGGAGCGCGCCGAGACAGGCGAGCCGGACGTAATCCTCCTGCGGCTCCGGCGCGTTCCAGAACGCCATGATGGAATCGCCGATATATTTGTCGATCGTTCCCCCGGAGCGCACGATCTCCTCGCCGATCCCGGCGAAATAGCGCGAGGTGCGGTGCGTCAGGGTGTCGGGATCGAGCGTCTCGGCGAGGCCCGTGAAGCCCTCGATATCGGAGAAGAAGACGCAGATCGTCTGCCGGCGGCCGCCGAGATCGGTGGGAAAGGTGTCGTCGATCATGCCGCGCACCACCGCGAAGGGCACGTAGCGCGCGAAGTTCTGGAGCAGCGGCTCCAGGGTCGTGACGGCGCGGCCGAGTTCGGACACCTCGGCGATGCGCGAGCGGATCGGCCGGGTCTGGCCGAACCGAAGCTCCATGATGTGGCCGAGCCCCTGGGAGGCGAGCTTGAGCGGGGCGACGATGCGCCGGGCGGCGAGAAGAATCAGGGCAAGCGCGATCAGGAGGGCGACGGCGGCCGAGACGAGGAGCACGAAGCGGATGCGATAGGCGTCGCCCATCAGGACATCCTCGGGCACGGCGAGGCCGAGCAGGTAGTCGCCCATCGAGGTGCCCGCTCCCTCGAACCGGGCGATATAGGGCCGGCCCTGCACGGTGAAATGGGTGTCGCGGTTCTCCCCCGATTCCAGGAAGCTCCGAACCATCGCGGCGAGAAGGGGGGAGCCGAGATCGGCGATCCTGGGCAGGATCTCGGGAGGCATCGGCCGGGCGCGCTTGCGCAGCTCCGCGCCGTCGGGATGCGCGATGAGCCGGCCTTCCCGATCGAAGATCAGCGCCTCCGCCGCCACGTGCTTGCGTCCCTCGGCGAGGATGCGGTCGAGATCGGCGAGCGTGACGTCGATGCCGAAGACGGTGCCGGGATGGCCGGGCATCGCCCGCGCCATCGTGATGCCCGCGCCGGGCGCGTTCGCAAAGGCATAGGGCCGGCTGACGATCGTGGCCGGCGTCGAGATCGCCCGCTCGTACCAGCCGCGGGTGCGGGCGTCGTCATCGACGGCGAAGGGGCCGGCCCGGGCGACCTCGCGCCCCTGCGCGTCGTAGAGGGTCCAGGTCTCGATGGAATGGCCCGAGGAGCGGTCGATGACCTCGACGCCCAGCACGGCCGCGCTGCCGCCGAGGCCGAAAATCTCCTTCGGGCGCTCCCTGGTGACGTCCTGGACGCCGATCCGGCCGCCGTCGGGAAAGGCGATGAAGATGCCGAAGGTCGAGGGCATGGCCCGCTCGACATCCCGCATCAGCCCGCGCAGCGTCTCCTGCAACTTCTCGCGGGGCATGTCCGGGTCGATGATCGAGGTGCCGAAATCGAGCAGCAATTCGGATGTGCGCCGGTTCGCCAGCCGGTCGTTGCGGACCATCCGGGTGACGGCGTCGAAATTCGCATGGGCCTCGCGCTTGGCGAAGCGGGTGAGCTGGGCATGGTTGTAGAGGACGAGCCCGCCCGCGAAGAGGACCATCAGCGTCGTGAAGACGAGAGCCACCACGGCCTGGAGCGGCCAGACGCGGTTGCGGAGGAAGGACACCGGCATGCCCGCTCCGTTCTGACCGCAAAGGCCGCGCGCGTCCATGCCCCGCCGCCGTTCCCATCGTCGCAGCGGGCGGTGGCGCGGCGGGGCGCGAGCAGGTATCTCCTCGCCATGACCGCGCCAGCTCCCGAGATGCCCGGACCCGGAGACCAGGTCTTCCTGGTGGACGGCTCGTCCTTCGTGTTCCGCGCCTATTTCCAGTCCATGAACCAGGACCGGAAATACAACACGCGGGCGGGAGACGGGCTGCCGACCGGCGCGGTCCGGCTCTTCTGCACGAAGCTCATGCAGTTCATCCGGGAGGGGGCGACCGGGATCAGGCCGACCCATCTCGCCATCGTCTTCGACAAGTCCGAGGCGTCGTTCCGCACCGATCTCTTTGCCGGATACAAGGCGCACCGGCCCGACCCGCCGGCCGAGCTGGTTCCGCAATTCGCACTCATGCGCGAGGCCGTGCGCGCCTTCGGCCTTGTGCCGATCGAGCAGGCCGGCTTCGAGGCGGACGACATCATCGCGACCTATGCCTGCGAGGCGGCGCGGAACGGGGCGGAGGTGCTCATCGTCTCCTCCGACAAGGACCTGATGCAGGTGGTCCGCCCGGGCGTGACCTTCTACGACTTCGAGAGCGGCATTCCCGGCAAGCCCGGCTACCGGCCCGAGCGCCGGCTCGACCGGGAGGGGGTGATCGACAAGTTCGGCGTCCCGCCCGAGCATGTCACGGACGTCCAGGCGCTGATCGGCGATCCGACCGACAACGTCCCGGGCGTGCCGGGAATCGGCATCAAGACCGCCGCCCAGCTCATCACCGAATACGGCGACCTCGAAACGCTTCTCGAGAAGGCGCCGCAGATCAAGCAGCCGAAGCGGCGCGAGGCGCTGGTCGCGCATGCCGAGGCCGCCCGCCTCTCGAAGCGGCTCGTCACGCTCGATTGCGACATGGAGGTCGAGGTGCCGCTCGGTGAGACGAAGCTCGGGGATCTCGATCCTCGGCGCCTCCTCGCCTTCGCCAGGGCCTTGCGGCTCGACGCTTTCGCCAAGCGCGTCGCGGCCCTCTACGAGGTAGAGGCGGAGGAGATCGAGCCGGATCCCATTCTCTCCCGCCCCTGGGATGCGGCAAGCGGCACATGGCTCGACGGAGACTCCCCCTCCCCCCTCGTGGGGGAGGTCGAGTCGGCGTCAGCCGACCGGGAGGGGGGCGGACATGCCGGCGCGGGGAGCCCCCCCTCCCGGTCGACGCCTTCGGCGTCGCTCGACCTCCCCCACAAGGGGGGAGGGGAGGCGATGAGTCCCGCCGCGCTCGTCGAATCCCGCCGCGCCGCCCTGCGGGCCCTGCCCTGGGACGCGGCGGCCTACTGTGCCATCGGCGCCCTCGACGAGCTGGATGGCTGGATCGACGCCGCGCGCGAGCGCGGCGAGATCGCCCTCGACCTCCAGCTCTCGGGCCCCGATCCGATGCGCCAGGAGATCGTCGGCATCGCGCTCGCGCCGGAGCCTGGGAGGGCGGCCTACCTGCCTCTCGCCCATCGCTCGGGTGAGGACCTGCTCAGCAACGGCCCCCTGCCGGGGCAGATGGGCGCGGCCGAGGCGCTCGCGCGCCTGAAGCCGCTGCTGGAGGATCCCGCGGTTCTGAAGATCGGGCACAATATCAAGGCGGATTGCCTCGTTTTGCGGCGCCACGGGATCGACATGGCGCCGCTCGACGACGTGATGCTCGTTTCCTATGCGCTCGACGCCGGGCGGGCCGGCCTCGCCAATCACGGACCGGAGGCCGCGGCCGGCTTCTATCTCGGCCATGCGCCGATGCCGCTGGTCGAGATCACGGGCAAGGGCCGCGGGGCGAAAAGCTTCGACCTCGCCCCGCTCGACCGGGCCACGGCCTATGCGGCGGGGGCGCCCGATCTCGCCATCCGCCTCCACCGCCTGCTGAAGCCGCGCCTCGCGGCCGAGGGCCGGACCACCGTCTACGAGACGCTGGAGCGTCCCCTCGTGCCGGTGCTGGCCCGGATGGAGGAGCGCGGCATCCTGGTGGACCGCCAGATCCTCTCGCGCATGTCGGGCGATTTCGCCCAGGTCATCGCGCGGGTGGAGGAGGAGGTCTACGAGACGGCCGGAGAGCGCTTCACCATCGGCTCCCCGAAGCAGCTCGCCGACATCCTGTTCGGCAAGTTCGGCCTGCCGGGGGCGAAGAAGACGGCGACGGGCCAATGGTCCACCGGCGCGCGCCTTCTGGAGGATCTCGCCGAGACCTCGGACCATCCCCTGCCGCTCAAGGTCCTGGAATGGCGCCAGCTCGCCAAGCTGAAGACCTATACCGATTCCCTGCCGACCTATATCAACGAGGCGACCGGGCGCATCCACACCTCCTACGCCCTCGCCGCGACGACGACCGGCCGCCTCTCCTCGGCCGATCCGAACCTCCAGAACATCCCGATCCGCACCGAGGAGGGCCGCAAGATCCGCCGCGCCTTCGTGCCGGCGCCGGGCACCAAACTCGTCTCGGCCGATTACTCGCAGATCGAGCTGCGCGTCCTCGCCCACATGGCGGACATCCCCCAGCTCGTCGAATCCTTCGCCCGCGGCATCGACATCCACGCGACCACCGCCTCGGAGATGTTCGGGGTGCCGGTGGCGGGCATGCCGCCCGAGATCAGGCGGCGGGCCAAGGCGATCAATTTCGGCATCATCTACGGCATCTCGGCCTTCGGCCTCGCCAACCAGCTCGGCATCGCGCGCGCCGAGGCGTCCGACTATATCCGCCGCTATTTCGAGCGCTTCCCCGGCATCAAGACCTATATGGACGAGACCAAGCGCTTCTGCCGCGAGCACGGCCATGTGCGCACGCTGTTCGGCCGCATCTGCCATTACCCGGACATCACGGCGTCCAACCCGTCCCTGCGGGCGGCGGTCGAGCGGCAGGCGATCAACGCGCCCATCCAGGGCTCGGCCGCCGACATCATCCGCCGCGCCATGATCCGCATGGACGCTGCCCTGGCCGAGGCCGGGCTGTCGGCGCGGATGCTGCTCCAGGTCCACGACGAGCTCGTCTTCGAGGTCCCGGACGGGGAGGTCGAGGCGACGCTGCCGGTGATCCGGCGCGTGATGGAGGAGGCCGCCCATCCGGCTGTGCGGTTGCGCGTGCCGCTCGCCGTCGAGGCCAGGGCCGGGGCGAACTGGGACGCGGCCCATTGAGGCCGAACCCCCGTCCTCTCCTCGCGTTGCCTCCGCAGAGGAGGCGGTCATGATCGCTTACGACAATTCCCGTCCCGGCCTCGTCGAGCTGACGGTGAGCGGGACCGTGACCAAGGACGACATCACGAATGTCTGCGCCCGCATGGAGCGGGACATCGAGGTCTCGGGCACCGTCAAGGTGCTGGAGAACGTCGCCGGCTTCGCCGGCATCGGTCCGGCCGCGATCTGGCAGGACCTGAAGCTCGCCTTCCCGCTGGCCGGGAAGATCAGCCACGTCGCCGTCGTCGCCGATCAGGCCTGGATCCGCGCCGCGGCCGGCTTCGGCCGCCTGTTCACCTCCGCCGAGATCCGCACCTTTCATACGGACGAGCTCGATGCCGCGCGGACCTGGCTTCAGGCGGCGTGACCCGCCGCTCAGTGCGTGCGGGCGAGGAGAAGGGCCGAGATGGCGCGGGCCACGGGCTCGGTGATGTTGCGGCGATACTTGCGATGGACGAGCTGGCCGTTGTGATAGACGTCCTGCTCGACATAGAGGCGCTCGCCGTCCCAGCGCACGATGTTGTCGCTCTCGACCGTCTCGAGCACGCCGAGATCGGCGCGCAGCTTGGAATACGACTCTTTGTCCGGCATGGAGTCCTCGGGCGGCAGCGGACCTTCATAGCCGGTGGATATCCTGGCGGCCAAGAGCCGGCGCGGTTCAGGCCTTGTCCGTCGCCGTCCCCGGCGAGGATGGCCTGAACGAGGCGGCCGGAGCGAAGCTCGCTCCCACGGCGGCTCCATCGGACGCTCCCTTCCCCCGGGCGGGCGCCGGCTGTCCGCCGGCGGCCTCGCGCATGAGCGCCGCCACCGCGTCGGGTCCCGTGAAGCCGGCCGCCTTGAGCAGCTCCGCGAGGACAGGGCTCTGCGCGTTGTAGGCGAGAAGCTGGCCGGCGAGGCCCTCGCCCATGCCGACTCCCCCGCTGCCGCCCGAGCCGTTGCCCTCGCCGCCCCGGCCGAGCATGCCGCCCGTGTCGAAGATGCGGATGTCGGAGATCTTCTCGGCCGGCTTGACGATCTCGGCCAGCGCGAGCGGGACGATCCGGATGCGCTCGCGCAGGATCTCGAATTCGATGATCTCGCGCGAGATCCGGTTCTTGGCCTCGATGAGCAGCGCCTCGGCCTCCGCCTTGGCCTTGCCGGTATCGACGATGCCCTTGGCGGCGATCGTGGCGGCATCCGCGTCGGCGCGCGCGAGGGTGAGCCTCGCCTCGGCCCGGTCATGCGCCGCCTGCTTCTCGGCATCGGCCGAGACGGTGACGGAGGTCGCCTCGGTCTCGGCGTGCTTCTTGGCCGCGATGATCGCGATCTGGCGCTCGCGCTCGGCGATCTCGACGGATTTCGCCGTCTCGACCTTCTCGGTCGCCGCGATGGCGACGGCGCGGGCCTGTTCGGCCGCCGCGCGGGCCTCCGATTCCTGGCGCGAGCGGTCGGCGACCGCGATGGCGCTGTCCTGGGCGATGAGCTGGAGGTCGCGCTTGGCCTCGGTGTCGCGCTGCTGCACGGCGAGGGTCGAGGCGATATTGGCCGATTCGCGGGCCTGCTTGGCCGTCGCCTCGCGCTCGGCGACGGCGCGCTCGCGGTCGATCCGCGCTTCCGACTCGGCGAGTTGGGCGGCCTGTTCCTGCCGCGCCGTCTCGGCGCGCGTCGCGGCCGCGATATTGGCGATGTCGCGCTCCTGGTTCAGCTCGGATTCGCGCTGGTTGCGCTCGATGGCGAGGGTCTGCTTCCTCGCATCGAGGTCCTTCTGGGCGATGGCGACCTCGGTGTCGCGGACGATCTCGTTGCGCTCCTTCTTGCGGGTTTCGGTGATGCGGGTCAGCGTCGCGAGGCCCTGGGCGTCGAAGAAGTTGTTGGCGTTGAAATGCTTGATGTCGGTCTGGTCGAGCCGCGTCAGCGAGACCGATTCCAGCTCGAGGCCGTTCGACTGGAGGTCCGCGCCCACCGCCTCCTGCACCGCCTTCACGAAATCGGCGCGCTGTTCCTGCAGCTCGTCGAGATTCATGGTGGCGGCGACCGAGCGCAGGCCGTCGACGAATTTCGCCTCGATGAGAAGGCGCAGCTCCTCGGCATTGTTGGTGCGGTCGCCGAGCGTCTGGGCGGCGAGGGCGATCGAGGAGCCGTCGGGTTTTACGCGCACGTAGAATTCCGCCCCGATATCGACGCGCATGCGGTCCTTGGTGATGAGGGCGTCGCCCTCGCCGCGCCGCACTTCGAGGCGCAGCGTCTTGAGGTTCACGCGGGCGATCGAGTGGAAGATCGGCAGCACCACCGAGCCGCCGTCCAGCACGACCTTCTGGCCGCCGAGCCCGGTACGGACATAGGCCTGATCGCGCGTCGAGCGCGTATAGAGCGTCGCGAGGACGACGCCGATGCCGACGATCGCCAGGAGGCCGATCACGGCGGGGATCATGATCTCGTACATGCCTGCGGTCATGGTTTCGCTCCCTGGAAGGCCGGCCGCTCAGCCGCCGAGGTCCGGCGGCGCGGGGATGGCGGTGAAGACGCCGCCCCGAAGGTCGACGAGAAGGATGGCCGCGCCGGTCGGCATCGGCGCGGAATCGGCCGCGGCGCGGGCGCGGACGCTGTGCCAGTTGCCATGCGCGTCCTTGAGGCGGACGGTGCCGGGCCGGCCCTGGTCGAGCGGCCCGCGCGAGACCTCGCCCGTCCGCCCGACGAGATCGGCCAGCTCGACTGCATAGGTCTCGTCGCGCGGCACGATGCGGGCGACGGCCCGGCTGCCGATCCGGGTCATCGGCACGGCGAGGACCAGCGCGCCGAGGCTCGCGAGCGCGGGCGAAAGGGGGGCGCCCGCGGCGCGGGCCAGGGCCTGGATCACGAAGCCGGTCCCCGCGAAGGCGCCGAGCGCGATCATGATCAGGACGAGCAGGGGCACGCGGCCGACATTCAGCCAGTTGAGCCCGCCGCCGTCATGGCCGTGGTCGAGCGAATGCTCGACGAGGTCGCTGATCGAGGCCCCCACCAGCAGCATGACGATCTCGACGCCGACGAGCCCGGCCAGCAGCATCGCGGCGACGGCGAAAGGCCGGACCTCGGCGGCGAGCAGGAGTTCCATGGCACGCCCCGTCCGCTCAGCGGCTGCCCTTGGCGAGGGCGAGCCGCTCGGCGATGGCGCGCTCGCGGTGGAGGCGGTCCAGCTCGTCGAGTTCCACCCCCTGGGAGCCGGCGCCGGCCGGGACGCCCGTGACGCGCGCGATCGCGGCGGCAGCGCGGGCGCTGCCCTCGCTCGCGCGTCCCTTGCTGCGCCCGCCGGACATCTCCTCGGGCGCGTGCTTGGCGAGGCTGCGCTCGAGATCGGCGAGCCGCGCCTCGGCCTCGCGGCGCGTCGCGAGCACCGCCTGGAGGGCCTGCTGGCCCTCCTCGATCTCTCCCCTGACGTCGGCGAGGGTGCGGTCGAGAGCGGTGACCTGCGCCTCGAGGTCGATCTGGCGCGCGATGGCGGCCTTGGCGAGATCGTCGCGGTTCTCGGCGATGGCGAGGCGCAGCTTCTCCTCGAGCGAGGCGAGGTCGGCCCCGATCTCGGCCTTGCGGGCCTTCACGCGGTATTCCTCGGCCTTGGCCTTGCCAAGCTCGGCTCGCGCCTGGTCGGCGGCCTGGTCGATCTCGCGGATCGCCTGCTCGACGACGGCGACCTTGCCGGCATCCTCGACCCTGTCGATGGTCGCATGCGCGATTCCGGCGATGAGCCGTCCCATGCGCGACAACACACCTTCCTGCATGGCTCCCTCCTGGACATGCGGCGCCCGTCTCACGACGCCGACCTGGATTTCGTAGGATTCCCCCCGCGCGACGAGCCGGGCGGGAAAGACCGGGTCCCAGCCCGGCGCGTAGCCGGCGATGTCGTAGGGCACGCTCACGCGCCCCGCGACGGTCGCGAGGGTGAGCAGCGCCGGACCCTTGATGGCGAAGAGCTTCTCGTCGAGCGGCAGGCTCGCCGGGGCGCCGGGCTCGCGGGACGTGAGGTCGCGCAGGCCGAGCGTCACGAGCCGCGCGGGCAGGCCCGTCGCCTCGCGGATGCGCTCATAGGCCCGCTCGTGCAGGGCGACGAGATTGCGCCCCGCCTCGCCCGGCAGCTCGGCCAGGAGCCGCCCCATCTCGGCATAGGCGGCGAAGGTCGCCTCGATCGCCCGCCGCGCCGCCTCGTCGGGGACGAGAGCGTAGCGCAGGGTCGTCTGGACGGGGAGCGTGGAACTCATGGAAGTAAATAAAGCACTTCCTTAGTGCTTTGCAAGGGCCCCGCCTGCGGCGAAACGCCGGCCGCCCGCACCATGGCGGCGCCGGGTTTCGCCCCGATGTCGCGAATTGTTTCGCCCCGGCCCCAGGCCGCGACGGCTGGCCCGCCTCCTGCATCCGGGAAGGCCGGCGAGGCTGACGCGGCGACAAGGCGCGTCTAGTCTCGCCGGAGGTCTCAACGCCCGGATCCGACGTGCCCATCCTCGCTGCCCTGCACCATGTCACGAGCTACAGCTACGACCGCCCGGTCTCGCTCGGTCCCCACGTCATCCGGCTCCGGCCCGCGCCGCATGCGCGCACGCGCATCCCGAGCTACAGCCTCAAGGTCACGCCCGCCCCGCATTTCGTGAACTGGCAGCAGGATCCGAGCGGCAACTGGCTGGCCCGCTTCGTCTTTCCCGAAAAGACGACCGAGTTCCGCGTCGAGGTCGACCTGACGGCCGAGATGGCGGTGATCAATCCGTTCGACTTCTTCGTCGAGGGCTACGCCCAGACGCAGCCCTTCGCCTATCCCGACGACCTGCGCCGGGACCTCGCGAGCTACCTGGAGACGGAAGAGGCAGGCCCGGCCCTCGATGCCTTCATGGCCGGCCTGCCGTCCGAGCCGGACACGGTGCAGTTCCTCGTCGCGCTCAACGCCCTCGTGCGCGACCGCGTCCGCTATCTCGTGCGCATGGAGCCCGGCGTCCAAAGCCCCGAGGAAACCCTCGCCCTCGGCACGGGCTCCTGCCGCGACAGCGCCTGGCTCCTCGTCCAGGTGCTGCGCCGCCTCGGCCTCGCGGCGCGGTTCGTCTCGGGCTACCTGATCCAGCTCGTGCCTGACCGCACGACGATCGAGGGGCCGCAGGGCGCGGCGAGCGATTTCACCGATCTCCATGCCTGGGCCGAGGTCTATGTGCCGGGGGCGGGTTGGGTCGGGCTCGACGCCACCTCGGGCCTCCTTTGCGGGGAGGGCCACATCCCGCTCGCGGCGACGCCCCATTACGAATCGGCGGCGCCGATCTCGGGCGTGGCCGATCCGGCCGGGGTCGAGTTCGGCTTCGCGATGCATGTCACTCGCATCGCGGAGGCGCCGCGCGTCACCAAGCCCTTCTCGGACGAGAGCTTCTCGGCCATGGACAGCCTCGGGGAGGCCGTCGACCGCGACCTCGCCGCGCAGGATGTGCGCCTCACCATGGGCGGAGAGCCGACCTTCGTCTCGATCGACGATTTCCAGTCGGCCGAGTGGAACACCGCCGCCCTCGGCCCGACGAAGCGGGCCCTCGCCGACAAGCTGACGCGCCGCCTGCGCGAGCGCTTCGCGCCCGGCGGCCTCCTCCATTACGGGCAGGGCAAGTGGTATCCCGGCGAGAGCCTGCCGCGCTGGGCCTTCGGCCTCTATTGGCGCCGGGACGGCAGGCCGGTCTGGCGCGATCCGGCGCTGATCGCCGCCGAGGACGGGCCCCGCGATGCCGGCATCGCCGAGGCCGAGGCGCTGATGCGGGAGATCGCCGCCCGGCTCGATCTCGGCGAGCACGTCCAGCCCCTTTACGAGGACCCGGTGGCGTGGCTCGGCAGGGAGGCGGCGCTCCCCGCCAACGTCACCTGGGACGATCCGAAGCTCCCCGATCCCGAGGCGCGCGCGAGCCTCGTGCGCGTCTTCCAGCGCGGCCTCGGCACGCCCACGGGCTACGTGCTGCCGCTCTATTGCCTGCACGAGGACGGCGACCGGCTCTGGGTCTCGGAGGACTGGGAGATGCGCCGTGGCGCGATCTATCTCCTTCCCGGCGATTCGCCCGCGGGGCTCCGGCTGCCGCTCGCCTCGCTGCCCTATGTGCCGCCGGAGCATTATCCCTATTACTCGCCGCAGGACCCGACGGAGGCGCGGGGCGAGCTGGCCTGGGAGCGGCAGGGTCCGACCTCCTCCCGCAAGCCCCGCCGCAAGGTCGCGGTGCGGACGGCCTTCGCGATCGAGCCGCGCGAGGGAATCCTGTGCGTCTTCATGCCGCCGCTGGAGAAGGTCGAGGATTATCTCGACCTCGTGCGGGTGATCGAGGACGCGGCGGCGGCGATCGGCCGGCCGGTCCATCTGGAGGGCTACGGGCCGCCCCACGATCCGCGGATCGACGTGATCAAGGTCACGCCCGATCCCGGCGTGATCGAGGTGAACGTCCAGGCGGCGGGGAGCTGGCGCGAGGCGGTCGGCATCACGAGCGGCCTCTACGAGGAGGCGCGCGAGCTGCGGCTCGGCACCGAGAAATTCATGATCGACGGCCGCCATACCGGGACGGGCGGGGGCAACCACGTGGTGCTCGGCGGGGCAACGCCCGCCGATTCACCCTTCCTGCGCCGTCCGGACCTCCTGAAGAGCCTCGTCCTCTACTGGCAGCGCCACCCCTCGCTCTCCTACCTGTTCTCCGGCCTCTATATCGGGCCGACGAGCCAGGCCCCGCGCATGGACGAGGCCCGGCACGACGGCCTCTACGAGCTGGAGATCGCGCTCTCCCAGGTGCCGCCGCCCGGCGGCGATCCGCTTCCGCTCTGGCTGGTCGACCGGCTGTTCCGCAACGTCCTCGTCGACGTCACCGGCAACACGCACCGTGCCGAGATCTGCATCGACAAGCTTTATTCGCCGGACAGCGCGACGGGGCGGCTCGGGCTCCTGGAATTCCGCTCCTTCGAGATGCCGCCCGATGCGCGCATGAGCCTCGCCCAGCAGCTTCTCCTGCGCGCCATCGTCGCCTGGCTCTGGCGGGAGCCGCAGCGGGGCCGCTTCGTGCGCTGGGGGACCTCGCTGCACGACCGCTTCATGCTGCCCCATTTCCTCTGGGAGGATTTCCTCGGCGTCCTCGCGGACCTGCGCGAGGCGGGCTATCCGATGGACCCGGCCTGGTTCGAGGCGGCGCGGGAATTCCGCTTTCCCCTCCACGGCGCGGTCGAGCATGCGGGCGTGACGCTCGAATTGCGCCAGGCCCTCGAGCCCTGGCACGTCCTCGGCGAGGAGGGCTCCTCCGGCGGCACGGTGCGCTATGTCGACAGCTCGGTCGAGCGCCTGGAGGTCAAGGTCCGCGGCTTCGTGCCCGGTCGGCACGTGATCGCCTGCAACGGCCGCCGCCTGCCGATGACCGGCACGGGATGCGCGGGGGAGGCGGTGGCGGGATTGCGCTTCAAGGCCTGGAAGCCGGCCTCGGGCCTGCATCCGACGATCCCGGTCCATTCGCCGCTCACCTTCGACATCCTCGATGCCTGGAGCGGGCGGGCGCTCGGCGGCTGCACCTATCATGTCGGCCATCCGGGCGGGCGCAACTACGAGACCTTTCCGGTCAATTCCTACGAGGCCGAGGGCCGGCGGGCCGCCCGGTTCCAGGGGCACGGACATACGCCCGGGCAGGTCCGCCCGCCGCCCGAGGAGCCCAATCCCGATTTTCCCCTGACGCTCGACCTGAGGACGCCGCCGCGCTGACCGGGCCGGTTCCGGTCCGGTCCGCGATGATCTATCGATCTTCCGGTCGGCGGAGGCGGATTCGCGCGCCGCCACGGGGAGGGGCGGCGATCGATGTCGGGGTTCGGCCTGGTCGGCTTCCTGCTTCTCACGGGTTTTGCGGCATATGCCCAGACCTTGACGGGCTTCGCCTTCGGGCTGATCACGATGGGAGGGGTCGGCCTCAGCGGCCTCCTGCCCCTGCCCGAGGCGGCGGTGGTGGTGAGCCTGCTTACCCTGGTCAATGCCGGGCAGATGCTTCTCAAGGGCTGGCGCGACGTCGCGTGGCGGGAATTCGGGCTCGTCATGGTCTCGAGCCTGCCGGCGGTCTTCGTCGGCTTTCGCCTGCTGGGATGGCTCGCGGCCGGCCATGCGGATGTCCTGCGCCTCGTGCTCGGCCTCGTGATCATCGTGTCGAGCATCCAGCTTGCGCGGAACGCCGAGCCGCGCGGCGAGAAATCGGGCGCTGCCAGCTTCCTGTTCTTCGGCGTCCTCGGGGGGCTTATGGGCGGGCTGTTCTCGACTGCCGGCCCGCCGCTCGTCTATCACTTCTACCGCCAGCCCCTGGCGCAGGCGGTGGTCCGCGAGACCCTGGTCACGATCTTCGCGCTGAATGCCCTGCTCCGCCTCGGGTTGGTGGCCGCCGCTCCGGCGGGGCCGGCGGCGATCCTGCCCGGCCTTCTCGCCGTCCCGGCGGTGCTGGGGGCGACCTATGCCGCGCGCCGCTTTCCGCCGCCCATCTCGAAGCTCGCCATGCGGCGCCTGGTCTTCATCCTCCTGTTCCTGTCCGGGGTGTCGCTCGGCGCCCCCGCGGCGCTGCGCCTCGCGGGGCATCTCGCATAGAGCGTGATGGCGCTTCGTTGAATCGCCATCACGCTCTATGCTTTTGTTTGAGCATGATCTTTTCCGAAAACCGGTTTCCACTTTTCGGGATCATGCTCTAGAGCCGACCAGGATCCTTCAGCCTTTCGGAAGGAGCTTGTCTGCGATCATCTTGCCGATGGGAATGGCGGATGTCGCGGCGGG